>Ga0209988_10001661_pt1 | contig 14523 bp, 12 predicted proteins | sample N075metaG_FD_183115 | JGI IMG/M metagenome (GOLD analysis project Ga0209988, IMG submission 183115) | Deep subsurface microbial communities from Kermadec Trench to uncover new lineages of life (NeLLi) - N075 metaG (SPAdes) (version 2) | ecosystem: Environmental > Aquatic > Marine > Ocean trench... | reverse complement strand
CAGTACATTTCCAAAACGCACACTTATGAATCGTGTCTTCGAATGGGAATTCATATTCTGGCAATACATCTCAGCAACCCGCTTGGTCGCACCCATGATATTGGCCGGATTGACCGCCTTGTCGGTGGAAATCAATACAAAGGTGCCGACACCGTGACGTTCTGCCGCTTCGGCCACGCGTACGGTGCCAAAAACGTTATTCCGGAACGCTTCCCGTACCTGTGTTTGTAAGATGGGCAAGTGTTTATAAGCGGCTGCATGGAATACCACGTCCGGTTTGTATTCTCCAATCACTTTCTCAACCGTAGCGGGATCACAAATATCACCCAGGATGGAGTAAAAAACCAGGTCATCGAATTCACTGCGTAACTCGCGATCAATGCGGTACAAAGAATACTCACTGTGATCCACCACAATGATTTCCACCGGGTTCAACCGGGCAATCTGGCGACACAACTCCGAACCGATTGAACCCCCACCACCGGTGATCAGAACACGCTTGCCGACCAGGCCTTCACGTATGGATTCCCATTCCAGCGAAACCGGGTCACGGCCGAGTAGATCATCAATGACCACGCGTTTCAGTTCACCGATATTTGTCGCCTGGGAGCCAAGGTCCTGTAGCGTCGGCAGTGTGCGAAATTCAATTTTACTGAGTTCACAAATTTCTACGATACGCTGCATTTGCTGGTTGCTTGCAGAAGGCATCGCGATAATGGCCAGATCGGCCTTGTGGGCAGCTCCCGCCTTGGAAAGTTGATCTATTGGCCCCAGCACTGGAATTCCGTGGACCTGCGCGCCCCTCAGGCGTTTGTCATCATCCAGAAAGCCAATGACATTAAAGCCCCCACGACGACGCAACTCCCGTTCCAGCATGGCGCCAGAACGGCCTGCACCGAGAATCAGGACTTGCTTGAAGCCTTTGCCCGGGGTTGACAAGGCCGATCGCGAGTCTTTCCAGAAGCGATAGCACATTCTCGGCAGACCCAATAAAACAAACAAGAGTGCCGGGTAAATCAATATGACAGGTATCCATTCGCCAATAACCGGAGCCTGGAAGAGTAACAACACAGCGACTATCGCAATCGTACCAAAGGTACTGGCACGGGCTATATTCCACATATCCTGAAAGCTGGCGAAACGCCATAATCCTTTGTAAAGCCCGGTTGCCCACAACACACTGCCCTGTAGCAAAAGGATAATGAACAGGCTCGTCATGGCTGACAAATTAAAGGTGAAGGGTATAGCGGATGTACTTCCAATCAACCAACCGGCGGCCAGCCAGGCGATCAATACCATGCAAAAATCATGAATAATTACAGCCGCCCGGGGATGGCGAACCATGTCGATAATCCGTTTCATGTCACTTGTTCCTTAGCAAACATGCCAAGCCTCCGATTTGCAATCTGCCAACTCAATCCAAGCATTAACATTGCGAGCGCCGCGATCACATCGGCATAGTGCGGGTATATTTTTGCCAGCACTATGGCTGGCATAACCAACAACACATTGAAGGACTGGTAAACCATCAGTACCCGACCGTGCGACCATCCATGGGCGATCAGTCTTTGGTAAACGTGCTGAGCGTGCGCAGTATACCACCGCTCTCCACGGATTGCCCTTGCAAACAAGGTCAGTGTTGCATCAACGATAAACACCGACATGATCAGTATCGTAACAGGCAAGTTCAATACTCCCTCATGTAGTCCGTAAACAGCCAGTGATGCAAAAATGAAACCCAGGGGTACGCTGGCGACATCACCCATAAATACACGTGCATTTGGAAAATTCAATGGCAAAAAACCAGCGCAGGCAGCCGCAACTAGCATTGATAGCAAAGCCATTGCAGATTGATCCCCTGCGTAAAACAGCAATGACATGATCAAACCTGCGAATACTCCCTGAAAACCCGCCATTCCATTACTTCCATCCATGAAGTTATACAAGTTCATCATCCAAACTATGGCAAGGATCGTGCCGATAAACAAAATCGCATTGAGCATGGAATAATTGAACCCACCCAAGCCTATCAACCAAAGACTGACTACAAGCTGAACGACCAGACGAACGAGTGACGATACCGGGTGCTTGTCATCGCGCCAGCCGATCAAGACAAGCAAGATGATGCCAGGAAGCATTCTCTGCCACCAAAAACCGGGAAGCGGTTGCAAAAAATGCAAAATAATGGTCATGACAACAATGCTGAACATGAGTCCCAAACCACCACCGGTCGGTGTGGCAACCCGGTGGCTTTGACGACTGCCCGGTTGTGCAATCATACCGGACCTTTTTGCCAGATCCGTCGCCAGGACACAGCCAAAGTAACTCACTGCAGCGGTGGTTAAAGCAAACACGGTCCAGCCGCCAATAGATTGCCAGTCCAGGGCAATCCCGTTCATTGCCTATTCTCCCAGAACACCGCGGATGATCTGCGTGGTACTCCAGTTCTTGCAACTGGGACATTGCCAATGGTGACTGTGACCTGCGTAACCGCAATGGGTGCACCGATAGGATGGCTGTCGTGCCAGCAATTTCTGCGCAACGGCACGTAGAATTTCATCACCGGATTCGGTTTCCGGCCCACCTTCGAGTTTCAGCTCGATGAGCCGGTCCAGGCCCTTGACAGAGGGACGGCGTGTCAGCGCATCTGCAAGATAGTGTGTCGCTGCAGCAAGCCCCTGGTCTTCCCGGATCGCCGTGGTTTGCGCCAATAACAAACTGACGCCATCATAGTCCTTCGCCCAGCTTTCTATCTGCTTGAGGGCCCTCGGATATTCTTCGCATTTTTCGGCACAGCTTAAATATAACTGCAATATTTCATGGATATATTCCTGATCCATGTCCGCAATCTCTTCATAAACATCCAGCGCTTCGGTGTACATCTGCTGCTGACAGGCAATACGAGCCAAAATCAATCTTGCGCGAATACTTTCGGGAAAATGGCGCCTGGCTTGACGCAAATGCTTTCTGACTGCTGCAGGCTTATTGGCTTTCAGGTCATTCTCTGCCATTTCACAACAAAAATGGGCCATTAAAAAGCCCATTTTCTCATCGGTCACAGTTTCGAGTTTTTGCGCCTGCTGCAAAGCCTGTTGCCAATCTTTTTCCTGTTGGTAAATATCCAGCAGACTGCGCAGTGCCGCAGGTGCATGAGACTCGAGCTCTATCAATTCTTTAAACAGGTTCTCGGCGCGATCAAACAATCCGGCACGCATATAATCTTCACCCAGTTCAAGTAAGGCGCGGGTTTTCTGTCGATCATCGAGACCAGGTTTTGAAATGATATTCTGATGAACCCTGATGGCACGTTCCACTTCACCGCGGCGCCGGAACAGACTACCGAGTGCGAGATGAATTTCAATGGTGTCGGCCGTGACCTCAGCCATTTCTATGAATACGGCAATAGCCTTGTCCGGCTGCTCATCGAGTAGGTAGTTGAGCCCCTGGAAATAGCGATTACTGAATTTGAGGTTTCGTTTACGTTCGCCCCGGGAGCTGGTGCCGCGAGCCAGAATCCAGCCACTCCAGGCCGCCGCCGGAATCAACGATAGCAGTAGGACTTCAATCATCAGGTGGAACTGAAAAAGTGTTTTCTTGATCGCTCAATGTTGCACGGGCTTTACGAAGTTGTAAACGCAGGGGCAGAACCCGGCTGAGATAAATGAAGCTCAGACCCGAAACCAGACCCACAGAAAAGCCCAGCAAAATTGCCAGACCCAGTGGTAGTTCAAATTGAATCCAAAGTAAGTCCAGTGAGACAGTGCCGGAATTCAAGGTCCCGATCAAAAGCCCGATCACAATGGCTGTCAGTGCCATTATGATAAAGCCAGCCTTTTTCAACACAGCCTGTTACCTGTTCGGTCTCAAAAATCAGGAGACGTTGTTAACCCGCTCACGTAATGATTTGCCGGGTTTAAAATGCGGTACATGTTTACCCGGTAACGCCACAGCTTCGCCGGTTTTTGGATTGCGGCCCATTCTCGGTGCACGGTAATGCAATGAGAAACTGCCGAAACCTCTGATTTCGATACGCTCGCCGCCAGACAGCGAACCGCTCATGTGTTCTAGAATAGATTTAACACCTAATTCTACATCCAGATGTGCAAGGTGTTGTTGTACATCAGCAAGACGGTCAATCAATTCTGATTTGGTCATTGGGTTCTCACATTCCTGTTATAAGTTTTTTAGGGATGATTAAAAAAACGGGCGATTCAGACGGAACCGCCCGTTCTGACAATCAGCTATCCTGGTCGAGTTGCTCTTTGAGCAATTCACCCAGTGAAGTCGTACCACTGGAAATATTCTGTGAATGATACTCTTCGAGTGCATCGGCAAGCTCATCATCTTCAAGCGCACGAATTGACAGCGCCAGGCTGCGGCTCTTACGGTCGAGGCTAATGAATTTTGCTTCAATCTCATCACCAACAGAAAGCTCTTTGGTAGCGTCTTCAACACGTTCTTTCTTTATGTCCGAAGCGCGCAAATAACCTTCAACACCATCAGACAGCTCGATAACGGCGCCACGGGCATCCACTTCCTTGACGGTGCCCTTAACCTGGCTACCACGAGGATGTTCCGCCATAAAGGTCGCAAACGGGTCCTGGTCCAACTGCTTGAGACCAAGAGAAATCCGCTCACGCTCAGGATCAACAGCCAGTACCACCGCTTCAACTTCTTCACCCTTGGTGAAGTTGCGAACCGATTCTTCACCCGGTGTTAACCAGGAGATGTCCGACAAGTGAACCAGGCCATCAATACCGCCGTCAAGACCAATAAAGATACCGAAATCAGTGATCGACTTGATCGCGCCAGTAACACGGTCACCCTTATTGTGAGTTGCTGCAAAGGTTTCCCATGGGTTGGAAGCGCACTGCTTCATACCCAGTGAAATGCGACGCCGTTCTTCGTCGATTTCAAGCACCATGACTTCAACTTCGTCACCGGTCTGAACCACCTTGGCAGGGTTGACGTTCTTGTTGGTCCAGTCCATTTCAGAGACATGCACCAGGCCTTCAACACCATCCTCAATTTCAACAAAACAACCGTAATCGGTGATATTGGAAACGTTGCCGAACAGCCGTGTGCCAACCGGATAACGACGTGCGAGATCACTCCAGGGATCGTCGCCCAGCTGCTTCAGACCCAATGACACGCGATTACGATCACGGTCGAAACGCAAAACCCGAACTTCCAGTTCGTCGCCGACATTAACAACTTCACTCGGGTGACGGACACGCTTCCAAGCCATGTCGGTGATGTGCAACAAACCGTCGATACCACCAAGGTCAATGAAGGCGCCGTAATCCGTGAGGTTCTTGACCACGCCCTTGACGATCACGCCTTCTTCGAGACGTTCAAGCAATTGCTCACGTTCGGCGCTGAACTCAAGTTCAACAACTGCGCGTCGGGAAACTACAACATTGTTACGTTTACGATCCAGCTTGATGATCTTGAAATCAAGATCTTTACCTTCAAGGTATGCAGAATCGCGAACCGGACGCACGTCCACCAGTGAACCTGGCAGGAAGGCTCGAATATCGTTGATATCAACCGTAAAGCCACCTTTGACTTTGCCGCTGATTTTGCCCTGTACAATATCTTCGTTTTCGAACGCATTCTCAAGCTTGTCCCAAACCATTGCACGTTTGGCTTTTTCACGTGACAGGCGGGTTTCACCATAACCGTCTTCAACGGCTTCCAGTGATACTTCTACGCTGTCTCCAACTGCTACTTCCAATTCTCCGCTCAAGGAACGGAACTGGTAGATGGGCACGATGCCCTCTGATTTTAGTCCGGCATTGACGACTACAGCGTCGTCCCTGATTTCAACTACCGTACCGGTGATGATAGTACCTGGCTTCAGGCTTTGTGAAGCGAGGCTTTGTTCAAATAATTCAGCGAAACTTTCAGTCATTAGATTTAATCTCAAAAGACATTCTGAACGATTCAGAATATCCACCTGGTTGATTAGCACATGATTGTACCGGTTTTGGCACTTTATTGTGCCGCTTAACACTCGCCACCCCAACAAGGGTGGATCTATAATACCCCTTTAAAATCAGAGGGTTAAAATGCGAACTCAGACCAGAGAAAGGACCTTTTCGAACACTTCATCTATGCTCAAACTGGTCGAATCAATGATCACCGCGTCTTCAGCCGGTCTTAGCGGCGCAATGCTACGCGATTGGTCGCGTAAATCACGGGCTTTGATCTCCCTGAAAAGGCGCGTGAGATTAACACTTTCCCCTTTGTCTTTCAACTGCTTATAACGGCGTTGAGCACGAATATCGGCACTTGCGGTAAGAAATATCTTCAACTTGGCATCAGGAAAAATTACCGTTCCCATATCGCGACCATCTGCAACCAGGCCGGGAGTCTGACGGAACAGTCTTTGGCGGCTGGCGAGGGCGGCCCTGACCGCCGGTATAGCAGCAATCCTGGAAGCCACGGCACCGGTGTCCTCATGACGTAGGCGGCCACTGACATCCTTCCCGTCCAGCATGGTAATTACATCACCTGCCGTAGTCTGGAAGTGAATATCAAGATTGGCAGCGACCTCGCCTAACAAAGTTTCATTGTTCAAATCGACCTGTTGATTCATGGCCGCCAACGCGGTCAATCGGTACAAGGCGCCGCTATCCAGAAAATGCCAACCCAGATGACGTGCCAGACGTGTTGTAACAGTACCCTTGCCTGACCCACCGGGGCCGTCGATGGCAATGACCGGTACAGATGAACTGCTTTGTGATGCAGTGCTCATTCACTAGCCACATTTTGCATATTTGCACCCAGCCGGTTCAGGTCAGTGCTGAAACCCGGATACGAGGTCGCGATATATTCTGCCTCCTCGATTTCCACCTGTGCAGATGCAAGCAGGCCCAATACTGCGAAAGACATTGCGCAGCGATGATCACCGGCGCTTGCAACACGTCCGGCTCTTATCTTACCACCCATAATGTCGATGCCATCAGGGTATTCTTTCAATTCAACACCCAGTTTTCGCAGACCGCTGGCCATGACCGCGAGTCGATCACTTTCCTTGACCCTGAGTTCTGCGGCGCCGCGTATGCGGGTAAGCCCCGAGGCAGATACAGCAATCGCCATTAACAGGGGCAACTCATCAATCATGTCCGGAATCAGGGATTCCGGAACATCTATGGCTTTCAAACCTCTGCGGAATTCTATCCGGACATCACCGACCGGCTCTGTGTTCCGGTCGCTCTGATTGCTGATACTGAGCTTTGCACCCATTGCCTCAAGACATCGCAGAAATCCGGTGCGGGTGGGGTTAAGACCCACCTTCTTCACAGTGACGTCTGAGCCAGGGATCATGGCAGCGGCAGCCAACACGAATACGGCAGATGAGATGTCAGCCGGCACGCAGAAGCGGGTCGCTTTTAATCTGGAACCACCTCTGACACTGCAAGGCGCCGGTAACTCCACACCAAACAACGGCAACATGCGCTCGGTGTGATCCCGGCTCAATCTGGGCTCCCGTACGTGGGTGACTCCGGCGGCAAACAAGCCGGCCAGCATTACACAGGACTTGATCTGTGCACTTGCGACCGGTGAAACATAGTCAATGGCCGTTAGTCCGCCGCCACTATGAATGATCAATGGCGCAGTTCCCTGCTGCGATGCGGAGATACGCGCACCCATCAAGCTGAGGGGAACGACAATTCGACCCATGGGGCGGGTATTCAGCGATGCATCACCACTCAGGGTGCAGTCAAAATCCTGACCACTGACAACACCAGCCAGCAAGCGCATAGCTGTGCCCGAATTCCCCAACTCCAAAAAGCCGCCGGGAGGCCGTTTCAATTCACCACCGGTACCCGTGATATATATTTTTTTATCCGCCCGCTCAACAACGGCACCAAGTTGTTCACAAGCCTTTAAGGTTGCCAGCGTATCTTCACTTTCAAGCAGCCCACCGAGCTCGGAGCGGCCCTCCGCCAGGCATGCGAATATCAGTGCCCGGTGGCTGATCGATTTATCTCCTGGCGGTACTATTTCTCCGCGCAGGCCGGAATCAATGGGTTCGACGGTGAGGATCATATATCGCGGCTAGTTATGGCTTTGGGGTAAGACCCCAGCACCCGCGTCAGGCTGGTCAGCTTTTGCATTTCGCTGATGGCTGTTTTCAATGGTTCGGTTTCAGCATGCCCTTCCACATCAATAAAAAATACGTATCTCCAGCTACCGGTGTTTGACGGCCGTGATTCAATCCGCGTCATGTTGAGTGAATGTTTTGCCAGCGGTGTCAAAAGCGCGTGTAAATCGCCGGAGACCGCTTCGCCAGCGAGTAATAAGGTCGTCTTGTCGTCGCCCGAAGATGCCAGCAACTGCCGGCCAATGACCAGGAACCTTGTGGCATTGTCAGTTTGATCTTCAATACGCGAGAACAAAATCGGCACACCATAAATTTCGGCAGCAGACCGGCTGGAAATTGCAGCCGCATCGGGTGACTGCCGTACCCGCCTCGCGGCTTCGGCATTGCTGCTGACAGCGATACACTCTACTGCGGGGAGGTGCTGGCGAATCCACTTCTTGCACTGGGATAAAGATTGTTGGTGAGAGTAGATCCGTTCTATTTCGGCTAGTCCTTTGGCCTGGCTTAGCAGGTTGTGGTGAATTGCCATCTCGATTTCACCACAGATTTTCAGGTCCGATTCTACAAACCTGTCCAGTGTGTGGCTGACGATACCCTGGGAGGAGTTCTCCACCGGCACCACGCCGAAATCTGCCTCCCGGGTTTCAACCTGTTTGAACACATCCGTGATGCCGCTAACGCCAAGCGCCTGCACAGAATGTCCAAAATGCCGGTTGACCGCCTGCTGCGTAAATGTGCCCTCGGGTCCCAGGTAGGCAATTTTGAGGGGCTCCTGTTGCGCCAGGCAAACCGACATGATTTCACGGAATAAACGCAACATATCGGTATCACTGATCGGACCTTCATTGCGCTCGCGGACCGCCTTGAGAACCTCCGCCTCACGTTCCGGCCGGTAATAATCCACCGCGTTGGCCAAATTGCCCTTTGATTCACGTACCGCAGTTGCAAGCCGTGCCCGATCGCTGATCAAGGTCTGAATTTGTGCGTCGAGCGCATCGATCTGCGTTCGCACTTGTTTCAGTGCGTCGTTGGTATTGGTTTTTTTATCCGTCATCAGCCCGCACTTTTTTCAAATTCAATCATGAAATCAACCAATGCCTCGACCCCTTCAATAGGCATGGCATTATAGATGCTGGCCCGCATACCGCCGACAGAACGATGCCCCTTCAAACTACTCAAACCGGCTGCTTCGGCTTCGGCAACAAACCTGCCATGCAGGGAATCATCCACGATCTGAAAGGGAATATTCATGTTTGAGCGGTATGTTACCGGTATGTCATTCCGGTAAAACGCGCTTTGATCCAGGTATTGATACAAGCGATCCGCTTTCTGCTGATTAAGATCCGCCATTTGTTGCACCCCACCCTGAGCCTCAATCCATTCAAATACCAGTCCTGCAATGTACCATGCGTATGTGGGCGGTGTATTCAGTCTTGAGCCCTGTTGATGTTGGATTTTCCAGGACTGCATATCAGGCACGTCAGATGGCAGATCATGCAAAAAATCCTTGCGCACGATCACTAGCGCGATACCCGCCTGACCAATATTTTTTTGCGCGCCGGCATAAATGGCAGCGTATTTTTCAACGTCCAGCGGTCGTGAAAGTATGTCTGATGACATATCCGCCACCAGTGGCAAGTCGGTTTCGGGTGTCGATTGGAATTGAACACCTGAAATAGTTTCATTGCTGACGTAATGCAGGTAGGCGCTGTTGTCGGCAATTTGCCAGGTATTTTCAGGCGGAACCGATTTAAAACCAGCATCTTCACTGCTTGCAGCAAGCTTTCCTAAACCCATCCGCTGTGCTGTAGCAAACGCTTTTTTACTCCAGCTACCATCAACAATATAAGCACCCGGCCGTTCAGGGCTGGCCAGGTTGATTGGTAGCTGCGAAAACTGTGTGGTTGCGCCGCCGGCCAAAAACAGCACCGCGTATTCTTCAGATATGGATAACAATCTTCTCAGGCATGCCTCGCTGGTTTGCGCGACTTCGTCAAACGCGGCACTGCGATGGCTGATTTCCATCACCGACATACCCAGACCGCGAAAGTCGAGCAGTTCATCGCGGGCTTTCTCCAGCACCGGCAGGGGTAAAGTTGCCGGTCCGGCACAAAAATTGAAGATACGGGTCATAGAATCAGGTCACTTTCAATAAAACACAGCAGTTATGCATGATAAGGCCTGCGCGGCCCATCTGCCATAGCGGAAATCAGGAAAACCACCCGCCTGTCAGGCGGCGGTGTTAAGACTATTCTGTTGCTTGGCCTGATCACAGCGCTTGAGCTGTAGATCGTCGAGGTAGCCGTCCTCAACACCGGTGATGTATTCCCCAGAAAAACATGAGGTGTCAAAACGCGTGATACCTTCGTTACCCTCCCTGCAGGCATTGATCAGGTCATCCAGCCCCTGGTAAATCAGACGGTCCGCACCCAGCTTCTCGCCGATCTGCTTTTCATCGCAACCACTGGCGATCAGTTCGGAAGGTGCGGGCATGTCGATGCCATAAATATTCGGGTAACGCACCGGTGGAGAGGCTGAGGCAAAATAAACTTTCCGTGCCCCCGCTTCACGCGCCATCTGGATAATCTGCCTCGATGTGGTGCCCCTGACGATGGAGTCATCCACCAGCAAAACGTTTTTGTTGCGGAATTCCAGATCGATGGCATTCAGCTTCTGTTTGACCGAACGTTTGCGCTGCTCCTGGCCCGGCATGATAAAAGTGCGGCCGATATAGCGATTCTTGATGAAACCTTCACGGTATTTGACTTTCAGATCATAGGCCAGCGGCAAGGCGGCTGTGCGGGAGGTATCCGGTACCGGAATCACCACGTCAATATCGTGATCCGGCCACTCCCGTAAAATTTTCCTGGCCAAGGCCTTGCCCATACGCAGACGTGCTTTATAAACGGAAATATCATCCAGCATGGAATCAGGACGGGCAAAATACACATATTCAAAAATGCATGGACTGGCTGCTTTGGCCAATGGGCTCTGATGGGTATGCAACTGACCATCGAGGCTGATAAAAACGGCTTCTCCGGGTTTCAAATCGCGCATCAGGATAAAATCCAGAACATCCAGGGCCACACTCTCTGAGGCAATCGCGTATTCCCTGCCCTTATCCGTATCCCTGTAACCAATCACCGCCGGGCGAATTCCATAGGGATCCCTGAAACCCAGGACGCCTTTTCCGGCAATCAGGGCGATCACGGAATACGCACCTTTGCAGCGCCGGTGCAGCCCATCAACGGCTTTGAATACATCTGCGGCATTCAAGCCGTCCGAGTACAGGTTTTGTAATTCATGTGCGAATACGTTCAACAGCACTTCAGAATCAGATTCGGTATTCACATGGCGGCGATCGCTATCAAATAATTCTTTTTTTAAGGCGGCCGAATTGATCAGGTTACCGTTGTGCCCCAGTACGATGCCATAGGGCGAGTTGACATAGAACGGTTGGGATTCATCCAGCTTATCGCTGCCTGCGGTCGGGTACCTGACGTGCCCGATACCCACATTTCCCTGCAGTTTTTGCAATTCGGAACGGGGAAAGACATCCCTGACCAGACCGTTGCCTTTATACAAATGGATCCGCCGGCCTTCGAGAGTGGCAATGCCTGCTGCGTCCTGCCCGCGGTGTTGCAGGATGGTCAATGCATCATAGAGCGAAGGCGTAACTGCCTGCTTCCCGACAATGCCAATGATTCCACACATTAGAATGTTTTCCTGTAAGCAGTGCCTTAAAGCAGGCCGGAATTTGCGCGCATTCTAGCACGCGTAGTAGTGCTATGTACCCACCGATTCGTGTTCTTCGATTTCCGGTGTCATATCCATATATTCGAGGATATAGTCGGGCAAAAACTGGGTCGACCATTCAGCCAGGGGTATCAGGCTTTGTATCGTTCGTGACTGTTGCCACCACGGATCCTGGGGAACTGGCGTGAGTCCTGCGACCAGCATCAGAACCAGTATCAGAATCAAGCCCCTGATAGCACCAAACAAACCACCGAGCAGACGATCCGTGCCGCTGAGCCCGGTTTTCTCGACCAGTTTGCCAATCAGAAATGTGATCAGCCCGCCGATCAACAGGACGACCAGAAACAAGCCTGCAAATGCCAGTGATGTACGCGCGGAGGGGAGTTCGATATGGCTTTCAAGCTGCAAAGCGAGTGCACCGGAGTACTGAAAAGCGATCAGAAAAGCCGCTGCCCAAACGGCCAGGGAAAACACTTCCTTGATAAACCCGCGTAGTGCACCTACCAGAATTGATAGAAGGACAATTCCAAGTACCACGTAGTCTACGTATTCCATCTGCCAGTGTTATTCCTGGGTGGTTACATAACCATCGAGATTATGATCGGCCTTGACCTGACGAGCCAGCGCTGTTGCCTTGTCACGATCAATTTCCGGACCAATACGTACTTTATAAGATGTCTTGCCTGCAGATGTTACCTGCTCTGAAAATGCGGTTAAACCCGAAAGGCGTAATTTGGCGACCAGGGTATCCGCACTTTTTGCACTGCTGAAACTGCCCACCTGAACCACCCAGCGGACCAGCGGGTCGGATGGAGTCGATACCGGCGCACTTTCATCCGGTCTCAAATCCAGCACCCGTGGGCTTATATCTTTCATTTGAGCACGCAAGCCGGATACAACTGCATCGGCATCAGCGCGCTCTGTATAAGGGCCGACCCGCACACGGTGCAAGGGGCCACCGGTACGATCCACGACATCCATGAGTACCGGCAGGTTTCCAGCCCGTAAACGACTTGCCAGCGCATTGGCATTTTTCTCGCTGCTGAAACTGGCCACCTGCACCAGATACCTGGGGCCCTCTGCTGCATCGCCTTCAGCCTGGGACTCAAGAACATCGGGGTTCTTGCCTGAACTCAAAGTGATGGTGGTCACTGTCGGCGGCTTTTCAACTGCTGTTGCAGCGTCAGCGGGCTCGATCTCCAGGGCAGCTTCGGCATTCGCTTCGTCGGTCTTGCCAATGGTAACCGGCTTTTTTTCATCGATAGTATCTTGTCCGGCTGGGCTATCCAGCCTGATCTCGCTGCTGGCGGCAGATTCGTCTTCATCTGCTGCTTCGCTGGCTGTGGGCCGGTTTGGGATTCCGACCGGGAAACGCCGCGTTTCAACTGATAATTCTTCGGGCCTGACCGGTATTTCTATTTTACGGGATTCCTGCTGGAGCGTATCGGAACGCCCGCTGAGCAACATCGGCAATACGATGACCGCAAGAATAATCAACACGCTTGCTCCGACCAGTCTTTGTTTTAATGCTTTGTCCATTCAATTTGTCTCGGCATGCGTTCCGTGTTCGCGTCAGGTGATTCTAGCAGCATCGTGACTGCCGTGCTGCAGCCGGTTTTGCAGCCATTTTGCAGCGCCGGATACCGCTGTAAATGATCCGAAAACCAGCACCGTCTCATCCTCTTTTACCGTTGAGATTGCCAACTGCATTGCGTCATCCAGCCCCCCTGAGGCATTGACTTCGGCAGCCGGCAAAGCAGTTTTAACACGGGCAGCCAACAAACCAGCTGTTTGACCACGGCTGCCGGTTGAATCTGCACATATCCATCGGCTGCAATAATCACCCAGGGAGAGCACTACCGCCTCAACCGGCTTATCAGCCAACATCGCCAACACACAGGTGACGTCCACACGATTACTGGTTTTCAAATAAGCCGCAACAACCTCTGCAGCGAGCTGGTTGTGCCCTACATCAAGGATGATTTCCGGTGCATGCTGCACAATCTGCAAACGGCCTGGCAAGCGGCAGTTTTGGATCGCAGCGCCAATTTCATTTGCCTTTGAGATGCAAGCAGGATTTTGCAACAACATCGCCGCCAGTGCTGTGGCGAGGTTATCCAGCTGGTGATCTCCATCCATCGGTGGGTATGGAACTGGCATCGAATGACCCGCCATTGAGAACTGCAATATTCTTCCACCCGCGTCAGGCTTAGAAACCAGGTCAAAATCATGACCACGGCGGTATAGCTGTGATTGCAGCTTTTCCGCGGTTTGCCTGATCGGCGCAGGCGGGCTAGTCTCGGTGCACACTACGTTAACAGAGGGCCGGATAATTCCTGCCTTTTCAGTTGCAATGGACGACAGGTCAGGGCCCAGAAAATCCTGATGGTCCAGGCCGATCGGGGTAATCACGGCACAATCGGTATCGACCAGGTTGACGGTATCAAGACGCCCTCCAAGACCCACTTCGAGGATTGCACAATCCAGACCAGCTTGTTGCAGGATTAACAATGCAGCCAATGTTGTGAATTCAAAATAGGTCAGCGAGACATTGCCACGCGCTGTTTCCACCTGTTCGAAAGCATCCGTCAGACAGGCGTCAGAAACCGCTTCGCCCAAGACACAGACACGCTCGTTAAACGCAAAAATATGTG
>Ga0209988_10001660_pt1 | contig 14523 bp, 13 predicted proteins | sample N075metaG_FD_183115 | JGI IMG/M metagenome (GOLD analysis project Ga0209988, IMG submission 183115) | Deep subsurface microbial communities from Kermadec Trench to uncover new lineages of life (NeLLi) - N075 metaG (SPAdes) (version 2) | ecosystem: Environmental > Aquatic > Marine > Ocean trench... | reverse complement strand
AGAATACGTCAAAGCCGCAGTAAAAGCGGTCCGTAAGGAAGGCATCAAGCTACGCGTGCTGGTGCCGTTCAACAAGGCCGAGAAGTCACGTGTGGTGCGCGAAGCACTGGATCGTGGAGCGGAACGAATTATTGCAGGTGGAGGCGATGGCACGGTTAACGCTATCGCCGATTCCCTGATCAGAATGGGTGGGGAAAAGCCAGCAGTTACGTTGGGAGTTTTTCCGCTGGGTACGGCAAATGATTTCGCCCGTGGTTGTGGATTGCCTGCTGACGACCTCACTGAGTGCTTGCGCATCGCCTGTACCAGGGAAGGCCGACGCATCGATGTCGGGCTTATGAACAAGCGCCACTTCATAAACGTTGCCAGCATGGGATTTGGTGCCGAGGTCACTGCGACGACGCCGGTTCAATTAAAGAAAGCGCTCGGTGGAGGTGCATATACGTTGATGGGATTGGTCAAGGCTTTGAACCTGACTCCGTATTCAGGCCGTTTGTTGATTCCGGGGCAGGAGCCTTTCGAGGGCAGCATACTGTTTGGAGCGGTAGGCAACAACCACTTTGCCGGCGGCGGCTTTGATATCGCACCAAACGCAAAGCTCGATGACGGATTGCTGGATCTCACGGCTATCATGCACAGCCCTGGCTTTAGCCTGATCGAACTGTCCAAAGAACTCGAGAACCCGATGAACCCGGACAATCGCTTTGTGCTCTACCGTCAATTACCGGAGTTCACAATTGAATCTGATCAAAAACTGCATTGCAATTTGGATGGTGAGCCCATCAGCAAGAAAAAGCTGAGGTTCAAAATTCTGCCAAAGCGACTGCTGGTGGCATACTGAAGGAAGCTAAACTAAGTCGCTATCATTTGTCGGCTGTTATAAATTCGTCTTCCAACATCATGAACCGCCTGTTATGTCGGTTCCTGTTTATGCTCCTGTTTCTGACAGTTGTATCGTTCTGGTATGCGCCGGTGGACGCCCAGGTCGAGACTCCGGATGCCATGCCCACGAGCGAGGCTGCCGTTGATCCCTGCCCGCCTGTGCGTGATGTCAGTGAAAAGGGCAGCGAAAAAGTAGAACCTGGTGAATTTCCGTCAGAAAACCATGGCTGTAAAATAACCTCTTCCGAGCATCTGCCCAGAGAAAACCGTCAGGAAATCTCCGAGGCCGTCTCGGAAAACATCCAGAATGCAGCGGCCCTAAAGCGATTGCTGCTGGGCCGTTCCTACATGTTTATTGGCAAGGTAGAGTTTGAATATGCAGCCTACTTTGATGGTATTCTGAAAGGTGAAGACGGATTCGATATACGTCGACTTTCTGCCGGGATGGTTGGAGTTCTAACCGACACAATTAGCTACAAGGGTGAGTTTGATCTTACCGACAACGTAAATAATTTCTCTGACTTTTACCTGCAATGGGATTCCATCCGCTTTGGTTCATTGACCATTGGAAACCAGCGGGTTGCGCAGAACTTGTCAGCCATGACCGGGGTGCTCTCGCAGTTGTTCATGGAACGCCCCTTGCCGGTGACCACGTTTTCCCTTGCACGTCGCCTGGCGGTCGGCCAGGATCTTTTTTTCAGGAAGTTCGGTGTCCATGCCGTGATTTTTACGAAAGACCCCAACAACGACGCGGGAAAGCGAGGCGTCTCCATCCGCGTCATCGCGAACCCGGTCCGGTCAGACAACGGAATCGCGCACGTGGGATTTTCTTTGGTACGGGAAGAAATGGATCGCGAGGCCCGGTACCGAACCCGGCCGGAGTCTCACATCACCGATATCCGCCTGGTAGATACCGGTCTTTACGACGATGTCGAGTACCAGAACATTCTGGGCGTCGAAATCGCCGGTGCCCGGGGGGCTATTTCAGGCCGTATCGAAGCATTCTTTTCGCGGTGGGAACGCGAAGGCTCGCTGGAAAATGATTTTTATGGTGCTTATATCGAGATCGGACATTTTCTGACTGGTCAGGACTTTCGATACAAGGATGGCAAATTTGTACGGCCCCTAATTGAAAAAGGGTCCAAAGCCTGGGAGGTGGGAATCAGAGCATCCTGGGTGGATCTCAATGACCAGGATATCAGGGGTGGCGAACAGAAAAACCTGGGACTGGCGCTGAATTTCTATCCTCACCGCAATTTCCGTGCGATGTTCAATGTAATATATTACGTTGCCAAGCGGGATAGTGGCGATGAAGAGGGCTGGATCGCTCAGACCCGGGTTCAGTTAAACTGGTAGCCTTCCCGCAGACTTAAGCAACTGGATTCAATTACCATCAACGGATCAATGCGGATAGTTCTTTTTGATCATCCAAAAACCCGGGGCAATGGGTTCAAGAGGCCTGCCATTCTCGGCGCCTGGTGCGAGACCATAGCGCATCAGCAAGATAAGGTCAGAGCTTGCCGCTGGGTTGGAGTGAAAATAAGCGTGGCCGGTACCACCTGTATTTTCCTGTAAGTCGATAAACGACATTCCCTCGATTTTCTCAATCGATAGAAGGCCGCCCGCCTGCAGGTCATCAACACCCAGCCGACCGATCCTGGCGACACTATTGAACATCCGCTCAGCAAGCCCTATGGCCTTGTCTTCTTGTGACGTGTATACGGTTATATTTTTTGTTTCCCGGCCAAGCTGTTCAGCGACGATGCGCTGAGAGACAACATCCATATCCATGTCAGGGGCTGCCAGCACTATATTTGAATTTCGCAATTTATCTGTCACCGTTTCTCCCGCCGCCCTCGCCACAAGCGCCAGCTCGCGAATCGCCGAACTGAGTACATCCGTTCCGCGGCTGTGCGCTATCATGTGGATCCTTTTGATCTCAGGAATGCCGCTTAGACTGCGTATCAGGTTTTTCAAGTGATGCACAGTGAATTCGCCGGATTCACGATCGTAAATATATCCAGACGCTCCGCCCTGGCCGGCTGGCCATGTATACAGAAGCGGGACATGCTCCCTGCCGAGAAAATGCCACAACTCAGCAAGTGTCTGGGCGGCATTCTCGAAATCGTTATTGTAGCCATGGACGAAAAGTACGATTTCAGGCTTTGGCGCAAGCGCAAGCCGGTGCCTGATTTCAGCGTGAAATAACTGCTCGGTGGCGCGTGATGCCTCCAACGCAGCCGGAGCTGACTGGGCCTCGCCATTGATCAATACAACCGGACGCGGTGTTTCCGGAAACCGGCCGTGCTCGTCAAGCGAGGTAAGATGCAGTGACAATCTGGTGGATCGATCCTGCTCCAGGCTAACCCGTTGTAATTCGTCCCAGGTCAGTTCGGGCTCAATTGTTACGATAGCAGAGCCAAATGCAGCAGACCGGGAACGGCCATAACCGTACGTAAGCGCACCGTCATCATCGGTTTCAGGTACACGGTCGGTCACATACAACAGATCCACCCGATTATCCTGCAACTCGGACGGCAGAGCAGTGAACAGTTCCGGCGCGCCTTCGCCGATGTAGAGGTTGGGCACCGGCATCATAGGCCGAGGGCCGGCGCAGCCGGTCAGGAACAGCGCCACGAGGTACAGGAGGGCAAGCTGCCGTCATTTGAACCAATTACACCGGACAAGTAGCGCATGCTGAAAAACGAACAGGAGGGTTCAGATGAGCAATAATCCTGAAGTGGTTCAGACTTTCTTTCAACTGGCGGTGGAAGGAAAAATAGAAGAAGCGATGGACCTGATCCACCCGGACTGCAAGTGGATTTACTTTGGTCCTCGAGAGCAAATCCCGTGGGCAGGTAAGGTATATAATGGTCCCGAAGGTATGGCGACTTAGATGGCGGACTCTGGCGGCAAGATAATTACATTTCGTAAGTATGCCGACACCATCAAGATGGCAGGAATAGTCGGTTAACAGGCCGACGTTCCGGATACCTCACTCCTCGTGCAGGACCCCCGTGTCGACGACCCACTGCGGCGTCCGCCCTTCCGTGATATATGTTTCGAGCTCCGACTGATAAACTAAGTCGCTAACATTGGTCTGCTGTGATGAATCCGTCTGCCAACATCCTGAACCGCCAGTTATGTCGATTCCTGTTTCTACTCCTGTTTCTGCCAGGTGTATCGTTGTGGTTTGCGCCGGTGCACGCTCAGGACGAGACTCCGGATGCCAAGCCCACGAGCGCGGCTGCCGTTGATCCCTGTCCGCCTGCGCGTGAAGTCGGTGAAAAGGGCAGCGAAAAAGAAGAGCATGATGAATTTTCGCCAGTAAATCATGGCTGTGAAACCACCTCTTCCGAGCGCCTGTCCAGGGAAATCCGCCAGGAAATATCTGAGGAAGTCCTGGAAAACACCCAGAATGCGCTGACCCTGAAGCGATTGCTGCTGGGGCGCTCCTATGCGTTTTTTGGAAAGGTAGAGCCTGAATATGCAGCCTACTTTGATGGTACTTTGAAGGATGACGACGGATTCGATATTCGCCGTCTTTCTGCCGGGATGGTCGGCGTAATTACCGACACACTTAGCTACAAGGGTGAGTTTGATCTTACCGACGACATCAACAATTTCTCTGACTTTTACCTGCAATGGGATTCCAGCCGTTTCGGTTCATTGACCGTTGGAAACCAGAAGGTGGCCCAAAACCTGTCGGCCATGACCGGGGTGCTCTCGCTGCTATTCATGGAACGCCCCTTGCCGGTGACCACGTTTTCCCTCAAACGCCGGCTGGCCGTCAGCCAGGATTTGTATTTCAGGCGGTTCGGTGTCCATGCCGTGATTTTTACAAAAGACCCTAACAACAACGCGGGAAAGCGAGGTGTCTCCATCCGGGTCATCACGAATCCGGTCCTGTCGGATAGCGGTATCGTGCACGTGGGTTTTTCCTTGGTACGGGAAGAAATGGATCGCGCGGGCCGGTACCGGACCCGGCCAGAGTCCCATGTCACGGATATCCGCCTGGTGGATACCGGTCTGTACGACGATGTCGAGTTCCAGAACATTCTGGGCGTCGAAGTCGCCGGCGCCCGGGGTGCTCTTTCAGGCCGTTTCGAAGCATTCGCTTCGCGGTGGGAACGCGAAGGCTCGCTGGAAAATGATTTTTACGGTGCTTATATCGAGATCGGACATTTTCTGACTGGTCAGGACTTTCGCTACCGGGACGGCAAATTTGTACGGCCCCGGATTGAAAAAGGTTCCAGGGCCTGGGAGGTGGGTATCAGGGCATCCTGGGTGGATCTCAATGACCGGGATGTCAGGGGTGGCATACAGAAGAACCTGGGATTGGCGCTTAACTTCTATCCTCGCCGTAATGTCCGCGCCATGTTCAACGTCATCTATTACGATGCCGAACGGGATCATGGCGACGAAGAGGGCTGGATCGCACAGACCCGGGTCCAGTTCAACTGGTAGTCTTCCCGACCCGGTAGCGGTACGGCGTCTATCGTCTCCTCAATGATGTTTCATCACCTGCAACGTTGCAAACTGGAAAAAAATGCGGCGAGATCGCTGATGTCGGTATCTGACAAAGGCTTCGCCAACGGCCCCATAATAGGACCAATCCTCTCACCACTCTTGAAGTTCTCAAGGCTGGCCACCAAGTACGCGGCCTTTTGGCCGGCCAAGTGCGGGAAACCGGGAATACTCGATTTGCCTTGCGGGCCATGACATGCTGCGCAACTGGCAGCCTTCAACTTACCAGCTTCGATATCGCCAGCCAATGCCACGCTCGCGACTGACACAAGTAACAAAGCAAGAACAAACTGAAATATCATCGATTGACTCCTCTTACATTCAGTCTTCTGTTCATCGTTTCCAACACACAGAGGCCGATGCGATATCGTGGCGTTAGCGTTACTCATTGTTACACTTGCAAAACTTGCTTTGCTGCTTAATGCATGAAGTGTTTGCCCTGGTATCATTTTGCAATCTCGTTCCAATTCTCCGCCATGTACCTGGCCGAGCGCCACGCAAGAGCATGAATCGTATAAGTTGAGTTAGCATGAGACAGGGTCGGAAATACACTGCCCCCACCGAGAAAGACATTTGCAACATCGTGCAATCGGCCATTGGCATCAGTGACCGAGCTTTTTGCATCACTGCCCATCACCGTGCCACCGGCAATATGTTGCGCATGCAATGGTCCCATCCAAGTTTCCCTGGTACCAGCCGCTTTAAAGATTTGCATGCCGTCTTGCTTCGACTGCGCGTACAGTGCAAGACCATTAGGACTGATGTTGTAATGTACTTCTGCGAGGCGCATACCGTACTTGTCCTTCTTACTGGAAAGAACGAGTCGATTCTGTTTGACAGGTTCATCTTCACTCAGCGAAGTCATGGCCGCCAGACCACGGGCAGCACGTTGCATGAATCGTTCGAGATCGACACCAAACAGTTCGGGACGACTGATGGCAAGACCCTGGATATCCACAGGCTTCAGCGCCAGTGCGATCTCCCAATGGCGTCGCCCACTCGCTGGATGTGCCTTTTCTGCTTTGGCGGTTTTGTCTTGACTGAACAGTTGCCCACCGGAAGCACCCAGATAGTTTTGAATATCGTCGTCGAAAAGACCGTAAGCCACTACCGCGGGATGTGCCATTAAATAGTGGCCGAGTAAGCCACTGGAATTGCCCAACCCGGCTGGATGCTGATCTGCTGATGAATTCAACAGCGTGCGGATCGTCTCCACGGTCGAGGCGGCGACGACCACGACTTTCGCCGGTTGTACCCGGGTCGCACCACCCTTGTCCTTGTATTCAACACCGCTGGCTCGCTTGCCTTTTTTGTCTGTCAGAACACGCGTGACATGACTGTCGGTCTGAACAACTGCACCATTTTTTGTCGCCTCTGCAAGGTATATCGCAAGTGGGTTTGCCAACGCGCCGATGGGACAACCCGCATCACACCAACCATCATAGACGCAGGCGTTGCGACCTTTATAGGGTCGAGACAGTACAGCAATCGGTATGGGAGACACCCGTAAGCCGAGACTTTCAAACCCCGCTGCAATTTTTTCGCCTTGTTTAAACACATGCACCGGCGGCAAAGGATACGGGGCACCAGGCGGGCGCCATACCTCAGCCTTGGCGTCTCCGGATATTCCAACCTCCTCCTGTACCGCATCGTAGGCCATGCGTATATCTTTGTATTCGATTGGCCAATCTAGTCCAGTTCCCATCAGGCTCTTACGCTTGAAATCCTCCACTTGAAAACGCGGCCACACGCCGTAATGGTGCAGGGCCGCCCCGCCGGTACCGCGCCCTGAATTGAGTCTTGCGTAGATATGTTGTTTGCCTTTTTCGTCTAACTGCGGTGATGCACCGCGTAACCGACGCGCCCATATTGGTGAACTGTAGAGATCTTTTTCTGTCCAGGCGGGTCCCGATTCCAGCACCTTTACCCGCTTGCCCTTTTGCGCAAGCTTCGCGGCAAAGACACTGCCTGCAGCACCCGAACCTACGATAACGACATCCACTTCTTCATCGTATTGCATGGCTACCACCTCTCAGGAGGAACAATGTGGGGCATATAAGGCACACCGAGACGGCGGAAACCGTCGATGGTTCCATAAAGTACATCAGTCGTATCGTTACGCACGACCATGTAAAACAAGGGCGCCGGTGGCGGAAATGGCCATTCCTTGGGATTGTCGCGGCTGATTGTTTTCACCAGCTCAATTCGATCCGCATCTTTAAGAGCGACAAACGACACGGAATATTTTGCTTTACTGTAATCCTGCAAAGATTTAAAGCCAGCGCGATAGAAGTTAATGAAAGGCGGATCGTTAACGAAGTATTTGACCAAGGACATGCAATCATCCGGGTCGAGCGAGAGTTGATGGTCGACAAAGTGCACCAGCCCGGCTTCGCTGGCCCCTGGGTGCAGGGTCTCACCAAATGCCTCGAGGGTGCGTGCTTCGTCAGGCGTTAGCACCGTAAGCGGAACTTTTTTTGCCCTTGCTTGCGCTGGTGTCATGAGCAGACTCGCGCCACCCACCGAATAGGTGAGTAGACCCAAGCCGGATAGTTTGAGAAATGTTCTTCGATCCTGTGCCATGGTTTTATCCTTTAATTCGCAACGTCAGCCTGGTTGTTCTTGAGTCTATCGATTGAGTAACCCGCTAATTACACTTCAGCTGGTTGTAATAGGCGGCAATGTCATCGATATCTTTGTCGTCAAGATCAAAGGCCATGGGATACATCATCGCGCTTTTACGCAATCCGTCCCGAAATGCTTTTAACTGGGATGCAATGTATTGTGCGTCCTGACCCGCCAGATTGGGCCAGGTGCTGTGCACACTGATCCCCTTGTTCCCGTGACACGCAACACAGACTACGGCTTTTTGTTTTCCTACTTCCACATTACCCGCATTTGCGATCGAGGAAATGAGGAAAAATAACAGCAATAATAAACCTCGTATCATCAACTGCTGCGAATCATTAGCAGGAATCGTATGCTTTATCATGATGATATTACTTCCTCTGATTGTGCTTTCATTTCTGCGTTAGTTTATTGGTAATAACGCTCAAAGTCGGTGCCGAGCCATGAGCAGTCAGATTTAATTCTCATTGTCCGGCAAGTAAGGATATTCAGGGTTGATCATCCAAAAACCCGGCGCAATGAACTCAAGAGGCCGACCGTTTTCGGCGCCCGGTTCGAAGCCATAGCGCATCAGCAGGATCAGGTCTGAGCTTGCCGCCGGGTCGGAGTGGAAATAGGCGTGACCGGTCCCGCCCGTACCTTCCTGTAAGTCGATAAACGATATACCTTCGACTTTATCGATCCCTGCGAGGTCATCCGCCTGCAGGTCTTCAATTGCCAGCCGGCCGAGCCTGGCGGCACTCTTGAACAGCCGCTCAGCAATCCCTATGGCCTTGTCTTCCTGTGACGTATATATGGTGATATTCTTTGCTTCCCGACCGATCTGCTCGGCGATGATGCGTTGCGAGACGACATCCAGATCCAGGTCAGGGGCTGCCAGTACCACGTGTGAATACCGCAATTTATCTGACGGAGTTTCTCCCGCTGCCCTGGCCACAAGCGACAGTTCGCGAATCGCCGAAGTGAGCACATCCGTTCCACGGCTGTGCGCTATCATGTGGACCCGTTTGATCTCAGGATTGTCATATAGACTGCGTATCAGGGTTTTCAAGTGATGCACTGTGAACTCGCCGGATTCACGATCGTATATATATCCTGATGGACCGCCCTGGCCGGCCGGCCATGTATACAGAATCGGGACATGCTCCCTGCCGAAAAAATGCCACAACTCAGCGAGTGTCTGGGCGGCTTCCTCGAAATCATTGTGGTAGCCATGGACGAAAAGCACAACTTCAGGCTTTGGCGCAAACGCAAGCCGGCGCCTGATTTCAGCGTGAAATGATTGCTCGGTGATTCGCAACGTCTCCAGCGCAGCCGGGTCTATCTGGGCCTCGCCATTGATCAATACAAGCGGTAGCGGCGTTTCCGGAAACCGGCCGCGCTCTTCAAGCGAAGAAAGGTGCAGTGACAATTTCGTGGATCGATCCTGCTCCAGGCTGACCCGTTGTAATTCGCCCCAGCTCAGTTCAGGCTCAATCGTGACGATAGCAGAGCCAAATGCAACAGACCGGGAACGGCCATAACCGTACGTAAGCGCGCCGTCATCATCGGTTTCAGGTACACGGTCGGTCACATACAGCAGATCAATCCGGCTATCCTGCAGTTCGGACGGCAGAGCAGTGAATAGCTCCGGCGCGTCCTCACCGATGTAGAGGTTGGGCACCGGCATCAAAGGCCGTGGGCTGGCGCAGCCGGCCAGGAACAGCATCATGAGGAGCAGCATAGTTAAGAAGCAAACGTTTCGAGCGTTTTGCGTCTGATTATCGCTTTGATTCTTCTTCATAGTGTTTTCGCCTTACATTCGTTACCTGGTTCCAACTACTCTAGTTGGCCTTTCATTCCTGCGGGGGTATTTCCCGCATATGCAAATCCCTCTGAGGAAATGGAATCTTGATACCGAATTCACTGAACTTGGTCTCGAGCGCCCAATTATAAGCGGCTTTGACCCGGATTGGCTGATGCACACTCTGGCCGGTCACCCAAACGCGCAGCTGAAAATCAAGACTGCTGTCACCAAAATTCACCAGTAGTACATCAGCTGCTCGGCCGGGCACTGTCTTCATGGTGAACGGCACTTCGTCAGCGGCTTCCAAAGCGGCCTTTCGTACCAGTTCCTTATCGGTGCCATAGGCAACCCCGAATGGGATTCGGATTCTTACAACCGGCTCTCTCAAAGTCCAGTTGGTCAGCTTATAGCTAACCAATTCTGAATTGGGCACCATTATGTCTACGTTGTCATTGGTTTTGATACGCGTGTATCGACTGTTGATTTCCTTAACAGCGCCGGTCACACCCGAGTCTAATTCGATGAAATCACCGACCCGCAAACTGCCTTCGAATAACAGGATCAGTCCGGACAAAAAATTGCTGACGATTGATTGAAGACCAAAACCAATACCTATCGAAAGTGCGCCGGCAATCAATGCCAGGCTACCGACATCCAGGCCCAGGGAAGTGAATGCCGCCAACACGGCAATTGTTATGATGAGATAGTGAATTATACGGCCAAGTGTATAAAAAGAAGAACTCTCGGCAACCTGTTTCCGGCGGTGTTGAATGCGCAGCAACAAGCGACCTATAACCCACGAAAGCAGGAAACCGAACACTATAATCAGTACAAAATTGACCAGGATGCCAAGCGTGACCGGCGTTTCACCAATATAAAACAGCTTGAAATCGGTTACTTTTTGAACGGACTCCCACATGGTGCCAGCCAACATGGTCATCCGGGGTCCGACGCCGTCTGGCTCCGGCGCTTCCTGTAAGGCCGCCATCAATGATACTTGCAAGCTAACGAGCACAACAGCCGGTCGTGCAGTCTGGGCCTGCGCCGTGGACAAAATCATAGAAGTAAGCAGCAGTAAAATCAGAGCTGCAGGCTTGAAGTGATTAAGCAATGTAAGAATTCCTGGACTAATATTCAGGGAGGCCCAAATTATTGTGAGAAAAAATCAACGCGTTCAGCATTCTCGGGAGGAGAGAACTTGAACATGCTGTCAGATAATACCGGTGAAAAATCCCATTCAACAAATTGTGCCCAAAATTGAGGTTGCCCTTCAACATTCTTATAGGTTACCACAATGCGGCACGGCGCCGGATTGCTGCCTTTTGCAATCCACAATTGGATATACTGGTTTTCACTGCTCAATGCCAGGTTGTCACACAGCACACCTGCGATCTTCGACTCTCCAAGGTAGTTTCCGGACTTCACCAAACCAGCCATGGTCTCTGTCAAATCAATGGAAAAGAAATCACGCAGTTGATCTTTGGTCCCCAACACGTCACTCAAGTAGTCGAATGAGGTATCGATATCACCCGGCTGGCGCACGGTGTCATAGATAAACAAATTTTCCTTGCTGCTGAATACCGATATTGTCTCGCCGTCAAGAATGACAGTGGCATTGTCACCGTCACGGTCTTCAAAGCGTACGTTAGCCTGCGAGGGTCGCCTCAAAGTGGCTGTGACGTATGAACCAAGCTCAATTCGCTGGCCGTTTTTCAGCACAACTTCATTTCCCATATTGGCTACCATGGTATAACCCTCTGCACTGGAAATGAATTCCGTCATGCGCGTCAAAATGTCCCAAACTACTTTACTGACTCCCGGATTGTTTGCTGTTATTGATGAATGATCGGTGGCATGTGAGGCCGATGAGTCTGCTTTATCGTGTATCTCGGTTTCTTGTGCGCGTATCGAAATCGGATTTAACACGGCAGATATCAAAACCAGCAAGATGAGTTGTTTCATGGCGGCTCCGTAGTGATTGAAGTGGCTAAGTCAGATCTATTTTAAACAAAAGACCCGGCCAGGATGGCTGGGGCTTTGCAAGCAGTCTGCTATATGCTTACTTCTTTTTCTGCATCTGCTTGCGCCAGTCCTGATCCTGCAGCTTGTATTTCTCCATAAACTCGTCGAGCATGGCTTTCTGCGCCGGTTGCGCGCCTTCGTCCCAGCGGCCCTGGAGGATGAATGAGGTGTACTCGGAAGGTGTGCCCGGTACCGGCCCCGGTTGCACCGCGGTGCCCGGGACAGGCCAGGCCTCTTCGGCGGAAACGGCCATGCGCTCAGTGATGCCGTCCTGGCGAACGTTCCAGACCATCATGTCGGTGGCCATGGACAGCGGACCATCGTAGGTTTCACGGATGTTATCATACAGTTTGTAACGTGTGCCCTCCTCGTTGAGAAAATGGTAAGCCACAGCGTGCTTCGGCTTGATCTGGCTCATAACCTTGCCAAAGGCCTGGCCCGAGGTGTGGAACGCACAACAAGCGCGCCAGGCGAGTCCTGGGGGTTGATTGTAAAACTTGACAAAAAGCTCCGGCCCCATGAAAGATTCGTGGATGACGAGATCGGCTTCTCGCGCATACTTGAGAAACCACTTGTTCGGGAAGGTGTCGCCGCCGATGACAACCCGCAGGTTGGCATACTCGAAGATGTAGCTGACAGGCCCGTCCCCGGCATGAATCGCCGGAATTGAGCGGATGGTGACTCCCTTGTTCTCATAAACGACCTGGTTTACACCCATGTAATCGAACTCGGTAGTTTCGATGCCGCCGGGTATCGGGCTGATCATCGCCGCCCTGGTTTTGTAATCCCAGTTGGCATGGCGCAGGAAGTTGTCCATCGAGTATTTAGTGCCCATGTCCTCGCGCGAGCCGCTCGGCCCCCAGACCTTCAATGAATTGGGACGGCCTGCCGTCCAGCCGCCGGCCCACAGTGAGTCGATATCACCCATGTGGTCGGTGTGAAGGTGTGTCAGGAACAACTTGTCCAGGTATTGGTAAGGGATCATCAGGGCAGCAAGGTTTGCCATTGAACCGCTGCCGATGTCGAAAATGAACTTCTCGCCGTTGCCCGCTTCCACCAGGAAGCAGGTAGCAGCCTGGCCGCGGCGAGCGGCCGGCATGCCCGTGCCGCAGGCGATAACACGGATTTCGTCATCCGCCAGAGCCTCGGTGCCGGGGTAGTAGACGTAACGATCGGGCGCTATTCCCGCCGGATCATCGACGGTGCCACCGGCCGCCCACATCAGGCTGGACGCCAGCAGGGTTATAAGAATGGTGATGATGCGAATCATAACGGAACCTCCAGATTTCGCGTTAACAGGATAAAGTAGTGCCAGGATTACTGCATGAAGCTAAACAGTGCCGACGGCGCCGCCGGTATGATGTAGAAGCGAAAGTCCCACTTGGTACCGAGCACGTCATCCGGTGTAATCACCGAATAATGAAGCTCTGCGCCGAAACGAACCGGTACCTTGCCGATGTTTACGGTGCTGTTGAAGCCGATGCCGAGCGGCATGGTGACCTTGTTACCGCTGGTCTGCTCCCAGTTGACGATAATGTTGGGTGCGGCGCCGATACTGAACGTATCGCTTAGGGAGTAGTACCATAGGTACTGGAGATTGGTGATGTTGACGTCGGCGCGATCACTGTCGCGCGAAGCGAAGTCTTTGAAGTGCGTCACCAGGGCGCCGTATTTCCATTTTGGTCCTATGTAAACGCCCAGCGCCGAAGGGCCGGCAGTATACTTACCGGTTCCGAGGATGTCCTCCGTGGCGGTCGGCAGCCCGACGTCAAAACCCAGGCCCCACAGGCAGGTTCCCCCAGTTTTCCCGCATTTGTTGCCTTTACTCGGGGCGAACAGTGCAACGTACATCATATCGCCAAAACCCGTGGTGCGCCCGCTAAAGAGGTCAATGGGTAACGGCGATGGAGCGCCAGGAACTGGTGGCAGGAGATCACCACCTCCCGGGATTGACCCGAAATCTTCGTCGATCTTGTCCTGGTCGAGCGGCACGCTGCCGACGTTCCAGATGACGCGATTGATCAGATTCCAGTTATCGTTGAGTTTTTTCGGAAACTGCGCAATGCCCATGTAATTGTACTGGGTGTCCTCGCGTCCTGTTGCAGGATCTTTCTTGACATAGAAGTCGAACTGCGTGAACAGCATCGCCACATTACCCAGGGGGTTGTCCATTAGCGCAGACATCTGGGACAGGCTGGGCTTGCAGCCCGCCTTAATGACTTCGCCGAGATCAGCATCGGGGTCGGCAGAGAAAGCGACGCACTTCGGGTCCATGGGCCCGCCTGCCCCTCCACCTGCCTCACCACCTTCCTCAGCCTGTGCCAGCAGCCAGGGTTTGCCTATGGCTTCAGAATTGAAGGGATCCGGGTTATCCGGCATAAGCTCCGGGTATATAGTTTCAACCAGGTTGAACTCACTGGAAGAACTTTCGTTTTGCGTTCCCGGCATCATTCCCGAACCGGCCAGCGCCTGGCCTGTAGCAATCAATAAACAAAAAACAGTTAACAACAAAGTTCCATTAGTCTTCATATTCCTTGTCCCAAGTTGATGATAGCTATGATAGTTACTTTTGAGTCTGAAGATTCAGCATACCAAATTATAGGTATACACAAACCACAATCGGACAAAAGGCACGGTGTTTACAACCAAACGCCATCAGCCTCTCGTCATTGCAAGTC
>Ga0209988_10001656_pt1 | contig 14563 bp, 8 predicted proteins | sample N075metaG_FD_183115 | JGI IMG/M metagenome (GOLD analysis project Ga0209988, IMG submission 183115) | Deep subsurface microbial communities from Kermadec Trench to uncover new lineages of life (NeLLi) - N075 metaG (SPAdes) (version 2) | ecosystem: Environmental > Aquatic > Marine > Ocean trench... | reverse complement strand
CACCCCTAAGCTGGTCATCCTCCGCACCGCCGCGAAGGGTGTCGAAGGGCATCGGGTCCGCAGGGGACCGGGTCGCAGATGAAGTGGGCGTCGCGGATGAAGTGAGCGTGGATGAGGTTGGTGTTGAGACACCGGTGAGGAGCAGCGCAGCTCCAAAAATGACCACAGCGATTACGAATCCTGGGCGCCTGATTCCCATCCTCGCTTGCTCCATCGGGAAGGCCTCCTCGTCGCCCGTTGGGGAGGGGCGACTCAGCCAAGATGGGCGCACCGAGGGCAGATCGCCAACGGCGTTCGGCTTGACACCCCCGAACTCACCCGCAGTTTGAGCCCATATCTCAGTCGTTAAGAGGAGGGCCGTCATGAGCAAGCGCACGGGGCACTCGCTTTCGCCCGCATCCCCGTTGGCCTTGCTGGTCCTGTTGCTACTCGCGGGTTTCTTCTTCGCCCCACGCCTCGCAGCCCAGACCACCACTGCCGCTTCGGCGAACGCACCTCTACCTCTGAGCGAGGATCAGCGGATCATCCATGTGCTCAGCCGCCTCGGTTATGGCCCCCGCCCCGGAGACATCGAACGCGTCGAAGCGATGGGGGTGGAGGCGTACATCGACGAGCAGCTTCGACCGGCAGAGATCGCCGACGACCTGGTGCGTGAAAAACTGGCCCCCTTCACGACGCTGAGTCTGGGCCTGCTCGAAGGGGTGCGAGCCTATCGTTTCGTGGATGCGCAGGCAGTCCTGAGGCAAGCCATTGTCGATCGGAAAGCGGCAATGGGTGGGGTGCAAGGATCAAAGGAACCATCGGCGTCTCCCCTCATGGATTCAGTGACGGCGGCCCCCATGCGTCGTGCCATGCTGAATTCCTCCATTTCGGGGAAGGTCGTGGTCCGCCAGAGGCTGGGAGACGCGGAGATCTTCCAGGCGCGGATGATCAGGGCTGTACACAGTAATCGCCAGCTCTTCGAGATGATGGTCGATTTTTGGATGAATCACTTCAGCATCGACTTCGATACGGACGAGTACCTGACCGTCGACTATGAAGAGCGAGCGATTCGCCCGCATGCGATGGGGAGCTTCGAAGATCTGCTGATCGCCACGGCCCAACACCCCGCCATGTTGATGTACCTGGACAACTGGGTGAGCGCCGCGCCCGAGGAGGTGGTGCAGAGCCGCTTGGATTCAGGTCACCCGGTCTATCCGGAGCGTAAGCTCCGGCGATCCCTCGCGATGCGTGAGCGAGCGGAGTTTTTTGAAGAGTCCGGCGGGCTGAACGAGAACTATGGGCGCGAGCTGATGGAGCTGCACACGCTGGGAGTGGACGGCGGCTACACCCAGGAGGACGTGATCGAGGTCGCCCGAGCATTCACGGGCTGGACGGTCCCGGCTCCCCAACAGAGGGGCTACTTCGCCTTCGATCCGCTCCTCCACGAAGAAGGTGACAAAGTGGTGCTCGGAAGGACGATCGAGTCCGGAGGTATCGACGAGGGCATGGAGATCCTGAACATGCTCGCTCATCACCCGTCCACGGCCTCCTACATTTCCACCAAGTTGGTCCGTCGATTCGTGGCTGATGATCCGCCGGCCGAGATCGTCGCTGCGGCCAGCCGCACCTTTCTCGAGACCGACGGTGACATCAGCGCCGTCCTGAGGACCATCTTCACTTCGCCCGAGTTCTTCGCGCCCCAGCACTATAGGGTCAAGATCAAGAAGCCGATCGAAGTCCTGGCGAGCGGGATCCGGGCCACCGGGGCCGAGCTCGACGTCATGAGCGACGACACGTTCAGCTATCTCTACCAGGCCATGGAGCGGATGGGGGAAGAGCCCTATGGGCGCGAAACGCCCGACGGATACCCTGATGTGGGGTCCGCGTGGATGGCCACAGGTGCGCTTTTCAACAGGATCCGATTCGCGGTGGACCTCGCCGCCAGCCAGATTCCGGCGGTGACGCCCGACCTTCCCTCAACGGTCTCACTGCTCACCCGAATGGCGTTCCCGGAACCCAACGAGGAGGACATCACAGAGTTCGAGACCGTGGTCGACGAACTGATCCTCGAAGCATCCGCGAGAAGGTGGGACACCGCCCCGATGGATCGGGATCTTGTCATTCGCGCCGCATTGGGCCTCGGCTCACCCCAGTTTCAAACGCGCTGAATCCTCGAAAAGCCAGGAGCTCATGATGCATCCCATCCTCGCCCTCGGCCTGATCAGCGTTGCTCTCGGAGCCACCCCATTACAACGTCCCGATCGGACCCTCCACCTGACTCAGAGAGAGGGCGCGCCCCCGCCCGTGTTGGCGGTTCACTACGAGCGTGTTGCCGAGCAGCTGGCGATGACGGAGCTCGTGGGGATTTTGCAGCGCCTGGCGGAGGAGGCGCGGGTGAGCGGGCGCCTCGTCTTCGACGGACATGAGGTTGAGCTCCTCGATGAGCTCGAACTCAAACAGAGTTACTTGGAGTGGGCGCGGCCCGGGTTCCCTCGATACAGCTTCACCATCGACCTGAAGATCGGCGGAGGAAGACTGCTCAGGTCTCTGGAGGAGCACGGCGCGCGCCTCTGGAGCCACCAGGTGATCGCGGACGACGAGATCACGGGAGTCAGCGCAGCCCAGTTGGCCGACTACCTCGACGGTGTGGCCGCCGACCTCGTGGACGGAATCCTCGAGTTCGAGGGGCACCAGCTCGAGATCGGAAGCGTCGTCGATCTCACCGTCTTCCACACTGTCTCCGGAAGCCACGAGGTCCAGGGGGTCCGGATCGAGCTGTCGTACGGAGAGGCTCTCCCGCGCGATGGTCGGCCGCGCCAGGCGTGGGCCGAGTCCTATCGACGTGAATCCGAGTTCATGTCCGCTGGACAGGTCGGAGCCATACTGGAGAAGATCGGGCGGGAGCTACAGCAGAACGCCAGTTTTTCGCTGGGTGGGGCGCAGCTCGACGTAGACGGGGGCGGACTGTTTCAGATATCCGCCCGCAGGGATCCCTCGGGTCGCAGCTTCTTCCAGATCGAGTTCGTGACCGGCCGTGACGGCCCGATCCCGCAAAAAGAGTTCTTCGTGCCCTACGAGAGACGGAGTCAGGATTGGGCGGCGGCGGACGTCGCTCGATCGTTGACTGAGATTGCCGAAACCTTGGCGTCCACCGGTCGCTTCGAGCTCGAAGACGCCGTGGTGGAATTCGGGCGAAGCGCTTCCGTGGAGCAGAAGTTGATGGAGCGATTCGATCCCGGAGAACGCCAGCACGCTTTCTACATCGAAATAAATCTCGGGGCTGAAGGTCTCCCCCGACCGCTGTCGGAGTACGCAGAGGAAATAGGGTCGATCCATGTCCTGGCCAAGGACGAGGCCGGCGCTGTCGACCAGGAGGAGGTGGCCAGGCTGTTGGGCTCGTTGAGCAGCGACCTAGCCGCCGGGCGTATCCAGATGGCCGGCCAGGAGTTTCCCGTAGATCGGCTCGATTTCCGGTTCAAGCAAACGAGTTCGTTGGATCGTCAGTCGCATCGCATACAATTCGCGTTCTTTTTCGGCCCGGTCGCCCCGGGTGCTCCCGAACCGGAGGCTCGCTCGCGCTCCCACTCGCGGGAGTCGAGGGACATCCCCATGGCGGAGGTCGCCGCGCTCCTTCAACGCATTGGCAGTGAAGTCATGAGTACCGGAGCGTTCTCCATGGGCGGGATGGTCTTCCGCACTGCGGACAAGGCGTACTTGGAGGTCAGTGTGGTGGAAGGACGGGGGCTCGAGATCGTGGTCACGTATGCTCAGCCGGTCGTGTTCTAATAGACTGTCGCTAGATGTGAAACCGCACTACCCTGCTCACGTCCGAGTGCGATGACCTGAGCCCTTAGCATGTCGAGAACTCATGGTATCGTCTCGGCGGACGGGCCGTCGGATCCGTCGATCTCGGGCGGCGCATGGCTTGCAGGCGAGCTAGCCGCAACCTAACCTCACCGCTCTTTGTCCCCATGATGGGTTTGGGCCGTGTCCTCAGAATCTGAAGATGGAAAGACGCGTCGCCGTGGCGTTGGTCGTCTCGTCTCGGCTTTCAGCCTCTCCTACCTCTTCGGCGCCTTTCTCCTCGTCTCCCTTTTTTACGCGTTCGGCACTTGGGATGTCCTGGCCGGCAGCCGGTTCCTGGACCTCCTTATCCGCGTTGGAATCGTAAAGTACCACGACCAGAACCTCGGCTTCGTCGAGGGGGTCGCCGACCACAAGTATTACCTGACCAGCCAAACACCCGTGGATTGGCTGTTGGTTTTCTTCGCCGGGCTGCTCTTCCTGGGATTTTTCGCGGTCAAGACGCTCCAGTTCGATGGGGCGGCGCGCCACTTCGGGGCGAAGGGAACACTCGGTCAAAATGGGCGCGCTTACCTATACGGCCTCGGACTGGACCGGTGGTTCCCCTTCGGCTTGGGTCGAATCGGCACGCACACGGCGCTGACCAGCCGCGGGAGCACCGACGAGCAGTCCAGGAACGTGCTGTTCGCGACCGGGCTTTTCGTCCTATTCGAGATCAGCCTCTTCGCTGTCTTTGGTCTGCTGGGCGAGGGCTGGGGGCCCTGGGCAGGTCAGGTGGTCTGGGGCGCCTTCGTGTTCGCGCTTCTCTACCTGTGGGTTCGGCGTCCTCCTGGAGCCTCGGTCCGGTCCATCGCACGCGCTTGGAATGGACGAGCTCGCGAGGTTGTGGCGTCGCTTGCGTCCGATCCTCCCGTTTTGGCCAAGCTCTGCGCCCTTTCGGTCATAGCCTTCGCACTGGAGGACGTCGCGGCATACGTGATCGCGAACGCTTTTGGGATCGGAATCGAGTTCCCGGTCATCGTGATGGGCCTGGGTGCGGGATACGTGGCCCGATTGATTCCCCTCTCGCCTGGGGGGATCGGTCAATACGAGTGGGGATTCGCGGTCGCCTTGGTGCTCGGCGGTGTGGGCGCCCCGGAAGCCGCCACGCTCGCCATCCTGGACAATCTACTGCGGTATCTGGTCGGAGCTGTGGTGGTCGGGTCCGTCGTTTTCTGGTACGGCGTCGATACGACGTTCCGCAGGGTTCTCAGCACCTTCAGCGACGGTTTGGCCGCGGAGTCCGAGACATGAGCGCGCCGGACGCTCTCCCGGTGGCACCCGAGGCCGGAGTGCTCTGGCGCCGGACTTTCATAGTTGTGCTCATCGGACTCGGCCTCTTCTTTCTCGATCGGCTCACCGTTCTCCTCGCGACATACTGGTTCTTCGACGCAGTGGGGTTGGTTTCGGTTTTCTGGACCAATCTGCGGGCTGGAGTGCTGCTCTTCGCGATCGGCTTCGTCATGTTCGCGGGCGCGATCGTCGCCCCGGCTTACCTTCACGCGGTCTCGTCGTCTTCGCGTGGGCTCTACCGGTGGTGCGGGATGGCCGTCGGCCTCGTGGCGGCGTACCTCTTCGCACTCCAGTACGCCGAGTTCCTCCCCGCCTTCCCCAACGTCGGCTTCGAGGAGGTCGATCCCGTCTTCGGGCGAGACGTCGGCTTCTACGTGTTCGTGCTTCCGGCCGCCTGGGTAGGGTGGTGGACCCTGCTGGCCGCGGCGGTCGTCGCGCTGATCTCGTCGGCTTCCGCGGCGTACGAGTCGAGGCGCGATCTGGAAGCACCGGCAACCATGGGAACTCTCTCGGCTTTCTTCGGTCGTGTGTCGAGTCCTTTCACCACCGGGCTCGTCCTTGCTTTGGGTTTGGTGGGCGCGGTGGGCGTACGCCTCAGTCGCTTCGATCTCCTCGTGAAGGACAACGGGGCATCGACCATCCACAACGGGGCCGAGGTTCTCGACATCACAGGCCTGTTCTCCACGCTCAACTACATCCATTTGACGAGCTTCGGCGTCCTGGGCTTGACCGGGGGTCTTTTCTTCGTCCTCCGGGGGATTTCCCGTGGGCTCGAGGATACGCGTCGGGAGGGGTGGACTTTCCCTGCCCGAAAAGCCGCGCTCCTCGTCCTTACGCCGATCGTGTTGGACCTGTCGTTCTGGACAGCCGTTGGGCTTCGAAACCTCATCGGCGTGCTCCCCAACGAGCCTGTGATCCAGCTCGACCTCATCGATCGCCACATCCAGGCGACGCTCAAGGGCTACGGCTTGGACGGAATCGAGATCAGCAGCTTCCTGCCGGCGACCGACGGGGATCCTCTCCCGACGGCGGAAGAGCTTTTGGCCAACGTGGCGCTCAGAAACGCCCCGCTTTGGCCCGGCTTCGTCAGCAAGCTCGAGCGCCTCATCGACCCGCAGCATGCCGAACGCATCCTCCAGACTGGGGGGGACCAGACGGTCTATGGCCCGGTGATCGAGATTTTCAATCAGGAACAGAAGCTCCGAACATATTACGATTTCATGGACATCGATGCGGTCCGGTACATGGTCGACGATGAGCCCAGAATGTACGTGAGCGCGGTCCGAGAGATTCCACTGATCGAGCCGCAGGAGTGGCTCGCCTGGTGGGGCCAGCGTTTCGTGCTCTTCACCCACGGGCACGGGCTCGTGATGGCCGAGACGTCGAAGATCGCACCCACTGGAGGGCCGGTGTATACGTCCTCGGGGCTTCCCGCGACGTCGGATCTCGAGGTGGTCGAGAGCGCCAACCCGAGCATCTACTACGGAGAGGGCGCGGCCACCATGGCCTACAGCAACGTGGCCCAGATGCTCGAATTCGACTTCCCGACCGACGAGGGGCGAGCCGAAGTGGAGCTCCCCCAAGGGGTCGGTTCCGGCGTGCAGCTCAATTCACTCCTCAGGCGGATCGTCTTCGGCTGGAGGAGCGGCCAGTTCTTCGAGATCGTCTTCAGTCGCCTCATCGATGACGATACGCGCGTACACTACTTCCGAAAGCCGCTCGAGCGGCTGGCTCGAGTCGCCCCGTTTCTCTACTTCGATACTGATCCGCACGCCGTCGCAGCCGACGGCCGTATTGTCTGGCTCGCCAACGGGCTGACCAGCACGGATCGCTATCCCTACAGCAAGATCGAGTGGCTCGGGGACAAGTCGGACGAGAGGGCACCACATCCGGGCGCCCTGCGGCGGACGAACTGGGTGCGGGACGCGGTCAAGGCAACCGTCGACGCCTATACGGGCGAGCTGAGATTTTATGCGATTTCGGACGATCCCATTCTCCGTACGTGGGCCAGCGTCTATCCCGGTCTCTTGCGGGATGGCGCGGAGATTCCCCCGGCCGTCCGCGAGCATCTCCAATACCCCGTTCAGCTCTTCCACATCCAGTTCGACGACATCTTCAAGCTGTATCACATGACGGATCCCATGACGTTCTTCAACATGGAGGATGCGTGGGACGACGGAGATGAGGTGCTCGGGGCGATCCTCGACAAAGGAAAGGCAATCACCTTTTCCATCGAGCCGTACCATTGGATCGCGGAGACCGGTGGTGTGCTCCCCGAGTCGGAGCAGGGGTCGCAGTTCATGCTCAGCATGCTGTTTACACCCGAGGGCGCCCTCAACCTGCGAGCCATGGCATACGTCTATCAGGACGGGGCAGACTACGGACGGCTCGGTGTTCTGCAGATCCCCAAAGGCCGATACCAGGTGGGGCCGGAGCAAGTCGACTCGGCCATCGATCAGGAGCCGGCGATCTCCCAGCAGATCACTTGGTGGAATCGACTCGGGTCCGAGGTGATCCGAGGGCACACGACCGCCGTCCTCGTGGGGAACGAACTGGTCTATTTGGAGCCGATCTTCATTCGCTCCCAGCAGAATCCTGCGAGTCAGCTCAAGCGTGTCATCGTGGTGATCCGCGGTCAGGCGGCGATGGGTGAGACGCTCGAGGAGGCCGTGAGAGCGGCCTTGGGCCGACTGCCTCCCACTTGATCTTGGGAGGTCCGATGGGACAGATCGGTGCGATCAGCATTCTGTCGCTGACCATCGGACTCTCCCTCTCCCGTCCACGCATCGGACGAGTCAGGATACAGCCGGCCACGGCTGCGATTGGCGGGGCGACGCTCACCGTTGCCGTAGGGCTCCTCTCGCCTCGCGAGGCCTGGGAGGTGCTCGAGTTCCTCGCGAGGCCGGTCCTGACCATCGTGAGCTTGATGATCATCACGATCGTCGCGTCACGAGCCGGTTTTTTTCAGATGCTCGCCTGGCGTCTCGCCACGAGCGCTGGCGGCAACTCCAGGAGCCTCTTGGCCAGGCTCTTCTTCGCCGGCACGATAACGGGCACGCTGTTCACGAACGACGCGGCGGTTCTGATTTTCACCCCGCTGGTCTATCAGCTCGTAGAGGAGATCCAGGATCCGACCTGGACCGACGCCAACCGAGTGCCCTTCTACTTCGCGGTGTTGTACGTAGCAAACCTCGTCGGGGCGCTGGTGATCAGTAATCCGATAAACATCATCGTCGCCGATTGGTTCGGCATCGGCTTCGTGGAGTACGCGGCTTGGATGGTGGCTCCGGCCGTCGTCAGCATGATCGTGACTTACTACGGCCTGGTTTTTTTCTTTCGACGCTCGATTCCAGCGACCTACCGTGTTCCGACCGCGATCGAGCCAAATCCCGAGGAGCGGAGCCTCAGGATGGCGACAGCGGCCGTGCTCATCGCCACCCTCATCGGTTTCTTCAGCGAGCCCTGGTCCGGTATTCGGACCGCGTTCGTGGCCGCGACCGGCGCTCTTCTGTTGCTCGCGCTCCACCATTTTTTCGGGGCCGAGCGGACCGGGGCCAAGCGCACCGGGAGTGTGATCTCGGAAGTGGGGTGGGACGCTGTGATTTTCGTCGTCGGGATCTTCATCGTGGCGAACGGGCTTCGGGCAGTGGGCCTGACCGACACCATCGGCGTTCTGCTCCTCGCGGCCGCCGAGGTCGGGCAGCAGGCGGGTAACTTCGCCGCCGGCCTCATCGCAGCAGTCTCCTCCGCCGTCATGAACAACCACCCCACGGCCGGCATAATGGCGCTCGCGATCGGGGATCTTCCGGTGGACTCCGTCACGCAACGAGGGATGGCCTTCGCGGCCCTGATCGGTGGAGATCTGGGCCCGAAGATGCTCCCGGTCGGATCCCTGGCAGCCCTCCTGTGGTTCCGGATCTTACGGAGCCGAGGGGTGGAGATCTCCTATTGGCAGTACGTGAAGCTGGGCGTGCCCGTCACGCTGGCCGCGGTCATCTTGTCCCTCGGCGTGCTTGCCTTGGAATACGCCCTCTTCCTGTAGCTGTTAACCGGGGGTCGCCTCGCATCAGCCCCTGGGGCCGCCCCCCGGGCGGGTCAACCGCGCATCAGCCCCTTGAATCGGGCCTTGTCTATCTCGAAGTCCGGGAAGACGGCTTGAGGGTTTGCCGGATCGAGATGACCGACAAGAACCTCGGCGAAGACGTCGCGGAAGTCGGTGGTCATCGCCAAGTCTCGGTCCTCGTTCAGCTGTTCGGGCGCGAGGCCAGGCCAGTCGGTGTACACCGCCCCGCCCTTCACGCCCCCACCCATGAGGAACATCACATTTGCCTTCCCGTGATCCGTACCGGCGCTACCGTTCTCGCGAGCCGTGCGGCCGAACTCGGACATCGTGAGGACCGCCACGTCGCCCATGCGGTCACCGAGGTCGGTGTAGAAGGCGGCGAGCGTATTGGCGAAGATCTGGAGCCGCTGAGGCAGCCGCCCTTCCAGGCTCCCCTGATTGGAGTGGGTATCCCACCCACCGATATCCACGAAGGCGATCTCAACGCCCAGGTCGGCTTTGATGAGCTGCGCCAGCTGTCGCAACGCCTGGCCGAACTCCCCGTTGGGGTATTGGGCTCCGTTCGCCGGCTCATATCCCTGTGGATTCAATTCGGCGAGCTGATCGATCGCGTTGAACATCTCCCTCGATGTTCCGGAAAGCAGCGCGTTGGTCTCGCGGTCGTACAGCGACTCGAACAGGGAGCGGGCACCTTGCACCTTCTTCGTCCCCGTCAGGTCTCCGAGGGCCAACGCCGGAGCGGGACCCTCGAGAGCCTTCGGCAAGACTTCCCCGAGCGCCACACCCCGGAAGCTGTTCGCTTCGGGATGCTGGTTCTCGTGCATGTACCGATTGAGCCATCCCTCGCCACCGTTCTTTACTCCGGGAGCCGCAGATTCCATGTAGTCCTGGGCGTCGAAGTGCGAGCGGGTCTCGTGAGGAGAGCCCGCGGCGTGGATAATGGCCAACTCGCCCCGCTCGTAGAGCGAATGCAAGGGTCGCAGCGAGGGGTGCAGCCCAAAGAACCCGTCCAGATCGATTGCGGCCGGCCGCTCGCTGGACGGGGCGGGCACCGCGATGGTCGGACGATAGTCGTAGTAGTGCTTTTCGCCGAACGGAATCACCATGTTCAACCCATCGACCCCTCCGCGCTGAAAGACGGTGACGAGGGTCTTCTTCCGGAGTTGTGGCTGGGCAGCGAGCGCCGTCCGATACACGAATCCGGGTACCATGCTCAGCCCCATGACCGCGAGGGCTCCGTCTTTCATGAAGATTCGCCGGTTGATCATTGTCGGCTCCTTGTGACTGATCCTGCTGATTCCCGCACAGTCCTACCGTTTCATGAAGTCTGGAGAGCCAAGCACCAAAGCTACCGCGACGACTTTGGCCTCCAGAGAGTCGTAGTCGATCTCAGACCTATCGATTTCAGGCTCGTCACGCGCCCTCGGTCCCGGCGACGCAGACGTCATTTGGTTACTGGTCATCATTCCGCCCGACCCCGCCGCATCTCCCTTCATCGCTTCGAAGAGCGCGCGCCCATCTTGCATCATGGCTGCCGTGGGTTCCGGGAACCCCGCCCTCCCGAACAGCTCGCGAGCGCGATCCAGGTCGACTTCCAGTCCGGGAAGCGACTCTGTGGCGACGTCCATCGCGAAGATCAGGCGCTTGAAGAGCGAGTTCGTGCTCACCCACGCCCGCGCAACGTCGGGATACCCGTCCGGTGTCTCATGCTGCCGAAGCTGCTCCCCCATCTGGCCTGATATCCTCCCGAAGTTGGGTCCCAGGAAGGCATTGTCGAAGTCGGCATCGACGGCTCGCAAGCCACTCACCACGGCCTCGAACGGCTTCTTCACTTTCGCGCGATAGTACTGGGGCGAAAAAAAGTCGGGGTGGAAGAAGATCGCACGGAGCACCTCTCGGATATCTCCGTCGGTTTCCAGGAAACGCTCGGCTGCGGCCTCCACGATGTTTGCCGGCGGGTCATCGGCCACGAATCGACGCACGAGCTTGGTCGAGACGAAATGGGCCGTCGAGGGGTGGCGGGCGAGCATCCGAAGGATGCGCATGCCCTCGTCCATCCCTCCCGACGGGATCACCTCGCCCAGGACGATTTTGTCCCCCTCGGCATGGAGGAGCGGGTTGAATTCGAACTTCCCCCCCTCCCCCTCCCGTAATCCTGAAAGCGTCCAACCGGTGAGTGCCTTCGCGACTTCCTGGACATCGGCCTGCGTATAGCCGCCGCCTACACCGAGCGTATGCAGCTCCATCAGCTCCCGCCCGTAGTTTTCATTCAGACCGCCGGTCTGCTTGAGGAACTCGGCGTTACGGCGACGCCAAAGGACCTTGTTTTCCCCACCCGGCGGCTCCCACGAGGCGATTCGTGCCTCGACTACCTCCCGAGGGGCCGTGCTCAGCCAGTTGTCGAGATAGACCAGCATGCCCGGGTGACGTGCCGTCGCTACGAGAAGATCCTCGAAGCGCCCCAGCGCATGACGCCGGATCACGTTCTCACTGTAGTCGGCGTGGATGTAGGGATCCCCGGAGGTGATGTTGAAGTGGTTGAACCAGAAGTCGACCAGGATCTCCTCGAGCTGGGCCTCACTGTAAGTGGCCCGCCAGAACACGCTCGCGATGTATTGGAAATCCTCCCAGCGACGCTCCACCCGTGTCACGTCCGGGGGAAGGCCCCGATTGCGCACGTGGTCTCGCATGCGTTCTGCCGATGTGACGTCCGTGCCGGCCGGGGGAGTGCCTCGTCGCTCGGCACGGATCTGCACCGACTGGCGGCGTCGTTCGGCCCTCGCCACGGCCGGACGATCCAACTCGACCAGGGCGTCCCACGAATCCAGCGGGAGCTCGTATCCCTGGAGTTTCTCCGCGAGTCGAGGACTCTCGATGTCTTCCGGGTGGAGCTGCAGCTCGATGTAGGCTTCGAGCCCCATCTCGAGCACGCGATCGATATCGCCCGGCCGGGGTCCGAACCCGAGCCGATTGAGCACGTGAATCGCCCGTTGATCTTCCGTAAGGGGCATCAGGCCGGAGTCTTGCGGAGCCAGGGGGGCTGGCGCAAAGGCCGCGATCGTGGTGAGTAAGATCAGCGTGGCAACGAGTCTACCCGTCTGAACCCGTTGTCGGTTCTTTAATTGCATAACACCGCTCCTGCTGGCCACCGGACTCGGCCTTGGGTGGCTCCAAGGCCCGACTGCCTGCGAGGGCAGGGATGAGTCACGTCGCCACCGAAGGCAAACCTCCGGTAAGCCCGAATAATTCCGCCTCGTCCCCGTTCCTGTCAAGGGAGACGCTGGAACCTGCCCGTCGAGCGCAGCTTGACCCGGAATCCGTTCCGCGCTTAAGATCCAGCTCTTCCTAAGAGAACCGCTCGACGAGGGGTTACGTATGCACCACGCGCTCCGCCATCCGAGAAGCGGCGTGTGCGCCGCGATGACGGTTTTTCTCGCTCTTCCGGTGGCGATCTCCGCCCCCCTGACAGCCCAGACCTCCGACGTGTGTCGAGATCTGGTCGCAAGTCAGCTCGAGACGGTTGGCGAAGTTTGCGTGACCTTTAGCGATGAGGACGTCAAGGTCCTCATCACGACGATGGGCGAGGTGCGGCTTCTCGAGACCCGGGTGGCCGTGGCGAGTGATCTGGGCGGATTTCCGCTTTCGGAGTCGGGTGTCCCCAAGCTTGGGCTGTTTCCGCACTCGACCACCCACCAACCGCCCGCTTCGTCTGCGTCCTACCAGATTTCGGTGGCCACCCTCGACCTCGCGTCAGGAGAGATCCTGATCTCCGTCCAGGCCAGCTTGTTGGATGGATCGCAGGTCGAACATGGTGCGTGGTCGGTGGGCACCCGTTTCCGTGAACCGGGCAATCCGGGGACTTACTTTTCGATACCGGTGCCGGACCGACGTTGAGGAGGCCCACGTGACTCACCCGACCCCCGATCCCGCGCCCTCGGCCTCCAGCTTCTTCCAGGCAACCTTTACCGGCTTCGGTAGTCGTTCCTCGAAACTCGGCCCGGCCTTCGTCGTCACGGGCATCGCGTTCATGGCCATCGGGATGATGGCCTTCGGTGGCACGGCCTTCGGGGAGAATCGTTTTCTCCACGCCAGCTTCGCTCCTTCTCCTTTGTCTTCTCCCTCTCCCTCTCCATCTCCCTCTCCTTCTCCTTCTCCATCTCCTTCTCCTTCTCCTTCTCCATCTCCCTTGCCCGAGCGCTGCTGCTCCGAGGGAATCGCGCCGGCCGATACCGTCCGTGGAACCGACGAGGCGAATTTCCTGACGGGCACCTCGGGGGACGATGTCTTGATCGGCGGAGGCGGCGATGATCGCTTGCGCGGCCTCGGTGGGGAGGACCTGCTCCAAGGGGGGGCGGGGCACGACATGCTGGAAGGCGGGGACGGCTCGGACATCCTCGAGGGAGGTGCGGGCGACGATGTCCTGGATGGTGGCTCCGAGAAGGACTGGCTGTTCGGGGACGAAGGAGACGACGTTCTCAGAGGAGGCGAAGGTCCGGACGTGTTGGACGGTGGCCCGGGAACCGATGAGCTGTTTGGCGGTGAGGGTGACGATACCATGGACGGCGGCGAAGGGGATGACCTGCTGCGAGGCGGGCCTGGGGATGACCTTTTGGATGGCTCGGACGGGTCGGATATCCTCCTCGGCGGCGACGGTGCGGACGACCTCGATGGCGGGGATGAATCCGATATCCTGATGGGGGGCGGAGGGGACGACGTGCTCTCCGGCGGCGACGGCGCGGATCAACTCTCGGGCGGTGTGGGGAACGATCTGCTACAGGGAGGCGACGGGGCGGACGTGCTCCGGGGCGGGCCCGGTGACGACGAGATCAGCGGGGGAGACGGGAGCGATGTGCTGGAGGGCGAAGCCGGTGACGATCTGCTCAACGGATCCGCTGGGAATGACCAGGTGTTGGGCGGGCCCGGTGACGATATTCTGCTGGGCGACTCCGGTGCCGACGTCCTGGTCGGGGGTCCGGGGCGGGACAAACTCGACGGAGGCTTGGGCGAAGACCGGCTCGATGGCGGCCCTGAAGGAGACGAGTTGGACGGTGGCCTGGACACCGATCAGATCCTCGGCGGAGGCGGAGACGACGTCATCATCGTCGTGGCCGGCGATGTCGGAGCTCGTCGTACCGAGGTGATCGAGGGCGGTGCGGGCGCGGATACGCTGCTTCTCGACGGCTTCACGCCGGGCGACATCTCCGAGTGGGTGGAGCAGGCTCGCCTACCGGCCGATTCCACACCGGGGCCCGAGCTGTCCTTCGTCATTAGGGATCCCTACACCGGCGGCAGCTACCGAGTCTCGCAGATGGAAGTGATCCGGTACGTGACGCGCCTTCCTGTTGCGGAGGGATGGGATAGCGGCACCCGAGCCGTAATCCT
>Ga0209988_10001655_pt1 | contig 14566 bp, 13 predicted proteins | sample N075metaG_FD_183115 | JGI IMG/M metagenome (GOLD analysis project Ga0209988, IMG submission 183115) | Deep subsurface microbial communities from Kermadec Trench to uncover new lineages of life (NeLLi) - N075 metaG (SPAdes) (version 2) | ecosystem: Environmental > Aquatic > Marine > Ocean trench... | reverse complement strand
AGCGGAATCCTCAGGTCGTTTTCCCCCTGGAACCAGTTGAGACACCTGTAAGCCTCAGCAATCCATTCCTCGTCCTGCGTGCAGTTGAATGCCTCAATGCAGGCGTCCACCATTGCTGCCGCCTCAATGGGCTGTTGAGCAAAACGCGCTTTTTTGCCGTCTTTGGCAAACCACCCTTGGTTGCCGATAGCGGCGAAATAGCGGCCTATTTCATCGGTCTGGGCCTTCTTCAGCCAATCGAGCGAACGAAGACCCATCTCTCGCATTTCGTGGTCTGGAAGCCATTGTCCGGAAAGCAGTAACGCCTGTGGCAGTCTGGCGTTGTCGTAGGTCAGGACATTCTCGCACCAGGGCCAAGCTTCAGTGGCGAAGTTTTTGAACTGTTTCATGAGTCGGGTGGAGAGTATCTTGCGCATCTTTCTCGCCAGACTATCCCCACTATAACGGCATAGGTACGCATGAATACCGATGATCACAAAGGCAATCGCCCGTGGATGTGTGAAATGTTCGGTGGTCCCCAGCGAACGATGGAACAGTTCTGTCGCAAAATTCACCTGTCCCTTCTCACGACCCAATGCCACTGTGACGCCAAGACCCCACACCGCACGACCATGGGAATCCTCCGAGCCTTCTTCCTCGAGCCAGTGGTGATCATAGGACATGAAGTTACGAAACCGGCCGGTCTGAGCATTGAAGGCATAGCCCAGAAAACTCAGGTACACGGTGACAAGGTCGCTTGGCGAGGAATCAAGAGGCTGGAGATTCTGTGCTGTCACGGCGACAATCAACGCACGGGCATTGTCATCCACGCAATAGCCGTGGGTCCAGTCTGGAACCGTATATTTGGAATGTTGAAGCATGCCCGTTCTATCGGTCATCCGGCGAACATGGTCCAGCTTGATCTCAGGTAGCCGTTGCTGGCGTAATCCGAGGGTCTCCAGTCTTCGCTCGGGTACGATCTTTCGCAATCGCTGGCGTTTGGCTTCTACGAAGGTATCGAGATAGCGGCTGCCAACGTGGCTCCAGACCATTCTTCGCCCATAATCATACGCTTTTTTCTGCATGGCGAGGAGCTTATCGGGATGATTCAGAAGGTCAATGACTTCATGTGCGAGATGAACGTGATCCCGAAACGGAACCAACCTGCCTCGACCGTCGGCGAGCAGCTCTTGAGCATGCCAGTAAGGTGTGGAGATGACGGCTTTGCCCATCCCAAATGCATGGGTGAGTGTGCCGGATATAATCTGCGCCTCGTTCAGGTATGGTGTGACATAAATATCTGCAGCCCCAAAAAACTCCTGTAGGTCCTCATCGGCCACGAAACGGTCGTGGAAAACAATGTGGTCCGCGACACCGAGTTTTTTCGCGCGCAGGTGAAGACCGATTCTGTAATCCTCCCCCTGTTCTGCCTTGAGGTGCGGATGGGTGGCGCCTACGACCAAGTAGATGACCTGTGGGTGGGCCTTCAGAATCTCTGGCAAGGCATCGATCACCGCCTCAATGCCCTTCCCCGGTGAAAGCAGGCCGGAGGTCAGGATGACTCTTTTTCCCAATACACTGAATTTTTCTTTATAGGCGTCGGAATCAACGAATGGGACGTCAGGAGTGCCATGGTGAATCAGGATAATTTTCTCCTCCGGCACTTTGTAGATATCACGCAGGAATTCGATTGCTCGTTCGCTCATCACCACTAGCCGGTCGGAGAATTCGGTGAGTTGTATCATGATATGCCGGTCCTGAAGGGTCGGATCTTTCAGGATCGTGTGCAAAGTCGTGATGACCGGGATTTTGAGGTCACGCAACAGCTCAATGATAAAGCTGCCACGTTGGCCACCGAATATGCCGTATTCATGCTGAAGACAGATCACGTCCACCTGGTTGAGGTTGAGTAGATCGGCAGCCAGGCTATATTCGCTCAGGAGGTTCTGATTGATCTCGAACCGCACCTGAGACGGATAGGGATAGCCTTCGGGCCGGTCGTTCATCGCGACCGCCCAACAAGCTTTGTCCGGTGCATTCAGCGTAATTGCTTCAAGAAGGTGTGAGGTGAACGTGGCGATGCCACATTGCCTGGGGAGGTAGTTGCCGATGAAGACGATGGACTTCAGTGTCTCCCACTTTGGCCGGGAGATGGCCGGGTTGAGGGCTTTCATTAGGAAAGAGAAAAATGCGCTCCTTTTTTTTAAGAGAGCAAAAAAGTAGCAAAAGGGTTGTGTGGTGTCAATTGGGCATTCAGCGCTTTGATGATATCAAAATAGGTATCAGGAACCTTTGTTGCTCTGATCGACGCGGAGAAGACCCGGTTGTATAGATATCCACCGCCTGAATACATGAAACAGGAATCTTGGTGTGGTACGTGGCTTGGTGATTGCCTGGGTCAGGAGGACCAAGTCAAAATTTGTCGTAAAAATAGATAAGGAGATATTTTAGGGAGGAGAAATGAATTACATTCTACTCAGTCTTTGTCTGGAACCGGCTATTCGAATTCGAGTCTGACCCCTAAGTACGGTAATCAATAAACGCCTGAACGGGAACATGTGTGCCACAAAAGACGGGAGTCCCACCTAGAATATCAGGATCACGATGAATAACACTGGGTTCGTCTTGGATGAAAGTTGGCATCATTCTATCCTCCATAGATGGATGTTGGTAGCGATCTCTTATCAGTATACGCTATGTATAACCGAAGGGAAATGGTGTCAATTGCTGTTGGATGAAACCATGGCCCTCTTGTATAGTGGAGCGTGCCCTCTCCTCAGGTATACAGGCCTCGCATTCACGGAATTTCACACCCACCTTGGCCGTATTCCGATTAGTTGGCTCGAATTTCCATAGTCGATATTATGTTGAGATGTACAGTTCTTCGTTCAGATTCGTTGAGTATTTGAAGGGATTAGGCATTTACCTGTTTTGGGTAGGTCGGGTAAGATAGCTAGACATCTTTTCTCATTGAAATCGAACCAAAGGAATGACATGGCCGATCGTACCGCTTCCTCAAAAGACTCAGCCAAAGACGGGAAAAAACAAGCCTTGGATTTGGCCTTGACCCAAATTGAAAAGCAATTCGGAAAAGGCGCCATTATGAAATTAGGTGGAGCGACACCAACCAATATTCCCTCAATCTCAACCGGTTCATTGACTCTCGATATAGCATTAGGGATTGGTGGTTTGCCCAGAGGTCGAGTGAGTGAAGTGTATGGGCCCGAGTCTTCTGGAAAAACCACGTTGTGCCTGCATGTTATTGCGGAAGCTCAAAAAGCCGGAGGGGCGGCGGCTTTTATTGATGCCGAACATGCCTTGGATATTTCATATGCCAAGAAGCTTGGCGTACAGATTGATGATCTGTTGGTTGCCCAGCCGGATACCGGAGAACAGGCCTTGGAAATTGTGGAAACCCTGCTTCGGAGTGGAGCGTTGGATATTATTGTGGTGGATTCTGTTGCGGCGCTGGTACCTCGAGCCGAAATTGAAGGGGAGATGGGCGACTCACATATGGGCTTGCAGGCGCGGCTCATGTCTCAGGCTTTACGGAAATTAACCGGTGCCATTGCCAAGTCTCAAACCTGCCTGATCTTCATTAATCAAATCCGGATGAAAATTGGTGTGATGTTCGGTAATCCGGAAACCACGCCTGGTGGGAATGCCTTGAAATTCTACTCGTCGGTTCGGTTAGATATTCGCCGGATCGAGTCGATTAAAGATGGGCAAGAAGTGAAGGGGAGCCGGGTACGTGTCAAAGTGGTGAAAAATAAAATGGCGCCGCCTTTTAAACAGGCCGAATTTGATGTCATGTTTGCCGAAGGGATCTCCAAGGTTGGAGAACTTGTGGATCTTGGTGTGGATTGTCGGATCATTGATAAGGCGGGGGCCTGGTATTCCTATAAAGAGGAACGATTAGGCCAAGGGCGTGAAGCGGTGAAAACGTTTCTGAAAAGTAATCCTGATGTGGCTGAAGTGATTTCCACCCAAATTCGACAAAGCTTTGATTTGATGGACAAGCCCGAAGAAGAGCAGCCATCAACCACGGCTCGTGCTGATTCAAAAAAACCTGCTGGCGCAAAACCTTGACGGGAATCATAGGAATTCCCTTCCCGATTATTCATCTTCACGTATAGTTTCTTCCATGATCGCAACCTCTCTTGAACTTCGCCAGGCCTTTCTCGATTATTTTGTTGATCGAGGACATACCGCTGTCCCCAGCGCACCCCTTATTCCGCAGGCTGACCCCACACTCCTCTTTACCAACGCGGGAATGAATCAATTCAAGGACGTGTTTTTGGGCGAGGACACACGTCCCTATCTCCGGGCCGTTTCTATTCAAAAATGTATGAGGGCGGGTGGCAAACATAATGATTTGGAAAACGTGGGATTTACACGACGCCATCATACCTTTTTTGAAATGCTGGGGAACTTTTCTTTTGGAGACTATTTCAAAAAAGATGCGATTGCATTTGCTTGGGAATTTCTGACTCAAGTCGCAGGGCTGCCTGTTGATCGTTTGTGGGTGACGGTTTTTCGAGATGACCAGGAAGCGTATGATTTGTGGCAAAAAGGTATGGGTATCTCCGAGAGCCGGCTGGCTCGACTTGGTGAGAAAGATAATTTTTGGCAGATGGGTGAGACGGGTCCATGCGGTCCCTGTTCAGAAATTCTCATAGATCAGGGTGAAGAGTTCGGGTGTGGCAGGGCGACCTGTGCGGTGGGATGTGATTGCGACCGGTATTTAGAAATTTGGAATTTGGTCTTTATGCAGTTTGATCGAGATGCGTCTGGTACGCTGAATCCACTCCCCAAGCCGAGCATCGACACGGGAATGGGCTTGGAGCGATTAGCTGCGGTGACTCAGGGTGTGTTCTCCAATTATGACAGCGATATGTTTCGACCCCTTTTAGAAAGCATTGCGAAGGGAACGGGCCATGAATATGGTCAATCGACTGATTCTGATCGATCCATGCGGGTGATTGCCGATCATGTGCGGGCTATGACGTTTCTTATCACCGATGGCGTGTTGCCTTCTAATGAAGGGCGTGGCTATGTCCTACGCCGAATCATGCGACGGGCGGCACGGCATGGGCGATTGCTTGGGATGGAGCGGGAGTTTCTTTATGAGTTGACGCCAACTGTCGTGACGCAGATGGGTTCGACGTATCCTGAGCTGCGCCAAATGGCTGACACGGTATCGGAGGTTGTGCAAGGAGAGGAAGGGCGGTTTATTGGCACATTAGAACAAGCGTTGCCCCTCCTCACTCAAATTTTGCAGGAAGCCAAGCAGCAGGGAACAACGTACGTCTCGGGGGAAGCGGTCTTTAAACTGTACGATACGTACGGGTTTCCTGTGGATTTGGTGGAAGATGCCGCCAGGGAAGAAGGTTTAGCACTCGATCATCATGGGTATCGGCAGGCGATGGACGCGCAGCGGGAGCGAGCCAGAAAGACAGCCAAATTTACGCAAACTGCGTCACGAACCGATCTGGTGAAAGCCATCGAGAAGTTTCCCGTGACCCGGTTTGTGGGCTATACCCAAGAGGAAGCTCAAGGTAAGCTCTTAGCCCTGGTCAAGGGTGAACACTTGGTGTCTGAGGCTCAGCAAGGTGAAGACGTGGAGTTTCTGCTTGATGTGACATCATTTTATCCTGAAGGTGGTGGGCAGGTTGGTGATCATGGAACGCTTGTCGGGCCTTCCGCGAGAATCGGGATTCACGATACGACAAAATTGGCCAAGGGGTGGTTTTTGCATAAGGGCCACGTGATAGAGGGAACGGTTCGAACCGGTGACCATCTGACTGCGACGGTCAACGGGGGCTTACGAGCCGATGCCGCACGCAATCATACGGCGACGCATTTACTGCATGCCGCCTTGCGGGAAATTCTCGGTCCGCATGTGAAGCAACATGGATCGTTGGTTGGGCCGAATCGCCTGCGGTTCGATTTCTCCCATTTCAGAGGGTTGAGTCCTCGTCATCTGGAAGATATTGAAAATCTGGTGAATGACCGTATTCGTCAGAATATGGTGGTACATACCGAAGAAATGGGTATTCACGATGCGATCAGTCGAGGCGCATTAGCATTCTTTGGAGATAAATATGGCGAGCAGGTGCGGGTCGTGGAGATTGGCGAATTCAGTAAGGAACTTTGCGGAGGAACTCATTGTCACCGGACGGGGGATGTGGGTGTCTTTCGTCTGATTTCTGAATGTGGCATTGCGGCAGGAGTTCGGCGGATTGAAGCCCTAACTGGTGAGGGTGCGTTACAGTACCAACAAAAACGTGATGGCGAGTGGAGAGAGTTAGCGGGCTTGCTGAAAACCAGTCCACAGGAAGTCGTCGAAAAGACTAAAAAAATGTTACTCACATTACGGGAGACTGAACGGGCTTTGGAGCATGCGAAGCAAAAAGCCTTGGAGCAGCAGGGGGTCGGTCAGGAAGCCACGATTCGAGAGGTTGCTGGAGTTCCAATTCTCATTCAACGAATTGATGGACTCGACATGCAGGAATTGCGTACTTTTTCTGATACACTGAGGAGTAAGGTGGCGTCAGGACTGTTGGTGCTGGGCTCTGTCAAAGATGACAAGGTTGTTTTGGTCGTCATTGTCGGGAAAGATCGGACTAAGCAATTGCCTGCAGGAAAAGTTGCGCAACATATTGCACAGTTTGTGGGTGGTTCTGGAGGGGGTCGACCGGATATGGCTCAAGCCGGAGGTAATCAGCCAGAACATTTGGACATGGCTTTGGAAAAAGTCTGTGAATATGTAGCAGCTCAGCTTGGGGCTCGTGAAACAATAACTTCCCAGCATTCGAGCCCAGATTTGGGCCAGATTGAGCCGATCTGAGGGAGCAAAACCGCAGGCGTAGCAAAGCCCACGTTGAGGATTTTGCGAGTGAAGATCGGCTCAAGATGGGAGGCGAAAATGGGAAGTTATTTTTTCATCAAACTTTCCTCATGATGAACTGAAAAGGATCACATGAAACAGGATGGTCAGTAAGGTGGGACTTCTTCGCAAAATTATCCTAACAGGGTTGCTGGTCGGGGTCTTTGGCCTCCTCATTGTTTTCGGTTTTGTGACAGTGAACCAACCCGTCAGTCCTTCGCGCCCTGTGCAAATAGTGTATATTCCGCCCGGCACTGCTTTTAGCAAAGTCTCTCACCTTCTTTATCAAGAGGGGCTCATTAAGCAGGAATGGTTTCTTCAGATGTTGGGCCGTGTCCAACGAGTTGATCGAAAAATCATTCCCGGGGAATATGAACTGTATGCAGGCATGCGGCCGACCGAGTTGCTGGAGAAGTTAGTTGCTGGAAAGGTGTACGAACATTCCGTGACTATTCCAGAAGGCTATACTGTTGTACAAATCGCGGATGTCTTGGACCAAAAGGGCTTGGCCGACAAACGAGAGATTCTTCGTTTGAATCGGGATGCAGACTTTTTGGCCAGTCTGAAGATCAATGCCTCCACGCTTGAAGGATATATGTTTCCCGATACCTATCGGTTTGCTCGTGATATGCCACCGGAATTTCTGGTGAGAACGTTTGTTCACCGATTTCATGAAATGGTCACGCCGGAGTTGAAAGCCCAGGCGAAGATCATGGGGATGACGCTTCAAGAAGTGGTGACTCTGGCCTCAGTGATTGAAAAGGAAACCGGGTTAGCCAAAGAACGGTCGTTAGTGTCGGGGGTTTTCCATAATCGCCTTCGAAGGAATATTCCTCTCCAAAGCGATCCTACCGTCATTTATGCGCTGGAGTATTTTGATGGAAACATTCGCAAGGCGGATCTCTCTGTCGATAGCCCTTACAATACGTACAAAGTTCGGGGGCTTCCTCCTGGCCCGATTGCTAATCCCGGGCTTGCCGCCATCCAAGCGGCCCTCTATCCTACAGCGAGCGATTTTGTGTATTTTGTCTCACGCAACGATGGCAGTCATAAATTTTCAGCCACCTTGGCCGAACACAATAAAGCTGTGAACAAATATCAACGACGGCGTCGGTCCAAACAATCGTCATAAATACTTTTTGCACTGTCTCCTTTCATGACCATTTCAGAAAACTTGCAGCGGTTAGGGGTGACATTGCCTCCGGCACTTCGCCCGGTCGGGTCCTATGTGCCCGCATGCCAAGCCGGAGACCTTGTGTTTGTTAGTGGCGTCTTGCCGTTTCAAGAAGGCAAAATTCCCCAGCCGGGAAAAGTCGGACGAGAATTGTCAGTTGAGCAAGGGGCCACCAATGCACGAATAGCGGCCATCAATGCGCTGGCTATTCTTCAGCAAGAATTAGGCGATTTATCGCGCATCACACGTATCGTGCGTCTGACTGGTCATGTCGCATCGGCAGAAGGGTTTGTTGAGCAGCCTGCTGTCATCAACGGAGCATCGGATTTTCTCGTTGAGGTATTTGGTGAGAAAGGCCGTCATGCACGATTGGCGCTGGGGGCGTTTGAATTGCCGCTTCATGCCCCAATAGAACTGGAACTCATCGTCCAGGTTTCTTTAACCTAAAACATTATCCCTGATAATCGCCTCGACTCCGTCATCCCCGACATCCTTAATCGGGGATCCATCCCATTCCCCTCTGCTTAGCGCTCGCGAAAGAATAACTTCCCATTTTCGCATCCCATCTTCGAGCCAGTTTAGGCCGATCTTCACTCGCACAATCCTCAACGTCGCTCTTGCGACGCCTGCGGTTGTGCTCCCTCAGATCGACCCAACCTGCCCCAAATCTGGGCGCGAATTCTGGGGAGTTATTGTTTCGCGAACCCTTAGCTTTCAAGAAGTCTCAATGGACACAAGACATGGAGATTCTAGGAGCTTGCCCGTAACGGATATGGCAGCTCCACGGCTCCTTTTTCCTCTTCCGGCTTTCTGATGAGATCGGGTCTAGCGTTCAGAATCCAGGCGATGGCCTGCTCGTTATAGCTTCTGAGTTGGCCGCAGATGATCCAACGCATGTTGTGAACGGTATCAATATAATCATCAAAGTTATCTTGCGTAATTTCTTGCGGTGCCACCCGTAATAATGTCGGGAGCAGACGGCTTTCGCAACCGGAGGCTTGCTCCTGGAATGCCGGATACACAAAATATTTCGCTAAATCAATTCTGTGATACAAGATGCGCACGAGTTGATTGTAATTTCTTTCTTTGTTGTTCTTCCCGCTTAGCCCGCAAATGTCTTCTCCGTACAGATGGATCTTTTCCCAGGTAATGATATATGGCGCTTGCGTCAGAAGGGTATCAAGCAAAGGGCTCTTGACCCCCAATAGTTGTTCATCAAAAGCCGGGGCCACCACATATCTTGCCAGTTCAGGACGTTCGCATAACATATCCGTCATCCAGCTAAAGCATGCTTCCTGGGTGTTTCTATCAAGATAATCGATGATGGATTCGATCATTTTCAGATCTTCTCCCGTAATGAAGGATCGATCTCGCCGCATCATGTCTTTAGCTTTTCTGACTCGACTCCTGACGAGTTCATTGCTTGAACCGCCGTTCAACATATGCGAATTATCGTAATCAGCCCGTTTTTCTTCGTGACTGAGCACGGCATAGGCTTCGTTGATTCGGAACATCCTTTCCTTGGCCGATTGCCGTTCGTTTTGTCGTACGACATCCTCATGATTGTCTTTGACAAATATTCGCCATGCACGTTGTATTTCCTTCAGAAGTGCATCTTCAGGAACGCCCAGGATGAGGTAGTAGTTTATTCCGTCAATCATGAGTATTTTGATAAGAAGGGGCGCGGGCCAGAAAGATTCTTCACCCCTTTTCAGGCTGATATCGCAAAGGGATTGTCATTTGGCGGCGGGGATTGTCCAAAGGCACGCCAGGTATCTTCTCTAGCCTGTAAGGCGCCATGCAGCAGGTGCTTGGGGTTGGTCGTGATTGTAGAAAACATTTTCGGGGGCCGTGGAGGGCTGATGACCACCACGCCTTTGGGACAGCCGGAGATGTAAGGATTTGCATGGGAGAGGTCAGATTTCGTCATGTTGTAGTCCCGGTCTTCGCCGAAGAATGCCTGCCGGAGCGCCGTGCTGTAATGGCGAGTCGCTGGCCAGGTCAGAGATTGTAACAACGCATGGGTCGAGGTAATGCGATGGGAATGCGGCATGGTTAAAATCACGACGATATAATGGCACCCATGTTCCACGACCCGTTGTATCGGTATGCGCATGCTGATTGATCCATCGACATAGATCCCATTCCCGACCTTGACGGATTTATTGTAGAGAAGAGGAAGGGCAGCGGTCGCACGAAAGGCTTCCCAGATATCAATGTCTGGCGTACGATTGGTCACATAGTGGGTGCGGGCATGAGAAGCCTCGGTGAGTGAAATATGGAGTGTCGTATGGGCAGAACGCAATTTTTCCAGATGGAGCGGACGCGACTTTTTCCCGATGTGATCAACTAAATAATCAATGTCCACCATTTTCTTTAAGCGAAAGGGATTCACAAAGCTTTTCTTCGACAAATAGTGAATATAGGTCTCCACTCCATAACTTGCCTGGCCGGTGATAAAGTACGCCCCATTCAAGGCTCCAGCCGATGATCCGGCCAGATGATCAAAGGATTGATGAAAACCCATTTCCGCAAGTGCCGCCAAGGCACCCATCGAGTATACCCCCCGCATGCCGCCCCCCTGGACAACAAGGCCGATTGTGTCGGTTCCCGTATGCCCCTGTCGTTTTCGGGTAAGGAGATCCCAAGCCTCCTGAGCCGTTTGTCTATGCGTCTCAAGCGTCTGAGGCATGATGTTGACTCATTCGTATGCGAGCCGAATGGCTCAACATGACAATAATACTGAGCATGGATCCCTTCCTGTCTTTCTTTTCACCTTCAGGCACACAATGGATAGTATCAGGATTCATCTGTTCGGAATGAGGAAGCTGCCGGGCTATAATTTCTGTATGGTCGGGAATTACGTGGCGATGGTCAATGGGGGTAAAAGGTCTGTAATTGTGACAGTGGCTTGGTTGGCATGTAACGGGCGAATCGTTTCGCCTCGTTGGTAGATTCGGGTGGTCTGATATGTTCCATGTTCGGGAGCGCGATACATTTCCAGATGTTCTTCCTGAACATTAAGAATCCAATATTCAGGGATGTGGTATGTCGCATAGAGTCGTGCTTTGGTTTGACGATCATAGTTGAGAGTCGTATCCGCTATTTCCACGATGAGCAATGCCGTTGTGGGATGGTGAGTCAAATACGCATGTGGGCGGCCTGGGACTATCGCCAAATCGGGTTCGGGTTCTGAGTCGTCCCCGAGGGCAATGGGCATTTGGACACGAATCAGATAGTCCGGGCCGAACGCTGTCCGGAGGTGTTCATCGACGATACTAATCAATGCGGCATGTTGGCTACGTTGCGGGGTCATGGTGAGAATTTCTCCATTGATCAGTTCGACGTGTTCGTCAGGATGAAAGACTCCAGCCTCAGCCATCAGAGAATAGTCAGCTCTTGTCCAATGTCTGGTGTGAATAGCGTCAGTGATCATTCGTGCCCTCTCTGGACAGCATTGTATCAATGACCATAGAAGGGGACAAGAGCCTCTTGTGGGCATTGGAGGTTTTCTATTCAGGTGGCGAGACTGGCTTGTAGGAGCTCATCCTACGGCATCCTCCAACATGTCGGGTTGATGCATGGTCCCTCAAATCGACACAATCTGTCCAAAATCTTGGCGCGAATTCTGAGAAGTGATGAATTCGCTAACCCTTCAGAAATTGAGACTTGGAATCGTCAAAGAAATAAATGGCCTTGCGAAGTTGTTGGAACAATCACTCACGGAAGTGTTTACACACCCTACGAAGTTTTTCGAGAAGTTCGTGGTGGATTTAATGTTTGAATGTGGGCAGATGAGTGTGAGGAATTGCCTAACGCAGGGAAGAGAAGACATCAGTAAGCAGAAGGGTAAACTCTGGAGCATGCAAGGGCGTAATGGTATTGTCCGCGGGCAATATTGTATGCATTTCATACCCTGACTTAGACGGGCTCCGAAAGACTTCAACGTGACGATCAGGAATATTGACAATCCAATACTCCGGGATGAGGTGTTCCGCGTACAATTGCGCTTTGGTGGATCGATCATACAGAAGACTCGTTTCGGCAATTTCGACGACCAGTAGGGCGATCGTGGGATGATGCGTGACATACTCGAGGGGTTGTCCCGTCACAACTGCCAGATCGGGCTCTGGTTCAGAGTCCTCACCAAGCATCAGGGGGGGGGCTTGGACGCGAATGGTGACATGGTCGCCAAATGCGGCTTGGAGTGTCTTCACAAAATATCCAACGATGGCGGCATGAGGTGAACCTTGAGAGCTTATGGCAATAATCTCTCCGTGAAGCAGTTCCACTCGTTCCGTCGGTTTCAAGATGCCGGTACGAGCCATCTCATAATACTCATCGCGTGAAAATCGCCGTGTTGTGGTCGTTGTGATCATAAGCCAGACTCTCTAAGTATTTTAACAAGGGGCTACAGCTTCAACAAGAGAAGGTGACCCTGGTAACCAACCCCAAGGAAATTGTCTTACGACCAGGCTTCACCTATACTATTTCTTAGAATCTGGAAAGTTTCCACAACCGACTGGAGTTGGCCATGAACAAGCTGACAGCAACCGATGCTCTTTGCCTATCTATACCGGAACGCATTCAATTGGTGGAGGATATTTGGGATACGATTGCTAGTCAGGCCGAAGCACTGGAACTAACGGAAGAAGAAAAAACGTTACTTGATGAACGGTTACATACCTATCATCATGATCCCACCGCTGGCTCTCCTTGGGGAGATGTCTATCAGCGACTGACCCGCCAACATGGCCTTTAACCTCATCGTTCGTCCCGAAGCGGAACAGGACCTGTCCGAAGCGTTTCAATGGTATGAATGATAACAAGTAGGCTTGGGGCATAACTTTCTGTTAGAGCTCGCACAAAAAAAATAATATCCCGTTTTCGCATCTTCTCTTCATGCCATTTTGGCCTACAACAGCTGAGTCATAGGAGGGGAAGTCGAGTGAAGTGAAGCATGAAGCCAATCAATGCCTTAAGTCTCAAAGACAGGATTCACAGGTATGACAATGGAGGGCAGGGCGACTTCGTATCAACGAGGGGCGGAAAATGACCTTGCCTTTGTTTGAATTCCTTTGTATTGTATATATTAGTATATACATTCAGGGCTTTACTTGGTATTCCAGCAAAATCTCAGACAAAAGGAATGAGACCATGATGACCACTCGTGTCTTTAAAAGCGGTAATTCTCAAGCGGTACGAATTCCGAAAAAGTTCCAATACCATCGTCTTGATCTGGAACTGGAAATCGAGCGGCACGGCGATGAACTTCGTATTCGTCCTAAGCAACGCACACTCGTGAACGTGGTAAAAAGGTTTGGCGCGTTTTCTAAGAATTTTATGGAGAAAGGACGGGAAAAAGAAACCGATGTTGAACGGGAAGCTTTGTGAAATATTTATTAGACACCAATATCTGTATCTATCTGATAAAGCGATTCCCTCCTGCGGTCCAAGAACGGTTTGCGCAATGTTACGTGGGAGACGTCGGCATTTCGGCCATCACGTTGGCTGAATTACGCTACGGGGTCGAATGTAGTGGAGAGGAATGTGTCAAGAATGCCAAGGCCTTGCGGAATTTGATAGTAGACCTCCCTGTCATGCCTTTTGATGAAGCCTCAGCTCATGCCTATGGGGTTCTCAGAGCCACGGCTCCCAAACAAAAAAGTGGGGCACTTGATAAGTTAATCGCCGCGCATGCCAGAGCGCTGAATTGTGTCCTTGTGACAAATAATGAAAAGGACTTCCGGCATTTTCCAGGATTACGAATAGAAAATTGGGTCACCAACCACTCCCTCACCACATAAGAGTCACATCGACGATGGTAGCTTTTCCGTAATCCGAAGAGTAGAAAATCCAATTCAAGATTGGGACATTACTTCCCTTTGAAGTTTGGGGACATTGCTTTCTTTTGTATAATTTCTGGATCTTGCCCTGTTCCTACCCGAGGCTGTGGGTTTGGATCAAGAGATGATCCTGCTCAAGTCATAGGCGTAGCAGCACGACTGGCGGTGCTTCACTTCACGCGCCAAAAAGTTGAAAAATCGATGCTGATGTATGTCATCACGATACATGGCCTGTTGTCCGTTCCTGCGGGTCGTCATATGAGATAGACGGTGTCTTCATGCTCCAATCGCAAGAGCTATAGGAGGGGAAGGGTAGTGAGGAAAAGTGTAAAGTTAAGCAATGCACCAAGCCCCTGAATCTAGACAGCTCAATTTGTTTTAGGTTGTAAGTAATGGATTATGTCTCGAAATTGGTTTTTGAACCTTAGAAGGACTTAGGACCTGTCAAGAAATAACATGCCCATCTCGCATCCTATCTTCGGGCCATCTTTGAACGCGCTTCAATCGAAAAAACCCTCAACATAGCCAGGCTATGCCTCGGCTTCTTCTCAATCGTTCCGTCCCAATCTGACCCAAATCTAGGCGCGAGGTTGTTCATGTTATTTCTTGACAGGTCCTTAACGTGATATAATAACGGGGTTATTGCAGTATATTTATTAGTTGGGTCTTCATCAAATC
>Ga0209988_10001651_pt1 | contig 14582 bp, 13 predicted proteins | sample N075metaG_FD_183115 | JGI IMG/M metagenome (GOLD analysis project Ga0209988, IMG submission 183115) | Deep subsurface microbial communities from Kermadec Trench to uncover new lineages of life (NeLLi) - N075 metaG (SPAdes) (version 2) | ecosystem: Environmental > Aquatic > Marine > Ocean trench... | reverse complement strand
GGGGCCGTGGATCCTGTTGTTTTTGCTGCCGCTTGCGGCACTCGCGTTCCGCCGCGGCTGGATCGCCGTTGCACTGTTTCTAATTCTGCCACCGGATGAACAGGCACACGCCGATGCTTGGAACGATCTCTGGCAAACGAAAGATCAACAGGGACAACGCATGCTCGAAGAGGGCGCGGCCGAAGATGCCATAGACTTATTCGAGAATGAGGATTGGCGAGCGGTTGCACAGTATCGGTCTCAGGACTATGCAGAAAGCGCAGCCGCCTTCGCCGCAAGCGGCGATTCGAGAAGCCTGTACAACCTGGGTAACGCAATGGCACGCCAGGGAGAGTTCGAGGCGGCCATCGACGCCTATGAGCAGGTGCTCGAAATGAACACCGACGATGCCGATGCCGAATACAATCGAGACTTGCTCAAGCAAATCATGGAGCAACAGCAGCAACAGGAAGGCGATCAGCAACAAGCGTCCGACGAACAAGGTGAGGGCGAGCAGTCCGATAGCGACAGTCAGTCGCAGCAGGATTCGGAATCGTCTGAGGCGGATGGCGAACCTCAAGACGGTGAGCGATCGCAGCGCGAGGACGAGACAAACCAGGAAGACCTCGAAGCGATGCAGGAAGAATTGCGGCGCGCCGCCGAGGAGGCGCAACAGAATCAAGACGAGTTGCCACTGCAACAACTGACTGCCGCCGAGCTCGAAGCGATGCGGCGCGATCAAGAACAGCAGCAGGCGATGGAGCAATGGTTACGCCGGATACCGAACGATCCGGGTGAATTGCTGCGCAACAAATTTCGTTACCAGTATCAAAAAACCGGCAAGGATCAGGATGGCAATAACACCTGGCCCGACGATGAGGTGCAACCGTGGTAAATGTCAGACAGAAATCAGTACGGCGAACCATGATTGCGCTCATCGCCGCTTTGCTGCCCGGAATGAACGCGAATGCGACCGTGACTGCGAGCATCGATCGCGCGGATATCGAGCTAAACGAATCATTCACTCTCGAGCTGACCACTGATTCGAATATCGACGTGCAACCCGATATCACGATCCTCGAGAAAGACTTTTACATCGGGCAAAGCAGCCGACTCAGCAATACGACGATTGTGAATGGACAGATTCGACGCAGCATGACCTGGACCTATGTCCTGATGCCGAAGCATGCCGGTGAAATCGTTATTCCGTCGATCACGATCGGCAAAGAGCGCAGCAATCCATTGATAGTCGACATCAGTGAATCGGCTTATGCACCGCCTGGCGAAGCCGAGGTGTTTATTACGACCGAAGTCGATTTCGACGAGACATACGTGCAGGCGCAAGTTCTATTGACGGTCAAGATCTATCGTTCGGTAGCGACCCGCCAACCGGCACTGCGCGACCCGACAGTTACCGGCGTGGAGGTTTTGCTCGAACTGGCAGGCGATGATCGAAACTATGAAGCGATTATTAACGGCACCGCCTATAGTGTTGTTGAAAGAGTTATCGCGATGTACCCGCAGGAAAGCGGCGAAATCAAACTGTCGCCGGCGCGATTTGAGGCGCGCGTACTGCGTAATGGGCGCATAACCGGACGCAAGGTTTACGAGTCTGATCCGCTGACGATAACGGTTCTACCAACTCCGGCACCGCCAGCTGGTTATCCGGATGCCACGTGGTTGCCGGCGCGCGACCTGCAGCTCAGCGAAGAGTGGTCGCGGGATGACGATGTATTTACGGCCGGAGAGCCACTGACGCGGCATGTGACAATTAGTGTGCTGGGCCAGATAGAAACTCAAATTCCGGCCATCGAGCCACCGTCGGTAGATGGCATCAATATTTATCCGGATAAGCCGGAGTTAAGTCGGCAGATACAGTCTGGCGGTATCCGTGGTCAACGCAAAGACCAGTACGCGCTGATCGGCGTTGGCCCTGGCACCGTCGTCTTGCCCGCGGTAGAGCTTCCCTGGTGGAACATCGAAACCGGCGAGTGGCAAATAGCCCGACTGCCGGAACGCTCGCTCAAATTCGTTGCGTCCGCGGAACCAGAGTTCGCTGATCCAGTCGTTGCAGCACCTTCGGACGACGAAGGTGACACCGAGGCTGGATCAATAGCGACGCAGAGCAGTTCCTGGCGTCACGTTAGCGAATTTCTGGTGGCCTTGTGGCTGGCAACGATTGCCCTGTGGTGGTGGTCGTCCAGGCCGACGCGCGAACCGCGTGAACCAGGGCCGATTCCGCTGCACAAGCGACAAGCGAAGTTCCTCAAGGCCGCGCGCAAGGCCGCGGTGGCACAGGACGGCAGTGGTGTTCGTCAAGCGTTGATCCAGTGGGGTCGGCTGCAATGGCCAGGGGATGCCCCGCGCAGTATCGGCATCATCGCAGCGCGCGTGTCGTCGCCACTGGCCGAACAACTCGAATCGCTGTCAAAGCTCAGCTACGGGTCGGCATCGGAAGAGTGGGATGGTGAAGCGTTGGCGAGAGCCCTGCGGTCATTCGCGGTCGTTGTCGATGATCAAGGTCGCAACGACGAATTCTTGCCGCCCCTAATGCCCACAACATAAGAATATTCAGGCCGAACGCCGGAGATTTTTCTCCCTCATGGCTCGCTGCGCTGCGCTTTACTTCGGTCGACAAACATCCGGCGTCCGGCCTGAAGCGACCTTGTTGGAGCGCTCCTTGGAGCGCGAATAAGTTACCAGTGCCCGGAATTCGGCATCGACGTCCGGCGACCGAACAAACGCCATGCGTCCGTCGCGTGGCGGACGATTGATCGTAACGCCCTTGTCCATCAGTCGCTGGCACAGCGCGTAAATGTCGTCGACTTCATACGCGACATGACCGAAATTGCGGCCTTCGCCGTAGTCTTCGGGATCCCAATTCCAGGTTAATTCGATCTGTGCATCATGGTCGCCGGGCGCGGCGAGAAAGATCAGTGAGAATCGCCCCTGCTCGTTGTCATAACGACGCAACTGGACGAGACCGAGCTTGTCGCAATAGAAATCCAGCGACGCGTCAACATCGCTGACTCGGACCATGGTATGTAAGTACTTCATAACGGATGACCTGTCGGAGCGCCTCTCGAGGCGCGATATCCGGAGCGCTCTTCGGAGCGCGAATATACAATACATGACATGAACAACATTCGTGCGATAACGATGGACCTCGATGACACGCTCTGGGAAATTCACCCGGTGATACATCGGGCCGAACGACGTCTTTATGAGTGGCTGGGCGAACACTATCCACGCATCACCGAGAAGTTTTCGCGAGACGCGATTATCAAACAGCGCAAAGAGATTGCTCTCGAGTTTCCGCAGAAAGATCACGACTACACGTTCTTGCGGCGAACTGTGCTTGGCCGCATCGGTGCAGCTGCAGACTACGACGAGGAATTCGTTGATGAGGCGATGGAGGTGTTTGACGCAGTCCGGAACGACATTGTCGTTTTTCCCGAAGTTCGGCCTGCGCTCGAGGCATTACGTAACAACTATAGGCTGATTGCAGTAACGAACGGGAATTCCAACCTGCAAAAGATCGGCATCGACGACCTTTTTCACGATGTCGTGTCGGCCAGTACGGTGGGCGTTGCAAAACCTGCACCGAAAATATTTGACGTTGCGGTACGTGTCGGCGGTGCTAAAGCGCACCAGACTCTGCATGTTGGCGATCATCCGGAAATCGACGTCAATGGTGCGCGTGCGGCCGGATTGCGGACGGTCTGGGTGAATCGAAATGGCCAGCGATGGCCTGGCGAATTTGCAGAACCAGACAGAATCGTTACTCACGTCGGGCAGTTGCAGTCGTTGCTCGATGCAGCGCACGAATGAACTGCAAATGAGTAATTCGCCGTTAATCATCTATGTGCCGGGCTTGCTGCCGAAGCCGGAGGCCGACACGCACAGAGAGGCCTTGCTACGTTGTCTTCTGGCCGGCGTTGAGAGAATCGACGAACACGTGGCGAAAGACATCGCTTCTAGCGCGCAGTGTTTCGATGTCGTTGCGTGGACATACGATTTTTATCGCCAGCACCGCGATTTCGGACTCGATGCGGCGGCAGTTGATGCGGTGGTTGCCAGGACCGAGGCTACCCAGCGCGACAGGGATGAAGCGTCGTCCTGGCAGCGGCGCCTGGGCCGCTGGCTGTATTCGCTCGGCGACCGGCTCCCGTTCCTAATTCCGCACATCGCTACCGAACGTATGGAGTTGCACCTTCGCGACCTGCGGCGCTATGTGAAGAATCGCAAGGGCATCGCCGAGCACACTCGGCAAATGCTCAAGACGCCGCTGCGTGCGGCTCACGATTCCAGGCGGCCAATCCTGTTGATCGCCCACAGCATGGGATCGGTAATCGCGTACGAGGCGCTTTGGCAACTGAGTCGTGTGGACAACGTGGCGTTGGACATCGATTTGTTTCTGACAATGGGCAGCCCACTCGGGCAGCACTACATTCAAAAGCGCATCAAGGGAAATGACGAGACCGGCGCGCGCCGTTATCCCGATAACATTCGGCGCTGGGTCAACCTGTCGTCGGTCGGTGATCTGACTGCGATCGACCCGGATCTGCGAGACGATTTTGGAGAAATGACCGAGCTCGGCCTCGTAGACGCCATCGACGATCGCGAGATTTACAACTGGTTTCGGTGGAATGGCGAGCTGAACACGCACTCCGAGTATGGCTACCTCGCTAACGGTGAGACAGCGCGAATCATCGTCAACTGGTGGCGATCGGTCAGGTCTGCTCGAGGTTCGGGCGAATAACGATATCGATGCGGCGATTGCGTGCCCGGCCTGATTGAGTTTCATTGCTTGCGACCGGCCGCGTCTCTCCATAGCCAGTAGCGATCAGGCGATATGTCGGTATTCGCATTGCGTTGATCATGTATTTCTGCACGGACTCGGCACGTTCCTGCGACAGTTTCTGATTAAGAAGGTCGCCGCCGTGAGAGTCGGTGTGACCCTCGATGATCAGCTCGCTGCGTGGAAAAACGTCAATCGCTTTCTCAACTTTGTTCAGCAAGTCGAAACTCTGCCGCCGGATTTGTGCATCGCCCGAGTCGAAAGTCAGCCCCACGAGCCGCAGGATGATGTTGTTGCCCTCGCGGAAAACGCGGGCTTCGGACGGTTTGAACATTTTTTCGACTTTCAGAAACTGCTGTTTGACCCGCGCCTGTGCTTCAAGTCTTTGCACGAGAGCTGCACGTTCTGCTGTCGCTCCGCCGAGTCGCTGGTCCAGTGCGGACAGTTCATCTGACATATCGGCCATGCGAAGTTCATTCTCTGAATTCTCTTGCGCCAAGGACTGGTTGTCGATGTTTAGCCTGTCAATGTAGGCGACGAGTTCGGCGGCCAGTCGAACCGGACCATCCTCCATGTTCGGCGTAACATCAGCAGCGCCAGCGATTTCACGCATGGATGCTTCCCATTCGAGCACCAGATTCTCGGGGCTCAGATCTTTGTCGCGAACTCTGCGCACAACATAGGACAGGTAGATCGCGTGTTTGGCTTCGTAATTCGCTCGCCGCGCGAGGTTACGAGGCAAGTCCGTGTCGTAGCGGTTCTCGTTCAGTTCACGCTCGGCATCGGCCAGCAGCTGCTTTGCCTTGTTGAGAGTTAACGGTGCATATCGCCCGACTTTGGCACGGTCGGCATCGGCCAGCAGCTGGCGCGTCTCAGTCAGATATTGCGCTTTGATCGCTACCAGCTCTGCGTCCCGGTACAGCGAAGTTGCTTCGAGTTCGCGGCGCGTGGTGGCCTTGAGATCACCCCTCTCCAGCAGGCGCACGGCATCAGCGAATTTGCGCTGTGCTTTCTGCCAGATTTCAGGGGAGAGTTCGGGCGCGCGAGCATTCGCAGCGTCTTGCCGGCTCTTCAGAACCTGGGCCAGTTTTACCTGGGCCAGTTCGGCCGCGGTCGTGGCGGTCCTGAAGTATCTGGTTGCAAGTTCGGCATTCGAGCGGACCGTTTGAATATTTCGGCCGCGCTCGAGCGCCACTTCGGCATCGCGATACTCTTTCAGGCCGCGCCCATAGCTGTTCGGCGCGAGCAGTTGGGCATTGGCAGCTTCGGCGGCCGCTTTCTGCGCGTCCACAGTTTTGAAGAAAGTGTCTCTAAGTTCGTTCTGGGCCATTGCCGTTGTGGCGCCCAGCATCAGCGTTAGCATCAGGACGAAGCGTCCGAATCCCTGATTTGCAACCATTTTCTCGATTCCTAAATTTGCCTGTAGTCGAAAACCACCCAAGCGATAGGCAGTTAGCGGCCAATATTACATATGCTGCGGCCGTAAATCTGTGCGCCGCGTCCACAATACGCAGCGAACATTCGGTCTCGGGCCCGCATTCTGCGAGGCCGGCGACATTTTAGGTCAACTTTTCAAGGACTTACGATGTCGATCTGGCGTTTTGTGCTCTGCCTCACAGACCCTCTGAGGCGCAAAGCGTAGTCTGGGGCCATGTCCGCTAAGTACTACACGCAGTTCATCCTGACCGACGCGCAATACCGCGGCGGTAACGAATTCAGCGGCGTGATCGAGCTTAGTCAACCGATGGAACAACTTACGGAGAGCAAGGACATCGAGGCCGTACTGGCCCAAAATTTCGATTTGCAGTCCAGCGCAGTAAAGCTCGTGAGCTGGTCAAGGCTGCACTGACACACTTCTGGCGCATTTACGATTCCCCCTGACTCTCCCGGCTTCGGCCGGGATTTTTTTGTCGAAACGCTGTATATCCCCCTTGAGAGGGCCTTGGAGCGCGATGGGTACCGTTGCTACAATGCGTCCCCCTTTCACTTGAGTTTCAGCGCAGAGAATGAGCAGAACGGACAAACAATTTCGCGGTATTCCGATCGTGCAGAGCGGCAGCAAATACCAGACTGAAGCGGGTTTTTCGGCGATCAAGAATGGCGTCAAGCACCGCCGTGATTCCGAGCCGCTGGTCCACGGCAAAAAGCCGGCCTGGCTGCGCGCAAAAATGCCCTCAGGGAAGGGCTACGCGAATACGCAAAAGATCGTCAAGGAGCATCGCCTCAGCACGGTGTGTGAGGAATCGATGTGCCCGAATATTGGTGAATGCTGGAACGCCGGAACAGCAACGATCATGGTGCTTGGATCAGTGTGCACCCGGGCCTGCCGATTCTGTGCGGTAGATACCGGCAACCCGAAGGGATGGCTTGATGCCGAGGAACCCTTTAATACGGGACGTGCCGTCAAACTGATGGGCCTGGAATACGTTGTGATCACCTCGGTGGATCGCGATGATTTGCCCGACGGCGGCGCTTCGCACTACGCAGCGTGTGTTCGGCAGATCAAAGATCAGAACCCGAACACCGCCGTTGAGGCGTTGACGCCAGACTTCAATGGCGTGCATGAACATGTCGAGCTGGTGGTTGATTCAGGTGTCGAGGTTTTTGCACAGAACGTCGAGACCGTGAAACGACTGACGCATCCGGTTCGCGATCCACGTGCCGGTTATGAGCAGACGATTGACGTGCTGCGGCACGCGAAGCTACACCGATCCGATGTTCTGACCAAGACGAGTCTCATGCTTGGCCTCGGTGAGCGCGACAACGAAATCATGGCGACAATGGATGACCTGCGTGAGGCAAACGTCGATATCCTGACGCTTGGGCAGTATTTGCGGCCGACGCCCAATCACCTGGTGATCGAACGCTATGTGACCCCGGACGAGTTCGACGCCTACCGGCGAGAAGGGTTGGACAAGGGTTTTCTCGAGGTCGTCGCGGGCCCCATGGTGCGCTCCAGCTATCGTGCCGAACAGGTCTTGCAGAAAAATAACGTAGGTCTTCTGGACCAGGTAGCGCGATGACTGAATTTCTTGCGGAGTACGGCCTTTTTCTTCTCAAAGTGGTGACGGTTGCAGTTGCGATCGTCGTCGTTATCGTGATCGCCGCTGCGGAAGGTCGCAAGGCCGGGCATGAAGGTCTCGAGGTCGAGAGTATCAACAAGAAGTACAAGGGCATGGCCGGCGTATTGCGCAAAGCGGTCATGCAGAAAAGCGACCAGAAGAAAGAAGCCAAAGAAGAAAAGAAACGCGAAAAAGCCGACGCAAAGAAAGCGTCGTCGCGCCCGAAGAGTTTCGTCATCGACTTCAAAGGCGATTTGAAGGCGAGTGGAGTGCCGTCGTTGCGCGAGGAAGTTACTGCAATTCTTGATGTCGCGACTGCTGACGATGAGGTTATTGTGCGTCTCGAGAATCATGGCGGTGTCGTCCATGAGCACGGATTGGCGGCGTCACAGCTTGCGCGAATCAGGGACCGGGATATTCGCTTATCGGTCTGTGTCGACAAAGTTGCAGCGAGTGGCGGATATTTGATGGCTTGCGTCGCATCCAAAATTTACGCTGCACCATTCGCGATTCTTGGATCTATCGGTGTCCTGGCACAGATTCCCAATTTCAATCGCTTGCTCAACAGCCACGGCGTGGACTTTGAACAAATCACGGCGGGCAAGTACAAACGTACCGTGACAATGTTTGGCGAGAATACGGATGAGGACCGTGCCAAACTCAAGGAGGAACTTGAAGAAGTACACGGACTTTTCAAGTCAGCGGTCAGCACCTATCGGCCGGATCTTGATCTCGACAAAGTCGCGACCGGGGAGCACTGGTATGGCAGCCGAGCGGTCGAACTTGGATTGGCCGACGAAATCAAAACCAGTGACGAATTACTAACCGAACTCGCGGCGGATCGGGAGTTATTTCGGGTTGCTTACCATATCAAGCAGCCGCTGCAAAAACGTCTTATGGCAAGTATTGATAGTACGCTGGACAAAATCGACGCTACGAGCTGGCGCCGTCGCTTTGAATCGAGCCTGCCGCGATAGCACGGAACCAAGGGCAATTGGGCCTGTCAAAATTTGCAGGAGAAGACCACATGAATGCACAGCGTGTCATGAATCTGGTATCAATTGTCGCCGTCACGGTCGTGGCCGCTGGGTGCGCGTCCTCATTGAACGATCCTGCTGAACCGAGTTGGGCGTCGAATGCCGACATCGAAGTGGAATCGGCCAAGCAGTTTGCAGAAATGAAGGCGTCCATGCCGCTCGTCACTGATCGCGCCACAATCGATTACATTGCCTGCGTTGCCCAGGCGGTCGTTGCGGTCCTCGAGCCGCCCTACAGCGACTTGCAATGGGAGATGGCAATTTTCGATATCGATGCAGTCAATGCATTTGCGATGCCAGGCGGCAAGATCGGCGTTATGCGGGGCATTCTCAAAGCGGCGCAAAACCAGGATCAGCTTGCGGCTGTAATTGGCCATGAAATCGCGCACGTTACCGCCCAACATTCGAATGAGAGAGCGTCGCGGGGCGCAATTTCGAACATCGGCATCCAGGTTGCCGCAGTATTGCTTGGCGGTGGTAACCAGGGCGCCACGTATACCGCCTATGAAGCGCTGAACCAGGGTGCCGCATTCGGCATCATGTTGCCGTTCTCGAGAAAGCAGGAGAGTGAGGCGGACGTGATTGGCCTCAAATACATGGCGCGCGCCGGCTTCGATCCACGACAGGCCGTACCCTTGTGGCAAAACATGATGGATGAGGCAGGCGATGAGCCGGCCGAATTCATGTCAACGCACCCGTCCAGCGAAAAGCGCATCGATTCCCTGATTTCGCAGTGGGGCGACACCTTGCCGATGTACAACGAAGCAATGTCCGAGGGTCGCGTCCCGAACTGCATACAGCCCTAACGGCGCAAAATACCCGAATTTCTGCGAAAATAGTGCGGTTGATTATCGAGCACGCGCTTTGACTCACTATCGGATCATTCTTCATCGGACGGCAATACTGCTGCCGCTCGTCCTTCTGGGGGCTTGCTCGACGATGGGCGGCGACTGGGCGACTCAGGACGGTGCGCTGCCGCTCCATGAACGCCCGGTTGAGGAGCCGACCCTCGTCAATCACTTCGTCATTGATTCACCACAGCAAACCATTGTTGGTGTACCGCAAATAGTGCTCGCGCGGCACACAGATACTTTGTCGGACCTTGCGCGGGCCTATGGGCTCGGCTATGACGAGCTGGCCGTGGCCAATCCGGGCGTCGACCCCTGGTTGCCAGGCGATCAGACGCCCGTATTGCTGCCAACCCAGTTCGTGTTGCCGGATGTGCCACGTGAGGGCATCGTCCTCAATATCGCGTCCAGGCGTCTTTTCTATTTTCCACAGATGCCGGAGGGGCAAGCGCAGGTCGTCAAGACCTATCCCATCGGCATTGGCCGCGTCGGCTGGGAGACGCCATTGGGTGCGACGACGGTGGTTGCGAAAGCCGTCGACCCACACTGGTATGTGCCAGCCTCAGTACGGCGGGAACATCGTGAGATGGGTAATCCACTTCCGTCAGTCATTCCGCCAGGTCCGGACAATCCACTCGGCACGCGCGTACTGAAACTCGAAATGCCCGGTTATCTTATCCACGGCACCAACCAGCCTTACGGCGTCGGAATGCGCGTTAGCCATGGTTGCGTGCGCCTCTATCCCGAGAACATTGAGTACCTGTACGAATTGGTGAGCATCGGCGAGCCGGTTCGGATCATCAACGAGCCGTTTTTAATAGGCGAATTGAACGGCGAGATATTGTTTGAAGCGCATGCGCCGCTTGAGGATGATGCGATCAGCGTTGATGAACGGCTCGAGCAACTCTACGCGCGTTTTAATGAAGTATCCGGTCATGAACTCAGTCGAGCAGATCAGGACCAGATTCGCACAATTACAAGTATTGCCGACGGCGTCCCAGTCAGGATCCGCGCATACGACACGGACGAAGTGTTTGCGAGAGCCAAGTTGGTGCGAAATACCGTCGAAGTGGATCCGAACGCACCGACGTTGTCCGAAGTTCGAGAAATGATGGATGAGCTGATGCAGGAAGACGATCAGTCGTAATACCGCAGGAATTCTTCCGGTAAGTGAGAATTTTTGTCGGGGCGATCGGCCGAGACCGGTAACGGCTGCGAATTGTAGGTATTCCAGAACAATAGTGATTGCTCCGCTAGCGCCGGCTGTTGCAGATCGTGCAGCAAAGCCGCCATGGCTTTGCCGGAGTAAGTGGTGTCGAGCGTCAAGTGCAATTCATCACGCGCGACTTCAATGGCGTGATCGGTGGCGCTGTTTGACCGCGCATAGCCACCCGCAAAGAATTCATCGCGAAAACAGAGTCGGGTTCTGTTGGCCAGGTCAGCGGGAATTGATGGGTCAAAACGATTCATCAGAATGGCCGTCTTGGCGATGAGTCGCTGCATGGCAATGCGGTTTGCGATGGACTCGTGGGTAACGCGAATCGCGTGCACTTCGGTCGGCAATTCTGCCAGCGCGAGGCCGAGCGCGAGACCCGCAGCTGTTGCCATCGTGCCGTTAGCGACATACAGCCGATCAGGGGCTGCGAGCAGCCCTGATCGAACCTGGTCGGCCAGTTCAAGGCCGGCATTGACAAAGCCCATTGCGCCGAGCCAATTCGAGCCACCCATCGGTATCACCCAGGTACGGCGATTCCGTAAGTGTTTTCGCAACGTACGGATACGTTCGGCTCGGCCGCCACCAAAGCGCACGATGTCGGTGTGGTTTTTGAGGTGCATATTGAGCGCGACCGGTGCTTTCGGCGTCTTCGCCTGGTGCGACAGAAAGCAAGTGCATTCGAAATTGAGTTGCGTGGCGAAGATCGCCGTTGCCAGCGCGTGATTCGATGCGACGGTACCGAATGTTGCTACTCGTGTCGCGTGTCGCTTGGTGGCGCGGTGAAAAATATATTCAAGTTTGCGTATCTTGTTGCCGCCGTATTTCTCGCTGGTCAGGTTGTCATATTTCACCAAAATCTTGACCCGCCGGGATGCGATACGCAATGAGTGTTCTCTTACGGGCGTTGGCAGATTGGCAATAGATGTCTTGGGCAGTCGCTCTGCCAAGCGAGGAAAGGCGTTGCCGAGTGAATCTGTCATCGTCTGAATAGTAGCCAATTCAATAGCATATAGCGCGCGCACTGATTAGAATACGCCTTTGGTTATCTGACGTTGCGGAGATTAACTTGTCAGAGGCAGTTGATCGTGGCTTCACGGTCACCGAAATGGCACCGATGGACAAACCCATCGACGTGTTGCGTGAAACCACTGCCGCATTTGTCGGCAGAGCGCTTCGCGGCCCCCTTAACGAACCCGTCCTGATTCACGGCTTTGGCGAGTTTCGTCGTCGCTTTGGCGATGCTTGGTCACGTTCGAGTCTTGGTCCGTCCGCCCGGCATTTTTTCGAACACGGCGGGCGAGACCTGTACATTGTTCGTGTTGCCAATAGCGCCCGCGGGGCAATGATCTGCTTGCCTGCCAGTGGCTCTGCACTCGTACTTCGAGCATTAGAGCCCGGTTCTACCGAGTCGATTCGCGCCGCGGTCGACTATGACGGGATCGACATTGACAACGACGAGAAATTCAATCTGACCTTACAACGGATTGACTCAACGTCTGGTCTGGTCATCGACCAGGAAATATATTGTCAAGCAAACTTTCGAGACGACAGCGAAACCTTTGTTGTTGACTTGTTGCTGACGTCGTCGCTTGCGCGTGTCGAAAAACCGCTGCCGACTCACAGACCGGAGTCAACGAGCGGTGTTGGCAGTCCGCTCGAAGCTAGCTACGCGCAACACGCGCAAGAAGGAACTGATGGACAGGGATTGTCGGACTACGACCTGGTCGGCTCCCGTTCCCAGAAGACCGGACTATTCGCACTGGACCAGATCGATCAGTTCGACCTGCTGTATCTGCCGCCGCTCGGCAAGAGTGCAGACCTGGGACCGACGTCGGTGCTCGCTGCCGAGCGCTACTGCCGTGAACGCAGCGCAATGTTGATCGTCGATCCCGCAAGCAACTGGCAAACGGCAAACGATGCCATCGCCGGGATTCGGGAATTCGGTTATGCGAGTCCGAATATGCTGAGCTATTTCCCGCGTATGCATCACCGCAATGACGAACAGACCACGCCGCGTCCCGCTGGCGGTGCATTGGCTGGTTTGCTCTGCAAACTTGATCGGGATTACGGCGCCTGGCAGGACCTCGATCGCCAGGGCCTCGGATTCAGCCGCAACCTGGTTCCGGCGATCGATATTGATGTTGAATGTGCGCAGACATTGTCGCGCGCTGGCCTCAACGTGATAAGCAAAGGTCCGGCGGGGTCGGCACGCTTGCAAGGTTCCGTGACGATGGGACGCGGCAGTGAGTCGCATCGCCGTTTCGCAATCTTGTCGGTTCGACGTCTCAGTCTGCAAATCGTAAGCGCCATTGGCGAAGCGACACGCTGGGCTGTATTCGAACCCGAGGACGCGGGAGTCGCAGATCGAATACGCAGCCAGGTTACTGCATACTTTTCTTGCCTGGCTGACATGAATGCATTCGAAAACGATCATTTTGTAGTCGAATGCGATGCGGGTCTGCATAAACGCGAAGACGGTGTTGCACACGGCTTCGCGATCTTTATCGCTTTTCACCCTGTTGGCTGCCGGGAGCCGATCTCTTTCACACTGCACCAGACTGCTTCCGGGTACCGTGTCGCGAGTACCGCGTTCGCCCCAGCCTAGAGCGCGACGTGGGAGAGGTTAATTGTGGGAGCGGCTAATCGTGGCAGGGGCTGATCGTGGCAGGGGCTGATCGTGGCAGGGGCTAGTCGTGGGAGCGGCTTCAGCCGCGACTCAATGCCAGGCCCGAAGGAAAACCAAATTGGATCGAATCGCTCGCATGCACCGAATCTGGGACACGATCCGTGATATCCCGAAGGGCCGCGTGGTGAGTTATGGCCAGATTGCCGAGATCGCAGGGATTCCGCGCGGTGCGCGGCAGGTTGGCTACGCGCTTCGTCATCTTCCCGACACCCAGGTTATCCCCTGGCATCGCGTCATACAGGCGTCAGGTAAAATTGCCTTCGACAAGGATAGCCCACAATTTGAAGAGCAAAAGAAACGCCTTGGGCTGGACGACGTTGCCGTATTGGCCGGTCGAATCGACATGCAAAAATATCGATGGCAGCCCGACCTTGATGAGCTGTTGTGGAAGCCGTCGTCGGCCTGGGATGAAGAGTGAGCTTCAGATAGGATCCTGATATGACGACAGTAATTTTCTCGCACGGGCAGGAGTCCGAACCGTGGGGCACCAAGATTCGGTCGATGGCGGACACCGTAAAGAGCATCGGTTGCGAGGCTGACAGCATTGACTATCAGGGCATCGCCGACCCTACTGACCGGGTCAATAAATTGATCGCCGATTGTCGTGATATTGACGATCGGCTGGTGCTGGTTGGATCCAGTATGGGTGGTCACGTGGCGACCGCGGCCGCAGCGTCGCTGAATGCAGTCGGCCTGTTCGTGCTCGCACCCGCCTATTTCATGAAAGGTTTCGAAGATCTGACGCCGGTAGCGCCGAACATCCCGATCTGTATTGTGCATGGCTGGAACGACGACATTGTCCCGGTCGAAAGCAGCATTCGTTTTGCGGATGCATGCAAGGCGGAGCTACATATACTTGATAGCGACCACCGTCTGACCGCAAACATCGACGAAATCAACTACTATCTGAAGCGATTTATTGAGACCCTGACCCGGTAAGCACAAGAACAACA
>Ga0209988_10001646_pt1 | contig 14599 bp, 10 predicted proteins | sample N075metaG_FD_183115 | JGI IMG/M metagenome (GOLD analysis project Ga0209988, IMG submission 183115) | Deep subsurface microbial communities from Kermadec Trench to uncover new lineages of life (NeLLi) - N075 metaG (SPAdes) (version 2) | ecosystem: Environmental > Aquatic > Marine > Ocean trench... | reverse complement strand
TCGGAGTGTCGACATCGATCGTGGTGACGGTGTCGATCGCTCGCATGTTTCGACTCGAAGCGAGCGTGCTTTCGGAGGCGCCGATCGTGCTTTGCACGATGATCGTGTCGCACGAGTCGCGCGTGTCGCACGTGTTGCCGAGCGTTGCGAAGCACCCGGTCGCCTCGCCGGTCGTAGCGATGCTCGATTCGATCCCCTATTCGGTCCAGTTCGAGGGCCAGGCCGTACTCTCCCGACACCCAAGCCACCAGGGCCAGGAAGTCGAGCGAATGATCGATGGTTTCACCCCGACGGTCCAGTCGTCTATCGATCTGGCGCGCATCGTGCCGGTCTCCGGCCTCCGCCGCGGCAGCGCAGGCCAGCACGCCGATCAGCAGGCTTCCCAGGGTGATTCGCTTCGTCAGGGTCCGTTTTGTCGAATGCATTGGTTCATCCTCCATGCGTGACTCGACTGTCCGTTCGTGGCTTAGGGACCAGGCGGGAGCCAATACGTTCCTACCCGAGGGGGATCGAGACGAATTGATGCAGGGGATGAATGGGATGGTTGAGGATGTCGTGCTCGACGGGGGGGCGCCCGCTGGGCTCAGGCGGGCCCCAGGACGAGTGTTCCGTTGTGACCGCCAAAGCCGAAGGAATTCGAGAGCGATGGACCCGGCGTCCAGGGCCGCGCTTCCTTCTGGACGACGTCGATCTTCGGGAGATCGGGATCGTATTGTTCGAGCCCATCCGTCGGTGGGATCAGCGCGTGATGCATCGAAAGCAAGACCGCTGCGGCTTCGAGCGCACCCGCCGCGCCTAACGAATGCCCGGTCACTCCCTTGATCGACGTGACGATCGGACCCGGATGGCCGAAGAGCTGAGCGATGCCCTTGGCCTCTGCGGCGTCGTTCAGGAGTGTGCTCGTGCCATGCGCGTTGATGTGGGCGATCTGCGAAGGTTCGACGCCCGCATCGTCGAGGGCGCGCTGCATGCACCGGATCGCTCCGGCGCCCCCGGGCGCGGGGGCGGTGATATGGTGTGCGTCGGCGACGCTGGCCGAACCGAGCACTTCGCCGAGGAGGGTGGCGCCACGCCGGGTCGCGTGTTCCCATTCCTCGAGGACGAGGACCGCGCCGCCTTCGGAAATGATGAACCCGTCCCGTGCGGTATCGAAGGGGCGGGAGATTCCCGTCGGCGAGAGCGCTTTCATATTGCTGAAACTGTTGATCGAGATCGGGGTCATCGCGGCCTCGGAGCTGCCCGCCAGGACCGCGTCGCACAGCCCGTGTTGGATCCAACGGGCCGCAGTACCGATCGCGTGGGTTCCCGTCGCGCACGCCGTCCCCACGGTTTCGCAGGGTCCCTGGAAGCCGTATTGGATCGAGATCGCGGCGGCCGCGGCGTTGACCATCATCATCGGAACGGTGAAGGGCGAGACCCGCCGCGGGCCCTTCCTGTCGAGCACGAGCGTCTGCGCCTCGTGGGTCTCGACGCCGCCGATGCCCGTGCCGACGAGCACGCCGATCCGCTCGGGATCTGTATCCAGGGAGCCCGCTTGTCCGAGCGCCTGCTTCGCCGCGGCGATCGCGAACTGCTCGAAGCGATCCGCCCGGCGGATGGCCTTGGTGTCGTCGTAGAAATCCTCGGGGTCGAAATCGTGGACCCGCCGCTCTTCGGTCGGCTGCGGTGCGAGAAGCCCCTGCCAGAAGGCCTCCAAACCGATTCCCACCGGCGAGACCACCCCGATTCCGGTCACCGCGACTCGACGTTTCTCACCCATCGCTCAGTTCCCGTTCCTTCGAATCCGCTTGTCGGCCGTGCGCGCCGGTCGCAGAACCCGGGTTCTGCCATCGGATCAGCGCGCTGCCCCAGGTCATTCCCGCACCGAATCCCGCGAGCAACACGAGGTCATCGGGTTCGAGCCGACCGTGGGCGATTGCATCGACGAGCGCGAGCGGAATCGAAGCCGACGATGTGTTGCCCGTGCGATGCAGCACGATTGCGGCGCGCTCGTGTTCGATGCCGAGACGATCGCAGGCCGCCTGGATGATTCGGATATTGGCCTGGTGGGGGACGAGGAGCTTGATCTCGTCCGCGCGGACCTTGGCCTGCTCGAGCGTGCGCTCCGCCGAGTGGACGAGCACTCGAACCGCACGTTTGAAGACTTCGCGGCCGTCCATCTGGATGAAGCCGCCGAGTTCCGCCGAGAGAATCTCGCGTTTCGAGCCGTCCAGTCCAAGGTCCCAGGAGAGCAGCTGACCTTCGTCGGGTACCGATTCGAGTACCAGCGCACCCGCGCCGTCACCGAACAGAACGGCCGTGTTGCGATCGTTCCAATCCGTCAGACGGCTGAGGGTTTCCGCACCGATCAGGAGCACTCGCCTGCTGCCGCTTCCGAGCATCCCGTTGGCCATTACGAGGCTGTAGACGAAGCCCGCACACGCGGCGTTGAGGTCGAAGGCTCCGCCGCCGAGCCCCAGTTCATGATGGACCTGGGCCGATGTCGCGGGAACCGACTGATCGGGGGTTGTCGTCGCCAGGATCAGCAGATCGATCGATGCGGCGTCGATCCCGGATTGCGCGAGCGCCTCGCGCCCCGCGGCGATGGCGATCTCGGCGGTCGAGTCGCCGATCCGACGCTCGTGGATTCCGCTTCGCTCGACGATCCACTCATCACTCGTGTCGAGGGTCTTCTCGAGGTCGGCATTCGTCACGACCCGGTCGGGCAGAGCGGTCCCCCAGCCCAGGATGCGCATTCCCATGATCGATCCTCGTCTCCGCAGGCAGGCCGAGCGATGGGGACGGCATCACCCCCCGGCGCGTCTGCGCCGGAGTTTTACCACAAACCGCGAATCCCCGTCCGCAAATTCATGTGAGCGACGCCCCACGGCCGATCGGCAACGAACGGCCCGAGCCCCGGTCAGCCCAGAGAATGGTTATACTCCTGGCCCCCAGGGTCGCCCCTGACCCCGCCCGGTCGCTCGTGGCCCCCGGAAGCTCGTTCCGGGTCACAAGAGGTCGGCCCCGCTCACGAGAGGTTGTTCCCGGTCACGAGTGGTCGTTCCCCGTCACAAGAGGTTGTTCCCGGTCCTCCAAGGAGAACTCCTCCGGAGTTCTCCGCAGGAACAAAAAGGCAGCTACCAGAGGCTGATCGGGGATCGACCCTGCTTTCGCGCGTGACGCTCCCGATCGCCGCGCCGTCGCCGACGCATGCGCCCCTGGAGGTTGACCCGGCGCTTCTCGAGCCGTTCCGGGGTCGCGTCCTTTTCCTTTCGCCGGAGTTTTCGGAACTCGACGAACGCCTCGAAGGCTTCGATCTCGTGCTTCAGATCCTGGACGACGAGTTCGACCATGATCGCGTCGTCGAGAAAGCCGAGACCGGGGACGCGGTCGGGGATCAGATCATCGGGATCCGCGAAGTAGGCCAGCGCGTTCAGGACGCGCTTGCGATCCGCTCCCTCGAGTCGCCAATCCCTGTCCGTGACCATGTCGATCAGCTTCGCGAGCTGGGCGATTCGGCTTCGAATGAACTGTGGCGCGTCCGTATTCTTGACATCGAGAAGCAGGGATTTAGCCTCGGCCAGAATCACGTCTTCGTTCTCGGCATTTCGACCTTTGCGGACCTTCTGGAGAACCTGTCGGAAATAGCGGAGGTCCTTGTCGCTGAGCTCGAACGAAATCTTCATCATGGCGCCCAGTCTAGACTTTCCCTCCGCTGCGCGCCCGGAAAACGCCATCCGGAGGCGGCTTTACCCCGCGAGCGGGGCGGTGGCGCTACGCCTAATCAGTCGAGGGCGGCATCCGGATCATCGACGCGGACGTCCGCCCCGCTTGAGTCGGACGATCACGTCGGAGCCCTCGGGCGGCTCACCCAGTGATCGCGCCAGGGCGAGGCTTCGTTTCGCGAGTCGAGGAACGTTGAAGCGACTCGTGGAGATATGCTCGAGTGCGGCCCAGGCGAGCTGCTTGTCGCCGGCGATCGCACCGGCACGTGCGCGTTGAAAGAAGAACTCGCCGAGACGCTGTCGCGTCAGCAATTCATCGATCAGGACGATTGCCTCGCGACCGCGCTCGGGCGTCGCCGCGTCGATCCTCCAGCCGGCCCGTGCCTGGGCGGCGAATCCGTAGAAGAAATCGCCGGGACGGATTTCCGCGAGCGCCCCGTCGAGAGCCTGCACGGCCTGCCAGTCGCGATTCTCGATTGCGGCCTGCGCGTCGAGAACGACCTGCTCCGTTTCGCTGAAGGGTAGACCGAGCTCGCTGATCAACGCCTGCCCGTGGGTCTGGATCAGCCCCGATCGCGCGGCCGCGTGGCTCGGATCCGCCTGGACGGCCTTGCGAAAGAGCGTTCCGGCTCGGGCTTTCTGGCCGGAATCGAGCGCCAGCCAACCCCTGGCAGACAGGCTGAGTACCTCCGGGAGCCGCGCCGCGACCCGCATGGCGCGCGCGCGTTCGCCGTTTACCGCCATCCGCCGCACCACGGCCTCGGGCTCGACACCGGCCAGGGATTCGGCCGAGAGCGGATCTGCGGATTCGAGATTCGTGTCGAAGGCCCGGCGATTCGCGCGGGCACGGGCGGGCGGGAGTCGGGTCGTCGCGAGTCGATTGTGGTCGTCGGTATTCTGCGGATGGCCCTCGGCGAGCGCACGAACGCCCTCGCTTCCGAGCGACCAGCTCGCGAGTAGATCTTCGACACGATGGATTCCCTGGATCGCAAAATCTTCCGGGGCGAGTGCGAGCGCACGCGGGCCCGACTCGATGAGGTCGATCGGCTGGTCCGAGGCCACGAACACGAGCGCCGCCGGGACCGGTCGATAGACGTGGACGTATTCGAAGACACCGCTCATCGCCGCCATCAGGCTCCCGAATAGCGGGATGTCGACGAACCCCACTCCGATCCATTGGATGAAGACGCCGCCGGGTTCGAGCTTCGACTTCGTGAGTTCGAAGAATTCCCGTGTATAGAGGTGGGACGCGCCCGAGGTCCAGGGATGGGAGGGTTGGGACACGATCGCGTCGTAGAGCTTGTCGGTCAGAAGCATCGCACCGCGGGCGTCCCCAAGACGCAGTGAGACCCGCGGATCCGTGAGGGGATCGATCGGGCGCGGGATCCGCTGATTCGCGATGACGACTTCTTCCTCGAGTTCGATGACGTCGATCGAAGAGACCGAGGACGCGGTCGCTTCGAGGGTCCGGCCTCCGCCCAGGCCGATGATCAACATTTCATCGGTTTCGGGGCGCACAGCGGTCGGGAGAAGCGACAGCCAGGCCGTCTCGTTCGGCCGGATATTTGGCATTTTCGGGCGATCGACGACCGATTCGGGCAGGCCGTTGGTGAGCAGTCGCCAGCCGCGTCGGTCTTCGACGACGGTCACCGTCGCCGAGCGGCCGACCCCCAGGTAGTAGAGCGACCCGTTCATGCGCTGCCCGCTGATCGCGGAATGCATGAGCAGGTTCGTCGGCTGCGGTAGGCCGATCGAGATCGCGGCGATCAGACTCACGCTGGCGAGGCCGGCGAGGAGCGGCCGGCGAGGCGTGGTCAGCCAGGCGGCGAGCACCGCGAGCGTGAGGCTCGTGAGGACGCCGACGAGCGCCGTGTTCTCGAGTCCGAGCAGGGGCAGCAGGAAGAAGCCGGCGAGAATTGCACCGACGATCGAACCGACCGTGTTCCAGGCGTAGACCCGGCCGCTGACCGAAGCGGCTTCGTCGGCATCCTGGGCGAGCAGGCGGACGCCGAAGGGGAAGGTCGCGCCGATGCAAAGCGTCACCGGAAGCAGGATGATGCCCGCCGCGGCCGCGCCCGCCGCGGGGGCGGCGGGGTGGGCGCCCACCGCGTGGGCGAGATCCGGCAAGCGATCAGCGGCGCGGAAGGCCAGGTAGCCGAGGGTCCCGGAACCGAGTTGCGCGAGCGCGAAGCCGCGCGCCGCAGCCGCGCGTGTTTTCGCGAAGCGGGCGGCGAGGGCGCTCCCCAGGGCGATTCCGAGCAGGAAGCTCGAGAGCATGGCCGCGAACGCCGCGGTGCTCCCACCGAGTACCTGGCCGAGCAGCCTCGTCCAGAGAACCTCGTAGAGGAACGAGACCGCGCCCGAGATCGTCATCGCGGGCAGGATCCAGTGGAAGGGTGCTTTCCGGGCACTCCGAGAACCGCCCGACGAATCGTCCTGTACGGGCAGGCCGGCGATTCCACGCGCGAGCGCGGCCGCCGCGAGAAATACGATTGCGTTGCCGAGGACGCCGACATAGACGGTCTGCCGCAGGCCGACTTGCGGCAGCAGATAGAAGGCGGCGACGAGCGTCCCGGCGATCGCGCCGAAGGTGTTGACCGCGTAGAGCACGCCAATTCTCGGGCCGACCTGGGAGTCCTCGGAAACCGCATAACGTGCAAGCAGCGGTAGGGTTGCTCCCATCAGCGCGGTACAGGGAACGAGAACCAGGAACGAACCGAAGAGATGAAAGAGCGCCGTCGTGAGTGCCGTCGACTCGGGTGGGGCATCGAGCCCGCCCGCGAGCGAGATGTAGAGCGCCTGGACGGCACGGATCATGAGTGGCACACACAGTGCACCGACCGCGATTCCGAGCTCGAGCAGACCGTAGGCGAGAACCGGGCGCGTCAGTCGGCGCACGACGCGCGCGGCGATCGCGGCGCCCAGCGCGAGGCCACCCATATAGGCCGCCAGAACCGCGACGACCGCGAGCTCCGAGGTGCCGAAGAGAAACGCGAACTCCCGCGTCCATGCGGTCTGATAGAGCAGCGCGGCGAAGCCCGAAACGAAGAAGCAGACGAGCAGGAGAAGGAATCGCAGGTCCATGGTGACTCTTCGGGTTCCAGATCAGAGATCCGAATAGAAAATCAGACGTCGGCGTAGCTTCGCAGGAAAAAGGCCCGTGCGGCTCACCGGGTGTAGCGCGCCGTCGAGGGCTTCGCCGACTCGGTTGTCAGCCTCCACCGGCGCGGAGATCGCGCGGGAGCCCGAGACCGCGCTCTCCAATCACGTTGCGTTGGATATTCGAACTGCCGGCGGCGATGCCCGACGCGAGTTCAAAGAGGTATTGATCGACCCAGTCGGTCTCGTCGGCCGAAGCCGACACGCTGTCCCAGGTCGAGCGGGTCGGGGCGAGCAGCCCGTCGTTTTCGACGAGGTCGAAGCCGAGCTGGGCGATGTGCTCGCCGATTTCGGTTCCATAGAGTTTGTTCACCAGCAGCGGGAGCACCACGAGTTCATCCTCGTCCCGTGCGGCCGCCGAGAGTTGGCGCAGCGTCATCGTCTCCGCGCATCGAACCTCGCCCGCGATCTCCGCGAGCCGTTGGCGGATCACGGGGTCCTGGCTGGCGGGTCGGCCATTTCGCATGGACGCCTGCGCGAGGGCGAGGACCGCCCGGAATCGTTGGCGCAGGCGAGGTCCCCCGCCGAGATTTCGCTCGTATTTGAGGTTTGCGCGGGCGACTCGCCAACCTTCGCCGCGCTCGCCCACGATCCAATTCGCGGGCGTTCGCACGTCGTTGAAGAAGACCTCGAAGAAATGGGTCGCACCGGTGATCTGCCGGAGCGGTCGTACGTCGATTCCGGGCTGGTTCATCTCGAGCAGCAGGTACGAGATCCCCGCGTGTTTATCCGCTTCGGGTTCGGTGCGGAACATGCCGAACATGAAGCCGGCTTCATCCGCGTCGCTGGTCCAGATCTTCTGTCCATTGATGACCCACTCGTCTCCGTCCAATCGAGCGGTGCTGCGGAGGGAAGCGAGATCGCTGCCCGCGCCGGGCTCGCTGTATCCCTGGCACCAGATGGAATCGCCTAACAGAGTCGGCGGGATGAATTGTTCGCGTTGCCAGTCGGCACCGGCTTCGAGCAGGGTCGGGACGATCATGCCGGTGCTCTGGGGGCCGAGACGCCAGGAGAAAGCAGAGGCGTCGAAGAGATCGGAAACAATCGTTTCGCGGATCGGGTCGAAGGGCTCTTCGGCGCCACCGAACCGCTTGGGGATATGCCGATAGAGATAGCCGCGCTTCGTTGCGCTTTGCAGAAAGGATCGGCGGTCGATGTCCTTTGGGGTTTCGGCGAGGAATTGTTCGATCTCCCGTCGGAAATCGGCGTATTCAGGGCCGTATTCGAGATCCATCTTCATGCGCTCCTGTTTCGATCGACGCGCCCGCGCGCGGACTGATTCGTCCGGTCTACCATTTTTCGAGAGTGGCCAGTCGTTCGCGATGAGCCGCTGGAGAGCCCAGCCAAGTGCGGTCGTGCAGCGCACGCTTGAGCCAGAAATGGACATCGCATTCCCAGGTGAAGCCGATGCCCCCGTGCAGCGAAACGGCGTCACGACCGATCTGCACGACGCGGTCGGTGATATGTGCCTTGGCGATGGCAGCTTCCCGGGCGACCTCGTCGCGGCGATGATCAAAGGCGTACGCAGCCACCCAGACCAGGCCGCGCATCGGCTCCGCCTCCATCGCCATGTTCGCCAGTTGGTGCTTGACCGCCTGGAACTGGGCGATCGGCGTCGAGAATTGCTCGCGGGTCTGGGCGTATTCGACCGTGGTTCGGATCAATTTCCAGGCGGCGCCAAAGGCGTCCGCGGCCAGCAGGATCCGCGCGGCATCCATCACGTCGCCCGCGACCCCGTCCCCCGCCGCGAGGATGTCGATGGGTGTGTTCTCGAATTGGAGATGAGCCAGTGCGCGGCTCCGATCCATCCCATCGAGGGCTTCGATCGAAAGCCCCGCCGCGTCCTTTTCGACGAGTCCCAGCTCTCCGCCCGCGAGGCCGACGATCAACACGTCGGTGTGTGGACCGACCTCGGCGAATCGTTTCGATCCCGAGGCCCGTCCGTCTTTCCGAGCGAGGGACCAATCCTCGGGTTCCCAGAGGTCGTGCTCTTCGCCGAGGGCGCAGCCGCCGATCGCCTCACCCGTCGCGAGCCGGGGCAGCCATTTCGACTTCTGCTCGTCGCTGCCTCCCCGCACGAGCGCGAGGGTCGCGAGCGCGTGGCCGAGGAAGGGACCGGGTATCGCCGCTTCGCCGAGAATCTCGAAGGCCAGTGCGAGATCGAGCATCTCGAGTCCGGACCCGCCGAGATCTTCCGGCACGATCAAGCCGGGTAGCCCCACCTCTGCGGCCCGGCGCCACAGCTCCGCGTCGAAACCCGAGCCTTCGTCGAAGTGATCCCGACGGCGCTGGGGTGGGAGTTCTTCCGCTGCAAACCGGCGGAGTGTCTCCTGCAACATGTTCTGTTCTTCGGTCAATCCAAAATGCATGCTGCGCCCCGGTCGGCCTCCGGTGGGTCAGGGAGTGAAAATGCGGAGTGGGTCGAGCATTCTCGCAACTCCGTCGGGCTTCGGCACCCACCTGATTCAAAGTCGCGCCTCGCCCCACCCCGAAGCGCGCGGGTCAGTCCCGGGTGAGAACCAGGCTCATGGTCCGCGGGCCGTGCGCTCCCAGGACCAGCGCTTGCTCGATATCCGCCGTCTTGGAGGGACCGCAGAGGAACCAACCGAAGCGTAGATCACGCAGGTCGATCCGTTCATACGCTTGGTGGAGAGTGGCCACGAGGGCCTGTTCGTCGACCAGTACGATCAGATGCTCGGCCAGCACGGCGGCGGCGCGCTCGAGCGGAGTCGCCGGGACCTGCCACACCGCGCCATTCTCGACGACCGCGAACTGGCCGCGAAGCACGCAGATCTCGAGTGGAGCGAGGTCGTGAACGCGATGCGGATTCTCAGCGACCCCGCGTGCCGGCAGCGTGGCGCCACCCCGATCCGGGCCGACCGGATCGTCGGAGCAAGCGGAGTAGAGGTGCGTGACCCGGGCGAGCTCGATGGGCCATTCGATCTCCCTCGGCCAGTTCTCCCGAGAGGCGCGCTGGAGACGCCCGCCCGCGAACTCGAGGCGCGCGCGGAGGATCGCTTCGGGATCCGCTGGCATCGCGGGGGCCGGCATGCGGGCCGGAGGGGCACTCGCCGGGGGCCGCGCGGCCTCGAGGCGCGCGAAGATCGCGTCGCGTGACCCGCTCATCGCGGATCCTCCGCGGACGCGACATCGGGGACATCGTGCCGGAGGCGATAGAGCTCGCGAAAGCTCATCGCGGGAATCTCCGGCAGGGCGCGTTCGCGTGTCCAGGGTGCGGCCAGGCGCGTGAGCCACGAGGCCGGGAGTGCGCGGGCGATGCGTCGCCCCCAGCGCGTGAGTCGTCGGTAGGTCCTGGGTCGGAGGCAGAGTCGGCCCACCAGCGCGAAAGCGATCCGGCGCCGCTTCGAGTGGTGCCCCGCCTCGGCGAGCCGGGCTCGCCAGGTCAGCAACTGGTGGTGAAGCGGGATCTTGACCGGGCAGACGTCGCTGCAGGATCCACACAGGCTGCAGGCATGCGGGAGTTCGGCGTGCCGGGCGGGGTCGCGGCTCGGCTCGAGGACGGATCCGATCGGTCCGGGGATCGTCGCGCCGTAGCTGTGGCCGCCGCTGCGGCGGTAGACCGGGCAGGTGTTGAGGCAGGCGCCACAGCGGATACAGGCCAGGGCTTCCCGAAATGCAGGCTCGGCGAGCAGGCGGCTCCGGCCGTTGTCGACGACGACGATGTGCAGCTCCGGGGGCCTGGACTCCGCTTCGCCCTTCGCATTTGGGGGTTCGACTTCTGCGGCGCGGGGGCCGCGAAAATGGGACGTGTAGGCCGAGATCGGCTGGCCCGTCGCCGAGCGGGCGAGCAGGCGGAGAAATACGGCGAGGTCAGCCTGTTGCGGAATGATCTTCTCGAGCCCGACCGAAGCGATATGGAGCCTCGGGAGTGCGGTCCCGAGGTCGGCATTGCCCTCATTGGTGACCACGACCAAGGAGCCGGAGTCGGCGACGGCGAAGTTGACCCCCGTGAGTCCCGCCTGGGCCGACAGGAAACGCTCGCGGAGATCCCGTCGCGCGACCGCCGTCAATTCGTCCGGGTCATCGAGGTCCGGGGGGCTTCCCATCTCCCGGGCGAAGAGCGCGCCCACCTCTTCTCGGCGCAGATGGATGGCCGGCATCACGATATGGCTGGGGGGCTCGTGTCGGAGCTGGACGATGCGTTCGCCGAGATCGGTGTCGACCACCTCGATGCCGAGCTTTTCGAGCACGGGGTTCAACCCGCATTCTTCGGTGAGCATGGATTTGCTCTTCACGACGCGTTCGACACCACGCTCTGCGAGGAGTCCCGCCACGATCCGGTTGTGTTCGTCGGCGTCGCGTGCCCAATGGACCACCGCGCCCGCGCGGGTCGCCTCTTTCTCGAATTGTCGCCAGAGCTCGGGCAGCCGCGAGAGCGTATTGCGTTTGATCGATGCGGCCTCGGTTCGCAGACGTTCCCAGTCGGGAACGAGGTCGGCGGCGCGGTCCCGATTCATACGGATGGACCACAAGGCCTCGTCGTGCCACTTGGTTCGAGCCTCGTCGGAAACGAATTGGCGCGCGCGACTAACGTGGCCCATCGGGGCTCCTCCCGGCTAGCGACGATCCGCTCAGGCTGGCGGCGAGAATCTCCGCGACGTGCATCATGCGGAGGGGCATTTCGCGCTTGCGCGCGAGGCCCTCGAGTTGAAGCAGACAGGAGACGTCCGTCGACGTGAGGATTTCTGCGCCGCCGCGCAGATGGTCCTCCAGGCGGTCGAGTCCCATCCGGCAGGAGACCGCCTCTTCTTCGATGGAGAAGAGGCCGCCGAAGCCACAACACTCGTCCCGCCGGGCGAGGTCGACGAATTCGAGTTCGGGGATTCGAGCGAGCAGCGCCTGGGCCGGGTCGACGCGGGGTGGCTCGCGCGTTTCCGAGGGGGTTCCCAGCCGGAGTTCGCGGAGCGCGTGGCAGCTCGCGTGAAGGCCGACCCGGTGCGGAAAGGGTGAAAGGGGCAAGGGCTCGAGGTCCCGCGCGACGAGAAATTCGCAGAACTCGAAGGTGTTCTGGGCGAGTCGCTTGCCCGCCGAGCCGGGTACGAAGCGCTCGAGGTGGCCCCGTAGCGTCGCAGCACAGCTTCCCGACGGTGTGACAATGCAGTCGAATTCGTCGAAGACCCGGGTGAAGTGACGGCCGAGGTCCCTCGCGTGGTCCTGCTCGCCGGCGGTCAGGAAGGGCTGGCCACAGCAGGTCTGGTCCTCGGGAAAGGCGGGTTCGACCCCGACACTTCGCAGGACTTCAAGCGCGGCGAGGCCCACCTGGGGCTTCAATTGATCGACGTAGCAGGGGACGAAGAAAGCGACGTGCATCGGGTGGCAGCTCCGGTCCGGGCCCTGCCCGGGTCGACCCGGACGTGTCGACCGGGGTGGCTGCGAGCATAAGCCGACCGTCCGCACGAGAGAAGGGAAGTCGCGTGGTTCTGGTGACTTTCGATAATGCTGGCAGGCACTTCGAAACGTGTAGGGGGATTCGCTCGAGGCCTCCACGGCCGGAATACGGGCGTCTGCCCGGGTCGGACCTCGCATGCGAACGAGCCGATCGGGGTACGCGCCCCCCGTCTATTCCGTTCCGATCGGGCCGGGCTGAACGGATTGGGTCCCCTTGTCCGATTCGCATCCGTCGGGGCGACCGGAGGATGGGCAGATCCGAAGTCGAATTCGCTGCTCGCGGTACGTTCGCGCGCTAGACGAGATTCGACTCACGTCCCGTCAGATCTGGATCATCCGGGTCCGGAGGGTCCGGGGCTGCGTGAACTCGCAAGAGTTCGAGGAAAAGCCAAAATACTGCTTGGAAATCCGATCCAGATTCGAAAGAATATCCACCGCGCCACAGACCCTCCAAGTCGACCATTTCGCGGCCGGTCCTCCGGTACACGCTGAGTCGGCTTTGGAGAACCCCGTCAGGACGTCGTTGCGAGTCGCCACCCAAGCGGTGTGCGAATCGGGATGGCTTGCGATTGGTAGGGTCTCTCGGCGCAGAGTGAGCGGAGGGATCCGTCGAAGATCGCGTTGAATCGTCAAGGTCAAGGTCGAGGACTCAGTTTGTCTTTGATTTCTGCCGGATGGCGTCTTCTAGGCAACCCACATTCAAACCCATTGAAAAATCGGACCTGGATCGCTTCGGCGTTCGTGACGGATGGAGTCAGGGCGGCCGGGTGCGGCTGAGGCGTGAATCGGTGTAGTGTCGATGATCTCGCGGAGTCGGGGCTGGTCAGTTGGTTCGACGGTCGGTCCGGCAGTCGAAGGAAAGCCGGTGAGCTGACGGCAAACGAGGAGTCAATCGACGCACGGTGTCGAATAACACCGTGGGTTCTTTGGCCAAGTGAAGTAAAGCAAAGAGTGCATAAGAAGAGAAGTAGGACGTAAAGAGTCGATCGGGTCTATTGCGGACCGAGGAGAGATTGAATGAAGACCTTCAGGGCGACGGCGACTGGGATCGCCACAGCCGCAACCAGCTTTCTGGCTATTTCGTTCGCGGCCTCGACCGTCGCGGCGCAACAGCTCGATCCGCCGATCGACGAGCGTGTACAGGCCAACGATGCCGGCGCCGAGTCCCAGAAGCGCGTCGAGGAAATTGCGAGCGCGACCGACAGCTTGATCGCCCAGTATCGTTTGACGCACAAGAAGATCGAGTCGCTCAAGATCTTCAATACGAGTCTCGGCAAGGTCATCGAATCGCAGAACGAGGAACTCGAGTCCCTCCAGCGCCAGATCGACAGCGTGGAAGAGGTGGGGCGTGCTGTGACGCCGCTCATGCTCAAGATGATCGAGGCGCTGGACAGTTTCGTGAAGCTGGACATGCCCTTCCTTCTGGAGGAACGGATCAATCGTGTGAACGGTCTTCGCGTGCTGATGCGGATGTCAGATGTCGCAGAGCCCGAGCGCTACCGCCGGATTCTCGAGGCTTATCAGATCGAGGGCGATTTCGGTCGAACCATCGACGCCCATGGGGGTACGATCACGCGCGACGGCGTGAAGGTTCCGGTCGATTTCCTGCGCGTCGGCCGAATCGGTCTGATGTACAAGACGCGCGATGCCCAGGAATACGGCGTGTGGAACCAGGCCAAAAAGCAATACGAGACGCTCGATTCGAGCGACTACGCCAACTGGATCGATGAGGGACTCCGCGTAGCCAAGAAGCAGTCCGCGCCTCAGTTGATCAAAGTGCCCCTTCCGCAGCCCACGTCTGGAGGTCAGAGCTGATGTCGTTCCTGAATGAGGCCACGCGTCCCTTCGCGTCATCAACATCTAGCTCGACATCAACCTCGGCCTGGGTCATTGCGCTGACCAGTCTGGTGGCACTGGGTGTTTTTCTTCCGGGCACCGCTTGGGCACAGGAGGCCGAGGCGCCGGAGATGGTGATCGAGAGCCCGACCATCACGACCGCTGCGGAACTTCTCGAGGCGGTGCGGAACAGCTGGCAAGTCGAGAAGGCGGAGGACATCAAGCGAGAAGCCGACTTTGCCGAGGCCCGTGCGGATCAGAACGAGCTACTCGAGAAAGCCAAGGCCGAGGAGGCTCGCCAGGAAGCCCGTAGCCAGGCGCTCGAGAAGGAGTATCAAGAGAAGGAAGTCACGATTTCCGAGCTGACCGAGGCCCTCGACCAGCGGATGGGCAACCTGGGTGAACTCTTCGGTGTGACGCGTCAGATCTCAGGCGATACCCGGGGCAACCTCGCGGCATCGATCACGACCGCCCAATTCGGCAAGGAACGA
>Ga0209988_10001645_pt1 | contig 14604 bp, 14 predicted proteins | sample N075metaG_FD_183115 | JGI IMG/M metagenome (GOLD analysis project Ga0209988, IMG submission 183115) | Deep subsurface microbial communities from Kermadec Trench to uncover new lineages of life (NeLLi) - N075 metaG (SPAdes) (version 2) | ecosystem: Environmental > Aquatic > Marine > Ocean trench... | reverse complement strand
CCGGCGCGCCCGATCCGAGCGGCCCGTTCCTCGGGCATCCCCTCGAAATAGCGGTTACGAACCAGATCTTCGGTTTCGGCCAGGCTGAGCGTCTGCGCGGAGGCCAGTCCGGGCACGCAGAGCCAGACGAACATGAGCGTGGCGAATCGGAACAAGCGACCCACTCGAGGCGACGGAGGCGTCGGGCGAATCATTGTGCGACCTCCTGTCTTTCGTTGGGACTCGGCACAGTCTAGCCCTCGATGGATCCCGATCCTCGTGTTCCAGACGTTGACATGAACCTCAATTCCGCGATTCTCGCGCCTGGGACCGATCGAATCCGTGACACCCAACACAGCGACCCACGCCTTGCCTCGGTCGGTTCGCATACCGCAGGAGTCTTTCCGAATTGCCGGAGAAATACGTTCATCGAAAAGGAATTCCCCTCCTCGTACGCCATACCGGCGAGACGACGCTCCCACAGAATCCGCCCCAATCTGGAGCCGGACCGACCATCCTTTGTCTGCACGACGCTGGGCTACAAAGTTCGGTGTTCAGCGATCTGCTCGATGCCTTCGGGCCGCCGGCCTCGGGATTGAGTTTCGATCTGCCCGGCCACGGGCGCTCGGGCAGTCTCGACGCCGTGTCCTCGATCGAAGAAATGGCTGAGGTGGCAGTCTGGATTGCCGACTGGTGCCAGCTCGAGCGTCCGATCCTGGTGGGCCACGGCATGGGCGCGCTGGTCGCGCTCGAGTGGGCGCACACGAAACCGGAATCGCTTGGGGGACTCGTTCTGTGCGGAGCAGGACTGGCGATGGGGATCACGCAGGAGACGATCGAAAGCCTGCGGCAGGTCACCTTTGGGAAGGCGCCCAGGCCCTTCGATCCGAGCCGCGTGGCCCGGGACTCCGGTCCCGAGTTGATGAAGCGCGCGTATAGGGAAGGCATCCAGACCGATCCCCGCGCGACCCTCGTCGATCTCGTAGCCAGTCGCCGCTGGTCCGACGGATTCGTTCGAGGCGACCGACCGCCCTCGATCGACTGTCCGACACGAATCGTTTGCGGCGCGGGCGAGGCCACCGCGTGTCTCGAGCGTGCCGAGAAATTAGCGTCCGCCCTGCCCCGAGCGACACTGAGCATCGTCGAAGGTGCGGCGCATTTTCTGCCCTTCGAGAAGCCCGCGGCACTCGCGAGCGAGATCCGCAAGATCGCCGAGGCCGTATGAGTTTCTCGGGCCAGATCGCGATCGCGGGCGTTCACGAATACGAGAGTCGTTGGGCACCGGACAAGACATCCTTCCAGATCATGGGTGAATGTGCGCGTGAGGCGCTAGCGGATGCCGGGCTGCGACTCGAGGACGTCGACGGGTTGTTTGGCGCGACGATGACGATGGGCGCGATGGGCATGGTCCAGCTCTCGGAGTATCTGAACATCAAGCCTCGCTACCTCGACGGCACGAATATCGGCGGCTCGTCCTTCGTTTCTCATGTGGCCCACGCGGGCGCCGCGATTCACGCGGGGCTCTGCGACGTGGCCTTGATCGTCTACGGCAGCACGGCCGCCTCGGATGCGATGGCGATCGGAACCGGAAGCGCCGGCGGCCGTGATCCCAGCGCCGCCTTCGTCTCGCCCTACGGCATGACGCTCGTTTCCTCCTACGCGATGGTCGCGAAACGCCACATGTTCGAATTCGGGACACGCTCCGAGCAACTCGCGGACATCGCCGTCTCGACGCGCCATCATGCCAGTCTCAATCCCGACGCAAAAATGCGTCAGCCGATCACGCGTGAGGACGTCCTCGAGAGTCGCATGATCGCCGACCCGCTCCATCTGCTCGATTGCTGCATCATCAGCGACGGCGGCGGCGCCGTCATCGTCACCCGCCTCGAACGTGCGAAGGATCTTCGACAGCCGCTCGTCGTCGTCCAGGGCACGGGCGAAGCCGTCGCCCATCGTGAAATCGGTGCGCCCGACCTGATGACGATCGCCGCCCGGCAATCGGGCGAGGCGGCGTTCGCGATGGCCCGTATGTCGCCCGGGGAGATCGATTTCTGCACGATCTACGATTCCTTTACCATCACGGTCCTCACCACCCTCGAGAATCTCGGCTTCTGTGAACCCGGCGAGGGCGGACCCTTCGTCGAGAACGGAGGAATCGGATTGGGCGGGCGCTTGCCGGTCAACCCCGATGGGGGCGGCCTCTCCTCGAATCATTCCGGAATGCGCGGCATCTTCCTCGTGATCGAGGCCGTACGCCAACTCCGTGGCGGTCTCGGCAAACGCCAGGTCGAAGGCGCAGAAACCGCGCTCGTCCACGGCACCGGGGGCTACCTCGGTCTGATGCATAGCGGCGCAACCCTGATCTTGGGAAAAGCCTAGCCGCGGGCGGAAAGTCGAAAGAGCATGTCCAAACCGAAAGACGAAGCGGACGGGAATCCCCAATACGCGCGCCCGGAGATCGATTGGGAGAGCCGCGCCTATTGGGAAGGCGCGGGCCGCGGGGAACTCGTGCTTCAACGATGTCGCGCCTGTCGGGTCGTCCAACATCGCCCGCGCGGATTTTGCGTGAGTTGTCTCTCGGACGAGATCGAACATTTCGTCGCCAGTGGTCGCGGCGAGGTCTACACCTATTCGATCGTGCGCCAGAACCCAATGCCGCGTTTTCGAGACGCGCTCCCCTATGTCGTGGCCTATGTGCAGCTCGAGGAGGGGCCACAGCTCCTCACCAATATCGTCGATTGCGACCCGGATTCGGTTTCGATCGGCATGCCCGTCCGGGTGGATTTCGTTTCGACCGAAGGCGGGCTCGGGGTCCCGAGGTTCGTACCCGCGTGATCCTCGACCTCCACACCCATTCGATCGCCTCGGACGACGGCCGCGCCAAGGTCGAGAACTACTGTCAGTGGATCGCCCGCAAATCGCTGCCCCTCGATGGTTTCGTGCTGACCGAACATCGACAATTCGACGACGACTCGGATTACCGCTCGCTCGAAGACGAGTTCGGACTCTTGATCCTGAAGGCGAGCGAAGTCGAAACCGAGTACGGACACGTTCTCGTCTTCGGAGTCAACGACGATCTTCGCGCCCGCTTCGACTTTTCGAAAATCGACAACTCGCTCGCGACCGTACTCGAAGAATCCAGACGCTGTGGCGCCGTCGCCGTGCCCTGCCACCCGGGCCGCCCGAAGGTCGGCCTGTGCGCGCATTGGGAAGTCCGGGGGCCCGTCGAAGGGGTCGTCGCCATCGAGACCCTGAACGGTGGCAGTCGCGAGGGGGAGAACGAGCAAGCGCTTCAATACGCGGAAAAGTACGGCTGGAATCGCATCGGGGGTTCGGACTCGCATATCGTGAGCCATATTGGTCGCTACGCGACGCGCTTCGAAGATGAACTCGCCAACATGGAGGATCTGGTCGCGGCACTTACGCGTGGCCGTTTCGATGCGATCCAACCCGAAAGCCCCCGATCGCCCGGGTGAGCCCCAGTCAGCCCCTGTCAACCCTAATGAGAGAGACATGAACGCCCTGGAACTGAAATCGAAATTCGCCGGCTATGTATTCGACGAGATCAGCGTGACCGTGAAAGCCGAATCATTGGTCGGATACGCAAAGGCTTGCGGCGAGACGCAGCCTCGCTTCACCGATCCCTCGCACCCGGATTTTCAGGCGCTTCCGAACTATCCCACGCGCTTTCACGGGACACGCGGACTACCCGAGGATTTTCCAATCGACATGGTGCGTTGCTTCGACGCAGGAAAATCCATCCAGATCCATGCGCCGGTTCGCGCGGGAGATGTGATCGAAGGGCGAAGCGAGATCGCCGACATCTACGAAAAGACGGGCCGGTCCGGGAAGATGCTCTTCATCGTTCACCGAATGAATTTCTACAATCAACGGGGCGTCCATCTCGCCACCGTCGACTGGCGACTCGTCCAGCGGGAGTTCGACTGATGGCGGAATCGACCGATAAACGCTTCGAAGAGGTCGAATTCGGAGAAGACCTGCCGGAGATCCACCCGGATATCAGCCTCGAGAACGTCAAACTCTTCGCTCGCTCCGCTCGGATGCAGGCCGCGCGATTCATCGACCATGAAGCGGCACGCAAGGCGGGTCTGCCCGGCGCGATCGTGCCCGGCATCATGAGCCAGGGCATCCTCGTTGCGTTGATCCATCGATGGGCCCCGAACGCCCAGATTCTCGACGTCGACACGATCTTTCGTGCGCCGCTCATCGTCGACACGAAGCCCATCGCGAGTGGCGTCGTCACCGACATCGACAACGAGACGAAGGTGATCGAGATCGATCTCGTCCTCAGGAACGAAAAGGGCGAGACACCCGTCGTAGGAACGGCTCGAATCTCGCTCTAAGCGGCTCAGGGATGGGCCAACAGAGCCCAAGCCGTGCGGGCGCCATCGATCGCTGCGCTCATGATTCCGCCCGCATAGCCCGCGCCTTCGCCCGTCGGATAGAGGTTTTCGAAACCGAGCGCGAGGCGCGACTCTGGATCCCGCGGCATGCGAAGCGGGCCTGAACTCCGCGATTCGATTCCGACGAGCAAGCCCGATCCGCCGGCATAACCCGGAATCTGTTGCTCGAAGCGTCGGATCGCGGCGCGCAAGGCGTCGGTCATCGAGGCCGGAAGCAACTCATCGATCCGCGCCTCGCGCAGGCCTAATTTGTAGCTGCTGCGAGACAGCGTCGAACTCTCGCGTCCTGCCAGAAAATCCGGAACCTGTTGCGCGGGGACCGAGTAGTCCCCTCCCCCGGCGTCGAAGAACGTCGCCTCGATGCGTTCTTGAAAGGCGATGCCATCGAAGATCCCATCGCCAAATTCCCGAGGACCGAGCGTCACGACGAGACCGGAGTTGGCGAAGGACGAGGAGTGCTTGGAGTTGCTCATTCCATTCGTGCAGAGCAGCCCCGGCTGGGCGACGGCCGCCACGATCTGTCCGCCGGGACACATACAGAAGCTGTGGACGGCCGGAACGCTGCTCGTCCCGTTCGCAACGAGCGAATAGTAGGCGTGGCCGAGCCGCTCGATGTCGGCGTCCTTGCCCAGACGTGCGAGATCCACGAGGGCCTGGGGATGTTCGATGCGGAGCCCGATCTGAAAGGGCTTGGCCTCGACGACGAGGCCCTTCCCGGCCAGGGCGCGAATGGTATCCCGCGCACTATGGCCCAACGCGAGCACGACGGCGTCGCACGGCATCGACCCCTTCGACGTACTCACTTCCCTTACGCGGCCGCCGCCATCGACTTCGAGAGACTCCAGTCGCGTGTCGAAATGGAATCGGACACCCATCGATTCGAGCTCGGTCCGAAGTCTCGGCAGGATCCGATGCAGACGATCCGTTCCGATATGCGCGCGCGCGTCGAAGGCGATTTCGGGCACAGCCCCGGCCGCGATCAATGTGCGAAGGATCGGGGCCTCGAGTGCGTGCTGCGTTCGGGTATAGAGCTTGCCGTCGGAATAGGTTCCCGCGCCGCCCTCTCCGTAGAGCAGGTTGGCCTCCGGATCGAGTTCGCGAAGGTGCTGAAAGCGGGCCACGGCACGGCTGCGCTCCCGGAGCGTCGGGCCGCGATCGATGAGGTCCACTCGAACGCCGTTGCACGCCAAGGTCCATGCGGCATATAGGCCGGCGGGGCCGGAGCCCACCACGATGACGCGGCGGCTCAGCCACGCTCGTTCGAAACGATCCAGCTCGAAATGCGCCGGCGGGGGAAGGATTCGCGCACGACCGCTCTTGAGCGCAGATTCCAGGGATTCGGATTGGGCGTCCCGGCTGAGCTCGAGATCGACATGCACCACGAAGCGAAGTTCATGACGACGGCCGCGACGTCGCGCGTCGAGGGCGCGACGACCGATTCGAAGTCCCTGGATCGCCTCAACGGAAATCCCGATGGCTTTGGCGCTCCTCTCGCATAACACCGATTCGGGCTCGTCGAGGCCCAATTCGATGGCCATCACGCGAACTCGTCGCGAGCGCGAGGCGCTTCGATCGGTTTCGGACGAAGATGAATCGGAGGAGGGAGACATGTGAAGTCCCAGCATACCGCCTCACGAGGCGACGGGCGCAGAGGGCGCGTCGAGGCCTCCAGACCCTGTGCCCTCTTCGGGATTTCCTCTGGAACGGTGTGACCGGGAGACAGGACAAACTCGCAGCCTGAACCGCTATGGTTCCCCGCCAAGGCAAGGGGAAGCGTATGGATTCGGCACGGCTCGATCCGGCCACACGCAAGAGCGATCTGGCACGATGCCAAAATGAAACCTTCGACGTCGTCGTAATCGGCGGCGGTGTCGTCGGTGCGGGCACCGCGCTCGACGCAGCCACTCGCGGACTCTCGGTCGCGCTGATCGAACAGCGGGACTGGGCTTCGGGAACGTCGAGCCGTTCCAGCAAACTCATCCACGGCGGATTGCGCTACCTCGAACGACTCGACTTCCGGCTCGTCCGGGAAGCGCTTCGCGAACAAACCTTGTTGCTCGAACGCCTCTGCCCCCATCTGGTCCACCCAGTCCCCTTTCTCATGCCGCTGACCCATCGCGTCTGGGAACGCGCCTACGTCGGCGCCGGAATCCTCCTCTACGACCTGCTCGCGGGCCGACGCGCATTGCCGCGACACCGCCATCTCTCTCGCCGCGGGGTGTTGGCACGCTTCCCCGGGCTGCGCGCCGATCGCATGGTCGGTGGAATTCAATATTGGGACGCACAGGTGGACGATGCGCGACATACGCTCGCGCTGGTGCGAACGGCCCAGAACTATGGTGCGGCGACACTATCAAGTGTCCGCTCGGAAGGCTTCTTGATGTCGGGCGCCCGCGTCGCCGGTGTCTCGGCGCGATGCCTCGAAACGGGTCAGTTACTCGAAATCAAGGCGCGTCAGGTGGTCAACGCGACGGGCGTCTGGACCGATTCCGTTCAGAGCCATGCGGGTCGAGGCCGAGTCCATGTCCGCGCCTCGAAGGGCATCCATCTCGTCGTTCCGCGCGACCGGATTCACGGGGATGCAGGCCTGATCTTGCGAACCGAGACCAGTGTCCTCTTCGTCATTCCCTGGGAGAGCCACTGGATCATCGGCACGACCGACACCGAATGGAACCTCGATCTCGCCCACCCCGCCGCCAGTCGTCGCGACATCGACTATCTGCTCAATCACGTCAACGCCGTCTTGGCACAGCCGCTTCGCCACGAAGACATCGAGGGTGTCTATGCCGGATTGCGTCCCCTGCTCCAGGGCGAGAGCGACGCCACGAGTCGGCTCTCGCGCGAACACGCAGTCAGCCAATCGGTCTCGGGGCTCATCACCGTGGCCGGAGGCAAATACACGACCTATCGCATCATGGCGAAGGACGTGGTCGATGTCGCCGCTCGCGGGCTCGATCAGAAAGTGCCCCTATGTTGCACAGCGGAAGTGCCGCTAATCGGCGCGGCGGGGTATCGCGGGCAATGGAATCGTCGCGAAACACTGGCCGAGGAGTCGGGACTCCATGTGAACGTGATCGAACGTCTGCTCAAGCGCTATGGCTCGCGCGTTCATGAATTGCTCGAGTTGATCGAAAAGACTCCGAGTCTCGGCGAAGCGATCGAAGGGGCGCCGACCTATCTGGCCGCTGAGATCCAATACGCGACCTCACACGAGGGCGCGCTCCATCTGGACGACGTCCTGACCCGACGGACGCGAATCTCGATCGAGACCTTCGATCGCGGCATCGTCGCCGCGCGACCTACGGCCACACAGATGGGCGCGATCCTGGGCTGGGACAAAGCGACGCTCGACCGCGAGATCGAACACTACGATGCGCGCGTTCGCGCCGAGCGTGAAAGCCAGACTCAGCCCGACGACCAAACGGCCGATGCGGCTCGGGTCGGTGCGCCGGACGTCCGACTGGGCGGGACCGAGGGAGAACGTGCGCCCGTCGTTTCCCTGGATCAGCGACGTCGCGCAGAATAGGCTTCGGTCACAACGACGGCACATTTCATTGGAGGGCCGAGATGGCCAGCTTGACGATCGGGGAAGTCAGCCGGAAGACGGGACTCGCGAGCTCCGCGCTTCGCTACTACGAGCGCGAAGGATTGATCCCGAAAGCTCCCAAAGAAGGCGGACGACGCATCTACGGCATCGAAATTCTCGACCAACTCGCCCTCATCGAACTCGCTAAACAGGCGGGCATGACGATCCGTGAGACCAAGAAGCTACTCGGCGGGTTGGACGGAAAGCGACCCGCCGCCGAAGCCTGGCAGAAACTCACGCGTGAAAAGCTCGAAGAGATCGAATCTCGCATCCAAAGTCTCGAACAGATGAAGCATGTGCTCGAGGTCCTCCGGAGCTGCGATTGTCCGACACTCGACGATTGCGGACGCGCGCTTCGCGAGCGCAAAGAGGCGCAGCCGGCTTGCTAGAGACTTCGCGGATCCGATCGATCGATGTCCTTCAACACGGAGGGCAGCGTCAGGGCATGCCAGGCCCCGACCGGCTCGAGCACGCGGCGGATATCACGACGCACGAGTGGATCCAGGGATTCGAGTTCGCGCGCGATCTCGACTCGTCGCGTTTCGCAACGACGCCGTACCGGTCGCGCGCGACGTCCGAGACCCAGGTCGAGAATCACGCGATCCGAGCCATCTTTCAGCGCCCGTTGGTTCCCGACGAGATAGCCGTGGTAGTCGACCGCGATTTCATCGAGCAAGACCAGCAACGAGATCGGGATCACGTCGTCGGCCGGGTCGGACCGCTCGGCGGGGGGCGCGGCCAACAGATCACGACCGAGCGAAACCAGGCGGGGGGCGTGGCGCGCGAGATGGGCGCGGGCATGATCGTGCACGAGGACCTCGGTTTCGAGCCACGCCGCCAAGAGCCAATCCGGGCGACTCGGTTCGGGACCGAGCAGGAAGCCAGCGAATTCGAGATGGCGGCCCACACGTTCGAGCGTCGCCCATGAGCGACGCGGCCAGCCGGGCAGCCACAATTCGATCCAGTCCTCGAGCAACCGCGCGCAGCTTCGTCGAACGGGCATCGCGAGAAGCGGCGGCATCAGCCGAGGTTCCGGATGCATCCGCTCGATCCATTCGAGCATCGCGTGCAGATCCGACAGAACGAATCCTTCGGGCGTTCGCAGATAGGGTCCCGCGGTGGCGCCGGCGCGACTCTCGAGTGCAAGCGAAAGCGACGCGGTCTCGGAAACGAACTCGACCCGCAGACCCTTGGCCACGAGGATCGTCGAAAGAGCGACCGTGTCGCGATTTTCGAGATCGCCGTACACGGTGTAGCGGGTCATTGACTAAGCCCAACTCAAGCTGAGCTCGACGCGCGTATCCGGATGGATCGACGCGGCGACGGGACAACCCCGTGCGGTCTCTTCGAGGCTTTTGCGCGCCGCGTCCGGCAATCCGGCGGGCATCGAAAGGTCGACGACGATTCGTCCGATCCGGCGGCGCGGCACGAGCTCCATGTGTTTCTCGACCCGCGCGCGTGCGCCGTCGAGGCACCAGCCCTCCCGCTCGGCCGCGATCGCCATCGTCGTCAGCATGCAGCTGGCAAGCGAAGTCGCGAGCAAGTCGGTCGGCGAGAACGCCTCGCCTTTGCCCTGGTTGTCGACGGGCGCATCGGTCTCGAGGACCGCGCGCGACGGTCCATGCCGCGCTTGGGTATGCAGCCCACCTTCGTAGACCAGAGTCATCTCGACCATCAAATCCTCCTCCGAAAAGGACGGCAGAATCGGCCGCCCCCCAGAGATTGCCGAAATCCATCGGTTCACGCCGCTTCCGCCGCTTCGACCCGTGCTAGCTTGACCCGACCATCACACGAGAGCCATGCAAGAACCCCACGACTCCCTGCTCGCTCGGCCGGGCGAGAAGCGCAACGCCGCCCTCGCAAGCGGGCTTGCGCGGCTCGGACACAGCGAATTTCGGCCGGGCCAGCGCGAGGCGATCGAGGGGCTTCTCGACGATCGGCGACTGCTGTTGGTCGCCCCGACCGGCGGCGGCAAGAGTCTCTGCTATCAGCTCCCCGCATTGCTCTTTTCGGGCACGACCGTCGTCGTCTCTCCACTCATCGCGCTGATGCGGGACCAGATAGACGCACTGGAGCGACTCGGGATCGAGGCGACCTTCCTGGCCTCGACGCTCGACAGCGGCGAAATGGCGCGAAGACTCGATGCCCTCGAAGGCGGTCGACTTCGCTTGATCTACGTCGCGCCCGAACGCCTGGTCTTCCCGCGATTTCGCGAGATCCTGCGCAAGCTCGTGTGTCCGCTCTTCGCGATCGATGAAGCCCATTGTATCAGTCAATGGGGTCACGACTTTCGCCCGGAGTACCTCGAGATCGGCCGCGTGCTGAAGGAGCACCCGGATGCGCGCGTGCTGGCTTGCACCGCGACGGCCACGCCCTATGTCCGCGACGAAATCATCGCTCGACTCGACCTTCCCCCGGATACGCCCCAGATCGTTCGGGGCTTTGCACGACCCAATCTCGCGCTCCGGGTCACAGAGGTCGATCGAGCGGTCGAGCGGCGGCGCGTCGTCGATGGCGTATTGCACGAGATGCTCGGCTCGCCGGGCGACGGCCGCGGCTGCGCGATCCTCTACGGACCGACCCGCAAGAGCACCGAGGTCGAGCGCGATCGACTGGTCGGTCGTGGCTGGCGGTGCGAGACCTATCATGCCGGCCTGACGGCTGAACGCCGCGAGTCGGTGCACGCCGCCTTCTCGGAGGGGGAGCTGGAAATCGTCGTGGCCACCAACGCGTTCGGCATGGGGATCGATCGGGCGGACGTGCGAGCGGTGGTCCATCTGGCGCCGCCGGGATCCATCGAGGCCTACTACCAGGAGGTCGGGCGAGCCGGAAGGGACAGCGAATATGCGGTCGGCCAGATGCTCGTCGGGCCGGGCGACATGGCGCGGCGGCGGGCATTGATCGAATCCGATGGTCCAATGGAGGGCCCCGGTAGCGAAGGCCCGCGCCATCGCTGGGCGCTCTTTCTCGAACTAATGCGCTTTGCCGAAGGGGGCAGTTGTCGGCACGACACGGTGCTTCGCTATTTCGGTGACGAAGAGGAGACGCTCGCGGGCTGTGGGCGCTGCGATGTATGTCAGCAACTGGCTTCCGGAGAGACACCCGTCGACCGCGCTGGGAAGCTGCGCGGCGACGCCCCCGGCACGCGGGATTCGGCGCAACTCGGCAATCGCGAGAGCGACGAAGAAGTGGCCCTGCTCGTGCGCAAGGCGCTGTCCGGCGTGGCTCGGATTCATGGACGTTTCGGGTTGGGTGCCGCGGTCGCGTTGCTGCGTGGTCAGAATGATCCCCGCCTACGTGGCACCGGCCTGGATCAGACCTCGACCTGGGGAATCCTCGAGGACCGGGCTGAGAGTTGGCTGACCAAGGTCTTGCGGCGCTGTGTGACCGCGGGCTGGGTGGATTTCTGGGGTGGAGATCGTCCGGTCGCGATCCTGACGGAGGCCGGCGTGGCCGTTATGCGCGGCGAGCGGGCGGTTCGCCTCCTCTTGCCCTCCGAGAAGAACGGGCTCTCGCGCGTGACCGGGGAATCGGAAAGCCGTCGCGGTTTCGTCGTCCGTCGCAAGGGCGAGTCGACGAAGCGGGATCCGGCTGTCGCGACCCGGGCCCGCTCTGCAGCTTACGATGCCCGAGACGGCGAAAACCTTGGACTGGATGCCGACGCGCTTCTACGATTCGAAGCGCTTCGCGCCTTTCGACTGGAGACAGCCCAGCGAAATGGCGTTCCACCCTATGTGGTCGCGAGTGATCGTTCGCTTCGCGAGCTGGCCGTTCTATACCCGACGCGCCTCGAAGACCTCACTCTCGCGCATGGCATTGGGACCGCCAAGGTCGAAAAATACGGAGAAGAATTTCTGCGTGTCCTGAAGGACGTTTCGGACAACGCGCGGCTGAACTAACGCCGTCGCGATCGGCAATCCGCAGTCGCGTTCCGCCGCGGCCCGGACATCAGGATGCTTCGCGCTGCGTGAAGAGCAGTGCGGCCGAATCTTTCACGCCTCCTTCGGCCAACGACGCGATGTCGCCAAGCGCGGCGGCTCGCGAGATCAGATCGGCCTGTAGGCGCTCGGGCATCATCACGACGGTGATGACACTCGCGGGCTCACCGCGCCCGGCGATCCAGCGATGCGAAAGAGTGGTGTCGAAGTGAATCGAATCACCAGCTTCGATCAAATGCGACTCGCCAGCCAGATCGATTTCGAGGCATCCTTCCTCGACGAAGAGCACCATCTCGCCCTTGAATTTCCATGCATCAGTCCCGTCCCGGCCGGGCCCTCGACCGGGCTCGAGAAGGACGCGCCAGACGTCGATCTTGTTCTGGGGGATCATCCCCACAAGATGTTCGAGACGGGTGTGCTTGCTCATCGCGAGGGTTTGCCGATCCGCTTGCCTCAGAATCGAAACCTGTTTCCCGACGTCGACCTCTTCGAGCAATTCGCTCGGGCGGCGGTTCAGCCCGTTCGCAACTTTGATGAGGATCGCGATCGTCGGGACCGTTTGTCCGTTCTCGATCTTGTGAATCGTACTGGCCGACACTCCGGATCGATCGCCGAGTTTTTGAAGCGTCAGGCCTGCCTCATCTCTCCACTTTCTGATCCGGTCGGAAATTCGTTTCAGATCATCGTCCAATTTCCATTTCCTGACTGCGCGACGCCCACGAAATGACCCCCGATTCGACACCTCCACCGACGTACCCTCGGGAGGCGATCACGTTAAGTGGAAGTAGCGTCGCCTAATCGCCCCTCAGAAGCAAGCTAGGTCCATGCCACACAGTGATTTCATCGCCCGCCCAGCTGACAAGGCGTCAGATCGATCGATCGGCAGGATTCTCGATTCTCGACACGAAAATCCAGCATCGGAAAAATCGGATTCAGCGACTACGCAAGAACACGATCCGCAGAACGGACGTCTTGAGGTCAAAGACCACGAAGCGCGTGCAAGACCTCCGCGACTTGCGCATCTCTTGCCGGATCGTCCGGGACGGGGAAGGTGATCCGGTCGACGATCGATCCATAGCCGTCCTGCAGAATCTGGGCGATCTCCTCGTAGCGGCCATGCGGAACGATCTCTTCGATCATCCGGTCGGAGATGAGTCCAGGCATCTCGTCCCAACGTTCGCGCTTCGAAAGCGCGTTCAGTTCGCGCCCGACCTCACCGAATCCGAGCAGGTCGAGCGAAGGCCAGTAGGCGGGAGTCGAATACAAAAAGGCGAAATGTCCACGAACCCATTCGCGCTGCGCAGCGAGTGCGGCGTCGTCAAGGCCCGTGACGACGAAGCCCGCCGCCATCACTGGGCAATCCTTCGGCTTGCGCTTTCGCCGCAGAGCACCCTCCGCAACCAGCGGGAGCGTCCGCTCCACCAATACCCGAGCGGCGCTTTGGCTCGGATGACTGATCAGGCCATCCGCGGTCCCCCCAGCCATTCGCGTCAACTTCGGCCCTACGGCTCCGAGAAGGATCGGGGGCGATGGACACTCGAGCGGGCCGGGATTGAAGAAGGGCTGGAGTCGGCTGAATTGATAGTGCTCTCCGTCGTAGGCCAGCGGATCGCCGGACTCGAAGGAGTGAAAGATCGCGCGCAGACTCTCGACGTACTCGCGCATTCGCGACACTGGCGGTTCCCAGGTCGTCGAGTAGCGACCGAGGAGATTCCCCCGAATCTGCGTTCCGAGACCGAGCTCGAATCGCCCGCCCGAGAGCGCCTGGAGGTCCCAGGCCGCCAACGCGGTCGTCATGGGACTGCGGGGAAAGGCGACCAATACGCTGGTCGTGACCCGGAGCGTTCGGGTCGCGGACAACGCCGCCATGGCGGTCAAGAATCCGTCGTGCACCGCTTCGGGCACGAGGAGACCGTCGTAGCCGATCGCCTCGACGCGGCGCGCATGATCCGCCGCCTCGGCCAGTCCCATCCGCTCACCCAGCGTCGCGAAGACCTGCATTCTCCCCCTTGGGTGGCTGTCGTGAAAAGTAGAACGTGTTTCACTTTTGCCGCCCCGCCGTTATAGTCTTCTTCCTCCGATGCGTAAAGAACGCCCGGCCCCGGTCCGGTCCCCGAAGAACGGATTTGTGGGCAGACGGCCCAGAATCGACGGCCAAACGCCAAAGGCGAGCATGTACATCGACCTCACCCCCGAGCAGAAGACCCTGCGCGAAACGCTGCGCAACTACTTCGACGCCCTGATGACGCCCGAACGCCGGGCCAGCGTCCGGGGAATGGAGGGCGGCGCCAGCTATCGCGAGACGATTCGACAGATCGGCCAAGACGGCTGGCTCGGCATCGGCTGGCCCAAGAAATACGGCGGTGGGGGCCGCACGATGATCGAGCAGATGATCTTCCTCGAAGAGCAACGCCGCGCGGGCGCGCCCTTCCCCTTCGTGACGGTCTCGACCGTGGGTCCGGCTCTGATGGCGTTGGGAACCGAGGAACAGAAGGCCGAGTACCTGCCTCGCATCCTGGCGGGGGAGTGTCACTTCTCGATCGGATACAGCGAACCCGGCGCGGGAACCGACCTCGCCAGTCTCACGACCGCAGCCGTTCGGGAGGGTGACGATTGGATCATCAACGGCACGAAGATGTTTACCAGTGGCGCCAACGATACCGACTATATCTGGCTG
>Ga0209988_10001643_pt1 | contig 14607 bp, 13 predicted proteins | sample N075metaG_FD_183115 | JGI IMG/M metagenome (GOLD analysis project Ga0209988, IMG submission 183115) | Deep subsurface microbial communities from Kermadec Trench to uncover new lineages of life (NeLLi) - N075 metaG (SPAdes) (version 2) | ecosystem: Environmental > Aquatic > Marine > Ocean trench... | reverse complement strand
CGAATCACGATTTACGAATTTCGAATAACAGTACACGCGGAGAGGCAGGGATTCGAACCCTGGGTGGCCAAAAAGACCACAACGGTTTTCGAGACCGCCCCGTTAAACCAACTCCGGCACCTCTCCTTTTTGTCTTTCGTTATTCGTAAATTGTATCGTTATTGGTAGGGTCGAGTTGATAACTCCTAATAAAAGCTGAAGGATATTTACTCTCGCCAATTTCCCCAATATACGATTTCGAATAACGATTTCCAAATGCAGCGGAGAGGCAGGGATTCGAACCCTGGGTGGGCTTGTGACCCACACACGATTTCCAGTCGTGCACCATCGGCCAACTCGGTCACCTCTCCGTAATCCTGCGCTGTCTTAGTTTTTGAAAGAACGCCTGTAAAATCCCCAGACATTTTGATTCAAGTATTCCGCAGGTAACGGTCACTTCAGAACGGAGCCCGGGACTTTGCACAATATTTAAAGTTGAGCCGCAGGCGCCCATACGGCTATCGCTGACCCCAAACACAACTTGTTGAATTCGCGATAAATAAATGGCCCCGGCACACATCGGGCAGGGTTCTTTGGTCACGTAAAGCGTGGCGTCTTCAAGCCGCCAGGAATTTCGACAATTTGCCGCTGCGGTTATTGCGATGACTTCAGCATGGGCGGTAGGATCTTGCAGAGTCTCTACCATATTATAGCCTCGCCCGACAACCATCCCGTCCGACACAACCACTGCCCCAATGGGAACTTCGTCTTTTTCAAGCGCCTTCTCGGCCTCCTGGTAGGCCTGCTCCATCCAACTTTCGTGAGTTCCCATTTTATAACCGAGAATCGATTATTGGTTATTGATTATTCTCCGGATTTCTTGTGCTGCCTTTCTTGGTTTAACAAACATTAGGATTTAATAATAATTATCCATTCTCAATTAATATGGTACGCCCGGAGGGAGTCGAACCCACAACCTCTTGGTCCGTAGCCAAGCACTCTATCCAATTGAGCTACGGGCGCAGGTGTAGCGCATACGGGAGTCGAACCCGTGTTACCGGCGTGAGAGGCCAGCGTCCTAGGCCACTAGACGAATGCGCCGTTTTTTTGAACAAAAAATATACCCATTTTTTTGTATAAAATCAAGCTGTATTTGGCCGAATCTCTGATTTTAGTTTGACCATTGGCAATTCTTAAACCTTCGCAAAAACCTGCCGATATATTACTATTCATACACATCCAGAAGAGAGGAAAATGACCCGAAAAGTGCTCATTGTCGAAGACGACCTACCTTTTGTTACTTTAATTCAGCTTGCCCTTCGTGATATGAATTTTGAATTCGATGTGGCAAAAGAGGGCACCTCGGCGCTCGACAGGCTTTCGAAAAACGAGTATGATTTGGTCATCTGCGACTATCGCATTCCTGAAATTCATGGTCTGGAAGTTCTGAAAACCGTCAAAAATCAAAATCCGAACTGCCAAACGGTTCTGATAAGCGCTGCGGGCGAGGATATGATGAACACAAAATTAGAGGACTTGAATTTATTAGGTTTTATGCAAAAACCGTTTTCACCGATTGAATTTCGCGCCATGGTTGAACAGGCTTTTTAGGCTACTCATTAACCACTTCCGCGTTTTCAATCTCACCCAGAACACGACCGCCGTTCGACAAATAAACCCGCACGTCTCTCCTTCTATCTTTCACAATAATTTTCCCCTCGACGACGGAGTCGCCTGAAATTCTGATATCCAGGCGATGAGTGTCGCGCCCCCTGCCCTTCTTACCTTCGATGACGATATCTCCTTTGACTTTGGTGTTATCTGCCAAAGTTATATCCCCATTTGTGGTATGAATATCTCGCTCTACCGTGGTGCGCTCAAGCTCAATTCGGCCATTAATCGCGGTGATACGGCCATCGACATTGACGCCGGCTCCACATCTGATGGATCCGTTTACTGATTCAATATCGCCGTCAATTTTTACATCACCGGCAATTCTGATTTTGCCGTTTACCGTTTGCAAATCCTCTACTTCTGATTCGCGCCCGACTTCGATACGGCCGTTCACGGACCGGCTGCTGCCGCGAACCACACACTGCTCGCCGATAATAATACTGCCATTCACCGAGTTCAAGCTGCCGCTTCTAGTATCACCATCCTCGATGTAAATGGTTTTATTGATTCTAAAACCGCACGCAGATGCAAAGAAAAACGTGATTAGGAATAGAGGAAAAAGTAAAACAGGCTTTCTCATCGTGACCTCCTTACCAAATAGTGATTTAAAAACGTTTATTTACTGCTCTGACAGGATTTACCTGATAAGCAGAATTGAGAATAATCTTGTTCATCATGTTTATCCTGTCTATTTTTTTAAAGGTGGTAATGGATCATTACGGAGACACCTGAAGGTAGTTTCAATATATTAGATCAAACTACAAAATCAAGGCATTACAGGTTAAAAGGAGTCGCCCTTTTCTCTTGACAAAATGGGATTATTTCAAGATATTTGCAGCAGCTGACAATCAGATATTTCTCAAAACTCTGGGCAATCAATTTGCTGAAAATCCCTAAGACAGTTGCTTCATTACTTCTTGTATTTTTATTTTTGCCATCTGGGATTCAATCCCAATCTGCAAATCTTCCACTGGACCACTGGGCATATACTTTTCTGGAAAGACTTGAACTGAAAGGACTGTACGTTAGCGAAGATTTCGACACGGCGCCGTACTCCCGTCAGGCCATCGCTGAAATGATTTTGCAAATTACTGAAAACATAACGAAAGATTCCACAAAGATTTCTACAGTCGAAAGGGACTTGTTAGAGCAACTCAAGGGTGAATTCCACGAGAATCTCCATAAAATTCAACCAAAAGTTGAACGCCGGAACAAAGAAAATGAGCGGCATCTTTGGAGCTGGCGCAACGAGGACTTTGTGGGTCATCTCGATTTACTTTTAGGACAGCAAGTCAGAGTTGAATCTAAAGAAAGTGTCGATAGCGGCATAGCGAAATCAATTACTTCCTGGGGCTTTGGCTTCCGGGTGAACTTTAAAGAAAGCATGGCCGTCTTTTTTGAAGGCCGGTCGTTTGTATTAAGCGGTACCGACACCATAGAAAACAGGTTTTTTAACCCCTCATTGGGATTACCGGTTAGCAGAAATGCACTCGGTGATGTCACGGACAACGCCTCCGGGTATGCCGTTTTTCGTCTGCCCTGGTTTGATCTGGAAATCGGCCGCGATTTGGTTGAATGGGGCCCGGGCTTTCGCGGCAACTTAATTCTGTCCCGAAACTCAAATTTTTACGACTTGTTCAAAGCGACCTTCCGCTACGAAAGGCTGAAGTATGAGCACTTTCATGGGTTCCTAAATGCCGAGCGGACAAAATATCTGGCCGGCCACCGCATCGAAGTCAGACCTTTGGATTCATTCAGGTTTTCGATAAACGAAACCGTGGTTTATGGCGGACGCAGTGTCGAATTCCTTTACGCCAATCCGTTCTTTCCCTTCATTATTGCCGAACGCCACCTGGGAAACAAGGACAACAATTTGGTCAGCATTGACTTTACCTGGTTTCTGCGCCAGCGGCAGCTAAAATTTTATGGCGAGTTTCTGTTCGACGATTTTAATCCTCGCAAGAATCTTTTCCATGATTTTGTCAATAAGTGGGGTGTCTTGCTCGGCGGTTACTGGGTTGACCCTTTTGGACTGAGCAACACCGATTTTCGTTTGGAATATGTTAGAATTCAGCCGTTTGTTTATTGGCACAGTCTGGACGAAATAAATTTTTATACCAATTACAACAATTTCATGGGGCATTGGCTCGGCCCGGATTCAGATGATTTTTACGTTGAGCTTAAAAAACGATTCCATAAGAATTTGAGATTTGGACTCTCTTTTGAAAGAAGAAGGAGGGGGCAAAATGATCTGAGCCAAATAGAGCGGCCGCCTGATCTCAAGTTTGATTTTTTAGGCGGTGTGGTTGCAAAGAATTCCTTTTATGGAGCAACGTTTGAATGGCAAATTCTGCGGGATATGTTTTTAAACGCCACTTACCAATTTATCCAGACCGACAATCTGCGCCGGGTCGCAGGGCAGGATCAGAATAATCACCGCTTGCTGGTGAATTTTTCTTTGAACTATTGACTTCATGCTAACCTACCCTTGTTAGCGGACACTTTGCCTTATCCAATAACATACCTCCCCTGCAGGGTTCACTAAGATGTGAAATTCTCTTTCTATAAACATTTCACCGCTCTGCGGTTCCATTTTGAGTCAATTTTGTGAAGAAATAACCCCGTGAGGGGTGACATGTTTATAGAAAATCAGAAACAAACCGCTTCTCCTTTTAGGGGTGAAATGTTGGGCAACTTCATTCGTTCAAAAAGCATCAGAAAGCAAGAGCCTTGCCCTAAGTTTGCTCCTAAAAAAAGAAAATAGATGACGATATTGCGATTGAAGTTGTAGATTTACCTGTATTATTTACAACAACTCGTGATATTCTACAGGTTTTTTAATGACCTCTTATCGCCGATTTTTGCATGATAAACTCGATATCGGCAGTCAGTCAAACAAAAGTGCGTCTGATTTTTGGGGCGCAGCAAGTTGCAAAGATCGTCCTGATGAACAATGTCAGTCCGAAAGACCACGCGGTATTATACAATTTGCGGGACATTTCGGTTAGAAGGCATCTTGAGAAGAGCCGGCCGTTATTTACTCGAGAACTGAAGGCGCTCCCCGCAAAATGTGCTGGCTATTCCTTTTGAGGGATTGTAGACGTTTCTCCAGACCGACCATCTGCCCCGGGTTGAGGGGGAGGACCAGAATAATCACCGGCTGGTGGTGAATTTATCTTTGAATTATTAAGCTCAGGTCCAAGCGAAGGAAGTTTGTAGATTTACCTTTATAAACTGCAGTATCAAAGGGGTAAACCTCCTTTCACCGAATCTCTTACCTGGCAATTCCCTTGACTAATTTATCAACTTTTTGCAAATTGCTTTCAACTAAACTGCATTGGATTAAATGCCAGAAGAAAAAGCAACAGATGAACAACCCCTTGCTGTCGTTTTAGTTGAGGCCCAACCGGGCAGCGGCCGAATTGTTATACCCGGCGCAAAAAAGACAATTTCCCTTGCTGACTACCAGCAGACAGAGAACGTGTCCATTCCTGAACATGTGGTCGTGCATAAAGAAAAAACCATCCGTATTGGCAGAGACGCCTCAAATGAGCTCATTCTTGACATTCCCAATGTCTCCCGGTTTCATGCAATCTTAACATCATCGACCACATCGCTTCGCGTGAGCGATTTGTCCAGCACCAACGGCACTTTCGTGAATGGCAATCCGGTTACCGCTCCGGTCAAGCTCGAAACCGGCGACGTTATCGACGTTGGACCTGCCAAACTGAAAATCGAGCTGCTTTCGGATATTGATTCTAAAACCAATTTGCAGCTGGTGGGAACGCGGTTCGATCCAATAACCACTTCCTGTATCGTGACCGTTTTGGTAGCAGATATCGTCGGCTATACCAAACTCAGCGAACTTTTGCCACCCGAAGATGTGACCAGAACATTGCAGTACTGGTTTGAACGAATGACGCAAATAATCGGTGAATATGACGGCAAAGTTGACAAATACATGGGGGATTGTGTCATGGCTTTTTGGCGCGGCACGGATTTAAACGCCAGGATTTTAGCGATTGAGGCAGCCAAAGCCGCGGTTGAAATGAAAAAAGAGACTCGGCTTCTTTCAGAAAGTCCGAAGTGGCTGCACGGGGACGCTTATGATTGGGACTGCCGTGTTTCTCTAAATACCGGCCAGGTGATGATTGGCACCGTTGGTGCCCGCGGCTCACGGGATTATACCATATTAGGCGACACGGTGAACGTGGCTTTTCGCCTCAATACCGTCGCCGGCGCACGCGGCTATGATTTTGTTCTCGGCGACACCACGGCAAAACACATCAATGAGATTTTCAAACCTATAAAACTGGGCCCGGTTGAATTAAAAGGCCGTAGCAAAAAAGCGATCGCCTACACTTTGCCTGAAACTTTTTGATGATAGCTTTAAAAGGAGGGGGTTAAATAGCGACGCCGTTTTTGATGGCTTTATGTTCTTGAATCGCTTGGGTCAGAGTCGTTTTTTTCTTTTTGAACGATTCAAAGTCTCTTTGATTGGCTTAATTTATCTGCGTTGGTTAAAATTTTTGCGAGCAGAGCGTTTTCTTCTTCATAATCTTCTTTCCAGGTATTCATAACCGGCGAGAGCCGCAAAAGGTTAAATGACCCTTTGTTGTGGTCCAACCCCATGGGGCTATTATCAGCAGTCTTTAGCGCTGCGCGGTCATTGACAGAGGGTAAATTTTTCTTTTGTCTGAAATAACGCCGAAAGCAAATGGCCTAATGACTTATTGACGGTTCATGTTATGCGCTTCGCGTCATTTTTGCCAATTTTCCATTGAGCGAGTTTCCTCAGAACTTTAAAGCAAAGCATAGGTAAACCCAACGGCCAAGACCTGTTTAATCTGGAGTTTCCTGGTAATGTCCCGGTCGTAAAACAGAACCAGGTCAAGACTCACATTAATATATTTTGCCACTTTAAGGGTCAAATTGTTTTCCCAGGTCATATCGATTCGGTTAAACGCCTCTAAATCTGAAAAGATATCTATTTTAGAAGTAAAAATAACATCTTCATTGAATTGCCTTTTCAAATTAGTTACCGAGGTAATTCCCGGCTCAACTTTGGTTTTTTCTATTTTTCCGGTGTCGGGATCATCGGCATAGGGGCTCGGGAAGTCGCTGGTAATCGTCTCTTTGACCATGACGCCAATCCGAGATGTAAAATTCTTATCCGGCGAAATATAGCCGAGTCCCAGGCTTTGGGTAAAATAGCCGGGATCTAAAAATTGTGATACCTTGGTTTTCGTATTTGCAGCAAACTGGAAACCGGCAGCAAACTGGGTCTTGCCGGTGACGGCAAGGAATGGGCTGAGATATTTGCCAAACTTGCGGGTATAGACGCTTTCAATATCTATTAAATCTGCAGATTTTTTCGCTTCATCATCGCCGACTTTAGCAAAACCCAAAGTGAATTTACCATTATTTACCCAGACAAACTTCTCTTGATCGTTGGTGAAATTCATATCCATTTTAAGCTGCCAGGCCAGCGTATTTTCACCTCCCTGTTCCCAGTTATCAAAACTTGCCTGGGTTAAATTGAGGCCGGTGACGACCCGGTTTTTCCAACCATAAACAACGCTGTCCTCTTTTGCTTCCTGCGCGATGGTAGGGTTACTTAAAACAACCATCAAACCAGCCAGAAAGAATACTTTTAAAATTTTCATATTTGTCTCCACTTCTTAGAAATTAATATCGGATAAAAAAATAGCCGTTGGCATCACATTGAATCATTCCCTTACGGCTATTAATAAAATTGCTTAGAGCTACTTCAGGGGTTCTTTTTCACCAGGCTATCGTCACATAAATTATCTGTGATCTTCCTACTTAGCTGCGACCTTCGTCAATTTCTTGATTCTCTCCTGTGCAAAGACTTTGTGATTTTTATGTTCTGCCGGGACTTTTTCTAAAAACGCGATATAGGAATTTATCGCATCCCGGTAATTTTTCGTTTTCTCCAGGGCCAAAGCTTGCCAATAGTATGCCCAGTAGTTACCCGGATTGAGTTCAATCACTTTAGCGAAGTGGGGAATACATTTTTCAAATTGCTTGAGCTTAATATAAAGCTCACCCAGTCTGTAGTGCGCCTGCTTGTGGTCCGGCTCAATTTCGACCGTACTTAAATAGTCGGCAATCGACAAATCCGATTTTTTCCGTGTTTGAAACAGGTGGCCGCGATTATAATAGGCTGCCGCATATTCTGGTTCCAGATGGATGGCATAGTTGTAATCCAGAATTGCTTTATCAAACTCCCTGAGGTTTTGAAACGCAATGCCACGGTTGAGGTAGGACTCAGCAAATTTTGGGTTCAACTCAATGGCCCGATTCAAATCAGATAACGCTGCATAGTATCGCTTCTTTTCTATGTTCTGCATGCCGCGGTTAAGATACGCCCCGAAAATCGTGAAAGTCGCTGCCCATTTCGGCCAGGCTTTAAGCGCAATTTCGAAATCCTGGATTGCCCTGTCATGTTTATTTATCGAGGTGAGAACGATTCCCCTTTCCAGGAAAGCCGGCGCATACGTAGCATCCTTCTCGATTGTCCGGGTGAAATCTGAAATAGCCTGGTTATACTTCTGCAGACTGGAAAACAACTTGCCACGAAAGTAATTGGTTAAGGCGAATTCCGGGGAAAGTTTCAGAGCTTTATAATAATCTGTTTCCGCATCCTCAAAACGTTTTAATTTTCGGTAAATTTGCGCCCGTAAAAGGTAGGCCGGCGTATAAGTCGGATTCTTTCTTAAAACAACGTTGATGAGCTTAAGTGACTCTACTGCATCCGCTGAGCCCCAATTATTCATACAACTGAAGAGCAGAACCGCATGCCTTCTGGTTACGATCCGGGCCTCAACGTCTTTACAGATTTGCACGTTGACCAAAGTGCGCGCAAAGTAGGGCATATAATTTAACGCCCGCTCGAAATTGGTTCTGGCGGTTTCAAGATCACCGTCCGCACCGGCTTCCAGACCTTTGTAATTGTAGACCAGCGCCCCGGCCACAACTGTTTCTCCAGTGGTTTGGCTAAATACACTTGAGAATGAAAACAAAATATAGAAGAGAATGAGCTTCCTGTTCATGGGTTTGAATTTTTGATATCGCCTTTTAATTAACATGAATCCGCAGGCTTTTAAACCTGCCTTAATCAGGGCTGCTCTTGAAGCTATAGTCCCGATATTGCAACAGGCCGCCGGGACTCTGCCTGCTAAGTAGCACGCCTTTTTTACTTCCTGTAAGATGTAACTTGCATATCCTTTTCGCCGGCAAGCTTCTTTCACATCCATATACAAATCTGCAAATGGCATATTATAGTGCAACAGAAATCCACCGGTTGCTACAACCTCTCCTTTCAAGTTCCAGAACGTATTCACCGAGCTCCACTTCAGGGTCAAATCTCTTATCGTCTTTCCTTGTGGCGCGGAAAACAACGCCGGGATTCTTATACACCGTCGCCACGTGGTCCTCAAACAGCACAACGTCAGCGCTTATGTTTGGCGAAAACTCATACAGCATCGAGGTGAGCAAAAAGTCATTGCTCTGGCACTCGATTAGACTCGCTCCCGAAGCCTTGATTAACTCCGGAAAAATCTGACTTGCAAATTGTCTGAATGGAGGAATGATGTAAAACTCGAAAATGGTATCACGGTTTTTTATCTCCTGGCCGTTTATCGAACCGTAACCGATCTCGACGCCATCGAACGTCAGGAGATAGGAATCCGTCCAGCCGCGCTCATGACAGGCATCATACCTGATCTGAAAATTGGTCTCCTGAAGAAACAGGTTACGAAGAGATAGAATAGTTTTCAGTTCAGACTTGGAGGCGCTTAGGTTCAATTGTTTTCGCCCTTCACCGAATAATGAAGCAACACATGTCCGCTGTTATAGATTTTACTGTCGGTCAGTTCAGGAGTTGTTTGCTTAATGACTCCGGGAAAAAGCGGAATACCTTAGGTGCGATGAAGCCATCGCGCGTTGAGGCGACAAAATATATTCGTTCTCGCATTTCACTCCCCTGTGACTGACTGACGTTCAAGGACCATCATAAGAGCGGGGCCATCAGGCGTGGCAATCGGCCCCCACCTTTCGGAATCCGACCCTGACATAGCAGCAAATGGCAGCGGGTGTCGGCAACGTTTGAGGTTGGAATAATCTGATCTCATCTTTGCTTGCTTCCCACAGTTTCTATGGGGTGCTGGTTTACCCAACGCCACAGCGCAGCCGCAAAAACCACATTTACAATCAAGCCAAGGACACCGACCTCCGGTCCGTAAATGGCAGTTTCCGTAATGCCGAGCGTCCCTATCTTGCTGCCAAACCCGAAGAGAGGGTAATCAAGCCCATTCCATACCGCGTGACTGACGCTAGTGACGAGCACAGAGCCAGATATAAGCCGTAGCATACCCCAAATTGCGCCAATAACGACAGCGTTAACCAAATAAACTGGAATTTGTGGCGCGGGAAGATCAAAGCCGGTCTCGAGCGAGACTGCGGAAATGTGCCAAAGCGAAAAAGCGATGCTAGTGCGGACCAGAACTTGCCTATCATTTAGACCCGCCCGTTTAAGGGAAGCCCACAACCATCCCCTGAAAAAGCCTTCTTCCGTAAGAAGAACCATAATAACACCCACGGAACTCATGAGCGCCATGTTGAGGCCGGCCTTGTTCCAATCGGCACCACTGAGGTCTACTGCCCCGAGCAGGAAGACGATAAGCGTAATCGTGCCAAGAACTAATAACGGATAGAGCACGGCCAGACCATGCCCCCGCGAGCGGCCCCACACCAGTCCTATTTCCTTAGCCGACAACCGCTCCCAATACCAGAAGACACCCGTCAATAGTAGCAAGGGCAGAGCGCTAAAGACGGAAAGTCCGTTCGCGTCCATCGCAGTTGTGATAGCAATCGCTGCTAGCAGGCCGATAATAGGCCGTTTCATGGACAGATTCATCGTTCACTCCCTGCATTGAGGTTAATCTGGTTGTCGTGACTCTTTTACATTCGGAATATTTACTTGGCGAAGTTTCAAATGAAGCCGCTTTTTCACCAACATAACATACGGATTATTTCTTTGACATTTATCTGTCTATCCTTTATCCGGGACTCAAAGGGATATGCTTCATTTACTCTTCCCAAGCGCCAAAAAATCCGGCTTGACCAGTTTTAGAAATAAGGCGGAAGAAATGCCGGCGGAACCGAATATCATGCACATAACCATAATTTGATATCTCGCGGCCACGAGGGGCGAAATTCCGGACAGAATCTGTCCGGTCATCATGCCAGGCAATGAAACAAGCCCTACGGCAAACAGTGAATTTGTAATCGGAATAAGAGAAGTCCGGAGCGCAGTATTTCGGGCTTGCTGATAATCGACATTTCTTTCAATCTCTGCTGTTAATCGCTCCACTGCGAGACTGACACTATTCATTGAGCTTGCAAAGATCATCCCGGCAAGTGGAATGACGTAGCGCGGGGAATACCATGGACTGAGATCTAAGACTGTTTGAGTAATTAGCAGAAAAGTGATTCCGCCGCCCAGAATTATGGAGTATAGGGTTTTTTTATACAGCACGGTTCGTTTGATCCTACTTGTTCGCAGGGCAATCCAGCTTGAGGCGAAAACCATGACCGTCACAACAGCCAGAACGACCCAGGCTGAATTAGCTTCAAAAATGTAACCTAAAAAATAACCGATTACCATTAGCTGAATAAGCATACGGGAAATAGCATAAAACGTATTCTTGATGTTAAGAGACCATTTATACAGAATTACTACGACCAATGCTACGGGAATAAAGGCCAGACCCAGGCGTGCGAGGGGAATTATTGGAATTGAATCATTCATGCTTTACCAACTTTTCGTTTCCTGTTTTTGCGAGGATAGTTTTGTTTAACAATAACCACAAATCTGATAAATTGGCTCGAACGTCGCAGGTGCAGAGTTTAAGCAGAGCCTCACGCCGAACTCGCGTGTCCGGATTGTGGGTTTGGGCTACAAGGTCGTAGATTCTCGATCGTTTCATTAGATGAATCCAGTCTTAACCTGAATGTGCGACACATTTGAAAACTAAGTTTTTTGGGCGGAAAAGCAAAGAACATGCATAAATTCAGTATTTCAATAGAGTGCCTCGCACATTTTTCAAAGTACCTTCCGAAAGGAACCAATTGTCTATTGAATAATTATTTCAATTGCTTTTTCTATTACCCGATCCACCCCAATGTTAATTTCCGCAACCGTATTTATTTCTTCTATGTCTGGCGGTATTCCCGGCCCTTCATATGTGTTGCCGTCGGCAGCGATGATAAGCTGCCCCGTTATGGAATATATCCAGCCGTTGGGTAACTCTTTTTCGATTCTTTCTCCCATCGCCCCGGAGGTTCTTTCACCGATGACGGTTACATTTGGTAATACCCTTAAAAACAGAACCACGCTTTCACCGGCACTGAGCGTATAGCGATCCGTAAGCACCATGACCGGCCCGGCGAATTTAAAGCTGCCGCCGGGCTCTATAAAATAATCTACCGGATCTGCAAAGTCATTTTTGCCCGGTCCATTTTTCGGGATTGCGCTAAAGGCCAGCCTTCTTTGATCTGCAAACCTGGAAACGAGGACCTGGCCGTTAGTAAAATCCCCGCCCGAGTTTCGGCGTACATCGATGATGATTCCTTTCACATCTTTCATGCCCTCAAGTATTTTATCAATCACGGATAGTTCGTCGCCACGAAAATGATTAATGAACATGTAACCAACATCATTACTAATCAGACCATAAAAAATTTGATTAAGAAAGTTAGTAAATTTTCCATTTAAATAGGTATTTAAGATCACGTCACCACTAAATAGGCCGAGAGCGGTGGGTTCTCTAAATTCCTGGTGCCCATTCCAAAATGGTTCATTGGGTGCAAAGAGAGAAACATGACCATCGTCGAGGGTGGCCATCATGGCAGTGAGTATGTCGTGCAGTTCTTCGTCGTTACTGTTTTCGTCAACTTGCGGTCTGAAGATGGTGAACTGTTCCTCCCAATCCACATTTCTTTGCTCGAACACCGCGTACTTTTCATCGAAAGTCGTCCACAACTCCACAAAATTTTCAACCGGCGTATTGGCGGGCTCAGACTCAAAAAAGAGGCCTTTGCATCCTATGGTAAGAAAAACAAAGAGCAAGGAGAGGGTTGTTTGTTTTTTCATTCTACATTCTTTAAAATTGGCTAGAATTTAAAAGCCACACCTAAGTCAAAACCGTTTTTGACCACCGACAGCTTTAAAGGCTCCGTGGCTCTGATATAATCAAACTGATACGCAAGCAGCAAATCGAGCTTCGAAGATAACGACCGGTTATAACTCAACAACAAATGCAACTTCGTGAAGCCGCTGAGGGCATGCAACTTACCGCGGCCGTGGACGTGGGTAAAGCCGTTATTTGACTGAATTCCTTCATTATCAACGATGGCATAAGGCGGACGGCTGAGAAAGTAGACCACTGGGAAAGACGTTTCAAAATTTAGTGACTGCGTTTGATTGATGCGGAACTCGCCTCTTAGCCATATCGCTAAGGAATAAGCAAGCAAATAACCCTCTTCTTCATACTCCGCAAATTTATATTCCAATAAGTGGATTTGATTATCAAGCATCCCGCCGATAAGTAAGTTCATTTTTTCATTATGCATAGCCTCTCTGGCGTAACCGTATTTCAGATTTAGAAAAGATGCGGTACTCGATTGCCTTGTTATCGGAGCATCGAAAAATGGAAAAGTGAGCGGGCCTGTTGACTCAACAGACATTCGGTCAAAAGCGACTCTTAGTAAATGCAGTCCTTTTTGAGATCTCCGTTGATAAAACAACTCAATTGCCAGCAGGGATTGGCCGTCATAAGTCAGGGGTGAAAATAGCAGATCCTGATTTTGGCTATGGTGCAAACCCAAACTTAGCCCAAGGGTATTTTGGCTCTTTTTCGAACGTAACTCAGGTGACTTAGCATCCTGTGGTTGACCAAATGCCATGGACAAGCCGGCTATAAAAAAGGCAATCAATAACAGAGAAACCTTTTTTATCATATTTCTATGTCCTTTCTTAATAAGGCTTGCCAGGAGTAACAACATCTCTTCAAGTTTATTTTGCGCCTCGGCGACCCCGGCAGAAGCTCCGGGGCCGGCCTTTGCGTACACTATTAATTTTTCTTTTTTTGGTTGCGGCTTGTCCGAATCAGGTGTCTTCCTCTTTGAGCCTGATGGTCGTTGCCAACTCCGGGTGTTTTCCCTGTCTACCTACGTAGAATTCCCGAATCCGTTCCATGTCACTCTTAATGGCACCAGTAGGAACAAAAGAGAGACCGAGACATGCTTCTTTACGACTATAATCCAGATAGCCACAGAGGATGGGAATTTGTGCGGCGTAAGCAATCCGGTAGAACCCGGACTTCCAATAATCCCCTTTCTTACGTGTCCCCGACGGCGTTATGAGAATGATTAGTTTCCGTGAATCCCGGAGCTGCCCGGCAACCTGGTCCACGACACCGTGCGGGCTATCGCGATTAATAGCGACCCCACCCAGCCACCTCATGATGCCTCCAAACGGTTTCCTGAACAGCGCATCTTTCCCCATCCAGGAAACTTTCAGACGAAACAGATAGACTGCGGCCAGCCCGAAAGGCAAATCCCAACCGCTGGTATGAGGACCGCCAATGAGAACGAATTTTCGACCGGCCGGAATTTGCCCCACCACATCCCAACCGAAAAACCACATCCACAGACGCCCTATCCAGTAAGGAATCAAACCCGTAACGGGTCCATCATGTGTTATTTTGGAACTTTGCATAGCGTATACTCTATTCTGTTCACACTTAAATTTTGCGTCTAAACCGGTGAAACCTGTGCCATTTAAGACCAGGCTGTCAATCGTGGTTGTTATTTTTCTTTCCTTCGCACGGTTCAGGCTGTCCAGTGCTCCCCTCGCCACTTCTGCTT
>Ga0209988_10001639_pt1 | contig 14617 bp, 12 predicted proteins | sample N075metaG_FD_183115 | JGI IMG/M metagenome (GOLD analysis project Ga0209988, IMG submission 183115) | Deep subsurface microbial communities from Kermadec Trench to uncover new lineages of life (NeLLi) - N075 metaG (SPAdes) (version 2) | ecosystem: Environmental > Aquatic > Marine > Ocean trench... | reverse complement strand
CGTAATAGGCCCCGCAGGCAGCGATATCACTCACCACCCGGGATTCGGCGTTAATCCGTAAACCCCAGCTCTGTAACAATTGAAGTATCTGTGAATGTTTGCCGGGCAACTGCCCTCCCCGGACCAAACCGACGCTATAACAGCACATCTCCAGCGGGCGGGTGGCGGTAATCTTTGCATCCAACTGGCGCAAGCTACCCGCCGCCGCATTGCGCGGATTGACAAAGGTCTTCTCGTCATTGGCCCGGGCAGTGGCATTCAGTCGTTCAAAGCCCGCTTTGGGCAGGTAAATTTCGCCGCGCACTTCCAGTACCTCGGGATACCCCTCGCCCAACAGGCGCAGCGGAATCGAGGGTATGGTGCGCACGTTGTGGGTAATATCCTCCCCGGTACGGCCATCGCCCCGGGTTGCGCCGCGCTCCAAAATGCCATTTTTGTAGAGCAAGCTGACCGCGATACCATCGAGCTTTGGTTCGCAGGCAAATTCGAGGGATGTTTGCGTGCCACCCAGGCGATCCTGCAGGCGGCGATTGAACTCCACCAGGTCCTGCTGATTAAACGCATTATCCAGTGACAACATCGGGACTTCATGGGTCACCTGGCTAAACTGGGAGAGCACGGTAGCCCCCACGCGCTGGCTGGGCGAATCGGATCGCAACAAATTGGGGTGGGAGGATTCCAGAGCCCGCAGGCTGGTCATGCAGCGATCGTACTCGGCGTCGGGCACCGAGGGGTCGTCCATTACATAATATTGGTAGTTGTACTTTTCGAGCTGCTTACGCAGCGATTCGATTTCCAGCGCTGCTTCCGGGCTAGCCATAGAACAGGCCCCGCTCTTAACGTACTGCTTGCGCCAACATTCTGCGCTCGAGATCACGTATTTGTTGGCGGGAATGTTCCAGCGTTTGCTTGGTAATCACACTACGGCTCTCGTCCAGCACATCGCCCTTGAGATTGCGGGCAACTGCCTGGGCGGTTTCCATCATGTAGTCAAAGGCCTGCATCATGTCTTCCGGCCCCGGCAGGGTCAGAAAAAAGACCAGCCCCGAGGTGGTAAAATCGGTCATATTGTCGATGTCGAATACGCCCGGCTGCATCATGTTGGCAACACTAAATTGAATAGGCCCGCGCCCCGCCTCCTGCTCGTGCCGGTGGAAAAAACTCATATCACCAAATCGCAGGTCACAGGCGAGTAATATGTGCAGAACATCCTCGCCCTTGAAGCCCGACGGACTGCGGGCAACCACGTTGAGCATAAATACTTCCGGGTCAAGCGTCCTGGGTAGCCGTGGCGGTTCCGGCGAAATATCGCCTGCATCCAAAGCATCCAGCCAATCTATATTCTCCGGCTCGTCGGATGCGCTCATCCCGGTGACCAGTGGCTCTGGCTCGACGCGCTCTAACGCTGCGGGCTCCGGCGGCGCTTCGGACTCTGCTTCATCTGGAATATCAATAGCCGTCTGGGATTGGTCATGCCGCGATACAACCCGGGCGCCGCCGTTGGGTAATTCCTTTAACCACGCGAGGTTTACGTCGCGGGCTGACGCCTTATCTCCCGGCTGCACAAGCTTCATTCGCATGTTTGCGCGGCGCTCGTTGCGCACCCGGCGATAAGCGTCCAACAGCACTGCAAATATAAGCAGCACGCCGGCAATAACCATCCAATCCCGAATTGTTAACTGCGCTAATTCCATCAAACTCGCCCGATTTCTCTCGCCTATTTTATACGGCCGCTAACTCGGCCGCTTCGTCTACGTCAACCGTCACCAATCGAGAAACACCCGGTTCGTGCATGGTAATGCCCATCAGTTGATCGGCCACTTCCATGGTAATCTTATTGTGGGTAATGAAAATAAACTGAACGCGATCCGACATTTCCTTCACCATTCTGACATATCGTCCGACGTTCGCATCATCCAGTGGGGCGTCAACCTCATCGAGCATACAAAATGGCGCAGGGTTTAGCTCGAAGATGGAAAATACCAGGGCGATAGCCGTCAGGGCTTTCTCTCCGCCGGACAGTAAGTGGATGGTGCTGTTTTTCTTGCCGGGGGGACGCGCCATGATGGTGATGCCCGTATTGAGCAAGTCGTCGCCCGTCATCTCCAGATAGGCACTGCCACCGCCAAACACACGGGGAAACAAATCTTTCAGGCCGACGTTTACTTTATCGAATGTTTCCCTGAAACGGTTCCGAGTCTCTTTGTCAATTTTACGAATCGCAGATTCCAGGGTATCCAGGGCGGACTCCAGATCTTCGCTCTGGACGTCCAGGTAATTCTTGCGCTCGGATTGCAATTCATATTCATCGATGGCGGCCAGGTTAATGGGGCCCAGCCTTGAAATTCGATTGGCCACGCGCTCCAGGCTAAGTTGCCATTCACTCTCCTTGGCATCCTCGGGCAACCCTTGCAGCAGGCCCTCGAGGTCGTGCTTGCTTTCCGTCAGCTGGTTGCCCAGATTATCGCGCTGCACCTGCAAGCCCTGGTTGGCAAGGCGCTGCTTCTCCAGTTCGCTGCGTGCCCCTTGAGCGCGCTGCTCAATCGCGGCTCTTTGCTGCTCGGCTTCACGCAGCGTGAGCTCGACCTCCGCCACTGCTTCGCGTTTCTCGTTCAAATCAGCCTCTGCTGCCAGTCGCTGTTTCAACTGCTCTTCCAATTCGACCTGCAGATCCTCGATGGGGTTGTCATTCTCGCTGAGGGTAGCGAGCAGCGTATCGCGGCGCTCGCTCAGCTGGGCGACCTGATTGACAGTGCGATCGATGGACTCACGCATCGCGTTCGCCTGGGTTTGCAAGGATTGAACCCGCATCGCCCACTGGTGCGCTGCATCTTTGTCGTGCCGGGCTTTTTGGCGGGTGCTATCCAGAGCGGCACGGGTTTGATCGCGCTGTGACAACAGCGTCTCGCGTTGGCGCGAATCGGTTTCCATTCTCTCAATTGCGGCGGACAAAATCTGCCTTGACTCGGCCAGGGACTCTTGTTCGTGCCTGAACTGGTCACGGGAGTCATCAATTTCGGCGTTAACTTGCTCGCGCCGGGCATTAATCTGCTCCAGCTTCGCCTGGTGGGCGGATAGATCTGCACTTATCTGTGCGTGCTGGCGGGTTGCAACCTGTAGCTCACGCTGACTGTCCTGTCCCTGCTGCTCCAGCGAATGCTGATGCTCCTGGGAGGTAACGAGCTGCTGGTGAACCCGCTCGGCCTGCTCCTCGTGCTGCTTAAGTTCCGCGGCCAATTCCTCCAGCGCCTGCTTGCGCCGAATGGCACCGCCGCGCTCATCGCTCAGCCGCATGACACGCAACCAATTGGGCCCCAGCCATATTCCCTCGGGGGTTATAACCGATTCATGCGGGGCCAGCGTTGCGCGCAACTGCATGGCCCCGGCGAGGTCGTCGGCCACCAGCACACCCGCTAACAATCCCTGGGCTCCAGCGCCTCCGATCACCTTCGAGGATAACGACGACGGAGAAACAACCGCCATAGTACCGCGTTCTGGCGTGGACTCGACCAGGGCGAGTTGGCCCTGCTCCAGGGCCTCCAGCAAGTGGCCCAGCTGCCCAATATTCTCGACACAAACGGCCTGTAGATAGTCACCCAATACGGTCTCCACCGCCATTTGCCAACCATCTTCGACGTCTAACTGTTCCAGCAGGCGCGGGTTATCCGTCAGTTGGTGCGACGCCAACCAATCTGAGACACCGGTGTTGTTATCATCCAACGCCGCTTGTTGCAGCGCTTCAAGAGAGGCCTGGCGGCCGCGCAATTGTTGCACCGTGGAGCGCAGCTCATTTAATTGCGTAGAGCGCGCACTGCCCTGCTCGCGAGTGGCCGCCAACTGGCCAAGCAGTTCTTCGCCCTGGGCCTCACATTCCGCCATTGTCAATTCAATCTCCGCGGCCTGTTCTGCCATCGCGGTAATGTCACTATCGGCGGAACCGCTTACCAGCCCTTGTTTTTCCTCTTCCAACTGCTCGATTCTGTTGCGAATACGCTGCAGGGCCTGTTCCAGGTGCGCAATACGTGACTGCTGCACCTCTGCCTGCTGACGCGGTTCTGCGGCGTGCTGGTTAAAGTCATCCCACTGCTGTTGCCAGCGATTCATCGCCTCTTCTGCAGTGGATAGCGCCTCGCCGGAATTGTGCTCTACCTCTTTCAAGCGCTCCAGCTGCGGACTCAGTTGCTCGATGTCCGCGTCCCAGCCCTCCAATTTGCCTTTGTCGTCGCCTAAATGATTTTCCGCCTGCGCCAGGTTGTCCCGGGTTTGGCTGAGATCCTCATTGAGCTGCCGCCCGCGCTCCTGCTGATGCTTTATGGTCTGCTCAATCCGGGTCACTTCCGAGCCCAGGGTGTAGTACGTCGCCTGCACGACATTGAAAGCATCGGTGCGATCGCTGTGCTCTACACGTTGTTCTTCAATCGAAGTTTCAACACGTTGATGCTCGGTGTGGATAGCTTCCAGTTTGACTTCGAGTTCACCCACATCCCGGGTAATCGTCTTGATTTGAGCGTCCAGAGTGCGCCACTGCTGGGCCAGCAACTGCGCCTTCAATTCGCGCTCTTCTTCTTTGTATTGACTGTATTTTTCGGCCGCCTTGGCCTGGCGCTGAAGATGCTGCAACTGCCGCTGCAATTCATCGCGGATATCAATCAAGCGCTCCAGGTTTTCCCGGGTCCTGCGCATCCGGCTCTCAGTTTCCTTGCGCCGCTCCTTGTACTTCGAAATACCCGCTGCTTCTTCAATAAATATCCGCAACTCTTCCGGCTTGGACTCGATCAGGCGCGAAATCATGCCCTGTTCGATAATGGCGTAACTGCGCGGCCCCAGACCAGTGCCCAGAAAAATATCGGTAATGTCCCGCCGGCGACACCGGGTTCGATTGAGAAAATACTCCGACTGACCCTCGCGGCTGACCAGGCGCCTGATCGAAATCTCGGCATAACTGGCATATTCGCCACCGATTTTGCCATCGGTGTTATCAAATACCAGCTCGATGGAGGCCTGGCCCACCGGTTGGCGATTAACCGAGCCGTTGAAAATAACGTCCGTCATGGACTCGCCGCGCAGGTTTTTAGCGGAGCTTTCGCCCAAAACCCAGCGCACGGCATCGATAATATTGGACTTACCGCAGCCGTTGGGACCAACTACAGCACACATATTGCCCGGGAAATTGACCGTCGTGGGATCGACGAAAGACTTGAAACCTGCCAGCTTGATAGATTTTAGTCGCATATAACGTTAAGTAAGTGCCCTAAGATACTGTTTATTATGGTTATATTCCGTATTTATTAGCGCTTTTTCTAGCGATTTACCGAAAACCGGAACACAAGATGTAGTGTATAGCGTTTAATCGAGCAACACTATGCCTGTGGTGGAGAAATGCGCGTATTTCGTGAATTGGGGGATTGGACACCGCCACAAGAACTGGTGAAGGTTTTCTTGGCTGGCACTGTAAAGCGTGAGGCTTGCGAAAACCTTCACCAGTTCCCGTGGCTGGACAGCGTAAAACTGCAAGATTACTGAAATATCAACATTGCTTATTTCGAAGTCGGATCCGAGCGCATGGCACCCTGGAAGGCTTTTCAGGACCGTCAACAGCCATGGACGGTTGGGGCGGCCATCCGACTGCGAGCTCACATGGATGTGCTTGCAGCGTGTCCTGAAAAGCCTTCAAGGGTGTCAGGCGCGGCTCCCCTACAAATACACTACATTGATGAACGAAGTTCAATCTCGAGCGGCTCGATATCCAGCGACGGCGCCAATGGCCCGGCATTGCCCAGCCAGGTAGCGTTAGCCTCCCCCGGTTGACCATCCGGCGACACCTGCACGATAACCACAATAGACTCCGCCTCCGACAATTTCTGCCCTGCCATCGACATACTGTCGTCAAGACGCAGCACTGCGGGAAGATCAGCGCCCTGTAGCCGTTGCACGGCTATGGGCATACGACTGTCTGAACTAGCCGCCCTGGCGAGTACAAAAACCGTGTCCGTCGCGGCGATCTGCGCACCAGCCGGCAGGCTCACCCTGATGGTGACACCGGGTGTCACAGCGGGCGCTGCAATCGGTTCAGGGGCAGTGCCGGTAGCCTCTGCCAGCCTTTCCCTGGCGCGCTCAACCACCCCGGCAATCATCAGTGCCGCCTCTGATCCCGCCGGCTCCATGGCCATCAGGCGTTGCCAGTATTCGATGGCGGGACGATACTGCCCCCGCTCAAAGGAGGCCATTCCCAGCAGACCCAGGGCGGTGCGTTGATGGGGATCAATGGCCAGCGACTGCTCCGCCAGCATTTGGGCCTGATCGTTCAATGTTCTGTCATTGGCCAGATACTGGGCCTGCGCCGCAAAGGCGAGCGCCTGGGCATCTCCCGGCGCCTCTTCCACCAGGGCGCTATAGGTTGCCGCAGCCTGGCGATAGTCCTCTTGCGCCATGTAGTAGCGGCCCAACAGGGCCCGGTAGTGCATATTGGCCGGGCGCTGCTCCGAGCGGCGCTCGATGGCAGTCATGAGAAACTGCATTTGCTGCGGCGTGGACTGCTCCGTCAATGCCACTAACTTTGCCTTAATCTGCACATCGGGGGCCGCGCCCAGCAGGTAGTACAGCGAGCCGGAGACGATGGCGACCAGGGGAAGTAATATCCACGCCGGGAAGCGCTGCGCACTGGCACCTACATCGCGTGCTGCTGCATCCGTGCCCGGACCGTCGGGTGATTTCAATCCGGTGGGCATATCTTCCAACAGGCGCAACTGCATGTCGTGAACAAGCGCCTCATCATCGTCTGCCGTCAACTCCGAGCGGCGCAGGCGGTACCATTCGAGGTTGGACTCTTCGCGCTCGTCCTCACCCGGGTTCCGCACGCGGTGGGGAAGAAGGTAGAACAAAGCGCTGAATAACACGAGCCCTGCACAGGCCAGAATAAACGCAATCAACGCTCGTCCTCCAGTAACTCATCCAGCTGTTGTTGCTCTTGCTCACTGAAAGCGTCGTTGGTATTACGGGCGCCGCGAACAACAGAAAACACAACCGCAAGTGCACCGAGCAAGAGCACCAGAGGCGCCAGCCACAGCAGCAGCGTCACCCCGCCAAAGCGGGGTCTGTAACGCACGAACTCTCCGTATCGGGAAACCATGTACTGCAAAATTTCCTCGTCGCTGGCCCCCGCTTCCAGCTGTTTATACAGCAGCTTTCTGAGGTCCTGCGCGATCGGGGCATTGGAGGCCGCAATGTTCTGGTTCTGGCACTTGGGGCAGCGCAGCTCCGCGCTCAGTTGCCGGTAGCGTACTGCCAATGCGTCGTCGCTGAATTGGTAGGTTTCAATCACCGCATGGGAAGCGCTGACCAGGGCAAAGCACAGCAGCAAACAAGCAGCTACACGAGTAAATATTGTGCCAGCTAGTGGCTTCACGGCGCTCCCTCCCTGCGCAACTCCTCATAAAGCGGTTGTAATACCCCTTTCCAGATACGCTCATTTACCACACCGACATGGCGATATCGAATAATGCCCCGGGCATCGACCAGGTAGGTCTCGGGTGCGCCAAACACACCCAAATCCAGTCCTAGGGTGCCCTCGGTGTCGGCAATACTCAGTTGATAGGGGTCACCTAACTGTTCCAACCAGAGCTCGGCCGCCGCCGAATCATCCTTATGATTGATGCCGAAAATGGGCACCCCCTGGTCGGCCAATTGTTGCAAATAGGGGTGCTCCATGCGGCACGATATACACCAGGTTGCCCACACATTGAAAAAGGCCACTTCCCCGATAACATCGGCGCGGCTAATGATGCGATCTTCGCCCAAAACAGCCAAGCTAAACTCCGGCAGTGGCCTATCGATCAAGGCCGATGGCATCGCGCGCGGGTCGAGTTGCAGGCCACGCACCAGGAACGCCACCAGGATGACAAACAATAGCAGTGGTAAAAATAGTTTTACTCTAGACACCGTCCACCTCAACGCCTGCCATAGGCGGCTTTGCTGTGAACGGGGTCGCCGGTGAGCGCTCCTTTTGTCGGCGATAGCGTTTGTCGGCCACCGTGGTAAAGCCGCCTAGTCCGACCAGAATAAACCCCAACCATATCCAGCGCACCAGGGGCTTGTAGTGCAGACGAATGGCCCAGGCACCCTCGTCGCCAATTGGGTCGCCCATGGCCACATACAAATCGCGGAATAGCCCGCCGTCGATCGCCGCCTCGGTCATAATCGTCCCCTGGGCGAGGTAACGCCGCTTTTGCGGTGCCATGGTGGTGACTACCTCGCCATCTTTTCGCACCACGAAACGCGCCTCATCGGCAGTAAAATTGGGACCGCGTACCGCCACCCGTTCGATGAACTCAAACTCGTAAGCGGCCAGTGTTTCGGTGTCGCCGGGGCTCATCTTCAAGTCGCGTTCGATACTGTATTGGGTGGTGGCGACCACCCCGACGATGGTGACCGCAAAGCCGATATGGGCGATAAACATGCCCCAGTAGCTGGGCGTTATCCGCCGTATGCCGCGGCCAATGGTGGGGGCACTGCGAATGCGGAACCACAAATCTTTAGTCAGGCCAAGGGCCAGCCAGCTGCCCAGTACCACCACCAGGGCCACCCAGATGTTGTAGGGCGCGTCCTGTAACAGGGGCAGGGTAAGGCCGCACAGTACGGCCACTACCGCGGGCAGCAATAACTCCGTCTGCCAGCGGCTGGCTTTGTCCTTTTTCCAACGGGACACGGGCCCCAACCCCATAAATGGCACCAACAGCGCCATGAGAGGCACGAACACGGCGTTGAAATAGGGTGGCCCCACGGAGTATTTCCCCAGCTCCAGCGCGTCCATGAGCAAGGGAAATAAGGTCCCGAACAGTACCGTTAGCGTGGCGACCAAAAAAATTACATTGTTGACCAATATCAGCGACTCCCGCGATATCCAGCTGAAGGTCACCCGGCTGCTGACGGCGGGCGCACGAAAAGCGTACAGCGTCAGCGAGCCACCTACCACGATCGCCAGGAATAACAGGATAAACAAGCCCCTGGCCGGATCAGTGGCAAACGCGTGGACGGAGGTAAGCACCCCGGAACGCACCAGGAAGGTGCCGAGCAGGCTGAGGGAGAACGCAAATATCGCCAGCAGCACTGTCCAGCTCTTAAACAGCCCTCTTTTTTCGGTGGCGGCCAGGGAATGAATTAAGGCGGTACCCACTAACCACGGCATGAAGGAGGCATTTTCTGTGGGATCCCAAAACCACCAGCCGCCCCACCCCAACTCATAATAGGCCCACCAACTGCCCAACATGATGCCCAGGGTGAGAAACGCCCAGGCGACGTTGGTCCAGGGGCGCGACCAGCGTGCCCAGGAGGCGTCGAGATGACCGCCCATCAGTGCGGCGATGGCGAAAGCAAAGGCGACAGAAAACCCCACATACCCCATGTACAGCAGGGGCGGGTGAATAATAAGACCAAAATCCTGCAGTAGCGGGTTGAGATCCTGGCCGTCCAGGGGCACCCCGGGCAACAGTCGCTCGAAGGGGTTGGAGGTAAACAGCGAGAAACACAAAAATCCTACTGCCACAGCCCCCATCACTGACAACACCCGGGACTGCATCGCCAGGGGCAACTGCGGACTAAACAGGGCAACCGCCGCGGTCCAGCCACTGAGCATTAATACCCACAGCACCAGGGAGCCTTCATGATTGCCCCACACGGCGGCAAACTTGTAGGCCGTGGGCAGTAGCGAATTGCTATTAGTGGCCACCACCTTGACCGAGAAATCATCCTGTAGAAAAGCGGTCGCCAGACAGGCAAATGCCAGCGCGACAAAGACAAATAGCCCTATCGCGAGATTGGGCGCCAGGGCCATTGCCACCGAATTTCCGCGCCAACTTCCCCACAGTGGAACCACCGTCAAAATGAGCGCCAGGCAGAGCGCGATAATGAGTGCAAAATGGCCTAATTCAGGAATCACTGTGGCGGCCCCTTCCCCAGGGCAGCCGACGCTGCCAGCGCCTCGGCAACTTCCGGTGGCATATAATTTTCATCGTGCTTGGCCAGCACTTCGCTGGCCATTAGCACACCCTGGTCATTTAGCTTTCCCGCGGCGACGGCGCCCTGCCCCTCGCCAAACAAATCCGGCAACAGGCCTGCGTAGACCACCGTGACCGAGGCTTGGTAATCGGTCAGCTCGAAGGTGATTTCGAGACTGTCGGGGCTGCGTTGAAGGCTCCCCTCCACCACCATGCCACCCACCCTGATGGACTGCCCTGGCGACGCCTTACCGGCGGCGATATCAGCCGGCGGGAAAAACAGGTTTATATTGCCGCGCAGCCCGTAGACCATGAGCCCAATCGCGGCGCTGGAAAACACCACCACGAACAGTACGATCATCAATCGTTGTTTTCTCACAGGGTGCATCAGCTATCCTCTCCCTGGCGTTTTAGCACACCCTGCAATTGCCGGAAAAACAATTTCTCTCGCCGTTTCGGCACGACAAGTACCGCGGCGACTACCAGCGTCGTCGCCAGGTAGGCCGACCACACGAACACGCCGTGGCCGTCCATATGGAGCGCAGCGGATAGGGACTCAAAGTACATCAACCACGCCCCTTATTGAAACCGGCACCGCTGGCGAGCTTCTTTACCCACCCCGTTTTGGCCTCGCGCTGCAATATTTCAACGCGCATATTCATCAACAGGCAACAGGCAAATACCGCATAAAACGAGACGATCATCAAAAACAGCGGATACAGCATGCTCGCATCAATGGTCGACTCACCGGTAAACTTGATGGAGGCGGGTTGATGCAGGCTATACCACCAATCCACCGACTTATAGATGATGGGAATATTGACCATGCCAACCAGGCTGAGCACGGCACACGCCTTGCTGGCCGCCTCCTTGTTGTCAAAGGCCTCATACAGGGCGATTACCCCGAGATAGAGAAACAATAACACCAACATTGAGGTAATGCGGGCGTCCCACACCCACCAGGTACCCCAGGTCGGCTTTCCCCAGATGGCCCCGGTTAACAGGGCAATAAAGGTAAATGCGGCGCCTACCGGCGCACAGGCTTTCATCGCAATGTCGGCCATCTTCATTTTCCAGATCAGGCTGACTGCGCCGGCGATAGCCATTACATAATAACCCGCCAACGCAACCACCGCCGCGGGCACATGAATGTAAATAATGCGGTAGCTATTGCCCTGCCTGAAATCCGGGGCGGTAAATAGCAGCCCCCAGGTGAGACCCACCGCCAGTGCGGCCAATGTTATGGGCAGCAGCCAGCGCAGAATTGTCCCGGAAAGTTGATACAGCCAGGGCGGAGAACCGAGTTTATGAAAGAAAGACCACATAGAGACCACAATTATACAGGTAGAAGCTCAAGTTCCCACATTCATCTGAAGTGGGCCTGAATACATCAGGCATCAATACTGATGCGCAGGCCCGCTGCAATCGCAAAGGGAGCCAGCGCAACGGCCAGACACAGCATCGCACCCAGAATGGCCAGATACGGTAGCGCCGGATTGCCCAGCACCGCGGCTTTCACCGCCGCGCTGCCAAATATCAAAACCGGCATGTACAGCGGTAATATGAGCAGCGAAATCAGCATGCCTCCGCGCTTCAGACCCACGGTCAGCGCGGCCCCAATACAGCCCAGTAAACTCAGAATAGCCGTGCCCAGCAGTAAACTGACCACCAGAGTACCGATGGCCTGGCCCGGCAGGTTTAGCATTACCGCAAACAGCGGCGCGACCAGGGCCAGCAGCAGGCCGGTGATTACCCAGTGGGCGGCAATGTAAGCCAACACCGATAAATACAGCGGTTGCGGAGAGAGCAGTAACTGCTCGAGGCTGCCATCGTCGTAATCCCCGCGAAATACCGCATCGGAAGTCAGCAGGTTGGATAACAGGGCAATAATCCACAGTACGCCCGGGGCAAAGTCTGCCAACTGGTCTGGCTCGGGGCCCAAACCCAGCGGAAACAGGGCCACCACCATGGTAAAAAACAGCAGCGGATTGCCGATCTCTATGGGGCGTCGCACCGCCAGCACCAGTTGTCGACGCACCAGGCGATGGCAAAATTCAAGGGAGGTCAGCGCACTCACGCGTCGCCACCGGTGTTGGTTAAATTGAGGGCGCGCAAGGGATAATCGACATCCAGGGCTTGATGGGAGGTCAGCATGATCGCCCCACCGCCCCGCACATGACTGACGAACAACGCCTCCTGGTCGCTAACACCGGCTTTATCAATGGCGGTAAAAGGCTCATCGAGCAACCACAGCGGGCAATCGGATAAATACAAGCGTGCCAGGTTAACCCGCCTGTGTTGGCCGGCAGACAAGGCGTGACTGGGTACGTCCTCATAGCCGTAGAGACCCACTTTTTCCAGGGCGCCGTCAATCTGCTCGGTCGAGTAATGACCCCGACCCGAAACATGCCAGGCGAGATTCTCCCGGGGGCTCAACATGCCTTTAACCGCGCATTGGTGCCCCAGATACAAGATGGCGGCCGTGCGCGATACGCTGCCCTCGAAGCCATAGCGCGACAGCCCCGCCAGAATACGGATTAAACTGGTCTTGCCCGCCCCATTCTCCCCTTCGATCTGGATCAGGTCTCCGCCGGTGACAGCGAAAGACAGCCCGGTAAAAAGTTGCCGGCCGCCGCGATTCAACGACAGTTTATCCGCGACCAGCAGACGAGCGTCTTCCGATGACACTATAGATTCACCACGTTGATCGGCCGTCCGATCAGTTCCGCTGCCTGCTCCTCCGCGCTCAGATCGATACTGAGCGAGGTAAAGTCAAACAGCTCGCGATCGCCTAACTGGGACGGCGCGATATTTCGTATGCTGCGAAAAATACTCTCTGTGCGGCCCGGGTATTCCTTCTCCCACTGCGCCAACATCCGCTTCACCTGCACCCGCTGCAAGTTTTCCTGCGAACCGCACAGGTTGCAGGGAATGATGGGGAACGCCTTATATTCGGCATAGGCCGCCAAATCTTTCTCCTTGACGTAGGCCAGGGGGCGAATGACCACGTTCTTCTTGTCATCGCTTAATAACTTGGGCGGCATTGACTTCAGTTTGCCATTGAAGAACATATTCAAAAACAGGGTTTCCACCAGGTCGTCGCGGTGATGTCCCAGCGCAATCTTGGTGGCGCCGATATCGCGGGCAAAGCCGTACAGGCTACCCCTGCGCAATCGAGAGCACAGGCCGCAAGTGGTTTTCCCCTCGGGGATGACCTCGCGCACGATGCTGTAGGTGTCCTTTTCCAGAATGTAGTAGGGGATATTCAGCGCCGACAGGTATTCAGGCAGAATCTCCTCGGGAAAACCGGGTTGTTTCTGATCCATATTAACCGCGATCAGCTCAAATTCGACGGGGGCGCTGTGCTGCAAATTCATCAGAATATCCAACATCCCGTAGGAATCCTTACCACCCGACAGGCACACCATCACCCGATCGCCATCCTCAATCATATTGTAATCGGCGATGGCCTTGCCCACGTTGCGCCGCAACCGCTTTTGCAGCTTATTGAATTCAGTCTTTTCTTTTCCCGCTAGCTCTCGCACGATATATCCGCTGTTAGTCTTTGATTCGGCGCGTATTTTACTTGGTTTTTTATGGAAATCCCATGACAATATGCGCCCCAAAAGCCCTATCCATATCGAGGATTGAAGACCGGGATATTATCCACCGCCTCCTCACTATTCTCGTCCGTAGAATGCCGTTCAAACCACTCCAAAATGGCAATCACTTTAGCCACTAATTGGCTGGGGCGCTTGGCGATACTGTGCGATGCACCGGGAATGCGCACCAGCGCCGTATCAACACCCTGTAGTTTCAGGGCCTGGTAGTACTGCTCGGATTCCCAAGTGGGCGTGCGGTAATCGGATTGCCCCACCAACATCATGGTTGGCGTGGTGACATTACCCACCAGTGAGAGCGGTGAACGATTCCAGTGATCCATGGGATCTTCCCAGGGCATTTTCGCAAACCAGTACTGGCTGAAGAAAGACGGCTTGTCCGCGCTGAGTACAAAGCTGATCCAGTTGATAACCGGCTTCGCCACAACAGCTGCGCGAAAGCGATCTGTCTTGCCGACGATCCAGGCGGTGAGCACACCGCCGCCGCTACCACCGGTGACATAGAGCTGGTCTTCATCAATGGAGCCCTGGGCTATAACCCCGTCCACGACGGACATCAGGTCGTCGTAGTCCTGGCTGGGATAGTTGTGGTGAATGGTTTGCGCAAACTCTTCGCCATAGCTGGTGCTGCCGCGGGGGTTGGCGTACACCACCACGTAGCCGGCCGCCGCGAACAATTGGATTTCAGCGGAAAAATGCGGGCCGTATGCGGTATGCGGGCCGCCGTGAATCTCCAGCAACAGCGGGTATTTCTTGCTGGCATCGAAATCCGCGGGCCGCGCTACCCAGGCCTGGATGTCGCGCTGATCGTGGCTGGACTTGACCCACAGCTCTTCGACGCTCGCCAGTGACCGGTGCTGCAGCAGGTTGGCATTGAGATCGGTGATGACTTTGGCGTTGCCCGTACCCCTGCCGACGGCAATGTCAGCCAGGGACAGGGCATCTGCCGAGGTGTAGGCATAGGTGTTCTTGCCCCCCACGGAAAAACTGGCGCCGGAATAGGGA
>Ga0209988_10001638_pt1 | contig 14618 bp, 16 predicted proteins | sample N075metaG_FD_183115 | JGI IMG/M metagenome (GOLD analysis project Ga0209988, IMG submission 183115) | Deep subsurface microbial communities from Kermadec Trench to uncover new lineages of life (NeLLi) - N075 metaG (SPAdes) (version 2) | ecosystem: Environmental > Aquatic > Marine > Ocean trench... | reverse complement strand
TGACCGAGGTGGAGTTTCGAGAAAAAGAGAAAAAAAATCTCGTCGCTGCTTTGCGCTCAGCCGATTGGCGCATCTGGGGGCCGGACGGGGCCGCCGCATTGCTTGGCATCAAGCCGTCGACGCTTTCTTATCGAATGAATGTATTTGATATCAAGAAAAACTAACGTGATGCGCCTGGAGGGTCGATATTGTCATGGCAACGTGGCAACTCGATCGAGCAACACACTGCCAATTATGCCGTCCACGTAAAACCATACGCCGATACTGATCCCGACGAGCAGTACACTTATATGCAGCAGCGCACGATGTTTTGTACGGTGGCCGTCATTCGCTTGCAGGATTGCGGACAGCGCAGGAATGATTGCCAGGAAAGGCATTGTTTCGTGCAGCGCGCCACTGATGATCAGGCCAGTGGCTGCAGCCAGGGTTCCCGCGAGGAGGTTTCGATCTGCGTATTGGCTACCGCGTACCCAGTCGAACTTGCGACGATTGAGTTCATAGGCACCGACCGCTGCCATAAAGCCCCACGCCGCACCAAGTATCCCTGCGACCAGTTTGGCTCCGCTAATGACTCCGACCAGGCCGAAAATGCCTATGAAAAGGCTTGGGAATCCCAGCAGTGCAGCGATAACCGCACCGACATTAATAATGGCGATTGCGGCTGGCTTTTTGTCACTGTCCTTGAGAAGTTCGTTAATCGGCGAATCCTCAACGCTCGTTGTGTCATGACTCGCGTTTTATCTCCCAGCTTGAGAACGCCGGGAGTCGCTTTGTCAGCAATGCGATAGTGGCGAGAAATCCCGCAAGCAGGCCCAGTGCCAAAGCGATATCGATCCAGTTATCGAACGGCTGATTATCAGGTGACATGACCGGCATAATCATCAGGTACTTGTTGACCCAGATACCCGTATTGATGCTGATGGCGATAACGCACATTGCGAATACTGATCGCTTGACGATCGCAAACAGCAAGGCGAGAAACGGCACGACAAAGCAGCCGACGATCATGGTCCAGAAGTATGGGGCGTAATGGCCATACATCTGGCGCCAGAGGGGCTCTGTTTCCTGCGGCAAATTGCCGAACCAGACAACAAAAAACTGCGCCCAGAAGAAATAAAGCCACAGAAGCGTGAATGCGGTGATCAACATGCCCAGGCTTTTGATTTGCTTCGGTCCGAAATACTGACCGCCGTCCCTGTTTCGCATGACGGCGACGAACACAATCAGGGCCGAAAACCCGGCCAGAACATTGCCGAACCAATAATGAATTGGGAACACAGTGCTGTGCCAATGCGGGATCAGCATCATTGCAAAGTCCCAGGACAGGAACGTATTGCAGAGAATGAACGCGATGATTATGGCTGGGGAGAACAGGTAGAGCTGCCGTTCCACAACGTCGTTGTCAGCATCCGATGCGCCGTCTTTTAGGTCAGGTTGCAGTCCCTTTCTGACATAAATGAACGAGAGGCCATAGAACAGAGCCAGTGCGCCGATATTTCTGATCAGAAGCCAATTCATGTTTAGCCACGGGCTGAGATGCTCGTCTGGAGACGCTTTTAGCCAATAAAACAAATCTTCCTTCGCGTAGAAGAAAATCACAAGAAAGCCGAGAATTGCGAACGGAAAAAACGCCAGCGTCGAGAGTTCCGCAAGCCTGTACCAGGGTTTGCCCCAATCGGATTCTGCCAGTCGCATGACGGCTACGAACACGACTCCGGCTTGGCTAATACCCAGTAAGTACAGGAACGACACGGTAAATAATGCAAAATCCGGCTGATTCATTCTTCACCAAACTCGCTTTTGACGTAGTTGATAACATCCCATCGTTCCGATGGACTCAATGCATCACGATAAAACGGCATCTTTGCCCGACCCCGTGTCAGCGTAAAAAACAGCTGTCCATCCTTTTGCTCCTGCGTATAGGCGTCGTGCAGATCCACGGGTGCTTTCTCTATGAATTTCAATCCCACCGGGCCATCGCCACGGCCGTCTTCGCCATGGCATACGAGGCAGTTGATGCCGTAAAAATATTTGCCGCGATCGATGGACTCGCGGTTGGCTGGAACAGGATTTTGCAGCGATGCAGCCGCGGCTTTCATATCGGCGGCCTCTTCATCGTTTAACGGTATGGGCAGCGTTTCTCCGCCATTTATAGGTACCGAACCCGGTCCGGGCGGTGCTATTGATTCCTGCGCTTTCTCCGATGGTTGATCCACCATGTCCTGATCCCAGGGATATGCCCCGACAGGCGTGGCAGCCACGGTCGCCAGCAGGAAAGAAAGTACACAGCAGCCGCGTTTCATGAGTCTCCCTCGGTGATTCGCCGCACTTCCTCGGCGCCCGCCTCATGCAGGATACTTTCGGCACGTTGCAGCAGATCATCGCTGGAACAGGCAACGACGACCGCGAAACGATCGACCGCGGTCTCAGGAACATAGATGCGCTCGCGTATTGCAGGAAATCTTGCGCTGATCAGAAAACCAAGCACCGTGGCGAGAATGCCGAAGAGTATGGTCATCTCATAAGTAATGATCAGAAATGGCGGCAATGTAATGATCGGCCGGCCCCCGGTCGGATGGACGTACAAGACCGCAGTCCATGCCGCCAGCGTGAATCCGCTAATCGCACCTAACAGTCCCCCGACAAGTGTGAAGCGCTTGATGACAGACTTTTTCGGTCCAAGCACCTCCTCGACGCCATGGATCGGAATCGGCGACATCAATTCCGGCCTCTCGAATCCGGCACCTTTGAGCCGACCGGCTGCCGCCAGCGCCGAATCCGGATCGCGAAACAAGCCAAGTACATTACGTGTCATGGCGGTCCCCCTGTTTCTTCGGTGCATCCATGGTCTCCTTGATCTCGTAGATGGAGATGCTGGGGAATATTTTCACGAATAACAGGAATAGCGTGACGAACAGGGCAAGTGAGCCGACGAGGATCGAGATCTCCACGAGGCTCGGAACATACACGCGCCAGGACCCTGGCAGGTATTGCCGCGATAAGGTCGTCGCGACTATCAGGAAGCGTTCCGTGTACATGCCAATGTTAATGGCGATCGACAGGATCAACATTGGTACGAATGAGGTCCTGAATTTCCTGGAGATCAATAAGAGCGGCGCAACGGCACAGAACAGAATCATTTCCCAGTACAATGGCGCGTAAAATCCCGTGAGCTTGTACTTTAGCTGTTCGTACTCTGTCGAAGTGCCGCTAAACCAGCCCGTGAACAGCTCCAACATGTTGATGTACGTCCACAGCAGTGACAGCAATAGCAACAGCTTTCCGAGGTTGTCAAAGTGCAGCTTTGTAATGTAATGCTCAAAGTTCATGTACTTCCGCAGCACGAACATCACCGTGACGATGCCCGCCGTGCCCGAATAAATAGCACCGACTACGAAGTAAGGGGCGAAAATAGTCTGGTGCAGGCCCGGCACGATCGACAGGGCGAAATCCCATGACACGATACTGTGCACGGACACCGCCAGAGGGATGATCAGTACGGCGAGAAATGTGTAAGCCCAGCCGAGTCGATGCCATTCTTTATCGGTGCCGCGCCAGCCGAGTGACAAGAGCACATACAGATGGTGTCGCCAGCCCGTCGTGCGATCCCGGACCGCCGCGAAATCCGGAATTGCGCCCATGTAAATGAATATGCCGCTGCCGGTCAGGTAGGTCATAATCGCCATCACGTCAAACATCAAGGGCGACCGAAAGTTCGGCCAAAGTCCCATCTGATTGGGGTAGGGCGCAGCCCAATGAATAAACCAGGGCCGCCCGATGTGTACCATTACCATCGTTATCGCGACAAACAAGGAAAAGAAGGTCATCGCTTCCGCACTGCGGTACATGGCCTTGCGCCACTCGCTATTCGTCAGGTGCAGTACACAGGAAAGCAGTGTTCCCGAATGGCTCAAGCCAATCCAGAATATGAAGCTGGCAAGATACGTTCCCCACACCGTCGGACTGTTCATGCCGGCGGCGCCGATGCCGTAATAGAGTTGGTAGAACCATGGAAAGAAAAAGCAGGTAAGCGTTACGAACCCGGCAATACCGAGTGCGATGTAGTAATTCCGTCCCGTGACAACAAGCGAACGGACGACGTCATCATTGACGTCTGCAAACCGGGCTTGTCTTACCTCAGTCTGCATTGGCGCTGACTTTCTTGAGGTAGACCACGGACGGCAACGTGTTGGTTTCTTCCAGCACGTGGTACGCGCGGGGATCGTTCATTTTCTTCGCGACCACACTGTTGGCATCCTTGCGATCACCGAACGTCATAGCCTCGCTCGGGCAGGTCTGCACGCATGCCGGTTGAACTTCGCCGTCTTTGACCCGACGCCGACCGTCGTCTTTTGCGTGGTCTTTCGCCTGACGAATGCGCTGCACGCAGAACGTGCACTTTTCCATGACGCCCTTCTCGCGAACCGTGACGTCCGGATTGAGCTGTTGCTCCAGCGGCGCGTCCCAATGATGGTCGTAGTAATTGAAGTAGCGGACTTCGTACGGACAATAAACGGCGCATGATCGGGTACCAATGCAACGGTTATAAATCTGAGTGTTCAGCCCATCCTGATTATGATAGGTCGCAGAGACAGGACACACGGTTTCGCAGGGAGCTGCGTCACAATGTTGACACAGCATTGGAATAAAACTGAGTTTCGCGTTTGGATACTCGCCTTCCCAGTAGCGCTCGATCCGGATCCATTGCATTTCACGGCCCCGACCTAGCTCCTTTTCTCCGACGATCGGTATATTGTTTTCGGCCTGGCAGGCAGTGACGCAGGCACCGCAACCTGTACAACGGTCCAGATCGATCGTCATCGTCCAGGCGTAATCAAATTCCTCGTAATAGCCGGGCTTGCGATACTTTCGCCAACTGGCCATGAATCGATCGATAAAGTTCATGTTGTTTTCACCACGATGGGAATGCTGTTCAAATTCGCGCTGTGTCCGCCCGGGGTCGAGCCAGCATCCGTAAATTGCACAATGTTTCGGCCAAGTTGCCGCGTTTCGCCGCCTGTCTGCACAGGTGGAGCTCGTCGGCCGGTCGCTGTCAGGCTGACCCGCGTTGCATGGGTCGCGAGGCTACCCGACGATGTCGCCGTTATCGGTGCAAGTATCTGCAGTGGATTTACGCCGCGGTCGCGCGCATAGCGACCAAACGCGTTGTGTCCCTGACCAATAGGCATCGCGATTACCTCCGGCATGATGGCTGGAAAAATGACAACTGGAGCTTCGAGACTGCCGTGCTCGGACGCGATGCTAACGAGGTCACCATCCAGTAGTCCGAGTCGTTTCGCCGTCGCCGGATTCATCTCCACCCAGGAGCCGTAGACAATGCTGGTCATTGGGTCGGGCAGCTCCTGCATCCACGGCAGATTGGCGCCACGCCCGTCATACATTGCCGTAGACATATAGGGATGCAGAAAGAACGGATACTGTTCGCTGTCGCCCGAGAACTCAGGCTCTGCGACATCGATGTTGTCGATGACCGATTTATCCACAACCACAGTGTCTTGGCGGTGAATGTCTTCGCCCCAAACTCCTGATACGAGGACGTCGCGCCAGAACGTGTCGAAATCACTCGCATCGGGCGAGCTGCGCTCATATATCTGCCGCCATCCATCTTTGAGGCAGGCCTCCATCGAGTCCCATGGCATGCTGTCCTTCATGCCCAGCTTGCCAGCGAGATCGAGAATGATGTCGCCCGTTGCGCGAGTGTTGTACAAGGGCGAAACCACGGGCTGGGATATGGCAGCAACCGGGAATCCGAGGCCCGGCTGTGGCATGTCATCGCCCCAGCTCTCCAGGTAGCTGTGGCTTGGAAGAATGACATCGGCCATCGTCGTTGTTTCATCCATGAAACTGGACAAGCTGACGATCATCGGAATGGATGCCAGCGCCTCGCGAAAACCGCTCGCGTGCGGCAGCGTGAAAACCGGATTGGTATTGTTAACGATCAGAACATCAATGGCTCCCTGGCGTGCCTGCTCGGCCAATTGCTGCATCGCGATGAAATTCGCCTGACGATTATTGGCTGGTCCACCGACAACCGGATCTGAATTGAACACAACACCACCCGGTTTGCCTATATTGCCTACGAGGTAATTCAGCAGGTTGACGGCGACGAGCGTGTCCACGGCATTGCTGTGATTGTCGACCGCGCCCCCGCCTATGGCGAGGCCCGGTTCCGCCTTCGTAAATTCGCTCGCGAGCCTGACAATGGTCTTCGCCGCTACGCCCGTGCGTTCCGCGACGCTGTCTGCCGAGTAGTTTTCGAGGGCCGCATTCCAGTCGTCGAAGTCACTGCCCGTGTAGCTACCGCCGGCAAGGATCTGGTGCGCGAGTCCCAGAGCCAGAATGCCTTCGCTGCCGGGTCGCGCAGGTATCCATTCGTCTGCTGCGGCGCCGCTGAGACTCATTTTCGCTTCGATTTGCACAAAGCGCCCCCTGTCCAGGTCCGTTCCCTGACGACTGTGGCCGAATCCCAGGCTGTGGTGAACCGGTGACAGCCAGTTACTCAGATAATCTGCACCAAAGGACAACAAGTAACGCGTGTTTCGAATATCGTAATACGGGAGCGCGTGTTCCCCGAACAAACGCTGGTTTGCTGCGTAAAGCGCATGCGGATGAGCGAAGTCATAGTGCATAAGATGCTCGGAACCCAGACCGCCCATAAATCGTTCCAGCAACATCGCGAGATGCCCGCGTACACCTTCGCTAAGCAGGTAAATGTTCTTACCACCATCGCGTGCCGCGGCAAGTCGATGCGCGACGGTCGCCAGACTTTCTTCCCAGGTTGTCTGGATGAACTCTTCGCTGCCGCGCTCACCGCTTTGCAGCATGGGCCCGGTCAGGCGATCAGGGTTGTACAGGGATTGCAGGCCAGCCTGACCCAGAGCACACAGGCGTCCCTGGTTCACAGGGTGCAACGGATTACCTTCAATCTTCTTGGCGCGACCCTCGCGTGTCCGCACAGAAATGCCGCAGCCTGCCGGGCACATTCCACACACCGAGTTGTACCAGGTCGCAATTCCCGGACTGAACTCTTCGGGCGGTATCGGGTAGGGAATCAGGTACTCGACAGGATGTTTGATCGATTCGGCAAGCATGAAACCGGCGCCGGCCCCGACACCACCGGCTCCCACGAGCTTTAGAAACTGTCTGCGATCTACGTTTGACATTGCCTTGATCGATTCCTCGTTATTATTTGTGACAGGTCCAGCAGTCGGTGCCGTGCTCGACCTCATTCTTTCTATGGCAGTCGAGGCACAGGCCCATTTTGACAGGCGCCTCCCGGCTCACTACATCCATAGTTTCGACTGGCCCGTGACAGGTTTGGCATTCAATATCAGCCTGAATGTGTCGCTTGTGCGTGAAATGCACGAAGTCCGGCAAGTCGTGGACTTTGATCCATGGAATGGGTTCTTTCGTCTCCCAGTAACTGGCAAGCAAGCGAATTTGCGGGCTTTCTGTCGCAACTTCCAAATGGCAGCCCATACATTTGTTAATACTTGGTACGCCAGCTGAAATCGAGCGGCGCGCTTGCACATGACAATACATACAGGGAATCTGGTTTTCGCCGGCATGTATTCGATGGCTGAAGTTGATCGGCTGTTCGGGGCTTGTGCCGGGAAAAAATGTCGCGTTCGCATAGAAGCCGACGATCAATCCTATGAGCGCGACCAGCGCGATCATTGCAGCAGGCCGCAGTACTCGAAGCGTATGGATGATCGAAACACTCATAGCGACTTAAGCCCCAACGTCTTGCCGAAACTGTCGCCAAATTCGTGAATGAGCTTCGCAACGTCTGCATTTTTTGTGGCGCGCTGGTAGGTATCCGCCATCTTGTGAAATATCTGATAGAAGTGCAGATTAATATCATCGACCGTTGTGTCCGTCGTCCACAGATCGATGGCCGCGGTCGTTTTGTTTTCCGCATCCCACAACGACAACATGAGCGATTGGCAGGGCACTGGGCCGTTACCTTTTCCCTCGGTCGCCTGCCATTCTATGCGCGTCGGCAAGTTGTCGTTATCGAGATCGACCGTCACCTTAATTTCAGCTGTTCTTGACATCATTTTGAGATCCTGATTTCATCAATCGCACTTTCCGCAGCGCCGGGTGAATTCAGATGTTTGATCTCCTCGTTATACTTGTCATGTTGGGAATCCTCGTCAGCCTGGCATTTGGACTGTATTTTCTGGTCAAAGACCGTGGCAAAACGAACCGGGCTGTCATGTCGCTATCGATCCGTGTTGGGCTTGCGGTCCTGTTGCTCATAATTCTTGCCTTTGGTTTCATGTCTCGGTAAGCCGTTCAGAACCAGTAAACGAACGTAAACAAAAATACCCAGACAACGTCGACGAAATGCCAATACCAACTGGTTGCCTCAAATGCGAAGTGGTTGTCGGCTGTGAAGTGACCACGATATACACGCAGCAACATGACGATCAGCATGATCGTGCCAAGCGTCACGTGCAGGCCGTGGAACCCGGTTAACATGAAAAATGTGGAACCATAAATACCGGAGCCCAGGCTCAGGCCCAATTCGCCGAATGCGTGCATGTATTCGACGACCTGCAAGCACAGGAAGACAGAACCCAATACGACCGTCAGCAACAGCCACAGCCCCAGCGCGACTCTGCTGTTCTTCTTCAACGCCCAGTGGGCGAAGGTCAAGGTGATGCTGCTAGTCACAAGGATGACCGTGTTAATAAACGGCAAGCCCCAGGGGCCCATCGACTCATTCATCGTGCCGCCCGGCGTCCGAAATAGTGGCCAGGTCTCTGCGAAATCAGGCCACAACAGCAAATGAGTTTGCAGATTGTTGCCGGCCCCGGCCAGCCATGGGACGGAGATCGCCCGCGCGTAAAAGAGCGCTCCGAAAAATACTGTGAAAAACATCACCTCGGAAATAATGAACCAGGTCATTCCCATGCGGTAGGAACGATCCAGCTGCTCGCTGACCATGCCGTCCAGGCTTTCCCGGATGACGGTCCCGAACCAGCCAAACATCATGAAAATGATTGTGGCGAGCCCGAGGAAAAATACAGGTCCACCGAAGCTGCCTTCGGCGGCGACTTTGTCAGTACTCTGATGAATGAAGTTTGCTGCGCCGAACGCTGTTACGAACAATGCGATCGAGCCTACGATAGGCCAGATGCTGCTGTGCGGAACGTAATAGCGTGGTGTTTCGTTTATCTGTGACATTGCTACCTGACGTTGTGACTGCTTAGATGTTCGTGTTCGTTACTGCCTACAAGATCACTCACAAGAAACATCGTGTAAGACAGCGTAAGTTCGTTGATATGGGCGGGCAGCTCGGCGTCGACATAAAAAGTGACGCCCATCTCCATTTCGGCACCGGCCATTAATTCCTGTTGCTCAAAGCAAAAACATTCTATTTTTTTCAAGTACTGCGCAGCCTGCCCGGGAGAAACGCTGGGGACAGCCTGTCCGATTACTGTCTTGTTGCTGCGATTACGAACGAAAAATGTCGTTTTGTTCATCATTCCGGGTCGTACGCTGATTTCCTTGTCCATGGGCCTGAATTCCCATGACATGCCGCGTGCGACACTGGCAAGGAATTCGATCCTTACCTCGCGATCTTCTTGCGCTGCAGACCTGTCAATTTCCGCAAGCAGCTCCGCTTGTCCGGAGGTCTTGCCATTCAACCCGGTGATCTCGCAGAAAACGTCATAAAGCGGTACCAGCGCGAACGCGAAACCGAACATGCCAACGGCCAATGCGAGCAACAGAGTTGTGTGTCGCTTTTTGTCGCGCTGACTCATGGATAGTCACCTTCCGCAATAACCGGCGGTGTTGAGAATGTATGTAGCGGTGCCGGCGATGGAATTGTCCACTCCAGTCCCTCCGCACCCTCCCAAACCTGAGCCGTTGCCTTCCTGCCACCGCGGATGGTTGTGACGACGATGTAGAGGAACAAAATCTGCGTCAGGCCCAGTAAACCGGCACCTATGCTGGATACCATGTTGAAATCGGCGAACTGCAGTGAATAATCCGGAATTCGGCGCGGCATTCCGGCAAGTCCGGTGAAATGCATAGGGAAAAATGTCAGGTTGACGGCAAACGTTGCGGCCCAGAAATGAATCTTGCCGAGTCGTTCGTCATACATATGGCCACACCATTTGGGTAACCAGTAGTAGACGGCTGCCATCGTCCCGAATATTGCGCCTGGGTACAGGACATAGTGAAAGTGCGCGACGACAAAGTAGGTATCGTGGTACTGAAAATCGGCGGGCACGAGGGCCAGCATAAGTCCGGAGAATCCGCCGATCGTGAACATCATGACGAAACCGATCGCGAACAGCATCGGCGTCTCGAACGTCATTGAGCCACGCCACATGGTCGCCACCCAGTTAAATATTTTCACACCGGTTGGGACGGCGATCAGCATCGTGGCATACATGATGAACAACTCCGCGAATACCGGCATGCCCGTTGTGAACATGTGATGTCCCCAAACAACAAAAGACAACACAGCAATTGCCAGCGTCGCATAAACCATCGAGTGATAGCCGAACAGTTTTTTGCGCGCGAATGTTGGAATGATCTGCGAGGCGATGCCGAAGCCCGGCAAGATCATGATGTACACCTCCGGGTGTCCGAAGAACCAGAAGATATGCTGGAACAGCACCGGGTCGCCGCCGCCGGCTGCCTCAAAGAAACTGGTGCCGAAGTGGCGGTCCGTCAGCATCATCGTGACGACGCCTGCGAGCACCGGCATTACCATGATCAATAGAAACGCAGTGATGAGCCAGGTCCAGACAAACATCGGCATCTTCATGTACGTCATGCCCGGCGCGCGCATGTTGACGATGGTCACAATGATATTTATGGCGCCCAAAATGCTTGAGATACCCATCATGTGAACACCGAGAATAAAGAAATCGGTGCTGGGGGGACCGTAAGTGGTCGACAGCGGCGCGTAAAATGTCCAGCCGAAATTCGGTGCGCCACCTTCCATGAAAAGTGTTGAAAGCAACAAGGCAAACGCGAATGGCAGGATCCAGAAACTGAAATTGTTCATGCGTGGCAGGGCCATATCCGGCGCGCCGATCATCATCGGAATCAGCCAGTTGGCGAGACCGACGAAAGCAGGCATGACGGCCCCGAATACCATTATGAGGCCGTGCAGGGTCAGGATCTGGTTGTAGTAAAGCGGGTCGATAAACTGAATTCCCGGCTCAAACAATTCAAGGCGCATGAACATCGCCATTGAGCCGGCAATAAAAAACAGCAGGAAACTAAGGCACAGGTACAGCGTGCCGATTTCCTTGTGATTGGTGGTCAACAACCATCGCGCGGCGAAGGCCAGCAGGGGATGACGTGTTTTCGACTTCGATTCTGAATGTGTGTCCATCATCTCGCCTCGTATACCGTCAATGGTTGGATGATGTCGCCGGTGTCATTGCCCCAGCTATTGCGTTCGTAGGTAAGCACTGCGGCGATCTCCAGGTCGGACAGTTGTGGCGCCCACGCCTGCATCTCCGAATCGGCCTTGCCATCCATGACTCGGGCGAGATGATCGGCGATATGGCCCGTCGCGATCTCGCTGCCGGCCAATGCAGGATATTTCGCTCCCTGACCCATGCCGTCGCGTTCGTGGCAGGTCGAGCAGTGTTTGGTAAACACATCCTCGCCAATCGACAAAAGTTCATCCATAGCCCAGGTCCTGGCGCGCGCAGCGACCGCGGCTTCGCCGGCAAGTTCGGCCGCCAGCCTTTGCTCTTCGATCCAGGCGTCAAACTCAGCCTCGGGCCTGACGTCGACCACGATCGGCATGTAGGCGTGCTTCAGCCCGCACAGCTCGGCACATTGGCCCCTGAATACTCCGACGACGGGAATTCGGGCCCAGGCTTCGTTTATAAATCCCGGGATTGCATCCTGCTTGACAGCGAAGTCGGGTACCCACCAGGAATGGATTACGTCGTCAGCCGTGACCAGGAAACGAATCTTCTTATTTGTTGGAAGTACCAGCGGCTTGTCGACGTCGAGCAGATAGAACTCGTCTTTGGGTTCAAGATTGTCGATCTGTTCCTGCGGTGTTGAGATATTGCTGTAGTAGCTGATGCCCGATGCCAGATACTTGTAGTGCCATTTCCATTGTGACGCGGTGATCAACACCGTGAGATCCGAATTTTCGTTGTCCTCGATATCACGCAGGGCAGTCGTGGCAGGAATCGCCATACCGATAAGAATCAACACCGGAATCAAGGTCCAGATGAATTCGACCAGCGTGCTGTCGGTGAATGTGGCGGGTGTGGGGTTTCGCGAGCGGCGATGTGCAAACATCGAGTAGAACATGGCGCCAAATACGATGATGCCAACAACAACGCATATCCACAGGCCCATGTGGTGAATTTGTTGGATGCGTTCACTCATCTCGGTGACGCCCGGGCGCATATCAAACTTTGCGCCAAGCACTACCTCGGGAATGCCCCACAAAAGCAGGATCATCAGGCCGCTCTTTGGCCCGCCGGCGTAAGAAGTCATGCTTCTCGCCGCACTTGTCTGGAGGGTTCTCGCAACGGTGCCCCCGCGTTTTTATTTGCAGGCATTCAGCCTGAATACGTGGATAAAACTATGATGTCATGCCCAAGCACCAACGAAATCCGGTGTTGCAAATGGCAGGTGTGTCTACCCGCCTGTAGGTTTATCTACGTATTGTTGCGTTGCTCTTTTCTTATTAACCTCCCTTGGGGGATTCTGGCTTTGACGCTAGCATAGGTTAAAAATTAGCTGGAGGAAAGCATCCTAACGGCGAAGCTCGGTCACTGTGCGTATCCGATTGTTTCCGGACCAGTCGCGAAATCGAATCGCTTCAGACTGATCGACCGGGCCCTGCCAGTTTCCCTGGTAGGCGAGCAAGAACAGATCACCGTCGATCTTCGCTTGCCAGGATTCGCCCTCCCAGTTGATGTAGGCCAGACTCGCAATGGAATGACGACTCCAATCGGCAGTATTCTGTGGGACCTTGGCGAACTTGTCTGCGTGGATCCAGGCACTCCACTTTTCATTGTTCCAGGTGATAAACTCCATTTTGTTTTGTGCCCAGGCCTCGTTGAGCGCTGCCTCGGCTGGGGCAGAACTGACACTGGCTGCAAATTTTGCGGCCGTGATAACGAGCAGCACTGCTACCAATAAACCGAACGACAGTCTTGCCATGGATTTCTCCTCACGCTGGTCGCGGACATGTTCTACTTGTAGCCCTTGCCGCGAGTGTGCGAATCATGCTACCTCAAAGCTGTTGCATTCTACAGTCGAAAATTTCATCAGGTCGAAGCAGCAACGTCAGGTGGGCATGTGTTGCCTGCTGTCCGAAATACGGCCAGTATGTTAAAATTTTCTAATAGAAACAATGACAAAGACAGGGAATGATATGCTGCCGCAAAGCATGCGTACAAAGAGTTTTGTGCTGACCGTTCTGCTGCTGTCGGTCATTCCCATTGCAAGTGTGGCCGATGGCACGCAGGCTGCAGACAGGATAGAACGAGGCAGGGAATTGGCATTCGATCGCCGTAAAGGCAACTGTCTCGCCTGCCACGCGATTGACGGGGGCGACCTGGCTGGCAATTACGGACCCCCATTGTTGTTAATGAAATCCCGGTTTCCGGATCGTGATGTCTTGCGCGCACAGATTTGGGATGCATCCGTGCGCCTGCCATCGACGCGCATGCCGCCTTACGGGCGCCATCGAATACTGACGGAAGATGAAATCGATCTGGTTGTCGATTTTATTCTCTCGCTGTAGTTGGGAGTGCGGAGTTTGAAATCCTTGAATCTCAAAACGTTGTTGATCGTTTGCGCCTGCGTCGCTTTGTTGGCCGGCGTTGTTCAGGCGGATCCGGAAACGGAGCGGCAGACCATGGTCGATTACTTCCAGAAAAAGTTTCCGAACGTCGAATTGGCTGAGTTTGCAAACGGTATTTATGCATTTGATGCGAACGCGCGGGAACAGTGGATTGAAATTGAAGACTTTCCGCCCTATGAAATAGCAATCGAAGATGGTGAGGCGTTTTTCAATACGCCGTTTGCAAACGGCAGGGGCTATGCTGATTGTTTTGAGAACGGTGGGATCGCGGTTCGGCAAAACTACCCGTATTTTGATTCGTCGAAAGGCGAAGTAATTACGCTTGAATTCGCGATCAATCAATGTCGGCAAGACAGCGGCGAACAACCACTGCCCTGGATGACCGGTGAGTTGGCCGCGATTTCGGCATACATGTCATTTACCTCCCGTGGCAATCCGCTTGATGTGCAAATCTCAAATGACGACTCGGGTGCGCTTGCGGCGTATGCAGCTGGCAAGCAGCTCTACTTCACGCGCCGCGGACAACTGAACTTCGCCTGCAGCCATTGCCATGTTCAGTCGGCTGGACTGGCCTTGCGTGCGGACCCTCTTAGCACGACTCTCGGTCAGGCGACGCATTGGCCCGTTTACCGTTTCAAGTGGGGCGAGATCGGCACTTTGCACAAGCGTTTTAAGGAGTGCAGCGAACAAGTACGCGCGCAGCCATTCGAGGCGCAGAGTGCCGAATGGCGCAATCTCGAGTTCTATCTCACCTACATGAGCAACGGCCTCGAGATAAACG
>Ga0209988_10001636_pt1 | contig 14619 bp, 12 predicted proteins | sample N075metaG_FD_183115 | JGI IMG/M metagenome (GOLD analysis project Ga0209988, IMG submission 183115) | Deep subsurface microbial communities from Kermadec Trench to uncover new lineages of life (NeLLi) - N075 metaG (SPAdes) (version 2) | ecosystem: Environmental > Aquatic > Marine > Ocean trench... | reverse complement strand
TTTTGCTTCAACAAAGCGGCTGCCCGTTCGCTGCCCGTTTTTCGCCAGACCTCGTAGGTACGCAGCACATTGACGTCGGATGCCTGCCCTGCGCCGTCGCGAACTTCGTGCAGCACATCAACCAGTTTTTGAAATTTTCCGGAGAGCTCGCAATAAACATCAACCAGTGCACGACCGCGTGTCGTACCGCGTATCGCGTCGGATAATGAGCCGTATGCGGCACCGCCCATGTTGATGTAGTAGTCGATGTCGACCGATTTGTCCTGCAAGCCATCGGCGAAAAAACCGGCCGTGAACAAAGCGACGTCGCCGAGTCGTTGTAATGAAACACTGCGCTGTTCGGCTGTTGGCGCATCCGCGGCATCCGCCATCATTAACGCCAGCGGTCGCACGCCGTAGAACTCACCATCGTCTTCGTATATTTCTTCGGAGCGGGCAAAAATTGTGAGCAGGTTAACAACGTAATGACTGGTGTGCGGATCAACCTGCATCCCTTGATTATCGATGGCCGCACCAATTGACTCGCGAAAGAAATCGCGCAGATTGGCGACCGGAACAACCCGATCGTGAATATGAGTGCATGTCATCAGTCTTGCATCCTTATCTATTCGAATAGAACACACACCAGATATAAAGGATTCAGGCTGAATGCTTTGTGAACGGGTTCACGTTAAGGGTGTTTACGCGAGTGTTTATACCAACTTTGTGAAGTAATACGGAATTATGCGTTTCTGATACACTTCGTGGCCGAATGAGATATGGGGGCATCTCTTATGGATATTTTGAGTAACCTTGGTGAAATTAATTGGTTAGCTGTGGTTACAGCAACCTTCGCCGCTTTTTTTCTTGGCGGTCTGTGGTATTCAAAAAAATTATTTGGAACCCGTTGGATGCTGGAGATTGGCCTCACGGAAGATTCAATTTATTCCTCGGGTATGGCGCGCACATTCGGCACAACGTTTGTTTTGCAATTTATTGCGGCGACTGCGCTTGCTGTATTTCTCGGCACTGACAGCAGCTGGATGAATGGTCTGCAATCCGGTTTGCTAATTGGTTTTCTGTGGGTTGCAACGGCCTACGGCACTACCTATTTATTTGAGCAACGCTCGCTGTGTTTGTTCATGATCAACGCTGGCTATAACGTGGTGTTGTTCGCAGTGATGGGTACAATTTTGGGTGCCTGGCACTAGCGCCCTACCACATTTCCCTTAGTTTGCCGGCGACGTCGATCTGCTTGTCCGTTTTCGGGCGCAGGTACCGGGCGGTTGACTCGTTTCTGCCGTGAAAGCGTGGCTGCATGGTGCTCATTAATTTTTCCGTCAGGAATCGGCTCCTGGCACCGTATACATGTTTGTCCCCGTCCCGACGTTGCTGGGTTACGTAATACCTCAATGGCGCGATCAACTGCAGTGACTGTCGTGCACGCGTCATCGCGACATACAGCAATCGACGCTCTTCTTCGATCATCTCCGGTTTGCCTGTCGCAAATTCGGATGGAAAATTTCCGTCTGAGAAGTTAAGCACAAACACCGCCTCCCATTCCTGACCTTTGGCCGAATGTACCGTGGAAAGAATCAAATAGTCCTCGTCAAGTAATGGATCACCAGCCTGGTCGCCGACGGCGGCCGGTGGATCCAGAGTCAACTCGGTAAGGAATCGTTCGCGGGTCGGATAGCGACCTGATATTTGTTCAAGCTGTTCGAGATCGGCTTGTCGCGTATCAATGCTGTCGTACATGCGTTCAAGGTGTGGTTGATACCAGCGCCTCACGTGTGCCAACTGTAATTGCCACTCCGTCTCAGACAACTCAGCGGATGACAAGTCTTGCATTAACGTACAAAACTGTGGCCAGTCCTCGCGTGCTGCTGACGGTGGTACGAAATTTTTCAATGACGAGAATAAATGATCCGCCATCTCCAGGTGATCGCAACATTGCGCCGCATAAGATGGCCCCATACCGGGTAGCATTTTCAATACCCGAAATGCGGCAACCTGGTTGCGCGGGTTTTCGGCCCACTTGAGTACGGAGAGCATGTCTTTGACATGCGCCGCTTCAAGAAACTTGAGCCCGCCATATTTCACATACGGGATGTTTCGCCGCACAAGCTCCAGCTCCAAACGATCGCTGTGATGCGAGCCACGAAACAAAACCGCCTGGTCCATCAATTGCATGCCGCCTTCGCGGTTTTCCAGGATAGCTTCAATAACAAATTCTGCTTCTGCATCGCCGTCTTCCACGGTGACGTATTGCGGCATTGCTCCGCCCTTTTTATCGGTGAACAAGTCTTTCTTGTATTGTCTGTCCGCTTCAGCAATCAGACAATTCGCTGAGTCCAGTATGGGCTGCAATGAGCGATAGTTTTGTTCGAGGCTGACGATGCGTGCGGATGGAATGTAGTGATCCGGAAAATTTAAAATGTTTTCGACATCGGCTGCGCGAAACGAATAAATCGATTGGGCGTCATCGCCGACAACAGTGACGCCGTTTCCATCTGGTTTGAGTGCGTCGAGTATTTCAGCTTGCAGGATATTCGTGTCCTGATACTCGTCGATGAGCACATGGTCAAACCAGGAGCCGATTTCTGCGGCCAGCTCTGCGTCTTCCACAAGGTGACACCAGTACAGGAGCAAGTCGTCGTAATCGAGCAATTGATATTTCTGCTTGCGCTCAACATAGCGCCTGAATAACGTTCGCAGTTCCTCCTCCCAGTCTGCACACCACGGAAAGGTCTCGTTTAACGACTCGAGCAATGGCTTGCGAGTGTTGACGCATCGCGAATAGATGGACAGACAGGTGTCTTTTTTCGGAAACCGCCGTGACTTTCGGGACAGATTGAGCTCATGCCGCACCACATCCATGAGATCCGCCGAGTCGCCACGATCGAGTACAGAAAATGCAGGATCCAGGCCAAGGTTATGTGCGTATCGGCGAATCAGCCGGTTCGCGACGGAATGAAAAGTACCGGACCAGGGCAATATGCCTTTCGACAATGGCGGGCTGTTGCTTCCAGCTACTGCTTTTCGAACAATCGATTCGACCCGGCGCGTCATCTCAACGGCTGCACGCCGTGTGAATGTCAGCAGCAGGATACGCTCCGGACTGACACCCTGGATAATCAGGTGTGCAACCCGATGCGCGAGCATCATGGTTTTGCCGGTGCCGGCACCCGCAATGACCAGTAGCGGACCCGCAGCGAAACCGCCGTCTTGCATGCTTTGGCCATATGACGCCGCCTGACGCTGCGCCGGGTTCAGCATCTCAAGATAGTCTTCCTGCAGTTCTGCCGCCTGGCCCATGGCAACTCCGGTCAAAGATCTGTATTTTTATACAGTACTGTATGAATATACAAGGGCGGTTGCTTATTTTTGCAGAAAACCCTCTACAGCCGCGGCCAGCGCTTCGGGTTGATCGAAGTGAACCATGTGGCCTGCGCCCTCAATAGTCGCAATTTCCGCCGACACAAACGGCAAAGACACCCCATCGGGGGCAAGCCAATGCAATACATTCGGGCGAAACTGACTTTCGGCGCCGACCACAAGCAACGCGGGCGCTTTGGTCTGGCGCCAGCAAGCTTCAGCCTCGCTGCGCCGGTAGAGCACTGGATTGGGTAGCTTGTGCGCAGGATCGGCCTTGATCCTGATCAATCCGTCGTCGTCCTCACTTGCCCACTGGCTCGCTACAAACTGCGCCCGGTCAGCTCGCATGCGTGGATTCTGCCGCTGTATTCTCTGCGCGAATTCGTCGAAGGAGGCATAGCTTCGATAGTCTGCGCCTTGCCGGCCCTTCTCGATCCAGCGCCGATAGTTGCCGGGGGCGTCCTCCGGATCGCGGTCGGCAAGACCAAAGCCCTCGACGTTAATGAACTTTGCCACACGATCCGGAAAAACACCCGCATAGAGTCCGGCAACATTGCCACCCATGCTATGGCCGAGAAGTGTTGCCGGTTGATCCGGTGTGTAAATCGCTAACAACGCATCGAGATCGGCCAGGTAATCCGGGAACCAATAACTTTCTGCACGACCAATGGATGCACCGAATCCGCGCCAGTCCGGCGCAATGACATGCCAGTCATCTTTGAGCTGGTCGACGACAAACTGGAAAGTAGACCCGGCATCGCCCCAACCATGCAGCATCACCAGCAATTTGTTCGATGAGTCGCCCCACTCGCTGACATGGTAATCAATACCACGCACGACGTGCCGCGCTGATCGGCGACTAACAAGTGAAATATAGTGTTCTTTGGATTTATTGCTCAAGTGACCCTGCCCATCCAGCGCCTCACCGGTATATCATCACCAGTCTACTGACAAGAGGATACAAGATGGGACGAGTCTCCAACAAAGTTGCACTGGTAACGGGTGCCGCACAAGGATTGGGTGCTGCAATCGCTGCGATGCTTGCCAAAGAAGGCGCTAGCGTGGTGTTGAGCGACATCAATATCGATGGCGTCCGGCAACAGGCAAATGATATTAATAGTTCACATGCGGGTCGCGCCGTCGCAATTGAACACGATGTTACAGATGCTGAACAATGGGCAAGCGCGGTCAAGCAGTGCAAAGAGATGTTTGGCGGCCTGAATATCCTGGTCAACAACGCGGGCATAGGATCCATTGGCAATGTTATCGATGAAACGTTCGAAAACTGGAAACGCGTGCACTCGATCGATCTGGACAGTGTCTTTCTCGGCTGCAAGACGGCCATTCCGCTGATGGCCGAAAGCGGCGGTGGCTCCATCGTCAACATTTCTTCCATTTCAGGGATTATCGCCGGCCACAATCTGGCGGCATACAACTCTGCAAAAGCGGCAGTGCGTCACCTGAGCAAATCGGTCGCTTTGCATTGCGCGCGCGCCGGAAACAATATTCGTTCCAACTCGGTACACCCTGTATTCGTTGATACACCGATACTCGACGGCATGTCGCGTGGCGAGGACCGGGCAGAGACGTTGAAAAAGCTTGCCCGGCAAATACCGATCGGACGCGTCGCAGATCCCGACGACGTTGCATACGCTGTCCTCTATCTTGCATCCGACGAGTCCGGATTTGTAACCGGCAGCGAACTCAAAGTCGACGGCGGCATAAGCGCAATGTAGTTTTTTGTTTGAACGCAGATAAGGGTATGTCCAGATAATGAGCAGGAAAGCGGTAATCATCGGCGCGGGCCACTCCGCAGGCCAGGCTGTTGCCAGCCTCAGGCAGAAAAAATATGACGGTAAAATCGTATTGATTGGTGATGAAGATCACTACCCGTATCAGCGGCCGCCCTTGTCCAAAAAGTTTCTTGCAGGTGAGTTGGCGGCCGAGCGCCTGTACGTGAAGCCACCAGCGTTTTATGACGATCCTGATATCGATGTGCGGCTTAACACCCGCATAACAAAAATTGATCCGGCCAACAGGAAGGTGATTGACGCCAGCGAGCGGGCCTGTGACTACGATGACCTGGTCATCGCGACGGGCGCACGCGTCAGGAAACTTGATCTGCCAGGATCTGACCTGCCCGGCGTGCATTACCTCCGAACGATCCAGGACGTTACCCGCATGCAAAGCGACATGAACAAGGATGCGCGACTGGTCATTATTGGCGGCGGTTATATCGGCCTGGAGGTTGCTGCGGTCGCGGTCGGCCTGGGACTCAACGTCACTGTTGTAGAAATGGCAGAGCGCGTTATGAGTCGTGTTGTCTCAAAAGATGTTTCCAGTTTTTACGAAGCGGAACACCGGCGGCACGGTGTCGATCTCAGGCTTGCGACCGGCCTCAGCGGTTTTTCCGGCAACGAAACTGTCGAAGAGGTGAATCTCTCCGATGGCTCCAGTATCGCTACCGACCTTGTTTTGATTGGCATCGGCGTGATTCCGAATGTCGAACTCGCTGTCGATGCCGGTCTGCATGTCGACAACGGCATTCGCGTTGACGAGCACTGCAGAACCAGCGAGCAGCATATCTACGCGATTGGCGATTGCACGAATCACCCCAACAACTTGCTCGGATGTCAGCTGCGACTGGAATCGGTACACAACGCGCTTGAGCAGGCGAAAACTGCCGCTTCCAATATTTGCGGCGATGAACTCCGATATTCACAGGTCCCCTGGTTCTGGTCCGATCAATACGACCTGAAGCTGCAGATAGCCGGAATTTCGCAAGGCTACGACCGCACCGTATTAAGAGGTGATCCGGCAGAGCGGTCATTTTCCTGTCTTTATCTAAAGGACGGTCAGTTTATCGCCATAGATTCGATTAACGCGCCAAGGGACTTCATGCAGTCCAAGCTATTAATCGGTAATCGTGCGGTTATCAGTCCCGACAAACTCGCCAATACGGATATCGCGTTAAAGGACATGGCCTGAGATTCAAGGACTTAAGGAATCTACTCTTCGCTTAAACGTTCTTCCAACAGCGCTGATTCGTCAGAGATCGCGATACTCAGCATGCCCGACATTGATACCGGGCCTTGCAAAGTGGAGTAAGCGCGCGCATTAAGAGATTCAACCGCCTCACTTTGCAGGCCATCGAATTCGCCGCCCAGTCCGGTTACGCGCGCTGTGCCAAGAGCCCCCGGCCCGACAGACATGTTTCTGCTCCAACTGCCCCGCCAGGCGTCACTTGAGCTCCACCAGGCGGGAATAACGATGTCTCGTAAATAGGCCCAGTAACTTTCTGTCTGATCGATAGCAAGAGTTCCGCGTCCAGGCATGTACAGATGCCAGACACTATTGACGAGAAATTCTGACTTATACAAACGCGACTTTTCTGATGGGCTCGACATCTTTATTCCAATGCCGGCTGGCTGGCCCCGAGCATCGGTCAGGCTGGTTACCAGCACCTGGGAATCCTTAATCGCCGGCTCCCACAACTCCGAAACCTTGTTCGGATACGGCCGGCTCATCGATTCGCCGTCGTTTGTAAACAAGATGGAATCGGCGACTACGGCAGAATACGACAAAGCGGTCATTTTGGCGTCGGATACTGCGAGCGGCGACAATTTCGCCTGTCCTACAAACGGGTTGTAATAAAACCCTGCTGCAAAAAAAGCGGCTCCGAATATCAAACCAACGACAAGGGAGATCACATATTTCATTTTTCATCACCAAGCGGGCCAACCAGTGACGTAATCAGCTCAAGGCGACCTGTCACGTCGTACTCGGCATCGGCGACTTCCGTATTGAAGTATTCGCTTACACCGCCGTTCAAAACTTCGAATTCGCCAGTACCCGCCATCAACAGACCGTTTCGCAGTCCATCTTTCGAGGGCTTCAGTTGCATGCGCAGAAACATGGAGCCGCGCGCCGGCAGATGCAGCATCCATTGAATAAACGCACCAGATGATTCCTGGGAGTTGCTCACCCGTGCTGCGATACCAATAACGACATTATTACTGTTTCTCAGTTTAAAAATTTCGCTTGCAGCGCCATTCAACGATTCATCTTTGGGCCACTGTAATCCTGGCGGAAACGCGCTTGATTTATCGCCAGAGCGCTTGCCCGCAAATATTCGATCTGCCGGCAAATTGATATAAAAAGTCTCCGAATTCCCGCCGTTCGGTCGAACGGAAATCAGTGAGGCTTCTCGATGGAGATCGACGGCTTGCACGAAATAGACCAGGGATGCCGCACCGGCAACCCCAAGTATCAGTCCAAGCATAAAAGTCTTAATCAAATGTGCGCCCTGCCTGTATTATCTGTGCCGCAGCCGATCCACGACGTGGATAGCGTAACAACCTGATGATCTTAGTTAAATCGCATGCATCACTCATCTTCGAGTCGAGGAAATTGTGACCCAGTGCACAATAAATCATGTCCAAACCGGCCCAGGTCACGCTGATGGCGATAGTTGGCCGCGAGACCTGGAGCTAAAGACGTGAAAACACTCTGCCTCTGGTCCGGCCCACGCAATGTGTCTACCGCGCTAATGTACAGCTTTGCCGAGCGGCCGGACACCCATGTCGTCGATGAACCCCTGTACGGCCATTACCTGAGGGTGAGCGGTGCCGATCATCCGGGTCGCGACGAAATCATGGAAGCGATGAACTGCGATGGCAACGCCGTAATGCAAGGCTTGCTTGCCGGCAATCGACCGCAAGCGGCAATATTGTTTATCAAGCACATGGCACACCACCTGGTGGACATGAACCTGTCGTTTCTGGCTAAAACAGAAAACGTGCTGCTAATCCGCGACCCCGAGCAAATGCTGCCGTCGCTGACCGTGCAACTTCCAAACGCCGGGCTCGCGGATACCGGCCTTAAGCGCCAGTGGGACGTGTATCAAATGCTGAAAGCCGACGGGCAGTCGCCGATCGTTATCGACGCAAAGGAATTGTTGCTGGATCCGAGCGGAGTACTGCAGGCACTTTGCGCACATCTGCGTATAGACTTTTACGACAACATGTTGAGCTGGCCGGCGGGTCCGCTTGACGAAGACGGCATTTGGGCAAGACACTGGTACCACGCCGTGCACAAAAGTACCGGCTTCGCGAGTTATGTCGCCAAGAGGGATTTTCCGGACACATTAAGGCCGTTGCTGGACGAATGCCGGCCTTATTATGAGAACCTGTACGAATATGCACTAAGGGCGCGACGCGCCGGGGAAATCGAATCATGAATTATCCAGACCCGCGAAATGCGGACATTTTGGTTTACGTGAACGGAGAAATCGTTCCCAGGAAGGAGGCCAAAGTGTCGGTGTTCGACAGCGTCGTCCAGGGCGGTGATGCTGTATGGGAAGGGTTGCGGGTTTATAAAGGCCGCATTGCTGCGCTGGCCGGTCATCTGCAACGACTGCAAAACTCTGCCAAAACCCTGGCCTTCGAGAGCGTGCCTTCATCGGACGAAGTCAAGGCTGCGATCTTTGCCACGCTTGGGGCAAACGGCATGACCGACGATGCACACATTCGACTGACTCTTACACGCGGCGAGAAAATTACGTCGGGTATGAACCCGCGATTCAATCAGTCCGGCTGCTCATTGATCGTGCTGGCCGAATGGAAGCCGCCCGTTTATTCTGATGCAGGCATCACGGTAATCACCTCGTCGATTCGCCGCAATACCAGCCAATGCCTGGATTCGAAAATCCATCACAACAATTTGCTTAACAATATTCTCGCGTCAATCGAAGCGAATGTTGCAGGTGTTGACGCAGCGGTCATGCTTGACGTTAACGGATTTGTTTCTGAAATGAATGACACCAATATTTTCATGGTTCGCGATGCAATGCTGTTGACACCGTTCGCCGACAGTTGCCTGCCGGGCCTCACCCGGCAAATGATCCTGGATATAGCGCTTCGGGATGGCATCGCATTTCAAGAGAAAAACCTGTCAACGACAGACCTGTATACAGCGGATGAAGTATTCACGACTGGCACGATGGGTGAGCTGACGCCGGTTTTGATGGCGGACGGCAGGACGATTGCTGACGGTCGTTGTGGGCCTATGACAAAACGCCTGCAAACACTGCACCGGGAATACGCGTTCGAAAACGGGGAGTCTTTGCCTGGTTACGAGGAATAGTAGCCTTGAATATATTCGTCAAGACTGATCGTGTCAGAAGCTTCAATTGCTGCCTGACGCTTCAGTGAGTCAGCCGCCTCTTCTTCAAACTGCTTAAGCTGATCGTCGCTTGTTACCTCGAGCGTCGCGAAATAGTGCTGATTATTTCTCGCGGCATCGAGTGCGTAATGGAAAAAGCCGTTTCCTGTAGTACGAAGGTCCTGGAGAATTCGTGCCGATGGAGTCAACTCGGGATCGGCAATGAGCGATGCTTGCGCCTTCACGGCCTGCGCATAGTCATCACGATCACTGCCACTGTCGATTAGTTCGGCCACTTTCTCGACTTTCTTGAGAATATCCCCAGCCCACTGTTTCAGGCTGACCAGTTTTCCCTGCCGCGACAGCATTAGCTCCGGATCACGGCCCGCGGTTGCAGTTACCGAGTGATTTGCGCTGGCCTCCTGACTCTCGGTGTCATCAAACGGCGGACTGTCTTCGAGCAGGCAGTAAACCAGCAACGCCTCTACGAATCTCATCGTGTTCTGGCTGATGCCCACTGGGTCGAAAATATTCAGGTCCAGTGAGCGCACTTCTACATACTCTATACCGCCACGGCGCAATGCGGCGGTCGGACGCTCGCCGGAATGTGCCACGCGCTTCGGACGAATCGAGCTGTAATATTCGTTCTCGATTTGCAATTGATTGACGCTGAGTTGACGGTATTCGCCGTCGACTTTTACGCCGATCTTCTCGAAATTAGGCTCTGGCGTTGAGATTGCGGCGCTCAAGTCGCTGATGTATTCATCGAGATTATTCAAGGAAATTTTCAGGCCTGCCTGACTGTTGTTGCTGTATCCAAGATCGCTCATTCGCAACGAGGTGGCGTACGGCTGATAGAAAGTGTTCTTGTCATATGACGGCATTGATATGCCGGCGCCAGACGCGAATGACTTGCACAACGCCGGTGACGCACCGAACAGATACAAAACAAGCCAGGAGATGCGACGATAGTTTCGTAACAAGCCCAGGTACGCTGCCGAACGAACTTCATCCTCACTTTCGGACAGCTGTTCGAGGTCTTTATAAACGGGCCAAAAGGGCTCGGGCAACGAATAGTTGAAATGTATGCCTGCAATGGTCTGCATTTTTCGACCGTAACGATAACCGAGACCCCTTCGGTAAATCGTTTTCATTTGACCCACATTTGAGCTGCCATATTGCGCCAGCGGGATGTCGTTATCCGTTGCCATGACGCACGGCATACTGGTTATCCAGAGCAGCTCGTCATCCAGGTGCTTATAGGTGAATTGATGCACGTCACAAAGAAATTTCAATGCCTCCCAGGTGTTGGAGAAAGCAGGGCTAATGAATTCGAGCAACGCTTCTGAAAAATCTGTCGTTATGTACTTGTTGGTAAGCGCCGAGCCCAAACCAGACGGTTGTGGGCGCATTGACAGTGATCCGTCTTGTTTTATGCGCAGCGATTCTTTCTCTATGCCCTTCAGCCCACCCCACAGGCAAGCCTTCGCATTGTTTGCGGAAAGTTTATTTATCCGATCTGAAAAATTATTACTCAAGCCACGCGGCCTCCGCGAAAACGCAAGCCTCAGGGGCTTGAAAAGCCGACTATACAGGCGGCTCGCAGCACTTCCAACGATCACAGATGTTTGTATTGCCAACCAATTCACACTCGAGCGCCCTTTGACGTACTATTATCAGTGCCTCAAATACCGCCGACATTGTTTCTGGAGAACTTCCAATATGAGCGATTTCAAATTGCGCCGACTGCAAGACCAAGCAAGTGGCCCGGCCACATTAATCAGCCAGGGCTGCAAGATCACTGGCGTCATTTCCGGCGACGGCGATTTTCAGATTAGCGGTGAAATCGATGGAGATTGCGACCTGACCGGCACTGTCACGATAACTAAAAGCGGCTATTGGAAAGGATCAATACGGGCCGGGACGATAATAGTATCCGGCACAATAGACGGCGACCTGGAGTCTGCCGGACATATCGAGATTAGTAACACCGCCAAAGTGAGCGGCACCATCACCGGCGAAGCGATCGCTGTTGCCGAGGGCGCCATCATCGAGGGCGTGATGAAAACAACCGGCAGTGCAGACCTGCTTAATTTCAAAGAAAAACGAAAAAGCAACTACGAAGACTAGTCTGGAAAAATAGTAACTTTGATTCGATTGTTCTGCATCGCAACGGTATTCCAGTCATCTGCAGAATATCCACCATTCGCAATGGGGTAAGAGATCAACGGCTCGCTATTTCCCAGCGGCACAACATTGATTCGAATTTGGCCACCCGTTTGCTGCAGCGTGTTGCTAATGAAGATCGCGAAGGTGACCGATTGCTGGCTGCTTTGTTTCAATGCCTCATCTGTGGCGAGCCCGACCAAATCACACTGACCCACCGTTTTTCCCGCGCTGGCCAGCTCGTAAGCTCCCGCACTTGTTTGCATTGTACAAAAATCACCAACATGCGTTTCGACCTGCACCTGACCTGTAAATCCCAGTTCCTGAAGTTGCGCCAGCAGGTCCTCGAATACCGGTAAGCGCATGTCGTCCAGCGGAATTCGGCCGTATTGGTATACAGCAGTCTGATTTATGCCCCATTCGATTGCGCGAAGCGCTGAATCGTACGCGTCGCCCAGTGACTGTTGGTAACCGTCGAGGCGCTGTTGAATCTCTATTTCACTTTGCGCGTCGATCGATTGCTGTTGTTGCAGAGCGCTGACAAGGTCATCGTTTACCTGTTGCATGGCCAACCAGCTCTGCTCGCGCTCCCATGACAGCCAGCCAAAAATGATTACGACGATCACCAGCACTATTGCAGCAACCGGGTAACGAATGGTCTTTTGTACTTCTGATTCTTCGTCCGTGGGTTCTTTATCGTCGCCGGTGGGCGTTCGAATTTCATCGGCTACTATCGCCGCGATGGTTTCGTAGCTATCGAGCAAATCGCGCCGAAGAATTGCGCGCTGTTGATCGAACAAATCCTGCATCAGTATTTTAATGCTCTGATCAAGCTGCTCGGGCGGACCCGTGTCGGCTGATTCGTCGCCGACAATACCCGGCTCCAATACCGTAGTTTCGCCAAAGTCGACATCGTGCGCATCGATAACTCTTAATGAGGCCAGTATCTTTGACACTTCGACCGGTTCGACTTCCTTCGGCAACACGCCCACTGCGCCCAGCGCACGTGCCTGGCCCACATACACCTCTCCCTTTTGCGAGGTATACATCATGATGGGTATCGTCGCGGTGTCGGGATTGTTTTTGATGGCGGAAACGGCTTCAAATCCATCCATCCCCGGCATCATGTGGTCCATGAAAATAACATCGGGACGATGATCGTTGAGATAGTCCAGGGCCACTTCTGCAGACTCTGCTGTATCGACAGCGAGCGCATGATTCTCGAGCATGCGTTTTAGTACAACACGTGCTGTTCTCGAATCGTCGACTATTAGCGCCGTCTTGCCCAAAGCTGACACCTCGTTTGCTCTATCGGCGACTCTGCCGGATAGGCCCTGTTGCCCGAAACATTACTGATTATGTCATTGTAACTCCAGTATGTCGCACATGCCGATTTCAGAAGATTTTCGCTAACTCGTTGATTAATATTGCCTGTTTAGCATCGTCTGGTTGTCGAAATCGGACAGTCGCTATTACGACAAAGTCCTGCATTGCACTTTTGCTGCGGTGTTAGACTGTCTTGGATAAACCAATTTGAACTCGGGGCCACTGCGGGAGCCCCGACATAAAGTCTAGCTAACAACAAAAATAGTGCGTGACGATGGCCATCCGGGCAGCAATTGACGGATGTCGAGATCGTTAACGTCGGTAACCACTGATGTCCAGCAAAATACTGCCAAGATACCTGCTACTTTCCTCCACCCTGGCGATTGTAGTCGTAGGCATAATGCTGTCGATGTTTTACGGCCAGTATCGCTGGCTTGCCAACAGCATCGTGGAAACCAGTGTCGAGCAACACGACGTAATTCTTGCTGCCAGTTATGAGCGCCGGGCACGAGCTCAGTTACACCGAATTGCCGATAGTATCGCAGATGTTTACCCTGGCACCGACCGGGTGCCGATGATGAAAATGCTGCGCGAAGCAGTATCGAACAACAGAAACCTGGTCGGAATACAGTACAGAGCCGTAAGCGGATCGAGTTTTCAAACAGGTGATATCGGCGATCTGGACGAGCTTGAGATCGTCGACAGCTCTTCGTGGCAGTCGAGCAACCTGTTTCTAACTTATCCGGTTGTAAGAAACGAAACTGAAATCGGCGTACTCGTTAGCAATCATTCACTTGCCGACCTGCATGCGGAGTCCCTGACGTTCAAAGATAGCCTGCTCGCAGAAAAAGTAGCGCGTCGACAAAGCAGCATCATTTGGATTGGCATGGCGTCATTAATAACATTGACCATGTGCGGCCTCGTTATCTGGCTAATCGCCAGCACGCAGGCAATTCGCATCCGGCAGTTGGCGAATCAGGCAGAGCGCATCAGCGATGCTGATTTCGGAGAGCCACTAGAGGTTTTGCATGGCGATGAGCTTGGCAATCTGGCCGAAACGTTTAATCGAATGCGCAGCAAGCTGCAGGCGACGACAATGTCCCGCGATTACGTCGACAGCGTCCTCGCGAGCATGAACGAAGCGATTATCATCACTTCGCCAAACAACATAATTACCCGGATCAACAAAGCCACCGAACGGCTGCTCGGTTATTCGGAAAACGATTTAATGGGCAAGGCCCTGGACTTTATTGTCGACCCGGAAAAAAGCGGGACGCTGCAGGTCGATATGCCCTCGGGCGTACCTAACGAAGCGTTTCTCATTTCGATTAACGGGGAATCCATTCCTGTTTCGTATACGGGTTCGGTTATCACTAACAAAGACGGGGTTTCAGGCGACCTGATATACGCCGCGCAAAACATTACAGAAAGGCACAAGGCCGAACAAAGGATTCGTTACCTGGCACGTATCGATCCGTTGACCAAGGTGCCCAATCGCATGCAGTTTCAGCACTTGCTGCAGCGCGCGATAGCCAAAGCGAAGCGGTCCGACAAGCCACTTTGCCTGCTCTACGTGGACATCGATCACTTCAAAGAAATCAACGACAC
>Ga0209988_10001634_pt1 | contig 14623 bp, 13 predicted proteins | sample N075metaG_FD_183115 | JGI IMG/M metagenome (GOLD analysis project Ga0209988, IMG submission 183115) | Deep subsurface microbial communities from Kermadec Trench to uncover new lineages of life (NeLLi) - N075 metaG (SPAdes) (version 2) | ecosystem: Environmental > Aquatic > Marine > Ocean trench... | reverse complement strand
TTCTAGTTCTATCTCGATATTATCCATATATTCGCTTGCCATCGGTGCTCGGTTGTAAGAATTAAATTTAGTGAGACTTTAAAACTAGCATAAAACTGCTTTATATCTGTTATTTACACCATTTTGTTAACAAGTTTGTTAAATATCAAGCCTGGAAGAGGGGTTAGAGCCATGGCCCAATGAAGGAGATGTTTCGATTGAGGACATTAATATCATTTACTTTACATAATATACATTATACGCAATTATAGTCGTTTAATAATTAGTGACTTAATTAAAATAAAGATTAATTAATTGAAATTATTAACCAGTCTCACATTACAACTTAAGCTAATTGATCTACCATGCTGCACGAACCTTATTATTAATAAACTCTTCAACTCCGAGATGAATTGATGGCAGCAACCAAGGAAATTTATGCCCGCCCTGTTTATTTAATCGATGGTAGTCGCACGCCTTTTTTGAAGGCACGCGGTAAGCCAGGCCCCTTTAAACACGCGGAGTTGGGTATTTATGCAGCGCGCCCGCTAATTCAACGTATGCCATTCTCGGCTAAAGATTTTGACGAGGTGATCATGGGTTCAACTATGCCTGGACCCGATGAAGCGAATATCGCCCGAATTGTGGCACTCAGACTTGGCTGTGGGGATGATATCCCGGCCTATACCGTACACAGGAACTGCGCTTCCGGCATGCAGGCCCTGGATTCTGCCGCAATGTCGATCGCCAGTGGCCGCGCCGAACTGATACTTGCCGGCGGTATCGAGGCTATGAGCCAGGCACCACTGCTACTGCACCCGAAGATGGTGACCTGGCTAGCGTCCTGGTGGGGCGCAAAATCCGTCGCGGGGAAATTAAAAGCGCTTTCCGCGTTTAGACCCGGCCTATTAGCACCGGTCATTGCGTTGTTAAAGGGGTTAACTGACCCGGTAGTCGGTATGAATATGGGCCAAACCGCCGAGCAAATAGCCTACCGCTTCGATATCAACCGTGAAATGATGGACCAGTTCGCCCTCGACAGCCATATGAAATTACATGCCGCACAACAGAGCGATGATCTTAGGGAAGTAGAAGCTATATATGACACTGATGGCAAGGTATACGATCACGACGATGGCGTTCGCCCTGACTCCACGCTGGAAAAACTGGCTAAATTACGCCCTGCTTTCGACAAGCCTTATGGGCTCGTTACACCAGGCAACAGCGCACAGATTACCGATGGTGCCGCAGCACTGGTTGTCGCCAGTGAAGGCGCGGTTAAAAAATATAAACTGCCGGTAATGGCGCGAATCGTCAGTACCGAGTGGGCGGCCTTGAGCCCGTCTGAGATGGGCTTAGGACCGGCGCATGCGATTGCACCACTGCTTAAATCACAGGGTTTAAAACTCGAATCGATTGATTTTTGGGAAATTAACGAGGCTTTCGCGGCCCAGGTTCTTGCGGTAATAGCCGCGCTAAAGGATAAAGATTATTGTAAAAATCATCTCGGACTCAGATCCGCGGTTGGTGAAATTCCGCTCGATCGACTCAATATTCATGGCGGTGGTGTCAGTCTTGGGCACCCGGTTGGCGCCAGCGGCGCCAGGATAGTTTTACACCTGGCCAGGGTACTCGAGGCTAACAACGCTAAACGTGGTATAGCATCGCTTTGTATTGGAGGGGGCCAAGGGGGTGCTATGTTAATCGAACGCGAGACCAGCACGACTTCAATAGCAAGTCCTAAAAGAGCGACTCCTAAGAAACGGAGTCCTAAGAAAGTGAGTCCTAAAAAATGAGTGTAGAGATCATTGACTGGTTTCCGGAAACCGATAAACAGGGCGTCCTGTGGTTAACATTGGACAAGCAGGACTCTGCTACTAACGTCCTTTCAACTTCGATACTCGAACAGTTGAACACGCTGGTCGATCAAATTACCGCAGACAGGCCGACCGCGGTCATTTTTCAGTCGGGTAAAGCCTCAGGGTTTATCGCCGGGGCGGATGTTAAGGAGTTCCTGCTGGTGAGCAACAAGCAGGAAGCATTGATCATGATTAAACGAGGGCAAAATGTCTTCAGCCGGATAGAATCGCTCACCTGCCCCACGGTTGCTCTGATCGAAGGATTTTGCATGGGTGGCGGCACCGAGCTCGCGCTGGCCTGTGACTACCGGGTCGCACTGGATGATTCGTCTACCAAGATAGGTTTGCCCGAAATAAAACTGGGAATACATCCTGCTTTTGGTGGTGTAGTGCGTTCGACCGCGATCATCAACCCGCTAAAATCACTGGAAATGATGTTGACCGGACGGGCACTATCGGCGCGGCAGGCAAAATCGATTGGCCTTATCGACCTGGTTCAGCCCAAACGCCAGATCAAACGCGCAGCGCAGCAGTTAGCACTTTTCCCTCCGAAGAAACGCAAGATGCCATTGTCCGGCAAAATACTGTCACTGCCAGGAATTCGCAACCTGCTTGCTGGTTATATGAAAAAACAGGTAGCAAAAAAAGCACCACGACAACACTATCCCGCCCCTTATGCTTTGCTAGATATCTGGTGTAATTACTACGGTAGAAAAAAACGCCTGATGGAAGAAGAGGCGAATTCGGTGGCACGCCTGATCCAGGGAAATACGGTGCGTAACCTGATCAGGGTATTTTTTCTACAAACCCGGCTCAAGGGGCTGGGTAGCAAAAAAAAGCTATCGCTCAACCAGGTCCATGTGATCGGTGCGGGTATCATGGGAGGCGACATAGCCGCCTGGTGTGCATTGCGTGGATATCGGGTAACTTTGCAGGATCGTGAGCCGAAGTACCTGGAAAACGCGATGAAACGCGCCAATCAGTTGTTCCGGAAAAAGCTTAGAACAACACACGAACGCAATGCCGCACTGGATCGACTGATTCCTGATTGCAATGGCTACGGGGTCGGAAAAGCAGATGTCGTGATCGAGGCAATTTTTGAAGATAAAGCTGCTAAACAGGCAGTCTACAAGGATATTGAACCCCGGATGAAGCCCGGGGCCGTGTTGGCGACAAATACTTCCAGCATCCCACTGGAAACCCTTGCCAAGGGACTCAAGAATCCCGAAAGACTGATTGGAATCCATTTTTTCAACCCGGTGGCAATGATGCCACTGGTGGAAATAGTCAAAACCAGGAAATCCTCCGAACAAACAATCGAGCAGGCAGTAGCATTCGCCTTACACATCGGCAAATTACCCTTACCGGTAAAAAGCGCGCCTGGCTTCCTGGTCAACCGTATTCTGATGCCTTACCTAGTTGAAGCGGTGACTCTATATGAAGAAGGCGTATCCCCCGAGGCCATAGACAAGGCAGCGCTCGATTTTGGCATGCCAATGGGACCCGTCGAGCTAGCCGATACCGTCGGTCTGGATATCTGTCATTCGGTTGCAGAAAATCTGGCAAGCGCTTATGGCACAAGCGTGCCGGCTGTACTGGGACAATTTGTCGAGGCTAACAAGCTGGGGAGAAAAACTGGACGCGGGTTTTACCAATATAAAAAGGGTAAGCCGATTAAAAACAAAGACGCCGACCTGGGTGATCAAAAATCCATCCAAAACCGCTTAATTTATCGACTACTTAACGAATCGGCTGCCTGTATCGACGAAAAAATTGTCGATGACCGAAACCTTCTCGACGCCGGTATAATATTCGGCACTGGATTCGCGCCCTTTCGGGGTGGGCCACTGCATTACAGCCTCGAAGAAGGCCTGGAGGCAATCACTGAATCGATGCAACAATATGGTTCGAAGTACGGCGAGCGGTTTAACCCGGTAACTGGCTGGAAATTAATCAAGCAGTGACTGCCTGGGCCGATCACATTGTATGCGTCGGTCTATCGGCCTGCAGGGCTCCAGCCAGGTAACCTTCGATCTTGTTACGAGTCAGGCCATTGTCCTGATCACTGAATTGAACACCAATACCTGCCGCCTTGTTGCCCTGCGCTCCGGTCGGTGTTACCCAGATTATTTTTCCAGCAACCGGCAGACGTTCCTTGTCCTCCATCAAACTGAGCAGCATAAAAACCTCGCTTCCGAGCGAATACTGCTTATTGGTTGGAATAAACAAACCTCCATTTTTCACATAGGGCATGTAAGCCGCATAGAGGGCGCTTTTATCTTTGATGTTGAGAGACAGAATGCCTTGACTGGGTGCTGCCATCAGTCCTTGCTCCTTTTAATGATTTGTTTCAATGATATTAGCAGATCTTCGAGCTGAATTTGAAAATTCAGGTTATTTTCCTCAATCATCAGTTGTCGTTCGGCCTGCCCTGATAGTGCAAAAATCTCCCTGGCCGCAGCTTTACTCGCCGTTTTCTGGGCCTGTAAACTCACGTCCAGGCCGCTTAATTGATAGCAATAGGCGTTGATTACCATTTTTACCAGTAGCCGTACTAGCCCGACATCAAACTTGATTAAACCAGTAGCCAGGGTCGTAATATCGATGCTGTTTTTCAGGTAGCTGGCAAATTGCTGTTTAAAATCGTCCACCAGGCCCGCATAGCCCTGTGCTTTTAGTTTAAGCGCCAGCAGGGGATCACCACCGGCAAATTCGAGATATTTCTCGCTCTCCTCTGCTCGCATCCCCTGCCCGAGTAACCAGTCCAGAGCAATCTGTTTTTCGGGTTGATCGAGTGTCAAGATCTGGCAACGGCTGCGAATCGTTATCGGTAGTTTCCCTTTATTGTGGGTTACCAGCAGTATCAGTACCTGGGGGACGGGTTCTTCCACTGTTTTTAACAGGCTATTGGCGCTGGCTATATTCATCTTTTCAGCAGGATAGATTGCGACAACCTTTAAATTGTCATAGCGACGGGTTAGATGAACCTCATGTATTAGTTCACGTGTCTGTTCTATTTTAATGTCTCTATTCATTTTTTTACGTTTGTCACCGTACAATAAACCCACATAAAAAAAATCTGGATAAGTATTTGCAAGCATCAATTCGCAAGATCGACATTGCCCACAGGGAATGACATCAGCCGCATCGGTGCACAGGACCAGCATTACCAGGTGCCAGATGAACTCGGTACCTTCTTCTCCACTGGTTAAATCAATCAATATGGCGTGAGGCAGCCTTTGTTGCTGTTTCAATGATAATATTCTATCCAGTAGTGGTTTGTGCCAGGGCAGGTAAACCGGCTGAATTTTTTCATACTCGATATCGTCATCCATTATCGAGGGTCTGGTACCGGTTTGAGTGAAAGTAGGAAACGCTGGTTGACTGTATCTATGATATCCTGACCTATTGCCTCAATCGTCCGGTCTGCATCGATTACCTGGTAATGCTTCGAATCACCCGTCGCAATCTGCAAAAATGCCTGCCTGACCCTGGATTGATACTCTGCCCCTTTTTTCTCGAACCGGTTCTCCCGCCCTTCCCTGTCAATAGCCCGCTTCAGGGCCACAGTTTCAGGGATATCAAGAATTATAATAAGCTCAGGCACGAAATCACCGACAACAAGACGGTGTACCTGCTCGACCAGTTCGAGCCCCAACTCGCCGGCTATCCCCTGGAATGCCCGACTAGAATCAGCAAATCGATCGCTGACAACCCATTGCCCTGACTTCAGGGCTGGATAGATGGTTTCATTCAGATGGGTTCGTCGTGCCGCGTACATCATCAATAACTCGGTCATCGCGTCCCATTTTTCCGGCTCACCTTCGACCAGTAATTTCCTGATATCTTCCGCGGCTGGCGAACCACCGGGTTCCCGGGTTAAAATCGCCCGATGCCCGGCCTCGATCAAGGCCTGGTGTAATCGACGAGTCTGCACGCCTTTACCCGAGCCATCCACGCCGTCGATCACGATCATCTTATTATTCATCGTCGTACCGATTCCATGCTTTACTAACCCGCAGTCGATTTTCGCCTGGCTTTTTTACCCTTGAGTTGGAATTTTCTCACCGCCTTATTATGCTCTTCCAGGGTGTTCGAAAAATAATGCGTTCCATCTCCTTTAGCGACAAAAAATAGTGCCTTGCTATCGGCTGGATGCAGGGCCGCCCTGATAGAGTCCAGACCCGGTAACGCAATAGGAGTCGGAGTTAGCCCCTTATGCAGGTAGGTATTATAAGGTGTATCCTTTTTCAAGTCGCGAAATCGGATGTTACCGTCGAAACCCTCACCGAGACCGTAAATAACAGTCGGATCGGTTTGCAGACGCATATTCTTTTCTAATCTCTGGGTAAATACCGAAGCAATTAATGGTCGTTCATAGGCCACGCCGGTTTCCTTTTCAATAATCGAAGCCAGGATCAATGCATCATAGCTGGAGGTGATCGGTAAATTTTTCGCTCGATCATCCCATTCCCGTTGCAGATGCTTTTGCATCAAATGATAGGCTCGTTGTAGAAATTCGATATCGCTGGTGCCTTTCGGAAACGAGTAGGTATCAGGGAAAAAAAGCCCTTCAGGGTGCCGACCCTGATACCCAAGCGCAGCCATTATTTCAGCATCAGATTTACCCTTTAATGTGTTGACAATGAACGAGTGGTGTTGCATTTCGCTGATCATCTGACGGAACGCCCAGCCCTCTATCACGGTAAAACTGTAGAGTATCGGTTGGCCCCTGGTAAAGAGTTCGAGGAGATCAGAAGGTGACTGGGCCTGTTGCAGACGATACTCGCCAGCACGGACACTTTTTTCCACCCCCTTAATCTTTGCCAGCAGGATAAATAACCAGGGATCGTCTATGATTTCTTCGAGACTGAGCTGCTGGGCAATCATCTTGATATTGCTGCCAGATTCGATCGTAAAGGTTCGCCCCGGTTCAGATATCGATACGGTTTGATACTGGAAACGCAAAAATTGAATGACCAGTACCGAAATTGCTATGACAGTGCCCAGCAGCGCCCAGAGGAATATTTTTTTAAACAGTATTGCGGGCATATCAGCCGGTTACCTGGGAACCTGCACTCTGCTTCGGATTGAACGACTGAATTAACATCTGGCTTATAGTCCCGGTAGAAAATGATGCATCATCGATGGACCGAACTGGTCGAACACCATGTACGCTATTGCATAGAAAACACTCGCTGGCGCTTAACAACAGATCACAATTAAAACGGCCAATGTTAACCTGTATAGCCTGATCCTCGAGATATTTCAATATTTGTTGGCGCATAATCCCCTCGACGCCGGCGAATTCAAGGGATGGTGTGTATACTTCTCCACGCAAACAGAAAAACAGGTTGCTGACTATTCCTTCGACGATGTATCCATCGGTATCGCGCAATATTGCCTCATTCTTGTTCCCAATTTTTGCCAGCTCGATTGCGGCTAGCACATAATCCAGGCGGTTTAAATGTTTGATGCCGGCAAGATTCGGATTTATTGCTAGGCGGGTCTGGCATATAGCGACATCCAGTTCCAGCTCTGTATGGTCGATGGCTGTATACGGATACCTGAGAACAAATACCGACGCCTGATTCACTGTCGGCATTTCGAGTCCCCTGCCCCCGATTCCACGGGTAACGATAAGTTTGACTACCGCGGAATCGTATCCGCTGGTTTCTGCCGCGATTTTATCCAGCAACCACTTCTCGTCGGGCAGGGAAATACAAAGTTTTTTGCAACCTCTTTGCAGGCGGTGATAGTGGTTGCTCCATAACGGTATATCGGCATTTACCTTCAGCAGGGTTTCGAACAGACCGTCGCCATAGTGCAATCCTCGCTCCTGCATATCCAGCATCTGGTTGATCTGCAAATCAGACATCGAGATTGATCGCGTTGAGCAAGCCCTGAGCCTTGTGCCGGGTTTCCATCAGTTCCCTGTCTGGCACCGAGTCGTGCACAATACCACCCCCGGCACGAAAACTGACCGTGTTTCTATCGTAGAGAAGAGTCCTGATCAGGATATTCAGGTCCATGCGTCCATCGAGGCCGATATATCCCAGGGAGCCCGTATAGGGACCCCGGGGGGCCTGCTCCAGTTCGCTGATTATTTCCATGCATCGCACCTTCGGGCAACCGGTAATAGTGCCGCCAGGAAACACGGCATGGACGATATCCGCGACAGTCTGCCCAGGACGAATCCGGCCCTCGATATTCGATACTATATGGTGGACATGTTCATAGCTTTCGAGCACCATTTTTTCTGTCACCGTAATACTGCCAGGTTCGCAAAACCGCCCCAGGTCATTACGCACCAGGTCGATTAACATGACGTGCTCTGCCTTCTCCTTTGGATGGGCCAACAGGTGTTTCGACAGCTCGATATCCTCGTCCGCAGTTTTCCCGCGAGGATGTGTGCCGGCAATAGGCCTCGATTGCGCAACACCCTGGGTTACCGATATTAGTCGCTCCGGCGAAGAACTGATTATGTACTGGTCACGGTGTTTGACCAGTGCAGCAAACTGTGCCGGGTTACTGCGAGCCAGGTTATGATACAGGGCTACCGGATCGCAGTCCTGCTGATAATGGACAATCCATTTGCGTGATAAATTGGCCTGAAAGATATCGCCATCACGAATGTATTGCTTGGTCCTGGTGATATGATCCAGGTATATTTCAGGGTCATCTTCTTCTATTGATCCGGCGACGAGATCCCCAGGAACATAGTCGCCAAGCCCCGAAATGTCCTCGAGTATCTGGTTTTTCAGGTGGTGAAATTCCTCTTCTACGACTATATGGGCAGATTCATCTTCGTGATCGACTACTATCGCTGCAGGTATCCTGGTTATGAAAGCAACAGGCAACACGGACTCACCGGTGAAATACTTAACCTGGGGCTCGATTATCTGGGCATATTCGTAAGCCAGAAATACAAACCAGCCGCCACTAAATGGAAAATCTGATTGCTGGCAAGCATTTGCCAGATCGACGTCGATCGATGCCAGGCAGTCTTCATCCCCGGTATACTGGCAAACAGAATCTAGCGGGTGGGAAAATAGTAAGGAATAACGTGAATTTTGCCCACCGCGCGTGTTTGATGCCAGCAGGTATGGGTAAGTATCAGGTTTTAGCGCATGGACCGCGAGTAAATCCGGGATCGTTTCGAGTTTGTAACTGATAGCCACAGCACATCATATTCTCTTAAATATACAGGTTCCATTGGTGCCGCCAAACCCGAATGAATTTGACATGGTGACATTTAATTTCATATCTCTTGCGGTATTGGCAACGTAATCGAGATCGCATTCAGGATCCTGGTTATCAAGATTGATCGTCGGCGGTACAACCTGATCTCGCAATGCAAGAATCGAAAATATGGCTTCAATACCACCTGCTGCACCCAGTAAATGTCCAGTCATGGATTTGGTTGAACTGATCACAAGTTTGTAGGCTCGCTCACCCATTGCCAGTTTAACCGCCATGGTTTCAGCCAGGTCACCTGCAGGAGTCGATGTGCCATGCGCATTGATATAGTCGATGTCATCCGCATTCAGTCCTGCGTCATTCATCGCATTGTTCATGCAACGCGCGGCACCCTCGCCTCCCATCGACGGTGAAGTCATATGGTATGCGTCACCGCTCATGCCGTAGCCTACCAATTCACAATAAATATTGGCGCCGCGTTTTTTCGCCATTTCATACTCCTCGAGAACGACCACGCCGGCACCATCTCCCAGCACAAATCCGTCTCGATCTCTGTCCCAGGGTCGGCTGGCTGCCTCGGGATCGTCATTTCGGGTAGACAATGCACGCGCGGCTGCAAAGCCACCGATGCCCAGGGCCGAAGTCGCCATTTCGGCTCCGCCTGCCACCATCACGTCGGCATCGCCATAAGAAATCATACGACCAGCATCGCCTATATTGTGGGCACCGGTAGTACAGGCGCTTACAATCGAGATATTTGGACCTCGCAAGCCTCGCATGATCGATAAGTTCCCCGACACCATGTTAATAATCGAACTCGGTACAAAAAATGGTGATATTTTCCTTGGGCCACTTGCGACAAAAATATCGCGTTGTTTTTCTATATAGGGCAGTCCTCCAATACCCGAACCTATTGCAACGCCTATCATATCGGCATTTTCTTCGGTTACCTGGAGACCGGAATCATCCAGCGCCTGCATCCCTGCAGCCAATCCAAAATGGATGAAGGTAGCCATTTTTTTGAGGTCTTTAGGTGCTATATACGGCGAGGGATCAAAGTTTTTTACCGAACCCGAGATTCGTGCTGAAAACTGACTGGCATCGAACGATGTAATTGGCGCTATACCGCTTTTACCTGCAATAATATTTTTCCAGGATTCTTCTACAGTATTACCAACGGGCGTCAGCAAACCAAGGCCTGTTATTACTACACGACGATTTGACACTAAGGGTCCCCTCTAGAGTTCAAAACTCGGACAATAAATGAAAATGCCGCTTAGCATGCAAAATGTTAAGCGGCATTGTCTATTTCGAGTATTCTTTCAAACGTTAGCGTTTACGTAGTCGATGGCTAATTGAACACTGGTGATTTTTTCGGCTTCTTCATCCGGAATCTCAGTTTCAAATTCTTCTTCAAGAGCCATGACCAGTTCTACGGTGTCTAGTGAGTCGGCCCCCAGATCATCGACGAAAGATGCATCGTTGGTCACGTCTTCTTCTTTAGCACCCAATTGTTCTGCAACAATTTTTTTCACACGTTCTTCAACAGAGCTCATTTGAGAATATCTCCTGGTTAGTGATTCAGTAGCTTGTCAATTGGCGATATTGTATTGAAAACCACACCGAGTTGCCAGTTTGTCTTTAATTTTTTATTCTTCGTTAATAAACAATAGTTAAAGGAACCTCTGATTAATTCTGGGTGAATCGGGTTGTGATTCAAAATGATAGTGTTCAAGGCGTGGAACGCAAGGCCGCTCATCGACATCCTGTCGCCGCGGCACTGGAGCTTCCCTGTTCGGCGCAATAGCACGGCTATTGCTAAGTTTCACAACATGGGAATTGGTCATTTTGGGCACAACGCGTTCATTCATGAATTGATCAAAGGTTCCTTAATCGCACTGCGCCACGATTACCGCCAGTAAAACAATTCGAATGCATCTCAGTGCATATACATACCACCATTAACGTGAATAGTTTCTCCGGTGATATAAGCCGCTGAGGGTGAGGCCAGAAATACGACAGCCGCGGCAATTTCGTCAGGCCTTCCCAGTCGACCCAGCGGAATTTGACTGGTCAGGCTATCTTTCTGTTGCTCGCTTAATTCACGCGTCATATCCGTATCGATAAAACCCGGTGCAACCGTATTGACCGTAATATTTCTCGAGCCAATTTCACGTGCAAGCGATTTACTGAACCCTACCAGACCGGCTTTTGCAGCGGCATAATTGGTCTGGCCAGGATTCCCGGTAGCACCCACGACCGACGAAATATTGATAATTCTACCGGTTCTTTTTTTCATCATTGGCCTGATAACTGCTTTAGACATACGAAAAATTGAATTCAGATTGGTATTGATAATTTCGTCCCACTGATCATCTTTCATCTTCATCAATAAGCCGTCACGCGTAATCCCGGCATTATTCACCAGGATATCGGGCGCACCAAATTCGTCGATTACCTGTTTAAGACATCGGGCGGTCGAATCGGTATCGGCAACATTTAACACCATGCCCCGTCCCTTTATGCTCGCCGCCTCCAGCGATGCCGATATATTTTTTGCACCCGCTTCGGTGGTTGCTGTACCGATAACTGTTGCTCCCTGTTTTCCGAGCGCATGGGCAATTGCCTGTCCTATGCCCCGACTCGCACCGGTAACCAGTGCTATTTGATCTGTTAACATTTAGTCCCCCAACACTAATGGAACGTTAGTCCTCCGAAAAGGACTGGATGGTTTTTTCAAGCGAGTCGATATCAAATACTGATTCTGCCCGCAAACTTTTGTCTATACGCCGGGTTAAACCAGTCAATACTTTACCCGGACCGCACTCAACCAGGCATTCTACCCCCTGTGAAACCATAAACTGGACACTTTGAACCCATTTTACAGGTTGGCATAGCTGTTTTTTCAGTAGCTGCCTGATCTCATCCACGGATTGCGCAATGGCAGAATTTTGATTATGAATCACCGGTATTTTCGGCATCGCAATATTTATCGACTCGAGTACTTCGAGTAACTCATCTGCGGCAGTCTGCATCAGCGAACAATGCGATGGTACACTGACCGGTAGCGGCAAGGCTCTTTTTGCCCCCAGAGCCCTGGCATTTTGCATGGCCTCATCGACCGATTCCTTTAGCCCGGCAATCACAACCTGTCCCGGTGCGTTAAAATTAACTGCCTCGACTATGCCCGACTGAACCTGGCTACAGGCCCTGATGACATCTTCATCGGCCAAACCGATTAGCACCGCCATGGAGCCGTCGCCAACGGCTACTGCTGACTGCATTAGCTCACCTCTTTTGGCAACGAGTCTTACCGCGCTCTCGATATCCAGGCTTTCGGCGCATACCAGGGCGGTATATTCACCCAGGCTGTGGCCCGCCACTAATCGAGGATTAGGAATAGCCTCTGAATCTCGGGCAATCTGCCAGCATGCAGCACCCGCACATAACATTGCTGGCTGTGTAACTTCAGTCGCATTTAACCTCTCTGTCGGACCTTCGGATACGATTTCCCATAAATTATATCCCAGGACTTCAGAGGCCTGCGCATAAACATCTGTTACGACATCCTGAAAGTCGCCCCAGTGAGTCATCATGCCAACCGACTGCGAACCCTGTCCGGGAAATACAACTGCAATTTTGGTCATTGATCAAACAGATAAATAGAAACGCCTAAATGGTATCACAGCCTTTTGTGACGCTATACAAGTCAGTTGCCATCAAAGCAAAATAATGCATAATGGCGCGTCTTTAGCTACAAGTTTAAACTATGCCAAAGGGCGATCACATCGAAATGCGGGGCACGGTGAAAGACACTCTGCCTAATACAATGTTCCGGGTTGAACTGGAGAATGGCCATATGGTTACGGCACACATATCCGGTAAAATGCGCAAGCATTATATTCGCATTTTAACCGGGGATACGGTAACTGTTGAATTGACACCCTACGATCTGTCTAAAGGCAGGATTACATTCCGCGACAGGTAACTATCAAATCTGATGCTGGTTCAGGCGTCTACCGCTGCTGTATCGGTGGACTTCACATGACACACCAGCTTATCATCCTCGACGTCTATTTTGACATGCCCGCCATCGGTCAGGTCCCCAAATAAGAGGTGGTCGGCCAGTACCTGTTTAATTTCATCCTGAATCACCCTTTCCATCGGCCTAGCGCCCATTATAGGATCATACCCTTTATCGGCCAGCCAATGCCTGGCCTTGTCGGTGACAGTCATACCCACCTTCTTCGCTTCTAACTGAGATTCCAGTTCTATCAGGAATTTATCAACCACATTTAATATCACATTGTGATCGAGCGCCTCGAACTGGATTACTGCATCCAGCCTGTTGCGGAATTCAGGTGTGAACACCCTCTTTATTGCCTCGCCCGCATCCTTGGTATGATCTTGCAGGGTAAATCCCATCGAAGCCCGGCTCATCAATTCGCCACCCGCATTGGTAGTCATCACCAGAATTACATTCCTAAAATCGGCCTTTCTGCCACTACTATCGGTCAGTGTGCCATGGTCCATCACCTGCAACAGCAAATTAAATACATCGGGATGGGCTTTTTCAATTTCATCGAACAGCACCACGGAATATGGGTGTTTATTCAACTCCTCGGTGAGTAAACCGCCCTGGTCATATCCGACGTAACCCGGCGGGGCACCAATCAACCGCGATACCGTATGTCTTTCCATGTATTCAGACATATCGAAACGGATCAATTCAATTCCCATAATTTTTGCTATCTGCCGACATACCTCGGTTTTACCGACGCCGGTAGGGCCTGCAAACAGGAATGAACCAATCGGCTTCATATCCCGGCCTAATCCGGACCGGGCCATTTTGATTGCCGCATCCAGTGATTTGATAGCCGCATCCTGGCCAAATACCACCCGCGATAGATTTTTACCCAGGTTCTTTAACATCTCGAGGTCCGAGGTATTCACCGTATGCGCCGGAATTCGCGCGATTCTGGCTACGATATTTTCGATATCGTGGATGCCAATTGTTTTTTTGCGTTGCTTTGCCGGCATTAATCGGCGTTTCGCGCCAGCTTCGTCAATGACATCGATTGCTTTATCGGGCATGTGGCGATCATTAATGTAACGCGATGACAGTTCAACCGCTTTGCGTAATGCCTGTAAAGTGTATTTTACATTGTGATGTTCTTCGAAGCGGGATTTAAGCCCTTTCAAAATCTGGTATGAATCCTCAATGCTCGGCTCGGGTACGTCTATCTTCTGGAAACGTCTGGCCAGCGCGCGATCTTTTTCGAATACACCGCGAAATTCTGTATAGGTAGTCGAGCCAATGCATTTAATTTCCCCGCTGGCGAGCACGGGCTTGATCAGGTTAGATGCATCCATTACGCCGCCCGATGCCGAACCAGCGCCGATTATGGTGTGTATTTCATCGATGAAAAGCACAGCACCCTGCTCATTTTTAAGCTGATTAATAACCGATTTCAGTCTTTTTTCAAAGTCACCGCGATACTTGGTGCCGGCCACCAGTGCACCCAGGTCGAGCGCGTAGATCTTGCAATCCTGTAAAAGGTCCGGTACTTCCTCTTCGACAATTT
>Ga0209988_10001632_pt1 | contig 14632 bp, 13 predicted proteins | sample N075metaG_FD_183115 | JGI IMG/M metagenome (GOLD analysis project Ga0209988, IMG submission 183115) | Deep subsurface microbial communities from Kermadec Trench to uncover new lineages of life (NeLLi) - N075 metaG (SPAdes) (version 2) | ecosystem: Environmental > Aquatic > Marine > Ocean trench... | reverse complement strand
AGTGGGTTCTGTGCCGCCTTCGCCAATGATTCGCTGTCTTGCTGCGCGAACGCCGTTCCTGCCACACCCAGAATACAGGCTATTGCAATAGTCTGGATAGCGGCGCTTGACCTGATGAGCTGCTGATTCACGCTAGCTGACCGTCCTGTTTTTCTCGTAGAGATAAATGATATCACTTGACCGTGACTCATCGCACCGTCAGACAGTAGAATCGTTAGTATCGGTAAAAATTAGCGGGCGTAGTTCAATGGACACAACACTGACTACAATTTCATTGCAAGGGCTGGTGATTGCCTTTCTGCCGGTGGCCGTCGTTATCGGAATCATGTTTCGCTGGTCAGTGGGCGCTCCGACCGCGATTTATGCCTCTCTGCGAATGCTGATCCAGTTACTGCTCATTGGCTATGTGCTGGTTTACATTTTCGAAACCGATCAGCCCGTAGTCATCATTGCCGTCCTGGTGATTATGCTTACGGTGGCGAGCTGGATTGCGATTCGCCCGTTGCAAAATAAGCAACCACAGATGTATTTCAATTCGCTCGCCGCAATTTCGGTCGGCGGTGTCCTGACGCTCGCGCTGGTTAGCCAGGTCGTCGTCGGCGTTGAGCCGTGGTTTAGTCCGCGCTACGTGGTACCGCTGGCGGGGATGATTTTTGCCGGCTCAATGAACACCGTTAGCCTTGCAGCGGAAAGATTGCAGTCCGAATACGACCGGGGAACGCCCTATGTGGAGGCTCGGCGAATCGCATTGCAAGCGTCGTTGATTCCGATCACTAATTCGCTGTTTGCGGTCGGCCTCGTTGCGTTGCCAGGGATGATGACGGGTCAGATCTTATCCGGCGTATCACCACTGATAGCAGCAAAGTATCAGATTGTCGTTATGACCATGCTGTTCGGTGCTTCAGGTATATCGGCAGCGCTGTATTTAGTGTTAACCAATCGCAGCCGGCGACAAGGCGGCTGACTCTTGTCACAGGACCCGGCGGAATTGAAGTCGATGCCTCTCTACCGGGGCGTCGATCGTATCTATGCCGACTTGGCCGTGGCCGGCCTTGATCGTAAGCAAGCGCTTTCTGTCAGCGATCTTGCCGCATTTGATCAGTATCACTATCACGGCACCGATGCTGTCGATATCGCCATTGCATCGTTTGACATCAAGTCAGGCGATCGTGTGCTCGAGATCGGTTCGGGTATTGGCGGCCCGGCACGTCATATCGCCAACACCACTGGCGCCGAGGTTGTCGCTCTTGAATTGCAGCCCGACCTGAATGAAACGGCCCGGGACTTGACCGATCGTTGCGGCCTATCGGAGAGGATCGAACACGTCTGCGGCGATGTGCTTGAGTATTCACCGGGTGACCTGCAATTCGACGTCATTGTGAGTTGGCTGGCCTTTTTTCATATTGAGCAGCGCCAGGAGTTACTGGCACGCTGCAAGAATTGGCTAAAGCCTTCTGGAGGGCTGTTTGTCGAAGACTTGTTCGCGCGTGGCAATCCTACATCCGACGAACAAGAAGACCTCGACATCATACTTTTTTCGCGTTACTTGCCAACTCGCGACGTCTACGAAGCGGATTTTCGCGACGCAGGTTTCTCAGGCATCCAGGCCACTGATATGAGTGAGGACTGGCGGCAGTTTACGCACGAGCGATACGAATCGTTCTGTCTTGATCGGCAAAGACAGGAAACCGTGCATGGCAACGAGCTCGTAGCCGGGCTCGACAGTTTCTATGGCTCAGTCGCCCGGCTTTTCAAGGGCGGGCACCTGGGCGGCATACGCCTCGTTGCTAAAAATAGCGGCGAATTTTCTTGATGCGCTTGTGAAACGAATCGGTGCGCGTTTTCGGATTGTTCTTGATCGGTGAGGGCAATGTTGCTGCAAGTTCTATCGCCTGTCGATCCGTGAGCCTGGACGCCGGCACACCCCAGTAATACCGCGCGGCGGCATCAACGCCATAAATACCCCTGCCGAACTCCGCGATATTCAGGTAGTGCTCAAGGACGCGCTTCTTGGAGAGGTTTCTTTCCATGCCGATCGTCAGCAGGAGTTCATGCCATTTGCGCAGCGGGTTCCTTGACGGGCTCAGGAAAACATTCTTGACCGTTTGCTGGGAAATGGTGCTGCCGCCGTAGACCAGGCGCTTCTCGGACAGGTTGTATTCCATCGCGTCCTTGAGCGCTTCAATGTCGATCCCTTCATGTTGGTAAAAACGGGCATCCTCGGCAACGATCACAGCTCGAGTCATGCTCTGCGGGATGGTCTCGATCGAAACCGGGCTCCAGCGAAGCTTTGGCCAGTCCGGGTGCCGGTGCCGCTCGAATTCGTAGCTGCTGATAAAACTTGAACGCTGGATCGGGCCTTCTGCGTACAGGTCCCAGTCTGGCCAGATTCCAATCATGTAACCAACATCCATCATGATCACGATCGGCAATAGTCGCCAGGCCCAGCGCAGCACCCGCGTAACGACGGGTACGTGAAATACTGAGCCAATCTTGCTGAAGAATCTGGAAGCCATCGCCCACAATTTTAGTGCAAAAGGCCGTGGCAATACTGTGATCTCGTCGACCCAAAGTGATCGTGGTATTGGCTCTGGCGTATACTCGCTCATGAACTCCGGGCACCAACTCAAAATGAAACATAGAAACTGGCGAAAAACTGCGTACCAGTCCACGGCGCTCGTGGCTGTCGTTTTGGTCGTAGTAATTATCTACATAACGATGCCGTATTTCACCACAGTTCCCGTGGCCGAATTTTCCGCCGACCAAGAGTTACTGCTGGACGAGCTATACGCCAAGAAACAGCGCTGGGAGGAAAATCGGCCGGCCTCTTTTCGTTATGTTGTGGAAAGGAAATGCGCCTGCCCAGCCGAGCACATGAATCCCTTCCCCGTCGTCGAAGATCTCGACGCCAAGAATATTCGCGTTAGTTGGATCGACGACTTCTTTGTCACTATTGAAGAGGCGATTCTTGATTCCGCCCAGGTTGCGGTTACCTACGACGCGCTATACAGCTTCCCGGTTGCGATTTCGATTTCGTATCCTGACGGTCCGGAAGACTCGTGGCAGGAGATCTACATACGGGAATTCGACATTCTACGGTACTGATAGCCCATCGACTACTCGACGGTCACCGACTTGGCGAGGTTACGCGGCTGATCGACATCCGTGCCTTTGAGCACTGCGACATGATAGGCGAGCAACTGTAACGGGATCGTGTACAGGATCGGTGCCTGAAAGTCCTGGATCACTGTCGGCATGCGCATCGTATGAATGCCAACGCGATCGCCAAACTGCACGCGCGGATCCGCGAACACATAGAGTTCGCCGCCACGTGCTCTGACTTCCTGCAAGTTGCTCTTCAGCTTTTCAAGCAACGCATCGTCGGGCGCAATGGTGACGACGGGCATGTCTTCGTCAACCAATGCCAGCGGTCCGTGTTTTAGCTCCCCTGCGGGATATGCTTCCGCATGAATGTAGGAAATCTCCTTGAGCTTGAGCGCGCCCTCCATTGCCACCGGGTTCTGCACACCACGGCCCAGGAACAACGCATGATGTTTGTCGACGAAATGCTCGGCGAGCGTTTCGATTGCTGCATCCAGACCGAGCACCTCCTCGATCAGGCCGGGCAGCTCCGCCAGCTGCTCAACGAGCTCGCGTTCCTGCTTCTCCTCCAAGCCCGCGCGGCGAGCCAATGCAATTGTCAGCAACGCCAGGACGGCGAGTTGGGTCGTAAACGCTTTCGTCGATGCGACACTAATTTCCGGACCCGCATGCGTCATCATGACAAGATCCGATTCACGGACCATTGAGCTCTCGGGCACATTGCAGATCGTTAGTGTCGACACGTAGCCTGATTCCTTCGCCGCGCGTAATGCCGCCAGCGTATCTGCTGTTTCGCCGGACTGGCTGATCGCAATAAATAGCGTGCCCTCGGGAACCACCGGGGATCGATATCGATACTCGCTCGCAATTTCAACCATGCACGGCAATCGGCAAAGCTCTTCGATCCAGTAGCGTGCGACGAGGCCGGCGTGATAACTCGTTCCACAGGCGACAATGTGAATGCCCTTTGTCTGGTCGAGCACGACGTTGGCTTTTGGCCCGAACGCTGCGTCGAGCACCTTGCCGTTGGCAATGCGTTCGGCAAGCGTGCGCGCCACCGCTTGCCCCTGCTCGTGAATTTCTTTTTGCATGTAGTGACGAAACTCACCGCGTTCCGCAGCGTCGGCCGTCAACTCGCTTTCTTTTACAGGTCGATCGACTTCTTTGCCGTCGAGGTCCCATATCCTTACGTTGGTTCGCTCAACCCGGGCGATGTCGCCTTCATCAAGGAATATGAACTTTCGTGTCACGGGCAGCAAGGCCGCGACGTCCGAGGCGACGAAATTTTCATCGATGCCGAGGCCGATCACAACCGGGCACCCGGCTCGCGCCAACACTAACTCACCTGGATCGTTCTTGCTCATTACGACCAGTGCGTATGCGCCTTCAAGTTCAGCGACCGTCGCTTTGACCGCAGCGGTCAAGTCGTTCGTCTCTTTCAGATGATGCGAGATTCGATGGGCAACGACTTCAGTGTCCGTGTCGGTAACGAACTCATAACCCTTCGCTTTGAGGTCGTCTCGCAACTCTTCGTAGTTTTCGATGATGCCGTTATGAACGATCGCAATGGCGTCGCCCGACATATGTGGATGCGCATTGGTTTCGTTCGGCACGCCGTGTGTTGCCCAGCGCGTGTGTGAAATACCGATGTCAGCGCGCACCGGGCTTTCGTCGAGCGCGTTCTGCAGCTCCTGAACCTTGCCTGCGCGACGCGTGCGCGTGATGCGGCCATCCTCAAGGACCGCAATTCCTGCCGAATCGTAGCCGCGATACTCGAGCCGTCTGAGTCCCTCCATCAGGATCGGGACAACGTTTCGTTCGGCAACAGCGCCGACAATTCCACACATGCTTCGTTCTCCTGCTTACTTCTTCTTGGTGGGTCTCGTCCAGCCCGGAACACTGACCTGCTTCGATCGCTCTAACACCAACTGGCCGTCGGGAACGGGCTTGGTAATTGTCGATCCTGCTCCGATCGTGGCTCCCTTGCCGATCTCGATCGGTGCCACAAGATTAACGCCGGATCCGATGGAGGCATTGTCACCAATCGTCGTCTTGTGCTTGTTGGCGCCGTCATAGTTAACCGTAATAGTCCCGGCGCCGACGTTGACGTCCGTCCCAATCTCGGCATCGCCGATATAGGTCAGGTGATTCACCTTGCTGCCATCGGCGATCGTGCTCTTCTTGATTTCGACGAAATTTCCGATTTTGACGTTGTTGGCAAGCTTTGCACCTGGGCGCATGCGGGCGAACGGGCCTATTTCGCAGTTGTCGCCGGTCGATGCGCCCTCCAGGTGGCAGTTGGAGTGCACGATCGTGCCGACACCAAGTTTGCTATCACGAATCAGGTTGTTCGATTCGATTCGGGTGCCATCGCCGAGCGACACATCGCCCTCGAATACCGCGTTCACGTCGATAAACACATCCTTTCCGCAGCTTAGCTTACCGCGTATATCAACGCGCGACGGGTCTGCGAATCCAACACCTTGTTCCATCAGTTCGTTAACCTGCCGCCTCTGTAATGCTCGTTCGGCCTCGGCCAGTTGTCTCTTGTCGTTGATACCCATCACCTCCACCCATTCATTGGCCTTGACGCCGTTCACAGTGACGCCATCTGCGACGGCAAGCGCAACAACATCCGTCAGGTAATACTCGCCCTGCGCGTTATCGTTGTCGATAGCATTGAGCCAGTCCTTCAACTTTCTTGCCGGCGCTACCATGACGCCCGTGTTGATCTCATTCACGGCGCGCTGCTTCTCCGTCGCATCTTTCTCTTCAATGCTTGCGGTCACCTCGCCAGCAACCCGAATAATGCGCCCGTATCCCGTTGGGTCGTCGAGATCGATAGTCAATACGCTGGCTTCATTGTTCGCCGTCGCATCGACAAGACGTTGCAGTGTAGCAAGCGTCAGCAACGGCACGTCGCCGTACAGAATCAGCACCCGGTTGCCATCCGGCGTCTCCGGCATGGCCTGCTGCACGGCATGACCCGTGCCGAGTTGTTCAGCCTGCAGAACCCATCGTAGTCCATCGCCGTCGCACGCCTGTTGTACTGCCTCACCACCATAGCCATAAACGACCGCAATATCGTCTGCGCCGAGCGCGCGCGACAGGTCAATGACATGTGCCAGCAACGGTCTGCCGGCCAATGGCTGCAACACTTTCGGCAGATCGGAACGCATGCGCGTGCCCTGTCCGGCCGCGAGAATGATGACGCTAAGGCCCAATTTAAATTCCTTGTTCCGGCAATCTTTGTGGGAGCGATTTGCGGGATGATAACTCAACACCAGTGACGCTGGTGTGCGGCGATTGTGGCAAACAATGCTAGTCTTGCCGTTCGGCAACAAAAGAAGAAATAAATATGTCGTCAGAAACAGTCATTTTCCTTGGCGTGGCCGTTTACATGCTCATCATGCTCGGCGTTGGCTTTTACGCGTCGAAGAAATCCCACTCCGTCACCGATTTTATGGTCGCTGGGCGCAGTATGCCGCTCTGGTTGTGCTCGATGACGGTCATCGCGACGTGGTTTGGCGGCGCCATGATGCTGGGTGGTGCCGGCGCAGCCTACGATGATGGAATGCTGGGAGTTATTGAAGACCCGTGGGGCGGTGCGCTCGCTTTGCTGCTAATCGGTTTCTTCTTTGCCAGGATGTTCCGGCGGCTTCGCATGCTGACGGTTGTCGACTTCATGGAGCAGCGCTTCGGCAAGGTCGCATCGTTCGGCATTATCGCAACTACGCTGTTTTCCAATATCGTCTGGGTTGGCGCGATGCTGGTTGCGTTTGGCGTTGTTTTCGCGTCGCTGACCAGCGTGCCCATGGAACAAGGTATCATCGGCGGCGCGATTGTCATCTTCATCTACACCGCTGTTGGCGGTATGTGGGCCGTGGCGCTGACCGACTTCGTGCAAATGCTGGTCATCATGCTCGGCCTCGTTATTTTACTCACGGTTGTATTAATCGATGTTGGCGGCTGGAGCGCCATCTCTCCTCTTCTGGCTGAAAATACATTTCGCATGCTGCCGCTCGAGCATACGGGCGAGCAGTGGCTCAATTACCTGCGTGCATGGACAATCATCGGCGTTGTCGATATCTCCGCGCAGACTTTATTTCAAAGGGTTGCCTCTGCGAAAGACGAGCGTGTTGCCCAGAATTCATTTTACATCGGCGCTGTCGGTTACCTGTTTTTCGGCATGATTCCTATTTTTCTCGGCATCATCGGCAGTGTGACGATGCCTGGTCTGGATTCGCCAGAAACCATTATCCCGGCAATGGCGATAGAGCATCTGCATCCTCTCGCCATTGCCATCTTCGTCGGCGCCATGCTGGCCGCGATCATGAGTTCCGCGGACAGTGCGCTCCTGGCAACCGCAAGTGTGCTGTCCAAGAATATTCTGCCCCTCGTCAAGCGCGAGCCGTCGGCAAAATTGTCGCTGCTCGTTGCGCGCTGGTCGATCCCCGCATGCGGTGTTATCGCCATCGTCATCGCAATGAAAATTCAGGTCGTGTTTGATCTGATGGTCAACGCAAATATTCTGGGCCTTGCCGCGATTATCGTGCCATTCATCATGGGCTTGTGGTGGAAGAAAGCGAACCGCACCGGTGCGTTGGCATCAATGACTGCCGGCATTTCGGCCTGGCTGTTTACTCTTTACGTCGCGCCCGACTTGCCTGCCGACTTTATCGGACTCGCAACATCGTTCGTAACGATGTTGATCGTCACCCCGCTGACGCAGAAATTCGACCCGCCGCGTGAGATGCAAGACGCAGACGGCAAGCCGCTCGAGATGACCAATCGTCTTGGGACGTTGCCATTGTTTGGGCGGCCGTCTGTCCGTGAGTAATCTCGTCTCAAGAGGCACTCCGACATGAAAAAACTCGCTCGTCGCTTGACTCGAATTGCGCTGCGCATTCTTGCGCTATGTGTGACCGTGCTGGTCACGATCTGGCTTGTTCGCGGTATTGAAGCCCGCAATAAGCCGGATCTGGAGATCTGGCACACCTACGCGGCCGAGCATGCGTTTCAGGCTCGTGATTACCCGGACGGCATCAGCCTCGGCGAATACCGCGAGCTAGAGGACAGGCTGTTCGCTGAAATTGATGAGCATGTTTATTCGACCGTGGACTCTGGAAATAAAGAGATATTCAACCGCTACAACAAGTCAGGCATCGTCTATGCGGGCGCCGATGGCCAACGCTGGAATCGTTCCTTTTCCATTGAAACAGAGAATCCCAGCGGCGGAATCCTGCTGTTGCACGGTGCGTCGGATAGCCCGTACAGCGTACGCGCCCTCGCGCAGCTATTTGCAGATCATGGCCTGTACGTCGCAGTGTTTCGACTTCCGGGTCACGGTACGATTCCAGCTGGCTTGAAAAATGTCGAAATGGAAGACTGGCTTGCGATTGCTCGTTCAGGCGCCAGGCACGTCGCGGATAAAATTGGTTCGGATTTGCCGCTGTACATCGGCGGCTATTCGACCGGCGCAGCACTATCGCTCGATTACGCGCTCGATGCCCTGTTCGACGACTCGTTGCCCGCACCCGATCGGCTGTTTTTATATTCCCCTTCCGTTGCCGTGACGCCGCTCGCTCGCCTTGCCCGCTGGGACCTCGCGCTCGCATCCATACCTTATTTCGAAAAAATGGCCTGGTTGTCGATCGGGATCGAATACGATCCCTACAAGTACAACTCGTTTCCGACAAAGGGCGGCTATCTTGCATTCAACTTGTCCGTGAAAATCGCAAAGAAACTCGCGCGCGTCAGGAAAAGTGCCGGCGCAGTGCAACTTCCGCCGATGATCGCGTTTCAGTCCTTAATTGATTCAACCGTTCGTACGGACAGCCTGGTTCGAGACCTTTACGGACAGCTTCCTGCAAACGGACACGAGCTCGTTCTCTTCGACGTCAATCGAAATGAAACCATTCAGCATTTCCTGGTAGACCGAGAACGTGATTTATTAAACGAGCTCGAGAGCAACGCCCCGGCCGGATACTCCTACACTTTGGTCACGAACAGGAATGCTCAAACGACGCAGATTCAGGCACGCACTCGGCCGGCTGGCGAGACTGACACTATCAATACGGATCTGCCTTACTCGTGGCCGCGTGGTGTTTATTCGCTGTCGCATGTGGCGATTCCGTTTGCCATTACGGATCGCTGGTATGGTGCAATCGATGAGAGCGGTGAACCCCGCACGGATTCTTTCAACAATTTTGCACCGCGCGGGGAGCAAGCTGTACTAGCCGTGCCGATCGGTCGCCTGATGCGACTACGGCATAACCCGTTTTTTGCGTACGTTGAGCAGCGCACCGTGGAGTTCTGCGAGGTGTGTCGGTAATCCTATCGGGGTCAGAGCCCTTTTAAAAAAGGGCTCTGACCCCTATTTTCAGCAAAACCGCAGGTAAAGTGTGCTGGTGAACCAGTTGTCAGCCGCACAATATTCACTGATGCCCCGGCGCCCTCGACAGATAATTCCCGGAATTCCGCTTCACCTCGTGCAGCGAGGAAATGACAAACAGGACTGTTTCCTGAGCCCTCGAGATTATCGCGTTTACCTCAACGCGGTAGCAGAATACTCAGAAAGTTACGCCGTCGAAATCCACGCTTATGTGTTGATGACCAACCATGTTCATATGCTGGTAACACCGGTCGACAAAATCGGTATATCCAGGATGATGCAGCAGATCGGCCGAAAGTACGTAAGCTACTTCAACGACACACATAAACGCACAGGGACGCTTTGGGAGGGTCGATTCAAGTCATCGGTCGTTGGCTCGGACAAGTATCTCCTCGCCTGTTATCGATACATCGAGCTCAATCCGGTTCGCGCGGGCCTGGTTGCTGCTCCCGCGGATTACGATTGGTCGAGTTATCGAACGAATGCTCTTGGCCAATCAAGCGATATCGTTAAGCCCCGTCGCGAATGGATTGACTTGGGATTCACGCAAAATGAAAGGCTCACAAAATACAGGTTGCTCTTTGAGGGGTCAGAGCCTTTTTGAAAAAAGGGCTCTGACCCCGATAGGGTTTAGCGACCACCTTTGAGTTTTTGCGCAGCGCGATAGCGTGCGCGCGCTTCAACAAGTTCCCGCTGCGCCTGGGCAATATCCGTTTCTTCGGATGCGCCCTCTAATGCCTGCTCGGCTTGCTGCTGCGCGGCCAGCGCCGCGGCTTCGTCGAGTTGTTCGCCGCGCAGCGCAGTGTCGGCCAGCACGGTCACAAGATACGGCTGCACTTCAAGCATGCCGCCCGTAATGTAGAAGAAGTGTTCCTTGCCTTCCGTATCCTGAACACGCACTTCGCCAGGATTCAAAGCGGTTAACAACGGCGCATGTCGTGGAGCAATTCCAATCTCACCCATCTTCGCGGGCGCGAAAACCATCTTGGCTTCGCCAGAATAAATCTCGCCTTCCGCGGATACGATGTCGACCTGGATGGTTGCCATAAGGCCCTCCTACTGCATGCTCTTGGCTTGCTCGACGGCTTCGTCGATCGAACCAACCATGTAAAACGCCTGCTCTGGGAGGTGGTCGTAGTCACCGTTCACGATGCCGTTGAAACCGCGAATGGTTTCCGAAAGTGATACGTATTTACCGGGCATGTTGGTGAAGACTTCCGCCACGAAGAACGGCTGCGAGAGGAAGCGCTGTACTTTGCGCGCGCGAGTAACGACCTGTTTATCGTCTTCGGACAGTTCATCCATGCCAAGAATTGCAATGATATCCTGCAGTTCTTTGTAGCGCTGCAATGCTGCTTGCACACCACGCGCGCAATCGTAATGTTCCTGGCCGATGATGTTCGGGTCGAGAATACGGGATGTCGAATCGAGCGGATCAACCGCCGGGTAGATGCCGAGCTCGGCAATCTGCCGCGACAGGACGAGCGTTGCATCCAGATGCGCGAACGTCGTCGCGGGTGACGGATCCGTAAGGTCATCAGCGGGCACGTACACGGCCTGGAACGAAGTGATGGAGCCCGTTTTCGTTGACGCGATGCGCTCCTGCAGGATGCCCATTTCCTCGGCGAGTGTCGGCTGGTAGCCAACAGCGGAAGGCATGCGGCCGAGCAGCGCCGACACTTCTGTTCCTGCCAGCGTGTAACGATAGATATTATCGATGAACATCAGAACGTCGCGACCTTCATCGCGAAAAGCTTCGGCCATCGTCAGGCCCGTCAGTGCAACTCGAAGTCGGTTGCCGGGAGGCTCGTTCATCTGGCCGTACACGAGCGATACCTTGTCGATAACGCCTGAGTCGGTCATCTCGTGATAAAAGTCATTGCCTTCACGAGTGCGCTCGCCAACGCCGGCGAACACCGAGTAACCTTCGTGTTCGTGCGCGATATTGCGAATCAACTCCATCAGCGCCACGGTCTTGCCGACACCGGCACCACCGAACAGACCGACCTTACCACCCTTGGAAATCGGCATGATCAGGTCGATAACCTTAATGCCTGTTTCCAGAATTTCGGTCGTCGCCGCCTGCTCTTCATAGGTCGGGGGCGCACGATGAATTGGCATTAACCTCTCAGCACCAATTTCGCCGGCATTGTCGATTGGCTTGCCCAGTACATCCATTATTCGGCCGAGCGTTTTTTCGCCGACCGGAACCATGATTGGCTCTCCGGTGTTGGTCACCGCCATGCCGCGCTTCAGGCCTTCGCTCGAGCCCATCGCGATAGTACGAACAACGCCATCGCCCAGCTGTTGCTGCACCTCGAGCGTTATTTCTGCCTCATCAATGATCAATGCGTCATAAATTTTTGGGATCTGGCCTGCCGGGAACTCAACGTCCACGACAGCGCCAATAATCTGCACAGTATTTCCGGTGCTCATACTTGATTCCTTAACCCGAGACGGCGGCCGCGCCGCCGACAATTTCTGAAATTTCTTGTGTGATAGAAGCCTGCCGCGCCTTGTTATACTTCAATTGCAGGCTGTCAATAATATCTCCGGCATTATCAGTAGCGGACTTCATTGCCACCATCTTCGCCGCCATTTCGCAGGCGAAGTTCTCAACCGCGCCACGATAAACCTGAGATTCGATGAAACGCATCAGGAAGTCTTCGAGCAGCTCACCCGCCTCCGGCTCGTAGATGTAGTCCCAATGCTCTTGCAACTCCTCGTCGTCATGGCCGCGAATCTCGCTCACCGGCAGCAACGTTTCGACAACGGGTTTCTGGCTCAGCGCGCTGATAAATTCGTTATGCATCAGGAACAGCCGGTCGATCTTTCCTTCGCTATAGGCATCGAGCATGATTTTGATCGAACCGATCAAGTCATTTATCTGTGGCTTGTCGCCGAGATGCGTCGCAGTACCAACCACGTTACCACCGAGCCGGCGGAAGAACTGCACAGCCTTCGCGCCGACGAGAGCGAGGTCAACTTCTACTTTCTCGTCTCGCCATGTTGCAATCTCACCAATAACGGACTTGAACAAGTTGATGTTGAGCCCACCACACAACCCGCGGTCGGTCGAGATCACGATGATACCGACGCGTTTGATCTCACGCTCCACGAGAAACGGGTGATTCGCATCCGGATTCGCGTGTGAAAGATGGCCGATCACACGACGAATACGTTGTGCGTACGGACGCGCCGCCTGCATCTGGTTTTGTGCCTTGCGAATCTTGCTCGCTGCAACCTTTTCCATCGCACTGGTGATCTTCTGCATGTTCTTCACGCTGCGGATCTTATTGCGTATTTCTTTCTCGTTTGCCAAGTTATAAGTCCTATATTGCTAATTCGATGCTATTTCTGACTAAACGAATGGTTGTGCCGAATGACACGACTAATAAGCGCCTTTCTCGGCGAAATCGGCGCAGACGCCCATCAGCCTGCCCGCGATGTTTTCATCGTAGTCGCCAGACTTATTGATCGCATCGAGCAGATCACCGTGATTCGCTTTCGCGAAGTTATGCAACGCGGTCTCGTAGTCGATGACCTTGGCAACTTCGATGTCATCGAGGAAGCCCTCATTGACCGCGTACAGCGACAGCGCCATTTCGGCCACCGATAACGGCGCGTACTGCTTCTGCTTCATGAGTTCGGTGACGCGCTCACCACGTTGGAGCTGCGCGCGCGTTGTCGCATCGAGATCTGATGCGAACTGCGCAAATGCCGCAAGCTCGCGATATTGGGCGAGCGCAAGGCGAACGCCGCCGCCGAGTTTCTTAATAATCTTCGTCTGCGCCGCACCACCCACACGTGATACCGACAGGCCAGCGTTGATCGCCGGGCGGATGCCGGCGTTAAACAGGTCGGTTTCGAGGAAGATCTGACCGTCGGTGATTGAGATCACGTTGGTTGGCACGAACGCCGATACGTCGCCAGCCTGTGTCTCAATGATTGGCAACGCGGTCAGTGAGCCGGTCTTGCCCTTGACCTTGCCGCCCGAGACCTCTTCAACGTGCACGGCGTTAACGCGCGAGGCCCGCTCGAGCAGGCGCGAATGCAGGTAGAAAACATCACCCGGATACGCTTCGCGCCCCGGTGGCCGACGCAGCAACAATGAAATCTGGCGGTAGGCCCAGGCCTGCTTCGTCAGGTCGTCGAAAACGATCAGGGCGTCCTCGCCCTTATCCAGAAAATACTCACCCATTGACGTGCCGGAGTACGGTGCAATGTATTGCATCGCCGCGCTATCAGCTGCTGCGGCAGCGACGACGATCGTATGCTCCATCGCGCCTTCATCTTCGAGCTTTCTGACCACGCCCGCGATCGACGAGGACTTCTGGCCAATCGCGACGTAGATACATTTGATGTCCGTGCCACGTTGGTTGATTATCGTATCGATCGCCACGGCAGTTTTGCCCGTCTGGCGATCGCCAATAATCAGCTCACGCTGACCACGACCAATTGGCACCATCGCATCGATTGCCTTCAAGCCGGTTTGCACAGGCTGGTCGACTGATTGACGCTGAATGACGCCCGGCGCGACCTTTTCGATCGGCGCCGTGAGGTCTGTATCAATCGGTCCCTTACCGTCGATCGGCGTGCCCAGTGCATCGACCACGCGCCCGAGCAGCGCAGTGCCGATGGGCACCTCAAGAATGCGGCCCGTCGTTTTGACGGTGTCGCCTTCCGAAATGTGCTTGTAGTCACCGAGGATAACGGCGCCGACCGAATCCCGCTCCAGGTTTAACGCCATGCCGAATGTGTTCTGCGGGAACTCAAGCATTTCGCCATAGCAGGCGTCTGCGAGTCCGTGGATGCGGACGATGCCGTCCGTAACACCGATGACCGTGCCGACGTCGCGCGCTTCCGCGGATGCCTCGAAGTTCTCGATGCGCTCTTTAATCAGTTGGCTGATTTCAGAAGCTTTGAGTGCCATTGTCTGTTTCCTTTTATTTGCTCAATGCGGTTGAAAGGCCCTCGAGCCTCGACCGCAGCGATCCATCAATAACGACATCGCCGGCTTTAATTACTGCACCGCCGATGAGGTTTTCGTCAATTTCAGTTTCAAGATTTATGTCGCGGCCGAGCCGCTCGCGTAACGCCTTCGAAATCATGTCTTGTTGCTTCTTGCTGATCGCG
>Ga0209988_10001629_pt1 | contig 14650 bp, 12 predicted proteins | sample N075metaG_FD_183115 | JGI IMG/M metagenome (GOLD analysis project Ga0209988, IMG submission 183115) | Deep subsurface microbial communities from Kermadec Trench to uncover new lineages of life (NeLLi) - N075 metaG (SPAdes) (version 2) | ecosystem: Environmental > Aquatic > Marine > Ocean trench... | reverse complement strand
AGCTCCTTTATAACAATCAATATGTTTACCAGGTTTTTGAATACAATGCTGAATCAATATCAATACTGAAAGAAATGAATTTTGATTACGTAATGAATATTGATAAATCTCAAAGATCCTGTGTTTTATTAAATTTAGTTGAGGCAAAAAGAAAACTTGGCTTTGGGTTAAATGCAGATGGCAAAATATTCCCTGTAAATGAAGGCGCATATTACAATTATAATTTAGGAATGGATGATAATTTAAAATTCAAAATTAATAAAAGAACCGGACAGGAATATTTGGCAGAAACTCTTGAATTAGATTACTCCGGCGATGAATATGTTTTCAATTTTACTGATGAAGAGAAAATTTTTATAAATGGATATAAACAAAGTGTTAGAATATCTGATAATGATTTTATTGTTGGCTTCAATACGGGCTGTTCAGAGTTATACCCTAATAAAAAGATGACTACTGAACAACATATCAATTTAATCGGAAAACTTCTTAAAAAGAAAAAATATAAAATTGCATTGTTTGGCGGATCTGAAGACACTGAAAGAAATAGAGAAATTTATTCTCATTTTGAAGGAAAAATAATTAATACTCCTACTAATGAAGGAGTGAGGAAAGGAGCTTGTTATGAAAATATTGCAGATATATTAATTACAGGCGATTCATTTGGTATGCATCTCGCAATCGCTCTGCAGAAATATATTATTGTGTGGTTCGGTGTTAGCTGCTGGAGCGAAATTGAATTATATAATAGGGGTGTTAAACTTTACCAGGAAGATTTATTTTGTTCTCCCTGCTGGAAAAAATCTTGTCCTTACGATCTTGAATGTATAAAAATGATTGATTTGGATAAAATCGTCTCTGTGGTTGAAATTCGGTACAATAATACTTTGTCCTTAAAATGAATCTTCTGCAAACAAACCCATTTGAAACCACAAGAATACAAAAACGCCCTTTAATTATTGATGGTGCTATGGGTTCCCTGCTCCAGCAGAAAGGCTATAATATTGCAGAATCAACCTGGATGACCATGGTAAATGAAACTTATCCTGATGTTGTCATCAAAATACATAAAAACTATATTAAGTCTGGAGCAGATATAATTACAACTAACACTTTTAGAACGAATCCTGCTGCACTTGAAAGAGAAGGAATCACGGATTTTGAAAGATATGTAAAAAATGCTGTAAATATATCTAAGCAGGCAATTGAGAATAAATCAGTTTTAATTGCTGGTTCAAATGCCCCTGCAGAGGATTGCTATCAAATAGAGCGAGCTATCAGCTCGATTAAACTTCAGATAAATCATCATAATCATATTGATTCATTAGTAAATAGTGGGGTACACTTCATTCTAAATGAAACATTCAGTCACTTGGATGAGATAGAGATTGCTTGTAGGTATTGTTCCGATAATAAAATCCCTTATGTTATTAGTCTATATTTTACTGACGAATTACTTCTGCTTTCAGGGGAGCCATTATCTGAGGGACTAAATATTATACGGGAGCATAATCCTATGGCAATCGGATTTAATTGTATTGTACCGGAGCATTTTGATAGAGCTATGGAACAAATTGATATAAATTATAACTGGGGTTTTTATTTAAATTGTGGCTTCGATGAGCATAAACCAGAAAAAATGGAATGTGCTGTAACACCCGATGATTATAGTGAAATAGTAAAAAAATATCTGAAAATTAATCCATCTTTTATTGGTGCCTGCTGCGGTTCATCCACAGAGCATATTAAAGCAATAAAAAAGGTGATCGATGAATAATTTGACAATTTATTCTCCTGCTAAAATTAATATAGGATTAGTTGTAAAAAGCAGAAGAGATGATAATTATCACAATATAGAAACCATATTCTATCCATTACTCCTTTCTGATACAATTTATTTTGAAAAATCTGATTCGACAGAATTTGTTTTAAATTCAAATCAACTGAATAGTATGGCTAAAAACCTTATTAGTGAAGCAAAAGAATATTTGGAAGAACAAGTTGGAAGAGCATTAAATGTAAAAATAAAATTGGAAAAGAATATTCCAATTGGTGCCGGACTCGGCGGAGGTAGTTCAAATGCTGCATCAACATTAAAAGCCTTGAACAAACTTTTTGATCTTAATTGTAATCCTAAAAAACTTTTATCCATTGCTTCAAAAATTGGTTCGGATGTTCCATTTTTTATTAATCCTGTTCCCTGTTTTGCTTATTTACGCGGGGAAAAGATGAGAAGGGTTCAGCTTTTATTAAGTGAGCCCATTCTTGTAGTAAATCCCGGTATTCATATTTCAACAAAATGGGCATTCGATCAGATTAATATTACACAACATAATGATTGCATAAAAAAATTAAGTGAGAAGAAAGTAATTACAATTGAAAATATCAGGAAGTTTGCCGTAAATGATTTTGAGCAGATTGTTTTTGATAAGTTTCCGGAAGTGAGGGCATTAAAAGAAAAACTTTATTCATTTACTCCTAAGTTTGTGATGCTTACAGGAACGGGTTCATCTGTTTACGCTATATTTTCAAACTTACAAAAAGCGAGGAATGCGAAAGATTATTTTGACAATAAATATTTTACTTATTTAAATTATCCAGTAGATAAGGCATCCATTACTTAACAGCACTTTCGGTATAATCAATAAATCCTTTTGTCGAATTGATCTTTACTTTAAGACCCCACGGTATTGTAACTTTATCTTTTATATGCCCATGAGGGAAGGCATATAAAACTGGAATTTTAAGATGACTTAAGTAATCTTCCATCACCTCGCCAAGGGTTAGAGTTTTCTTCATTGGATCGTGCTCATAGCAACCAACAAACCTTCCCAGGATAACTCCCCTTACCTGTTTAAATACATTAAGCATTTTCATCTGATTAAGCATACGGTCAACTTTATATGGTAATTCATTAATATCTTCAAGCATTAAAATTTTCTCTTTCATCGACGGGAAGTATACTGTTCCAATCAGTGCAGCAAACACAGATAAATTCCCACCTAAAATTCTTCCCGAAGAGCTGCCTTTTGTAATTGCTGTAAGTTTTCCATTACCAGGATATTTTAATCTTCCCATCTTTTTATTAGATGTAATTATTCTCCAAAAAAATTCTTCTGTATAAGCGCTAACATTATTTGCAAAATCCGGGGCAAGCATCGGGCCGGCAAAAGTAATTAAACCTGCCTTCTGAAGAATAGCCATTTGTAAAGCTGTTATTTCACTAAATCCAACAAAAATTTTGGGATTATTCCTGATAATTTTGTAGTTAATTTTATCAAGAATTCTTGAAGCACCGTATCCACCTCTTAAGCAAATAATGGCTTTAATATTTTTATTTTTAAACATCAGGTTCAAGTCGTCGGCTCTTTCTTGATCAGTACCGGCTAAGTAGCCGTTGGTTTTCCCTACATTCTTTCCTATCTCTACCCGGTACCCGTTTTTCTCTAAATACTGTACCCCGCTTTCTATTTTTTTTGGATCTTGAGTTGATGAAGCCGGAGAAATAATTCCTATTACATCTCCTGTTTTGAGTTTTGCTGGTTTAATGAGTCTCACATTTACCTTTATGAGTTAAAACTAAAAATATAAAATTTAACTAAACATAAACAATTTGACAAATTGCAAATCCCATAAAATATCAAGAATAGTGTGATTCAGATCAACATATTTATTTATTATCGAGAATAAGTAACTTTAACTATAGTTTAATGATTGAATTTTAAGCAGAATTTTATAATTTGGAGGACGAATATTGTATCATTTTTATTATTTTAATTTCTGTTGAAAAATGGCTAAGAAAAAAATCCTGTACATTTGTGGTTCTTTAAATCAAACAACTCAAATGCATCAAATCTCAAAAGAGTTACCGGAATATGATGCATACTTTGCCCCGTATTATCCTGATGGTTATGGTTATATAAGAGTGGTAACAAATGCTGGATTACTTGGTATGACAATATTGGGTGGACAGGCAAAGCAGAGAACCGTAAAATATTTAAGGGAGAACAATCTGAATTGGGATATGAATGGCGATTTGCACACTTACGATCTTGTATATACTTGTAGTGATCTTTTAATTCAGAAAAATATTAGAAATAAAAATCTTATTCTTGTTCAGGAAGGTATGACTGATCCTGAAAATTTCGTTTACTATCTTGTAAAGCATCTAAAATTACCCAGATGGATCGCAAGTACATCGGTTACCGGGCTTTCATATGCTTATGATAAATTCTGTGTTGCCTCCGAAGGATATAAAGAGTTGTTTATCGGGAAAGGTGTAGATCAAAAAAAGATTGAAGTTACCGGCATTCCTAATTTTGATAATAGCAAAGAGTTTCTCGATAACGATTTTCCTTATCACAATTATGTTCTTGTTGCTACTTCCGATATGAGAGAAACTTATAAATATGAAAATAGAAAGAAATTTATTGAGAAAGCGTATAAGATTGCTAATGGAAGAAAGATGATTTTTAAACTTCATCCTAATGAAAATTATAAACGTGCTTCTGAAGAGATTAATAAATACGCTCCTGATTCAATGATTTTTCAATCTGAAAAAATTGAGCCGATGATTGCAAATTGTGATGTTTTAATTACAAGGTATTCATCAGTTGTTTACACCGCGCTTGTTTTAGGTAAGGAAGTTCATTCTGATTATGATATAGATTACCTTAAGAAACTTGCGCCAATCCAAAATGGTGGTACATCAGCTTTCCAGATTGCACAAATTGGTCGCAGGCTATTAGCGGAACAAGAACAATCCAGAATTTACAATGTAAATGAAAGTTCAGTTAAACGTATTCCTCTGAAAGAAAGATTAAATTTTAGAAAAAAATTAGCAAAAGCGAAATAGTAAAGAATATATTATATTTTTTTTATACAATTGAAGTACTTTAACAGGTTTATCAAGTGTGAATGACAAGATAAAAATTGTAACAGTAATTCAAGCACGAATGGATTCTACCCGCCTTCCCGGAAAAGTTATGATGCCTCTTGCAGGAAAAGCACTTCTGCTTAGACAATATGAAAGAGTTACTGCAGCCAAACTGATTGATAAAATTTTAATCGCTATTACAACTGAAGAAATTGATAATACTATTGTAGATCTATGTATAGATAATAACATAGACTACTATCGGGGAAATTCGACAGACCTTCTGGACAGACATTACAAAACAGCATTAACTTATTCTGCAGATGCAGTAGTAAAAATTCCATCAGACTGCCCTCTTATTGATCCAGGTGTAATTGATAAAGTTTTAATGTATTATATTGATAATTATAATAAATTTGATTTCGTAAGTAATCTTCACCCTGCTAGTTATCCTGATGGTAATGATGTTGAGTTAATGACTATGAAAGCTCTTACCGATGCCTGGCGCAACGCGAAGAAAAAATTAGAACGGGAACATACCACGCCATATTTTTGGGAAAATCCTGAGAAATTTAGAATTGGAAATGTAATGTGGGAGACAGGCAAAGATTACTCTATGAGCCACAGGTTTACGATTGACTATCCTGAGGATTATGAATTTGTTAAAAGAATTTATGATGAGCTTTTTTCAGATGAAAATATATTCTCATTGGATGATATTCTTGGTTTGCTTGAGAAAAACCCTGAGATAAGAAATATTAATTCCAAATATGCCGGAGTAAATTGGTACAGGCATCATCTGGCTGAATTAAAGACTATTGCAAAATCCGATACAAAACTGATTTAACTTTGATTAACGAAACTAAATAAAAGAGGCTACCCACTTTATGCAAAATACGGTAACTATGAATGATAATTATCCTGTGATTGATAAATCTGATGAATTATATGAAAAAGCTTTAAACCTTATTCCATCCACAACTCAAACACTTGCAAAAGGACCACAACAAAATATAAAAGGAATTGCACCAAAGTATCTTCAGAAGGGAAAAGGTTCGCATGTATGGGATGTTGATGGAAATGAGTATATAGATTTTAACATGGGCATCGGTCCCCTATCGCTTGGTTATGCTTATCCTAAAGTGGATGAAGCAATCAAAAAACAACTTGAAGATGGCATAACATTTTCGTTAATGCATCCACTTGAAGTTGAAGTTGCAGAACTTATTAATGAAATTGTTCCTAATGCAGAATCAATCAGGTATAGTAAAACAGGAGCCGATGTAACCTCTGCTGCGATTAGAGTAGCCAGGGCGTACACAGGAAAAAATAAAATATTATGCTGTGGTTATCATGGCTGGCACGATTGGTACATATCGGTAACTGATAGAAACAAAGGTATTCCAGGGGTAATACGTGATTTGACTTTTACAATAAACTACAACGATATTCAATCAGTTAAGGACTCAATTGATTCGGATATTGCGGCAATAATATTAGAACCGTTTGTCTTTGAACCACCTAAAGATAATTTTCTGAAGGAATTGAGAAAGTTGTGCGATGAGAACGGTATACTACTTATCTTCGATGAAATGTGGACAGGTTTTAGAATTGCACTTGGGGGTGCACAGGAATTTTTTGGAGTAAGTGCTGATCTTGCTGTATTTTCAAAAGCTGTTGCCAATGGAATGCCTCTTTCAATATTAACCGGAAGAAATGAAATAATGAAGGTTCTTGATGAGGAAGTATTCTTTTATACAACTTTCGGTGGTGAAGCTTTATCTCTGGCAGCTGCAAAAGCAACAATTGAAGAGCTGCGAGACAAGAATGTTCCTCAGTTTCTTGCAGAGCAAGGTAAAAAATTAAAAGATGGCTATAATAAGATTGCAGCCAAACTTGGCATGAATTATACAAAATGTATTGGATATGAATGCAGATCACTAATTACGTTTGATGCCAAAGCTGGAAATCCTCTTGAGATCAAATCTCTTGTTCAGCAGGAAATGATAAAACGAGGAATTCTTTGGGGTGGTTTTCATAATATGTGTTACTCACACGCTGATGAAGATATTAACTATACATTAAAAGTTTATGAAGAGGTTCTGCCATTACTTCAAAAAGCAGTGGATGAAAATTCTGTTAAAGAAAATTTAAAGGGTGATCCTGTTACCGCAGTATTCAGGAAGGTAACTAACTTTAACACTAAGCCAAGACACAAAACTGCTTAGCTGGATACAATGAGCAAATTTCCTGGTATATTTTCGTTGGATAATAAAGTAGCTGTGGTTACGGGTGCTCTTGGTTTAATTGGAAAACATCATTGCAATGCATTATCCGAGGCAGGTGCAAATATTGTTGTATGCGATTTGAATGAAAATGAATGTAACAAATTTGCAAGGAGTCTTAAACATAAATCTATAGGTATTGGCGCCGATATCACAGATAAGGATTCCATTAAAATGGCGAATGATAGTATATTAAAGGAATTTGGAAGATTGGATATTTTGGTTAATAATGCTGCAATAAATGATATGTTTGAAAATCCGCAGGCGGCGGCAAAGCAATCGATGTTTGAAAATTATCCTCTCGATATGTGGCAAAGGTCTTTTGATGTGAATATAACCGGAATGTTTCTTTGTTCACAGATTTTTGGTTCTGTGATGGCAGAAAAAGGATATGGAAGTATAATCAATATTGCATCTACATATGGGATTGTTGCACCTGATCAATCATTATATAAAAAACGGGATGGCACTCAAACATTTTTTAAATCCCCGGCATATCCTGTAACAAAAGGCGCTGTAATTTCATTTACAAAATTTCTTGCTTCATATTGGGGCAGCAAAGGTGTGCGCGTAAATACTTTAACACCCGGTGGTGTTGAAAACAACCAGGAAGATTTTTTTATTAATAATTATTCGAACAAAACTCCGTTGGGAAGAATGGCACAACCGACAGATTTTAAAGGAGCACTGATATTCCTGGCAAGTGATGCATCAAATTATATGACCGGCGCCAATTTAGTAGTTGATGGTGGGTGGACGACATGGTGATTGATAATGAATTAAAAAATAAAAACGAACAACTCAGAATAAAAGCTGAAAAAATAAAACTAGTTATTACAGACAACGATGGTGTTTTAACCGACGGCGGAGTTTACTTTTCAGATAAGGGCGAGGAATTAAAGCGATATTCAATTCGTGATGGAATGGGTGTGGAAAGATTACGTAAACATTCCGGTATTGAAACAGTGATCATAACTGGTGAAGTATCGGGTTCAGTTAAAACTAGAGCTGAAAAATTAAGAATTACAGAATACTATCTGGGTGTCAAAAATAAATTAGAAGTATTGGAAGAAATAAAGCGTAAAAATAATATTGAAGAAGAAAACATTGCCTATATTGGTGATGATGTAAACGACATCGATATAATGAAAGTTGTGGGTTTAACTGCTACACCTTCAGATGGGACAATCTTTATTAAAGATTTTACTGATTTTATTTGCAGTAACAAAAGCGGTAACGGAGCATTCAGAGAGTTTGCCGAATTGATAATAGCATTTACAGCTAAATAATAAATTGATAAATAATAATGTTACTATTCTACTTCTTTGTTTGAGGATGAAATGAAAAACAATAGAGAGATAAAAATTGGTAATAGGATGATAGGTGACGGGCATCCTGTATTTGTAATTGCAGAAATTGGAATTAATCATAATGGTTCTATTGATATTGCCAAGCAGATCATTGAAGGGGCTAAAGAGGCAGGATGCGATGCGGTTAAATTTCAAAAAAGAACCCCTGAAATTTGTGTTCCAGAGGACCAATGGAATATTGAAAGAGACACTCCCTGGGGTAGAATGACCTATATTGATTATCGTTATAAAGTTGAATTCGGAAAAGATGAGTATGCAGAGATAGATAAATACTGCAAGAAATTGGGGATAGTCTGGTTTGCATCTTGCTGGGATGTAGAGGCAGTTGAATTCATTAAAGATTTTGACCCGGTAATTTATAAAACAGCATCAGCATCGTTAACAGATATTGATTTATTACTAAAACATTCAATATTGAACAAACCGGTTATAATTTCAACCGGGATGTCAACTATGGAAGAAATTGAAACTGCGGTTGAAACTATAGGTTTAAATAACTTGTTGATTGCACATTCAACATCCTCTTACCCTTGTAAAAACGAAGATTTGAATTTAAAAATGATTACAACACTCAGGGAAAAATATTCTGATACTCCCATTGGTTATTCCGGTCATGAAACCGGGCTTTCCCCTTCCTGGGCAGCTGTTGCTCTTGGTGCTCGTTTTATTGAAAGGCATATCACACTTGATCGTGCGATGTGGGGTACAGATCAGGCAGCTTCTATTGAAGTGGAAGGTTTTCATAGATTAGTTAGAAATATTCGCGATATAGAAATCGCACTCGGTGATGGTGTTAAAAAAGTTTATGATAGTGAATTAAGTGCACGCGCTAAGCTCAGAAGAGTGAAATCAATTAAAGAAAATATCTAAATTATTATTTTGAAAATATCAATTATTTATGCATAATTGCTTTTATTAAATATGGATACAATCATAGTAGAATATTGGTCCAGCTTATCGGCAGCAGAACAGCAATCAATGGTAATAATTATTGCTGCAGCAGTTATGTTTGTTATTCTGGAAAGAATCTTCCCTTATACTAAAAACCAGAGAATACTGCGCGAAGGCTTTTTTGATGATCTGGCTTTATACACTGTTGCGCAGAGTTACATTCTTGGTATTATAGTTTTCGGTTTCATTATCAAGTTCATAGATGATACTTCAGGTTTGTCAAGATTAAATGTTTTTGCCGATGTTCCAATCTGGGCACAATTAGTTATTTTCACTATTACGCATGATATATACATTTATTGGATGCATCGCTGGCAGCATAAAAATAAATATCTATGGCGAATCCACGAGGCTCATCACTCCCCCAAAAAAGTTGATTGGTTATCGGGATCAAGATCTCACGCTCTCGAGATTCTCTTAAATCAATCTATTGAATTTCTTCCATTAGTATTGCTTGGTGCACCTGTAGAAGTATTAGCATATAAAGCTACAATTAGTGCAGTGTGGGGAATGTATATTCATTCTAACTTAGATCTGAAAACAGGAAAACTCCAGCGAATTATCAATGGTCCGGAAATGCATAGATTACATCATACCACCGGAAAGGGCAGAAACAGAAATTTTGCTACAAAGTTTGCAATTTGGGATTGGATGTTTGGTACAGCATACCAGCCAGAAAATGTAAAAGCCACTGATTACGGATTAAAAACACATTTCCCTAAACACTATTTTAAGCAGACTCTATATGCGTTCCGGCGTTTTAAGAATTTAAAGAGTGCAGCTAAAAACAGATAACTATTAAATAATAAGTTAGAATATTCCTCTAATTCTTTACCCAATCAATCATTAACTTAATTGCTTTAAGTACATTCCCACAATACTTCTGTAAAAATTCATCACTAATTTCGTCAGGTGATTTCAAGAATTTTGCTGCATTTAGTGCACCTGCACCATCAATATCCACATAAGCCACCCTTGCAATTAACTCGTAAGACTCCATACCGAAAGCCTTCCCGGGAAGAATAGCAACTCCTGTTTCATCCAGTAGGCTTTTGCATAAATCCTTGCTGTTATTAATTCCTCTTTTATTCAGATCGTCTTTATAATTACAAAAATCTATCCATAAATAAAATGCTCCCTCGGGTTTAGGTGTGTAGATATTAGCATCATTTAACATATTTGCAATTTTATTACCAAGTTTAGCTAATACCCATCTTGTGCACCACAGGTAGTCATCTATCTCAGAACCTCCTTCAAATGCTTTTACTGCAGCATACTGTATCGGTGCACTGGTTGATGTAAACGTTTCACTTGCCATTACTGCCATAGAATCTAATAACCATCTTAATGAAGATGGAAATATAAATGTACAAGTCTCCAGCCTCCTGCCCCGCACCACTTGCTTAACCCACCACTAATAATTGTCCCTTCAGGATACAATCGTGCAATAGAAATATGTTTGCCTTCATGATGAAGTTCGGCATAAATTTCATCAGATAGCAAAATTAATTTATACATACGTGCCACTTCAGCAATTTCTCTTAATTCTTCAATTCCATACGTAACTCCAACCGGGTTAGATGGATAGTTGAGTATAACAATTCTTGGTTTATTATGGTCTGTTTTACAATGGTCATCCAATTCTGAAGCTGTTAACATCCAATTATTTTCTTTAGTTGTACATAACCAGCGTACTTGTCTGCCAATGATCTGTGCCTGGGGTGCGTATGATACCCAGCTTGGAGTAGGTATAACTAAGTCACCATAATAGACATATTGTAGCAAAAACATTAGTTCTTTAGAACCTGGTCCGATAAGAACATCATCAGTTGAACGGCTAACTCTGTGATTTTTGCAATGATAATTAGCCACAGCCTCTCTTAAAATTCCCAATCCTTTTACCGGAAGATAACTTTTTTGATGAGCATTTAATTTCAGTTCTTCCACAACGGATTGAGGAACAGGAAAGGGTGACTGCCCCAGACCAAGTTTGCAAATCATTTTTCCCTTGTTTTTTAGCTCATTGCATCTTTCATTTATTTCAAGTGTTGCTGATAGAGGAAGACCCCGCACGTTCAGATTCAGATTTACATCCGGTATGTGTTTATTATTCATTGATTCTTAAATTGAAATAATTTTTCTTACAAGATAATCCTATTTTGAATTTAATAACAAATAAAAATGAAAGGTATAATAAACTTTGCAATCCCCAAATGTGGTTTGGGACGATAGGTATCGGATATGATTAAATAAAATTTTTTTAATTACACGCAATTAAATTTTGTTATCAATTAAATCTTAGAGTAAATGAAACAAGAATATTAGCTTCAACAATGCTTTGAGAAATTGTTGGGATATTGCCGCCAAAATCTTCACTTGGTATATCCCACCAGCCAAGCATTCCGGCTAAGTTCATTTCAAAATCGCCTTCGCCTGAGCTAATCCCCAAGCCCGCTGTAAGGTACTTTCTGTCATAATCAGTTGGAGAGTCTTTTAGTGGAGACATGTTGTAAATAAATCCCGTTCTTATGCTTAAGCCGGTCCACGGCAAACGAAATTCCGCACCTGCTCTAAGGTTTACAATTTGTGTGTAACGTTCAAGAATATCTTTATTAAGTGCAGCTTTCTTAGGCACTTCCATATCACCTGAAAATTTCATCTGAGTATAATCAATGTAAGTTGCCTCGGCAGTTGCAGTAATAATCCAAAGGTTAACTGCAGCTCCTGCAGTAAATTCGAATGGTGAAGTTACTCCGTATTTTGTTTCAATAACAGGAATATCAAGTTCATTTATTAATCCCGTAGCAAACGAACTCGTTCCATTAAAGTGATGCTTTTCAATTATTGAATATTCTGTTGGAATCTTAACCGAGCCTCCTATTCCAATAAAATCAAAAAATTTGTACAAGAACCCAAATCTAACATCAAAGCCATTATAAGCCCAATCAACTACATCGTTCAAATAAAATTCATTAAAGCCAGCGGTTAATGCGCTATCCTTCAAAGTTCGTGCATCGGTGCCGTAGATGTCTTTCGTATCTATTTCGAAATATTCACGGTTACTCAGGTAACTTCCAACAGCGTAGTTTGCACTTGCTCCAAAGAAAACATTTGAGGCAAATTCATAGGCAAATCCAAAGGACCAGTGATTGATACTGCCTTCATCTAAGACAGATGCCTTTTGGTTAAGATTTCCATTTAAAATCGTTGCATCACCAAGAAATTTGCCAGAAGCACTATCCAGAACAGGGTAACTTAACTGTAGTGATTTTGTAATTTCACTATTACTTCCCGTCAAATCATTTATTATTGTGCTGCTGCTAGAGTTAAACGCTTCAAACTGTAAAATCCTGTTAAAGTCATTCGATTTATTGTAACCAAGGGAAAACACTAAGTTTTTACCTGCGCTGTCTTTCGGAACAGGATAAACAACACCAAACTGGCTAATGGTAGTTTCTGTTTTATGAGAATCTAAACTGTCGCTAAGAAATTTAACTTCGTTATAGTAGAGATTTAAATTTATCGAACCGGAGAATGTAGTTTTTTTTGCAAGTCCTAGTGTTGCGGGATTCATTAAAGTAGCAGTGTACGTATTTCCTATAATAGAATATGCATTCCCCATACTTAATGAACGGGCATCATAAATAATTCCGGGTTGAGAAAGCCGGAAAGCATCGCGATGAGTTTGCGATAAGTAGTCCTGAGAATATATATCAATGTTTAAAACCAGTATAATGAACAATAATGCTAATAAGAAAAATTTGTTATTAAACATAAATACCGCCTGTTATTATCAAAAAATTAAAACAAAATTATGCATTTTAGTTAAAATTTAATAGTACTTAAATAATCACCTGATTACTTTTTACTCGATAAGAAAATACCTTTTTTTACTTACAATAATAAAGTAAGGTATAAAAAAAGCCCTCGGGATTAAAGAGTAATCGAGAGGGCTTTGTGACCCCAAGGGGATTCGAACCCCTATTACCGCCGTGAAAGGGCGAGGTCCTAACCATTAGACGATGGGGCCGTCTATCGGGCAAAAACATTTAATGATTTTAATAAACTATTTTTTTGGGTGAGCGATGGGGATTGAACCCACGACCTTCTGGGCCACAACCAGACGCTCTAACCAACTGAGCTACGCCCACCATTTAAGAAATAATCAAATCACATAATTCAAATTACAAATAAATTCCAACTACTAAAATCCAACTAATTCTGAATATGCAATTTATTTGCTGGGACTTATTTGAATTTTAGCACTTTATGTTTGTTATTTCCACTGGTACGCCAGAGAGGACTCGAACCTCCAACCTACGGCTTAGAAGGCCGTTGCTCTATCCGGTTGAGCTACTGGCGCAACTATTCAATAATATTAAGAACTAATCATCAGGAATATCTTTTTTCGGAGGAGATCCTGAAACTTTTTCAATTTATTAAAAAAAATCATTTGTCGGGGCGGCAGGATTCGAACCTGCGGTCTCCTGCTCCCAAAGCAGGCGCGATAACCGGACTACGCTACGCCCCGTTAAAAAAAATTAAAATTTATTAAAAACCTTCTATCTTCCCAATAATACAAGAATTAAGCTTCCAAATCGGGATGCCATAACTAAATCCCGATACTATTGAATTGGCGTCAACTTAATGATTATTTCATCATAGCAGACTAAGAAAAAGTATACCGGCTAAGGCGGGATTGAATTGCCACGACCTTTAATTCGTGGGCTAAATTAGCAATCCGAATATTGACTTTATCCAAAACTGAAAGTTGAGATGTGGCTAAAGTCTTATTTTTCTAATGCTTACGATTTCCCCGACTTAAAGGTCGGGGCAATTAAGTTGACGCGCATGCGATCCTATCGGGACTACGCCCCTTAAATAACTTAATCAATAAATTGAAATGACATTAGAACAAAAAAATATACTTATCATCATAAAATGATAAGTATATTTTTCTGAAAAATGAAAGCTAAATATATGTTAATCATTACTAAAAATCAAAGGAATAGGTACAACAAAAAACACAGAAATTGTTGATAGATGTTCTAAGATGCTTTTAATTTTCAACTTTACTATTTCTTAGCTAAATTAAATTATTAAAATGATTATTTATTTGTTTTATGAATCTTCCCTGGTTTATTTCTAAAAAATATATTTTTTCAAAG
>Ga0209988_10001628_pt1 | contig 14655 bp, 13 predicted proteins | sample N075metaG_FD_183115 | JGI IMG/M metagenome (GOLD analysis project Ga0209988, IMG submission 183115) | Deep subsurface microbial communities from Kermadec Trench to uncover new lineages of life (NeLLi) - N075 metaG (SPAdes) (version 2) | ecosystem: Environmental > Aquatic > Marine > Ocean trench... | reverse complement strand
CAACGAGGTGGGGACCAATCTGCTGATGAAGCAGAGCGGCTTCCCGCCGTTCGTGATCTATCTTTCGTTTGTGGGGACTCCCGAGGGTGTGATCACCGCCACCCGCCCGGACGGGGGTTACTGGGCGCGGCGGGTGAGAGACGGTAAGACCGACGGGTGGCTACGTATCGGTGACGCGAGGTATGCGATGCGGGCCACAGAGATCCTGGGTGACGCGCGCCTGCCGATGCTCGAGCTGTACTCGGCCAAGACCGGCCTTCCCATGGACAGGGCGGTGGGTGGGCCTGACCCACTTCGTGAATGGGAGGTCTTCCTCTGGACGCCTCGGTAGTCCGTCTGGTGGGATTTTTAAACAGAGTCCTCACGCAACCCGAGATCCAGGCGATCTTTGACGCCCGGAGCGCGGGCAAGCAGGTCCTTCAAGCGACCGGCGCTTAGGGGCCGAACATGATCCCGCCCTTGATGACGATCGGGTTGTTGTCGAAGTCCGGCAACGTCGGAAATTCATCGTTGAACTCGTAGACCCCCTCGAGGAACAAGGAAACGCCGAGGTTCAGCTGGACGCCGACGCCAATCAGGGCTCCGCTCTCGGTGTTGCTGGTTCCCCCCGTGCTCGTCCGACGCCACTGCCACCCGCCGAGGGCGTAGGGGCTGACCATGGGTGTCGATATCCGGAACTGGGCCGCGAGCGAATAGGTCAGGTAGTCGTAGTCGACAGCGTCGGTGAAATAGTAGACACCCTGGCCGATCACACCGATCGGCAGGGCCGGGGGCTGGAAGACCGTACGGGCGCCTAGGCCAAACGTACCGCTCAGTTTAGCCGCACCAGAGACAAGGGCACTTAGGTCGTCGACGCTGGTGATGATGGCACCCTGGGCGCCGAACTTGAACTGCGCGTGAGCGGGCGCGGCGAGCGCCACGAACGCGAACACTGCCGAAAAGGTCAGAAGCATGCGGCGCATAGTCGATATCTCCGAAGAGGGTTGCTAGGTGCACTCTCACCATTCGCTCATGCAAGGATCGGACCGATTTGCCCCATCCGGGCGCCTCGTTCGGCCGAACCCAATCCGCAAGGATGCCGTGGGGGCCGGTCCCATCATGGGGCCGCCCCTTGGGTCCGGCGAGCTTTACAGGACCGACGTATGACGGTATCATAATGATATTATAACGATATCGTACGAGGTCAGAGAGTGGCTAACCTGGCGTTGCGTGGACTTTCCGAAGACATGTATGACTCGTTGAAACGTGCCGCGGTGCGGAACCATCGAAGCCTGAACGGGGAGGTTCTTGCACGCCTCGAAGCATCGATCCGACCTGCGCCAGTGGGAGTCGAGGGCGTCCTGACCAGGGTCGCGAACCGGCGCGCAAATCTCCGACTTCCTGCCCTGGAGGGGGACCTGCTCAAGGCCCTGAAGGATGCCGGCCGTCCGTGATCGTTGTCGATACCAACGTCATGGTACACCTCGTGACCGGATCTGCTGAGTACGGCGCGAAGGCCTCGGCTCTTCTTCGGTCCGACCCCGAGTGGGCTGCACCTCCGATCTTGCTCAGCGAACTGCGCAACGTTGTCATCGGATTTGTCCGGCAGGGCTGGCTGGAGATCACGCAGGCGGTGGCGATGCACGACGACGCTGTTACGCTTCTCGGCGATCGGATTACGGCGGTGAACGGTCCGGCGGTGTTGGAGGTTGCCGAGTCACTGGAGTTGAGCGCCTACGATGCCGAATTTATTGTCGCGGCCAAGGCATTGAGGTGCGAGCTGTACTCCTTGGATCGAGAGATTCTGGCCGCCGTTCCGGAGTTGGCCCGCGGTCTCTGACTGGGTGACGTCAGCTCCACTGATCGCTCGAGACGAATCTTGTATTTCATACGATCTCCTCACATCGCACTCGCGCGCCTCGCCCTCGGTCGACATTTTACTCGCCCAACGGATTCGCAGATCAAAACCACAGGATTTCCAAGCATGAAGCTGCCAACTAAAAGCACTCTTCCCCTTTTCTCGATCTTCGCCTCATTGATCCTGCTCCCCGGGCTGGTCAGCGCCCAGGGCAGGGTGGTGGAATCGGACAGCCATCGCTTCACCGAGATCGCGGAAGGCGTATGGCACGTGGTCGGGACCGGAACCGTATTTACCATGAGCAATGCGATGGTGCTCGTTGGAGCGCGCGACGTGCTGGTGGTGGATTCCCATGTGACCCCTGCTGCCGCCGAGGCTTTGTTGGCTTCGCTGCCTGTCATCACCGACAAGCCCGTGCGCTACCTGGTCAACAGTCATTACCACTTCGATCACGCGCATGGCAATCAGGCCTTTCCCGAAAGCGTGGAGATCATTGGCCATCGCTTCACTCGGGCCAAGTTGGCCGGTGAGCTCGGGAATGTCCTGGAAGAAAACACGTTCAGAAGTTTTTCAGAGGGCGTACCCACTTTGGTGGCCAATCTCGAGCGACAGGTCGCCGAGGAGAGCGATCCGACTCGCAAGGCGGCACTACAGGAGCGCCACCGCGTGCAACGCGACTACATGAATTCGATAGGGGACGTGGTGCCCACACCGCCAAACATCACGCTGGAAACTGAAATGACCCTGTTCCAGCTCGTGGAGCGGGGAAGCCGCGAAATTCGGCTGCTACACCTGGGCAGAGCTCACACGGGTGGAGACGTGGTGATCTTCCTGCCGCGGGAGCGAGTGATCTTTACCGGTGACATGATGTTGCCCGGGCTCGCCTACATGGGCGACGGTCATGTCGACGAGTGGCCCGCCGCGTTGGAAGCCCTCAAGGCGCTGGATTTTGACGTCATGTTACCGGGTCATGGGCCGCCGGTGCTCAGCAAGGATGTCATAACTCATTTTCAGGCCTATCTGACGGATCTGTGGCAGAAGACCACTGACATGCATCGTCGCGGCGTGAGTGCCGAGCAGGCCGCCGAACAGATCGACATGACGAACCACAGCGCCAACTATCGACAAATTCGGGCCCCGGGCGTGGATCCGAGGGCGATCCGAAGAATCTATGAGTTGTTGGACAACTAGGCGGAGTTACGACCAAGAGTGGCCACCGCACCGCCTGAGGCTCGGGCGCCCGTTCGGTAATCGCCACCCCGTGACGCGTTGTGCGGCGGCGGTGGTGGTCGTGTGTCTGGGAGCGGCTGGTGCATCCGCTCAGTCGGGCGCGGCAAATGGGGAGTGGGGCGTGTTCGGGGCGGACGCGGGTGCTACCCGCTACTCGCCGCTCGACCAGATTCATTCCGGCAACGTCGGGGATCTGGAGGTGGTCTGGCGATGGAGCGCACGCAATTACGGCACCCCCCCTCCGTCCGGCAGGATGCAAGTCAGTCCCCTGGTGATCGACGGGATCCTCTATACGACCGCCGGTAACCAACGCAGCGTGGTTGCCATCGAGGCCGCTACGGGCGAGACGCTCTGGATCTGGCGGCCGGGCGAGAACGAACGGAGGTGGGGCGACATCATCGAGCCCGTCGCACGGAGCGCTGGGCGCGGCGTGAGCTACTGGACGGACGGGGCAGGGGATGAGCGCATCTTCGTGGTGACGCCGAGTTATCAGTTGGTGGCCCTGGCGGCTCGAACGGGGATTCCGGTGGAGGGATTCGGGGTGGCCGGCGTGGTGGACATGATGGATGATCTGCGGTGGGATGCGCGGCCGGCAGCGGAGAGAGAGGGTAGGGTGGCCAACACGTCGCCGCCGGCGATTCTCGGGAATGTGATCGTGGCATCGATTTCACTGCACACCGGCAGCGTGCCGACCCGGGCGTCTCCCAATGAAGTTTGGCCGATGAACGTGCCTGGCGACGTGGTGGCGTACGACGTCCGCTCGGGTCGGGTGCTCTGGCGCTTCAATACGGTCCCCGAGGAGGGAGAATACGGCGTGGAGACCTGGCGGAGAGCCGACGAGACCCTCTGGGACGTACCGACCGGCACGCACGACTGGGTGCGAGAGTATCCAGAGCTCCTCGAGGCGTCCTGGAAGTACACGGGCAACATAGGACATTGGGCGCCCGTTACCGCGGACGAGGAGCTCGGCTTGTTCTACGTGCCCACCGAGACCCCCACGAACGACTATTTCGGCGGCTATCGGCCGGGCGAGAACCTCTTCGGGAACTCCGTGGTGGCGCTCGACGCGCTGACCGGCGAGCGGGTTTGGCACTTTCAGCTCACGCATCACGAGCTCTGGGATTACGACCCTCCGACGGCCCCCATCCTAGTCGACATCGAGGTTGGCGGTGTCCTGGTGAAGGCCTTGGTGCAGCTCTCGAAGCAGGGGTTTGCGTACGTGCTCGACCGTGTGACGGGCGAACCCGTCTGGCCGATCGAGGAACGGGAGGTGCCGCAGTCGGACGTTCCGGGTGAGTGGACGTCTCCCACACAGCCCTTTCCCACGAAGCCGCCCGCTTATGAACGACAAGGCATCCGTGAGGACGACCTCATCGACTTTACTCCGGAGCTTCGGGCCGAGGCGCTGCGGGTGGTAGAGAACTACCGACTCGGGCCTCTCTATACTCCGCCGTCCTTGTTGGAGCCGGACGTCAATCGGGGGACCCTCGCGCTCCCCGGCGCTGGCGGTGGCGCCAACTGGCCGGGTGGTGCGGTGGATCCGGAGGCGGGCATCCTCTTCGTGGCGTCGCGCACGGCGCCGTCGCTGTTCGGATTGATCGAGGGGACTGAAGGGACCGGAGTGCGCTACCACGTCTCACGGGCCCAGGGTGTGCCCACCGTCCGTGGCCTTCCCCTCGTGAAGCCGCCCTACGGCCGGATCACCGCGATCGATCTGACTGTGGGAGAGATTCTGTGGCAGATCCCGCATGGGGGCACGCCCGACTACATCCGGAACCATCCGGACCTTCAGGGCGTGGAAGTCCCGGCGACGGGAAGCCCGACGCAGGGGTCCGGACTTCTCGTGACGTCCACCCTGCTGTTCTCCGGTGAGGGAGCACGGGGCCAGCCGGTCCTCCGCGCGTACGACAAACGGACGGGTGAGGTTGTCCATGAGGTTCAGCTTCCGGGTGGGCCCACCATCGGGTTCCCGATCACGTACATGACGGGTGGCCGACAGTTCATTGTCGTGGCGGCTCTGGATGAGGAGAACGTCGCGGAGTTGGTCGCCTTCACTGTTCAACAGCCGTGAGCGTCCCCACTTTGGTCGCGGCAGTCAACTGAGCAGCCTGGAGGATTCGATGTCCATGATCCGAAAGCCACTCGGCGTCTCCGTCGCCTGGTGTTGTGCGATCGCCTTGTACTGTGCCATCCTCTTCGCGCCTGCTACCGTGCAGGCTCAATACGGTGCCACGAACGGCGAGTGGCGGAGCTATGGCGGCGACCTCGGGAGTACCAAGTACTCCCCGCTCGATCAGATCGACGCCACCAACTTCGGCGACCTGCGCATCGCGTGGAGATGGCAGTCGGTGGACGGTTTGCTCGATCTCGAAGCGCTGCGAGAAGAGGTCCCGGAGATCTCGATCGGGGGGCTCCAGGCGACGCCGCTGATGATCGGCGGGGTCCTCTTTCTCGCGACGGCCCTGCATCAGGCTGCGGCTGTCGACGCCGGCACCGGCGAGACGCTCTGGGTACACGATCCCCAGGCCTACCTGCGCGGGCTGCCGACGCACGCCTACCGAAGCCGTGGCTTGGCGTACTGGTCGGACGGCCAGGACGCCAGAATCTTCTGGGGTACGAGCGACGGGTACTTGATCGCGGTCGATGCTGCGACGGGTGAGCCCGTGCTCTCCTTCGGCAACGAGAGCCGCGTCGATCTCATGGAGGGCATCCCGCGAGCGAACCGCGGGGAGACGGACCATCGGGGTCGCAACCTTATGGGGGTCGGGTCGCCACCGATCGTGGTGGGCGACGTCGTCGTCACCCCGACGATCATCACCGACTATGCGATTCGCCGAGAGGCGCCGCCGGGATGGCTGAAGGGCGTGGATGCGCGGACCGGCGACACGAAGTGGATCTTCCGAACCGTGCCGCAAGAAGGCGACTTTGGCGTCGACACCTGGCTGAACGAATCGTGGCGCTACTCGGGCAACACCAACGTCTGGGCGATGCTCAGCGCCGATGCGGAGCTCGGCATGGTCTACCTGCCGACCGGGACACCCACGAGCGACTACTATGGCGGCCACCGCCTGGGCGACAATCTCTTCGCCGAAAGCCTGGTCGCCGTCGACGTGGAGACCGGTGAGCGGGTCTGGCACTTCCAGGCCGTTCATCACGGGGTCTGGGACTACGACTTCCCCGCCGCGCCGACCTTGCTCGACATCACCGTCGACGGCCGTGCCATAAAGGCGATCGCCCAGGTGAGCAAACAGGGGTTCACCTACGTCTTCGACCGCGAGACCGGCGAGCCGGTCTGGCCGATCGAGGAGCGCCGGGTAGACACGTATACCGATCTTGCAGGCGAGGTGCTGTCGCCCACCCAGCCGTTTCCGACGAAGCCGCCACCGTTCGAGTATCAGGGCATCAGCACCGACGATCTGATCGACTTCACACCCGAGCTGCGGGCGATGGCCCTGGAACAGGTCCAGAACTTCAGGCTGGGCCCGATCTTCACGCCGCCGATGATGAGCGTCGAGGGTGGGCTGCAGGGGACGATCCAGCGGCCCCCCATCGGAGGCGCGGCGACCTGGGGCGGTGCCGGGGTCGATCCCGAGACAGGGTTCCTCTACGTGCCTTCTGTGAACGAGTTCACGGTCATGCACTACTACACGCCCGACACCGTGCAGGGTGGCAACCTCCAGTTGACCCAAACGGGGTTCGGCACGGGCCCGCGGCCCGAGATGCCGCCGGGCATACCGCTGCTCAAGCCGCCGTACTCACGGATCACCGCCATCGACATGAACGAGGGCGAGCACGCATGGATGCAGCCGAACGGCGACGGCAACCGGTTCCGCGACCATCCGCTGCTCCGCGACCTCGATCTGCCGCCGTTGGGCGGCGACGGAAGGGGTGGGCCGGTGGTGACCCGCACCTTGCTGATCAGCGCGCTGACAGCGGGGGGGACCGACGACGGGCCCCGGCTCGTGGCGCGCGACAAGGCCACAGGCGAGATCGTCGGGTCCGTGGATCTGCCGACGCGTGCCCTCGGGACGCCGATGACCTATATGCACGAGGGGGCGCAGTATATCGCCCTCACGATCCGCCCCGAGGAGTCCGGCGAGGTGCCGGAGTTGATCGCGTTCAGACTGCCTTCTTGAGGCACGTGGACAGTGCGGGTTTTGGGGATCCCGTGAACCTCCGAAGTTGACCGCTCCCGTCCTGCCTCTCACCTTATGCCCACCGGCCGAAAGGCTATCTTATGAGAGCGCCAGTCAGTGTGGTGGATCACGCCGGAATGGAGGTCCAAATGAGCAACCGTCTTCTACTCTTCGCCGTTCTCTGTGCAACCGCCGCGCTTGGCGTCGTTTCGACCGCAGCGGCGCAGGCTCCCTCCTCCGAGGCCACAAAGTGGGAGGTCCCCCGGACACCCGACGGCCATCCGGATCTCCAGGGAAACTGGTCGAACTCGACGCTCACTCCGTTTCAGCGGGAAGAGGGCAGGGGTCCGGTATACACGTGGGAAGAGGTCGAGGAGATCGAACGGCCGGACGGTGTCTGCCCTGCCAACCCCGGGACCGTCGAGTGCGGAAGGCAGGACAACCAAGGGGATGGGTCTCTGAGCAATGAGCGCCGACTGAGCGGCGCCGAGTACAACGAGGTCTATTGGGAGCGGGGCTCTGCGATAGCCATCGTCGATGGCGAGCCCAGAGCCTCTTTGATCACCCGTCCGGCTGATGGCCGCGTCCCGGCCCTCACGTCGGAGGCCGAACGGCGGGTCCAGGAACGCCGGGACTTCAGGAGCCAGTTTGGCCAATACGACCACCCGGAGCTGCGGCCTTTCGCCGAGCGCTGCATCCTTTTCGGTTCCCCTTCCGGGCCTCCCATGATCCCCGTCGGGGCGTACAACTCGAACTACGTCATCGTTCAGACAGCCGACTACGTGATGATCATGTCGGAGATGGTCCACGACGTGAGGATCATCCGGCTTGGCGAGCCCAACCCGATGCCTAAGGACGTGCGTCCGTACTTCGGCAACTCCTGGGGTCGGTGGGAAGGCGACGTACTCGTGGTCGAGACCACGAACATCAGCCCACGGCAGTCTCTGCGGGGCGTCGCCCCGTCGGAGGACTTGAAGGTGATCGAACGCTTCACTCGGGTCGACGAAGAGACGATCCTGTACGAGTTCACCGTCGAGGATCCGACGACGTACACCGAGCCCTGGGGCGGAGAGATCCCGATGAGGAGGTTGAACGCCCAGCTCTACGAGTACGCATGCCACGAGGGCAACTACAGTCTGGCCGGCGTTCTGAGCGGCGCGCGTTACCAGGAGAGAATGGAAGCCGAGGAATCCGGGGATTCGAATCGGGATTGAGGGGGCGTAGAGGGGCTATCGTGGCAGCTTGAACGCCAACATCTGGGGCGGATTGCTGCTCACCGTCAACGCGATGTACTGCTCGCCGTCGACCATGTAGGTCATCGGCGTGCCGAGTACGACCTCTGGCAGATCGATGGCGCCGACGATCTCACCCGTCATCTTGTCGCGGGCCACCAACTGGGGCCCATTGTCGGTCCCGCCACTCTCCATTCCCGTGATGAGCAGCGTCTTCGTGAGGACCGGTCCGCTAGGGCGTGCGACCCTGTCTCCGAGAGGAGGAAGATCCAGGTCCCGGAGCGCTTCGTGATTGCGGACGTCGTCTCCATTGCCGTTGGGTTGCATCCAGATATGCTCGCCGGTATTGAGGTCGATCGCGGTGATCCTCGAGTAGGGGGGCTTGAACAGCGGCAGGCCGTTGGGCATGGCGGGTACGCCGCCTGGGCCGCCGTGCGTATAGCGGACGGTCGCTTGGCCGGGGAACGTCTCCTGCGGTTCGTACAGGTGGATCATCTGGAACGAGTCGTGCGAGGGCACATACAGGATGCCCGTCTCGGGGTCCACGGCCGCGCCCGTCCAGCTCATGGCGCCTCCCGTGCCTGGCCGTAGGATCGTGCCTTGGGTCCCGCCGTCCTCGTGGAGCGAAATCGGCTCCCAGAGGGGGCCCCACCGGTAGGGCTCGATCGCTTCGATGGCCATCTGGCGAAGCTCTGGCGTGAAATCGATCAAGTCGTCGATCGACACGCCCTGACCGTCGAAGGGCGCCGGTTTGGTCGGGAAGGGCTGCGTCGGCCAGACCACCTCGCCGGGCACGTTGGTCTCCGTATCGACCGGGCGTTCCTCGATGGGCCAAACGGGCTCACCCGTCGCCCTGTCGAACACGTAGGTGAAACCCTGCTTCGATACCTGGGCGATCGCTTTGATCTCCCGGCCGTCCACGTTGATGTCGATGAGGTTCGGGTGCGTCGGAAAATCGTAGTCCCACAGACCGTGATGGACCGCTTGGAAATGCCACACTCTTTCGCCCGTCTCGACGTCGATCGCGATCAGCGACTCCGAAAACAGATTCGCCCCGAGGCGGTGACCGCCATAGAAGTCGTTGGTCACGGTCCCTGTGGGCGCGTAGAGAATTCCGAGCTCCTCGTCACCGCTGTACGTGCTCCAGACGTTGGCGTGACCTGAATACTCCCACGAATCGTCCTCCCATGTGTCGACCCCGAACTCGCCGGCTTGCGGGACCGTGTGGAAGGACCAGAGCTCTTCGCCCGTGCGAACGTCCCAACCTCTTACCCAGCCCGGGATGGCTTCTTTGGTGATCCTGCGGTCGGCGATGGATACGGGGGTGACGACCACATCTCGAATCACCAACGGAGGCGATTGCACTGAATAGAGCAGAGCGTTCAGGTAGTCTCGATCACCGCGCGTCGCCCTCGGAAGCGTCTCCACCAGGTCCACGCGCCCGTTCTCGCCGAAATCCGCGCAAGGCCGTCCTGTCTTCGCGTCGACACAGATGAGGTAGCCGTTGCCCGTTCCCCAGAAGATCCGTTCATCCCCCGCCCCGTCCGTCCAATAGGCCACGCCCCGTTGGTTCCAGATCACGGTCATCGACGTGGTGCCGTCTTCGTAGGCCTTGGGATTGTAGACCCACAGTGGTTCGCCCGTCTTGGCATCCAAGGACACGCCGACCGACAGCGGCGTGTTCAAGAAGAGCTGCCCTCCCACCATCAGTGGGGTCGCCTTCAGGTTGAAGATGCGCGGGTGCGCATCGGCCCTCCACAACTCCTCCGTCTGTTCCTGAAGGACGTCGAAGATGTTCGCGGAGCTGGACGTCCACTCGCCCCCCGCTATTTCCATGCTCAGCATGGCGTCGACCGTCGTCCAACTCCAAGCCAGCTCGAGGCTGCTGAAATTGGAGGCATCGATCTGGTCCAACGACGAGTACTTCGTGCCGCCCACATCACCGCCGTAGCTCCGCCATTCTCCGTCGAGCGCACCGTATTGCGCCGCGGCGGGCGTGCCCGACAAGACTAGTGCGGCGAAACCGGCCGCCACTCCCCGACTGAACACCCAGACGTTCGTCATACCTTTTCTCCTTCGGGCGGGAAACCGTCGTCGACGCCAATCGGGAGGCGTGACGACCTCATTAACCTGGCGCACGGCTCTGCTGACCCTCAGCACACAACCCGAACGAGCGATCTTAGAGCGTGTAGCCCTCCTCCCGAAAGTGGGCGTCGAACGCGAAGGCTCGATCGACTCGGTTCGCTCGCATGAGCACGAAGGAGGAAGCGTCTACCAGACTCAGCTTCCTGGCGTCCCGAAGCAACAGGTCGTCGAGGGCCTGCTCGTGAGTGGTTTCGTCCACCCAAAGAACCTCTAGAAGTGGCGCAAACGCTTCGCGAAAGACGCGCACAGCCCCGATTCCGATCCGGGTCTGGAGGAGCGCGTACGTCTCGACGAGCACGTAGGAACTGGTGACCAACGACGCTCGCTCAGCTCTGAGTCTCCCGAATCCTTCCCTGGCCTCCTCGTGGGACTCGTCAGAGCCGACCACGAGGGCGAGCAGCGCCGATGTATCCACGAAGACGCGACTCATTCGAAGGACGTTGCCAGATAGTCGTCATGCCTCCGGGCCAGGTCACGGGCGCCGGACAGCTCCTCGTACCGCCCGACGACGGCCTCGGCCCGCTCGTAAAGGACTGACCGATCGGGCTCGTCCGACTCCAAGGCCTGGTCCAGGCACCTGCGAATGAACTCGGCCATGGATACACCCTGTTCTTCGGCAAGGCGTCGGACGCGGCGGGCCTGACCATCCGTCAGCTGGATTTGAGTACGGACCATGGCCGGAATGTAATCACATCATTACATCACATCAACATAAACCTTACCGATTCAGGTCTTCGGTGTGAGAGGCAGGGCCAAATCAGTCAACTTGTGGGCTCGGGGGAGCGAGCTACCTTTGGGGCGCGACGCCATGACCGACCGCGATTCACAAGGCCGCGTAGCACCGCGAACTGGGGACCACGACATGAGCAAAACCACGAAGAAATCGTCAGGGGCCGCGGCCGATACGTCACGCCGCGCCTTCATGAAGAAGGCCATGCTCGGGGCGGGGGCCACCGCGGCGCTGGGAACCAGCGGTGTCGGACTCACCGCCCAGGAGACCGACGCGAAGATTACCATTCCCCCCGAGTTCGAGGCAGCCAAGAAGGCCACCTTGCCGACGATGGACTTCCCGCTGAGAGGCGCGCAGGTTTTTGCTCGCGCGTGTCACGAGGAGGGGGTCAAGGCGCTGTTTTGCTGCCCCGGCAATTACGAAGTCGTGCACGCGATCGCCGACACCGGTATTCCGACGTACGGCGGCCGCCACGAGGGATCTATGTGCCATGCCGCCGACGCGTTCTGCCGGGCGACGGGCGAGGTTGCGGCCACTTCAGGGACCGAGGGGCCCGGGTTCACCAACATGATCAACGCGATCGCGACCGCCAACGCGGCTCGGTCGCCCATTCTCGTGCTTGCCAGCAACAAGTCGGTGTTCGCCGAGGACTCCGAGCAGGGTATCCAAGATTCCTACCAGCAGCCCACCACGGAGGGCCTGCGCAAGTACGGCAAGCGGATGATCACGCCCTCTCGGGTCTGGGAATACGCGGGTTATGCGTTCCGGCAGCTCAAATCGGGCGTGCCGGGGCCGGTCCACCTCGATTTCCCGTCGGAGGTGGCGCGCGCCAGGTTCGATGACGCCAGCGAGCTGGAGTATTTCTTCGAGAATACCAAGTATCGAACGGAGACGAAGCCGCATCCGGATCCGGCGGCGATCGATGCCGCGGCACAGATGCTGCGGTCGGCCGAGCGGCCGATGATCGTGTCGAGCAACGGGGTCTTCTACAGTCGGGCGTGGGACGCGCTGCGTGAGCTCGCCGAGAAGGCTCACATACCGGTCGTCGAGTCTGGGGCGACAAAAGGCCAGTTCCCGGCCGATCACGAGCTGTCCGCGGATGCGGCCCCGCGGGCTCTCATGAGTGCCGACGTCGTCTTGCTGGTGGGTCAATACTGTATGCCGACGCTGGGAGAGTTCGCGTTCGGTCCCGATACCCGATACATCCGGATCGATCCATCAGCCGAAGACATCGGGCGCAATCTTCCGATCGACATCGGAATCGTGAGCGACGAGAAGGCGGCCCTCGAGGCTTTGACGGCGGCGGTGACGCGACAGCGTCGGGCCCAGTGGGTAGCAGAGATCGCCGCCGCCCGCCAGGCATTCGAAACGGAGAACGAGGAGTACTACCAGATCGGCCTGGGCTACACCGATGCGGTGCACCCCGCCGTGATCGGCAAGGAGCTGGCCGACTTCCTCTATCGTGGCGCCTTGCCGAAGGATCGGACGACGATCATGCAGGGCGGCTATGGAATCGCCCGCTACACCCGTCGCTACCTCCGCGCCTACCGGCCGGGGCAAATCATCAACGGGGCCTATCAGTACGGTGCGATCGGTCCCGATGTCGGCTACGCCCTCGGCGTGGCCGCGGCGGTGCGCGACGGGGTGGGCCCACAGGCTGGATACCAGGGGCATCCCGTGATCGCCATCACGGGCGATGCCGGGTTCGGATTCACGGGCATGGAGGTCGAGACGCTGTCCAAGTATCGGATGCCCGTGGTCATCATCGTCTACAACAACAACGCCTGGGGGACGTGGTCGGGTCAGGTGAACAACCAGATCGGCCTGCCGGTCCATCTGTTCCAGGAGAACGTCCGTTACGACAAGATGGCGGAGGCGTTGGGCGGTTACGGCGAGTACGTGACCACCCCGGGGGAGTTCACACCGGCGCTCGAGCGCGCCTATCGCGTAGCCCGGGACGAGAGCCGACCGGCCGTGATCAACGTCCAGGCGAGGAAGGAATTCTGGCTGCGCGAGCAGCCGCCCGGTTTCCTCGGCAAGATCGAGCCGGGCGTCATGTCGTATTACCACTAGAAGGCCGTTGAAAGCGAAGCCAAACGCCACAGTCGGCGGCGGGAAGCGAGACGCCACGCTTGGCAGCGGGTGACGGCGTGAGCGCGGTCCGTCGATGCCTGAAAGCGTACGCCGATCGCGGTGTCTTTCGCGGGTATACCGAACGGCCGGGCCGGCTGGGGCGCATCGTGTTTCGGTTTTCCTGGCTGGCCCGCCATCCGTACGACCTCCAGTACGAGCCCCGAACGGGGACCTTCATCTTCTTGAACGCGTTGCCCAACGTGCCTGCGCGTACGCCCCTCGCACGGGCGCTCAAGACGTTCGTAGAGGGTCGCTCGGCCGAGTCGCTGCCCGAGCATCGGCGGGTCGATCCGGCCCGCGCAAGCGTGTCGGCCTTTGTGCGGCGCGGCGAGATGCGGCTGAGGGTAGTCGCCCGGCGCGGGCATCACGCCTACGCGGCGAATCGCGTGGTGAACTTGATGCACGAGGTCTACTTGCACCTTCACAGCTATTACCCAGAGTACCTTTGGGAGAACTATGATGCATCGCAGGACTGAAGCGGGCCGGGAGTCCTGCGGCCGTCCACAGGCCCCTCCACAGTGAGGACTTGCATGAACGTCGTGAGGCTCGCGGGCCTGGTGCTAGTGGCCGGCGGTGCACCCGGCTTGATCGGGGCGCAGGAACACCCGGCGGAGGCCCATACCCACGCGGCCGGGCAGGCCCTGACCAATCCGGTCGAGGCTACATCCGCGTCGGTCGCCAGGGGGCGTCAGCGCTACGTCTTCAGCTGCCGGCAGTGTCACGGCAATACGGGACTGGGTGACGGCGACATGTCACACGCCGGTGGCGTGCCGTCCGACTTCACCGATGCGGTGTGGCAGCACGGCGCAAGCGACGGTGAGATCTTCCTGGTCATCAGGGACGGCGTGACGGCTGACATGCAGGCCTACGATGGCCAGATTCCCGAAGAGGACATCTGGCACCTCGTCAACTACATCAAGAGCCTGGCGGAAGGGTAGGGCGGTCAGGTGAGCGGGTGACGTTGGATGCCGAGCCCTACCGGTACGAGGCAAACCGCTCCTTGCCGGATGAGGATGTGAGTCCGGAAGGGTACATAGTCGGAACGCGGGACCGGTTCGTCGTGCCCGAGGAGCTCGAGGCGAGCTCGGACCCTAGCCCTGCCGGTGCCCCCACCCGTCGAGAAGCTGCCCCTACCCATCGGGAATGAGTTGGGCGAAGGTGGCATGGCCACGGGGTCTACCTGGCCGATGACCTAGAGCATGAGCGGAAGGC
>Ga0209988_10001623_pt1 | contig 14685 bp, 14 predicted proteins | sample N075metaG_FD_183115 | JGI IMG/M metagenome (GOLD analysis project Ga0209988, IMG submission 183115) | Deep subsurface microbial communities from Kermadec Trench to uncover new lineages of life (NeLLi) - N075 metaG (SPAdes) (version 2) | ecosystem: Environmental > Aquatic > Marine > Ocean trench... | reverse complement strand
CTACGGACGCCCTCGTGGCGGGGGCGTTCTTTGAGCAGCAGACTAGGGTTTGCGAAGTAGGTCGCGACGGCCCCGCGAATGTCTGCTTATGGCCGAAAGCGGACATTCACTTCTAGGTTGGCTCCCCGCTGAGTGCAGGAAAACAACGCTTTCTCCTGTTTTAGTCTCTATCCGGGGCCGTAAGGCTCCTGACGACCCCTATTATGAGGAAGGGTAAGGGTTAGCTTTAGATACCACTCCCCTAGCAGTCCCTCATTAGAAAGTAGAGGGGTAGCTGTACTCGAGCCTCTCTACAGCCACCCTCGGACGCGTGGGCCTCCACGCCCGTCCAGACACCGCGTATGATGGCTACCGTAAACGATGACTCAGACGGATCCTTCAGGAGAAACAACAATGAAATACGCATCCGTAGCAACACTGGTCGCGCTGCTTCTCATCGGTCACGAGGCTTCCGCACAGATGACACTGTTCGACGGCAGCAGCCTGGACGGCTGGACCACTTCAGGAGACGCGAACTGGAGTCTGGTCGACGGTGCCGTGGAGGCGACCAGTGGAAACGGCCATTTGATCAGCGAGAACTCCTATTCCGACTTCGTCTTGACCCTCGAGTTCTGGGTCGATGACCCAGCCAACAGCGGGGTGTTCATTCGGTGTGCAGATCGGGACGCGATTGGCGCAAACTCGTGTTATGAAGTCAACATCTACGACCAACGAGAGGACCAGACCTACCGCACGGGCGGCATCGTCAACTTTGCAGCGCCAGCGGCGCAGATCGACGCCGGTGGGCAGTGGAACACCTACGAGATCAGGGCTGAAGGCACGCGATTGCTGGTCACGTTGAATGGCACGGTCACCGTTGACATCGAGGACAACACCTATTCCGAAGGCCCGTTCTCTCTGCAATACGGCAGCGGTGTTGTAAAGTTCCGGAACGTACAGATTCAACGACTCTAAGGTCACGGCTAAGGCTGAAAATCTACTTGACGCCTGACATATAAGCCGCAACTGCCGCATAAGTGACGGAGTAGATTTAGGCTTTACGAAAAGCAATAGCTGAGGGGCCAGTGAATGTCCGCTTTCCCGAAAGCAGACATTCAGAACTTACGTGTTTGGGTCGAGCCGAATGTCTGCTTGTGGCCGAAAGCAGCCATTGGTTAACAGTTAATATGCACGCTGTTGCATATCTGAGGGATAAGAATTGAAGAAGATCGACCTCGGTCAGGCAATCGAGGCTGTCGCAAACACTGGCATGACGGCACCGATAGTGGCGATTTTTCTGTTCGCAATGAATGTCTCGAACGCGCAGGGCTTTCGCTTACTCGAGAGCACGATCGACGGCGTGCATTCGTCGTTGGCTTCGGGGGAAATTACATGCCGCGAGCTCGTCGAGCTTTATCTCGATCGAATTGAGGCTTACGACAAACAGGGACCCGAGCTTAATGCCATTCAGCACATCAACACGCGGGCGCTTGAGGAAGCCGAAGCACTCGATGCCGCTTTCGAGGCTTCGGGGCTCGTCGGGCCATTGCACTGCGTACCGGTTCTATTGAAGGATCAAGTCGAAACGAGCGACATGCCGACGACTTACGGTTCGGCGATTTTCGCGGGCTTCGTCTCCGGACGAGACGCGACCATCGTGACTCGGATGAAGCAGGCCGGGGCCATCATCCTCGCCAAGACGAACATGGGAGAGTTCGCATTCGGTCACGTCGGCTCAGCATTCGGGATGGTTCGGAACGCTTACGATCCAACGCGTATCCCGAGCGGTTCTTCGGCAGGTACGGGCGCCGGTATCGCGGCGAACTTTGGCCTGGTGGGAATCGGAGAGGACACGGGAGGTTCGATACGTGGGCCTTCCGCAGTTCATAGTCTGGTCGGGTTGAGACCGACCGTGCCGTTGGTAAGCCGATTTGGAATGATGCCGGCCAATCCGACTTATGACACGCTGGGTCCGATGACCCGTACGGTGACCGATGCGGCGATTCTCCTGGACGTGCTCGCAGGATACGATTCCAACGATCCCGTGACCGCGTACTCTGTCGGCCGACTTCCCGAGAGCTATCGGACGCGTCTCGACGAGGGTGGTTTGGCCGGCGCACGCATTGGCGTCATCCGACAGCCTATGGATCCCAAAACGGATCCGGAATCCGACGACTACAGGCAGGTCCGAGCGGTGATCGATCGGGCGCTCGAGGACATCGCGTCGCTCGGTGCTGAAGTGGTCGATCCGGTGGAAGTTCCGCTTATCGAGCTGGTCGACGCGACTTACGCCAAGGACAACTTCGCGACCGAACAGGCCATGAATGAATATCTGGAAACGCTTCCTAACTCACCAATCTCCAGCCTCCGAGAGATCCTGCTCGCAGGGAGGGTCACGCCCCAGCGTGCGGCTTCATTGATGAACGTCGTAGGGCGGTCGACGGAGGATATTGACTATCTGGAAGTGCTACTGACGAGAGAAGAGATCCGTCAGTCCGTACTAGCCGTCATGGCGGACGCTCGACTCGATGCACTCGTTTACGCGACGTTCGATCATCAGACATCCGTGATTCCGCCCGACGCACTTACCAGAGCGAGTCGCGACGATGGCTATGGCCGGGGTAACAACCGGCGCTTGAGCCCACTCATCGGCTTCCCCGCGATAACCGTGCCGGCAGGGTTTACCGCTGACGGCCTGCCAGTGGGGCTCGAGTTCCTCGGTCGAGAGTTCAGCGAGGGGCTGCTCCTTCGGCTCGCCTACGCGTACGAGCAAGCGACCCAACGCCGCCAACCACCCGCAACTACGCCGCCGTTATTGGCTGCCCCCTGAACGCATGGGAGAGTCGGACTGCAGGATCGGAGACCTACTCGTCGAGTTGAGACGACTCGAATGTCCGCTTTCGGCCATAAGCAGACATTGGTTAACCGTTAACGCGACCTCTAAGCCGCCCCATCTTGGTGCAAACAGCACCTACCGAGAAACGCCGCTGGAGAATTGCCACGAGACTGTCGCTCCTACACCGAATCCATGCGCCGGAAACTAAACGTTACCCTTGCCCATCATCTTGTCGAGGCTCCACACGCCCCCGCCAGCCGCAGCGATGAACAGGAATACGAAGCAGTACAATATCGACGCGTCACCGCCGTTGGTAACGGGAAAAATAAAGGATCCGCCTTCACGGAACGCGTGCGACATCCAGTAAGCGAACGCCATCGACCCGGACAGGACGAACGCGACCGGTCTGGTGAACAGGCCCACGAGCAGAAGGAGCCCGCCAAATACTTCGAGTACTCCGATCAGCCCAGGGTGCAAAGTCATCAATATGAATTCGCCGCTTTCGCCAGGGTAGCCGAACATCTTTGTGGTTCCATGCAGCATATACATATACGCCGATACAATACGGAGCACGCTGAGAACCTGTTGGGACCGGTTCCCAAGAAAATTATCCAACACGTTATTAAGTCCACTCATTCTTCTTCTCCCGTTGTCGAGTGAGTCCATGGTTAACCGTTAACGTTTCCCCGGGACCGCCCCATCTTGGGGCAAGCCGCGGCGCGTAGAGCTCGCGGAAGCTCTTAGTATCTCCTGTCTATGGGTACAACGTCGCCGTTGTCGTAGCGATAGTAGCCGCCGATATCGGTTCGATGACTGAACGTGCCGTCTTGGCCTCTCGCTTCTTCTGCCGAGACTGGCATGAATTGCGCACACCCGCTAAGCAAAGTTGTAAGGATTAGTGTTAAAAGTAATCTGTTCATCAGCTACTCCCTCAACCCCAGCCTGCTGTCTACTACTGAATAGTATGCGCCAGCTTGCATATTAATCGTTAGCCGACCTCTGCTTTCGGCCATAAGCAGTCATTCAAATTCGATGCATACGCCTGCATATTAACTGTTAACCAATGGCTGCTTTCGGCCATAAGCGGACATCGGTTAACAGCCCTTAGCTCCGTCACTACTCTACGAAGAGCGTCTTCGGGATCGACGCCGCAACGACCTGGGTCTCGTTGACAGCCTCCGCGATCGTGAAGTCTACGGCGAGACTCGCGAGCGTGAAGGCTTCGCGCGGCGCGAGCGCCTTCTCTTCCACGAGAAAGTCGACGACCTCCATTACTGCTTTGCGTAACGCACGATCGAGATCGATGTCGATACCCACGGCAATATAGTGTGTGGCGGTTTCGGCGCGTGGTGCGGCGGGCGCCGCAGCCTTGTGCAGCACGAAACGAAATACCCCTGTTAGAGACTGCTCCAACGCGGTTCCGCTGACCTCGCCGTCACCCTGAACGCCGTGTGGGTCGCCCACATAGAAAAGTGCGCCCTCTCTGAATATCGGCAGATAGAGTGTCGCCCCTGCCGTAAGCAGCTTGATATCGAGGTTCCCGCCATATACGCCAGGCGGCCTCGAGCTTTGCACGCCGGCTACCGTCACTCCCGGCTGCCCGACGGTCGGTGCTTGCGGCGCGATCGCCATGATTCCCATAAACGGGGCGAGGGGTACGCGCACGCCGTCCCCAACCAGCGCGAACTCGCGGCCGTCGCTGATGGCTGTGCGAACGATTGTTCTCGAGGTTCCAGAGATATCCGCGCCGGGATCTCCGGCTCTCCAGCCCGGATAGCTGTCGCCCAGCGCACCACTTCGGGCACCAGCACTATTGAAACCGTAGGGCACACGTGAGCTGACTTCGAGGATCTGTATTTCGAGCATGTCGCCCGGCTCGGCTCCCATGATCGCGATCGGGCCTGTCAGCACATGTGCCCCCGTTCGGCCCTCTCGCGGACGCCCGGGTTTCGATGCCCAGAAGTCACGCACGTCCTGGAGAATCTCCTCGGGTTGCACCCCGAAGCCCCCCAGAAAAACGACCGGATCCTCATCCTGCGTAGAGCCGTGATGGGAGATCGTATCGATCCGTACAGTGTCACCCGATTGAATTATCAGCACCGGTGGCTTGTCCGTCGGAATCCAACCCCAGCTAAGATTCTCCGGCTGCGCCCGTAGATGGTGATCCGCCGTCATTATCTGCGCCATCGCTGGCGGAGAGATCGCACAGAGCGACACGGCGACAATGAACGCAACAATGACGGCCCTGCGATATCGCCACCTAGCCCACGCCGCCCTGCGTCCAAGCGTTTGAATAAATTCTCTGACCATCACAATGCCCCCCCTTTGGCGTTTTCGAACGTTCGTGCGGCGAAACCTGACTCTGCAGCAAAGCCCAAGCGAGCATCAGATATCTGCTATCGCCAAAAGCGGCCATTCGCGGCAACCCTATCGAGCGATTATTCATGCACCGCCTTGCTATCATCGGGGGCTTGATCTCGCTCACGCATACCATATTCGCGAATAACCCTAGCGATCCGCAGCCGGTAGTCGGAAAAGATGCCATCGCGGCCATCATGCTGTGCTTGTCTATGCTCTGCCACGTTTCGCCACTCTCTGATGGCTTCCTCGTCACGCCAGAGTGATAGCGATAGGATCTTTCCAGGTTGAACCAGACTCTCGAATCGCTCGATCGAGATAAATCCATCTATCTTCTCAACGATTGGATGTAGTTGGCTTGCGATCTCCAAATAGTCGGCGGTTTTTCCAGCCTGCAGCTCTAGTTCGAATATAACGGCGATCATTCGTGAATCTCCAGACTATCGACGTGCCATGTACCTCAAAGAGTTTGGTTGAACGTCCGCTTCGGCCGAAGGAGACATCTAGCGAGGGATAACAGACTCCGAGGCAGGCAGCTCATTACGGTTCTCCCGAAAGTGGCCCGAAGGCCGGTGGTGGCAACCGGCGCTTAGATGCCGACTGGTAAGCTGAAGCGACTCTCAGGATGACATCCTCACGACCAGGGTCCGCCCTGAATACCAACGAGAAGGGCAGTCCCGGCGCTGGCAGTGTCGTGGGGGTGGTGTTATTCGTCGGGATGTACCGCTGCTTGTCCTCGCTGAGCGTGAAAACTGGGTCGTAGACTGTTTGGACGTAGCCGGCCGGAATCAAGATTTCGGTCAAGCCGGCGTAGGGGCCCATGCGCATCTCGCCACGTACGTTGCCCTCGGGTTGCGGCTGCGGGGACGTACCGATCTTGCCGGGCGGGAGCGAGTAATGCAGGCGCACGACAACGTCGAGATCGTTTTCCATCATCACTTTCATCTCGAGCCGGCGTAGTAACTCCCGCAGCTTGAAACGTTCGTCGATCCCCTGTCGCTCGCCGAGTGTACGGCGTATGTCGTCAATCTCTTCCCAGTTCATGAACCATGCTCGCTGGGCGTCGCTCCAGAATTTCGAGCGCTCATTCAGTGTCTCGAAGTCGACCAAGGTCTCGGTGTAGCCGCGTTCCGCCCAGCCCGCCGCTCGTCGCACGAAGTACTGTGTGAAGTTGAACTTCAAAGCGTTTGAGAACGCGAGCCCCAGTATCGAGCGGATGTTGAGGCCTGCAGGCAGTGGCTCGATGCCTTCGGCCATGGCGACCATGTAGTCGATCGGGCTCATCGTGCCCGATCCGAAAACTATTCCCGGCGCGAACGTCGTCGGCTTGATGTTCGCTGCGAACTCCGGGAACCTCGGCTGACCGTCGCCGTCCAGCCAATAGAGAATGTCTGGGAAGAACACGGGCAGGAGCTGCGCCAGCGCGTCGGTGTAGGAGGGCTGCATGTTCTCAATCTCCGGATCATCCGGCCATAGCGGATCCACGGATTCCACCAGCGTGGCGCCGAGATACCCGCTGAGCACCTCTTCGATCTCTCTGACTACAGCGTCCACGATGGGTTCGTCCGCCCTTACGCCCGGAAACTTCAGCATCGATTCTCGAATCACGCCGATGCGTATGCCTTGTAAGGCGCCTTCTTCTGCCTCTTCCACCACGTGCTCAGCAAATGTCCCTTCGAGGATGCTGGCCCTGGGGACGGTCGTCCAAATATCTCGTGGGTCGTAGTAGCCGGTGACCGGGTCCTTCAGCGCATCCAACACTTTCGCGGCGTCGCCCACCCAGCGACAGTAAATCCCGCTGCGGTCGTAGTAGATGTCGGAGCCGATAGCATTACCGTGGTAAGAGATCATGGCCTTGTGCGGCAGGATCAGCGCGACGGCGTTGTGATTGGCCGGTCCCCGACAAGAGAGACTCGTCTCTTCGCAGAGGCTGCACATCGCGAGGTTTCCGCTCACCGAAACGGCAGACCCCGAGCTTGAGCCCAGCGAGGGCGCGCGCGTTGTGTCGTAAACGTTACTTGGATTGCCCGACCATGAGCTACGTTGGTACCCCAGTGTTGACGGCAGTACCATGGTCGCCTCGTTGCGCCCACCGGGATCGCAGCCACTCCCGCCGCATCCGCGCCCGTTGTACTCGGTGTTGACGGCTTTGGCGTAAATGATCGCGCCTTTCTCCCGCAGTTGCGCAACCAGCGTGTGGTCGGTTGGTGGGAAATCGATGTCGTAGCGGGCGTCAGCGGCTGCTGTGGTTCGCATATCCTTCGTATCGAAGGGGTCTTTGAAGCTGAAAGGAATGCAGTACATCGGCAGCTGATCGAGATCGGGTTCAGTGCCATACTGCTCATCCAGCTGCAGTGCTCGTTCGAGTGCGTCCGGGTACTGACGAAAATCCTCACACACGGCATCAGACCCTGATGGCAGCGGACCATCGGACGGATGCAGGTCCGCGTCGCCCTTGCACGTCACCGAGCGCTCGCCCCGCAGGTTGAGCGTTCCCAGGGCGTTCATCTGGCCTGCATCCGCAATCCCCAACGTCATGCCGTACTGCTGGTGCACGCTGGGATCGGATGCGGTTGGCTCCATTCGGCCAAACTCGATGGGCGGCCCGGCGTACTCGTCAAAATCAGGCAGGACTTCGGATATCGCCACCGTCTCCGTCGGAAACTCAAGCGGTGACCCCGCGCGCACAACTCCCGGGGAGGGCGGAATCGGTGCACCGACCCGGGTGACGAGTTGATGGCTGACGCCGTTATAGGCCTTAGCGCGATCGAGGTACATCTGCACCAGCCCCACACAGGTGATCTGGCCTTCCCGAATGGCGCGATGTACGTCGGCGATCGTCGCCTCTTCGAGATGAAACTGGAAATCCTCTGCGGGAGCGTCCTGGGAGCGAACACTAAATGTGACTGCCAGGAAACCGAGCATCAGAACTACGACGGAGCGACTGAGTTTGGCAATGGACATGAGAACTCCCCGGAGATTCTGAGTCGAAAGTCCCTACTGGGCGCTTGAGCTCGATCTCCTTCTTTTATTTGGTCCGACTCAGGCCGAGTCTACTCCACGAACTGCAGGAAGTGGGCCATTCGTTTATAGCCGACTGTAGTTTGTGTACCAGCGCTTCAAGGCGAGAACCTAGCCGGGGCTGAAACCTCCCCGGAAGAGGTCAGAAAGAGTGGCCCAAGACTAGGTCGGAGAGATCTGAACGTCTGCTTCCGGCCATAAGCGGCGCTGACGGCGCAGCTCAGCGCCGCGAACCTGATCGATCATTAGGGTCCAGCCTCACAGTTGGTTCCCACAGTCGTATAGCTGTAACCGAATATCGGGCTGCCACACCCAGTAACGAGTGAACTCCAGCGTTTCCGCGAAAGTCTCCGGATCAGTAATCGTCAAGCGGTAGTTCAACCGGTCCTCTGCCTCGTTCATCTCGAACTGCTCCACCAGATGAATCGCCCTGCTTTGCGGCGTGCCATCCGTGTAAAGGATAGAGGCTTCGACCTTTTCAGTTTCGACCGTCAGCGTATTGCCGTCCCAGTGACCCCTCGAGTAGCCGAGGAGCGAGTAGGATTCTGGAATAGATGAGCGCGACGCATTCATATGTATGAGTCTCTCCGTATCGAATTCCTCGATCCGGATCAACAGGTCATCCCCTTGTGCTATGAACTCGAGCGGATAAGCCGTGCCCATGATGTAAGGCATGGCTTTCGGCCGACACGCGGTGTACGGGCTGGCTCGGGGGTCCCACTGAGCCTTGAGCGCCTGCGCTGATTCGGTGAGGGGAGAGACACCCGCGCCATACAGTGGATAGGCATCCGGATCATCAAAAATGGGGCTCCAGATACGGTAGATCCCATCGGCAGTGCGACGCCCTTCCTCCGCCCTCTGTTCGTCAACGCCGCGTTCGTATAGATCGCCCCTCAGGCCTGCAGGCCAGTACGGTGTCGAGACCGCTCTCAACAGAACCTCCTGTCCGTTGTCCAGCAGCATATTCTGAGCGAACATCTCGGGTAGTCCGCGCAACGACGATTGACCTGCCAGTCTTACCCGATCACCGACCTGAATAAAGTTTCGATCCACTCCACGGAGTCTGAGTGTGCTGACTGATCCAGTCTCGATCTGCCACTCAACCGCGCGCCCGTTCCCATCACTCACTGCAACGGTGTAGGAGGCGTGAGGGTTGCGCCACCGAACCGACGTCACGACGCCTTCGATCTCGACAAGATTCTCCTCGTCGTAGATTCCGATGCTACTGTGATGGCTTTGGGCCACGTGCGCAAGGAACAGCGCGCCAATGGATACCCCTAATCGCATTCTTGCTTTCTCCAAAAAAACATCCCGATGGTTCTTTTAAATCAAATCTACGCCGAATGAACATCCGCTTTCGGTCAGAAGCAGACATTCATCAGGTGACCACGCGCGCAAATCCTGTTCCGCCAGCCTGCATTCGTACCGATTCACTTTAGGGTCTCCCATAGTCGGATGCACACGCCACGATGGTTGTAGTTATTTTATTCGGCTACTCGAAGTCGTTGAATCCTATGTTGACCCCTGGAGCGGCCCATTCCTCTATTGCCATGGACTCCAGCACAGGTTCCCCTAGGAGCGGCGTTGACAGCAAGTACAGCCCGGTGTTTGACGCCAGCCAGACCAAACGACGGTCCCACTCTACGAAGACGTTATCGGAGTCCCTATAGTGGGAAAAAACGTCATCAATCGTGCCACCCTGCCCTGGGACGAAATAACCAGCGATCTCGGGATTTCGCGGGTCGGACAAGTCGTAGAACTGCAGGCCGCCATTGAAGTACGTATAGGCAGTGATAGTGGCATGCGGCTGCCCCGGTGCTTTCAAGTGCGGCATGTTGTGCGTACTGAAACGTCCTCGCTTATCGCAGAAGTGCTCATAGGGCGCCTCCTCGGGCGGGACCGGTACCGGCAGCATCGAGATCATCTTTGGATTAGCCTTGTCGCTCACGTCGAATACATAACTGTCGTACCAAGGGCCCGCGACACAATGGGGCATGAGAGCTTCGGGATTGGTAATGATGATGTCCCTATCCAGGAAGACAACATTCGAGGAATGGAACTCAATGTGCCGCCCGGGCCGATAGGTTTCTGGCCGCCACTTGCCGATGGGTTTCGGGTTCTTAACGTCGGCGAGATCAAAGATCATGAGGCCGAACGAGCCCCATGTGCTGTAGCCATAACGCCCGCCATCTTCCACCCGCTCGGGAACGTAGAACCCGCCATGCTGACTTGTGGAAGAGACTTGATCACCGTACTCGCGCCACTGTTTGTACTCCTCCTCCTCATTCTCGTGCATACCTGGCACCCACCAGTAGCTGACGAATTGCGGGTTGCTCGGATCTTCGACGTCAATAATCTGGAGACCGTTCGCGCGATTGGACTCCGAGTTCGAGAAGCTGTCGTTCATCTGGCTATCAAGGTAAGCGTACTTGCCTCCGTCGTAATAGTTACGATGCGTTCCGGAACCTTCCTGAACGGCTCGGCTCGGGTCGCCGCGGTCCACGCTGTAGTCGGCCAAATGTACGATGTTCTCCGGATCCGATACGTCGTAAAAACGGACGCCACGTAAGCCTTCCGCGCCTGGCTCTGTGACCTGTGCGCCGCTCATCAAGATCCATTTGTCCGAAGATTGGCTATAGGCGACCTGGATTTGACTGCCTATGTAGGCGCCTCTGGAAACCACGGACAAATTCATTGGATCCGTGACATCAAAAACTACACCGCGCTGAAAAAAGAATCGTCGCTCACCGATGCTCATCATCTGAAGCTTGCCGCCGTAATTTTCTCCCTCGAAGTAATGACGAAGGAGGGAGACATTGTCCGCGTATTGATTGCGATCGAGTTCGTCGACCAGACGGTAATGCCCCAGTACGGCATCTTCATAAGTCGGGTGAGCGAGGGTAGCGCTGATGCCGATGCATGCCACTAGAGCTACAGCGGCGCCTCCTACGAAGTTGTGAAGCTGATAGCGACTAGTCATTTTTATTCTCCCCTTAGTACTTGAGTAATCTCGCCCTCAAGTTCAGCGGCGGCCCCAAGATCAAATTGCGCCCCGGACCGAGTGACCGCTATCGGCGAGTTCCAGGTATTCGCATATCCTGCAATAGCCTGCATATTAACTGTTAACCAAGGTCTGCTTTCGGCCATAAGCAGACGTTCGACTCCCCTGAAAATCTACGTCTACAATGGCTGCTCTGGGGGAGATATGTCGCCAGATTGCCACCTATTCCTCTGAATCGATTTTCGTGCAAGGATTGGCCTACATCCGCATCAACGGAGGTCAATAACAATGACAGCTCTAAGAATCACGGGCAGTACAATCGCTCTCATCGGAATCGTGTCAATCTCTCCCGCGGCGCTTGCTGATGGCCCGCAAGCGATCGCAACTGCCGCGCAGCATGCGGGATTGGCCGCCGCCGCCGGCAATATCGCAGGTGCGCATCGTCATTTGCACCACACGTTGAACTGCCTCATCGGCCCGGACGGCGAAGGGTTCGATGAAGCGGCTGGCAACCCCTGTAGAGATGCAGGCGGGGCAATTCCACAGACCGCCGACGCCCAGATGAAGGAGAACCTCGAAGAGGCCGCAATGAAAGTGCGCGACGCGATCGAGAATGAAGATGCCGCGGCCGTCAAGGAAGTCGCGATGTCGGTGCAAGACACGCTCGAATGACGCCGACGGGCACTTGCATCTGACGCGTGTGATCGTCGAAAGCTTCCCAGTGATCCGGAATTCGCATTAGCTAACCAGTGGCTGCTTTCGGCCAGAAGCAGGCATCCGCGGCTACGCTATGCCGCGGTTTCATCGACGCCTACCGCGAACTTTCCGTGACGTTGACTTCGGAGATCTCCACGGTGGAGTCATGCATCCAGCCGCTGTCCTCATCGCCGATGGTGATACGTTCGCCACGCCTGATGATTTCGTGCCTTCCCTCGTACCAACGCATGACCATACCGGTCTGCCTGAGCTCCGGCGACAGCCGTACCTGAACCCACTCCCCTCGTCGCCCGATGATCGGCAGGACCGTCCCCTCCGGGACCAGCACCAGCGGCACCGAGCCCGAACTCGGTGTCTCGTGCACGTTAGCGTAGCTGGTTGGGACGCGGGCCTGTTGCGTGGCTGGCGGTGCCTGACTGGACGCCGCCTGGGTCAAGAGCAGGAACGCCGCGGTCACGGCGAGGGGGCGTGCTGCCGCCTGCCAGCGTCGACGCCCGAGCCGAAGACTTCGAATGGATTCATCGCTTCGCATGCACGACAGTGAATAACGGATGTTGATGCCTGTCAAGAAACTCCGCCCGGACACCGAATGGCGCGCGGACGACGCGGTCTTCATTGACAGCCGAACCGCTAAGTAGCAACCTGACTCGAATAACAAGCCGGGTTCAACGGCCGCCGAGCGGCTGTAAGCCCGGCCCGGCCGAGAACCGTCTCGCGGCGCTCGCCGGAAACCGCTCACAGCACGGAGAGTGACAATGCGTGTGAGAGATCTACAAGGGACGGTTTTCGTGACGCTCGGCCTGGTGGCCTGCATGGTCGTCAGTGGTTGCGACAGTGCTCAGCAACCCCAGTCGACGCCGAATGCACCGCCGCCACCGCCGACGCCAACTTCGGCAGTGGCATTGGCACCGACGGCCGTTTCAACGATGACGCCGATTCCGCCAACCATAGAAAGCGTGGACATGGGCGACTACGAGGTCGTCCTGAACTGGCCGAAACCCCTGCCCAACGACGATCTCTCGCACGACGGCTGGACCTTTGGGTCGGGCGCCGGGGTCTTTGCCGAGAGTCCGGACAAGGTCTGGGTGGCGCAACGCGGCGAGATTGAACTGCCGCCAGGCGCCCCACCCTGGATCTGCGCCTGTCTACTCGAACCGCGCCGCACGAACACAGGCCGGCGCGCCTACTCCGGAAGCGAGTACGCCTATGACATGCGCCGGCACCACATCATCTTCGCCGTGGATCGCAACGGTTACGCCATCGAGGAGTGGCTCCAGCACGACGAATACTTTACGCCGCCGCGGGGATCGGGGCTCGGCGAAGTCGGTCGCGGACCGCACAAGATATTGCAGAACCCCTACGATCCCGAGAAGCACATTTGGATCGTCGACGACGACAAGCACGACATCAGTATCTTCACGAACGATGGCCAGTTGGTGAAGACGATCGGCGAACGCGGCGTGCCCGGCCGCGGCCCGAACAACTTCAACCGCCCGACCGACATCGCCTGGCTTCCCGACGGCACCTTCTTCGTCTCCGACGGCTACGCCGGCACGCGTGTGGCGAAGTTCGACCCCGAAGGCAACTTCATCATGGACTGGGGCCAGACGCCGGTCGATCCGGCCAACCCCGGTCCGTACGAGTTCTGGTCCGTGCACAGTATCGGCATCAGCAATGACCGCCGCGTCTTCGTCGTCGATCGCGAGCACAGCCGCATGCAGGTCTTCGACGAGAACGGCAACTTCCTGGAGATGTGGCCGACAGGCCATAACTCACAGATCCTCGCCCACACCGTCACCGTGGACGATTTCATCTGGGTGGCGGATTGGACGACGGACAGGCTGGTCAAGTACGACCTGAACGGGCGCTACATCTTGGATATGGGCGAACACGGTCCGCTGCCCGGCCAGTTCGACGGCGTACACCAGATCGAAGTGGACCAGGAGGGCAACCTGTACGTCACCGAGGTTGCCAATGACCGCTCGCAGATGTTCCGTCCGAAGCCGGACGCCGACCCGGCGAAGCTGATCCGCCCGATGGTCGGCCGGCCAACGGGATAGACGCATTGTCACATTAATAACAACGACCGCTGATCGGGCAGGCGCGCGAACGAGCCACCGCTATGAGCGCGGCCGGGCTGACACTGATGAGGTTCGCATATTAACTGTTAACGAACGGCTGCTTTCGGCCATAAGCGGACATTCGTTAACGGTCGACATAGTCAATGACATTCTCTTGCATCCAGTCAACAAACAACGGGTCGAATGACTGCTTTCTAGCTTCCCATACCCTGCTGTAACTCACATCGGTAGAGAAATTGTACCGTTGTACTTCGCGCACTTGATTCATCGCGGATGAGTCGCTGCCAAGCTCTTGAAAGGTCCATTCGAGCATCACGAACAGAGCCATCATCCCTCCAGCAACACGCCGCTGTTCCGCGCCGTCGAGTGGCTCATTGTTCCTGGCTCGTTCCCGAAGTTCTGCGAGATCGACGTTCTCAGTGTTAAAATACCAAGCGTTTACAGCCATGGACATGCGATTAAAGCGAGCCTCGGCCTCCATTAGGCTATTGTTCTGCCGCAACTCATAAGCCAACAACAAGATTCCGCCAATAACGCCAAGATTGGCAAGTACCGAGATGGTCTGACCGAGATCGAGCTTCTTCAAATTTCCTCCCCCGAATATGCAGCGGTCTGCATATTAACTGTTAACCGACGGCTGCTTTCGGCCATAAGCGGACATTCGTTAACGGTTAACGACGTTCTCCTCATCA
>Ga0209988_10001622_pt1 | contig 14686 bp, 16 predicted proteins | sample N075metaG_FD_183115 | JGI IMG/M metagenome (GOLD analysis project Ga0209988, IMG submission 183115) | Deep subsurface microbial communities from Kermadec Trench to uncover new lineages of life (NeLLi) - N075 metaG (SPAdes) (version 2) | ecosystem: Environmental > Aquatic > Marine > Ocean trench... | reverse complement strand
CTTTACCAAGACAGAGATTATCCTGACGGCCGGGGGTAGTCGTGGTTCCAAAGCACTACAAAAATTGCAAAAGATTGTACAAAAGTTTAACGGTGAGATGTCTTTCGTTTGAGCGTAAGAGATAGGAAACTATTATGAGTAATGAAACACAGAACATGATTAACGCTGCAACCAACAAAGATGGTGCAGCATTCAAAGCGGCATTCGATACAGTTATCCAACAGAAGGTTGGTGATACTCTAGAGGCGCAGCGTGTAGAAGTAGCTAAGAATGTTTTTGGCAACATTCGTGTACCCTCCGATGTCAATGAAGCACCAAGAGATGCCGCAGATGCCGCCCGTCGTGCTGCTAAAGTTGAGCGTGACGACGTAGAACGTATAGTCGGCCGACAGAAAGCCCGGCGTGAACGAGAAGCATCTCCGGCAGTTCCAACAGTTCAGAAAGTTCAGAAAAAGAATGCCGCAGATAAAAGTCCCGACGCTCTCCGTCGTCGTGCTGCGAAGGTTGATGCTGATGATCGTCAGCGTATAATCGGCCGTCAGCAAGCCAGACGCCAAGCCAGACGCTAAGCTAAAGAAGAAAGCTAATGAAAACATTCTCCCAAATGAAAACTCAACTCGACGAATCTCTTTCGAAAGATATTCGTGGGCTCATGGAACACCTTGACGGTGATAGTTTTCGTGGTGTCGGCGGACCGAATAATTTCGGCCGTGGTGGCTACAATGACCCGCATCACCTATCGGGCCGTGGTCAGTTGCTCGATGTTCTGATTCGAAAGATCAGTCAGCTTGGTGTCGAGAATGACGAGCTAGCCCAAGAGGTTGCCGAAAAGATCGGTTTGGATTTGGGAGACAGTGGTGGTGTTCAGAAGCTACTCAAGATGCTGAAGTGTCACGGGCTGGGTTTGGCCGCAGGTGACTTGCCCTCTGAGGACGAAAAGCGTGAAGTGCTTAAAGTTGCAGCAGAGATCGCTCAGCACGACTTTGAACAGATGGAAGAAAGACCCTATGCACCTGAGGCTAGCGAGCTAAAGCGAGCCCCACGCGAAGCACGAACACCCCCGAACCAAACATCTAATGCAATTGCTGACCCGCTTGGTTATGCAAACGAGGACAACCTGAAAGTCAATGAAGCGGCTCTTAGGGAACGAATCGAGGCTATGCGAGAACAATATGGTTTGACCAAAGATGTCCTTCAACTGATCGAGGATAAGACTGATCGAGAGTTGAAGAAAGGTCTAGCGAGTTTCATCAAAGACTTTAGAGCAGCGAATGGTCGTGGTGGTAGCCGTTCAGTTGCTAGGGAACTTCGTATGGTTATCATGCAGATTGTTTCCTCCAAAAGTCTAGACGCACAGCGTATTACAGCGATGATGAATGAAGAAACCTCTGGAGAAGTCTTTCGAATCTCTTTGGGTGAGGATATTACACCGATTTTGAAGAAGATCGTTGCTAAAAAGACAGCGGGCCAAGTCAAGTTTGACGACGGCAAGCGAGCGACTATTGATTTGTTTACTGCAAGTGCTTTGGTTGTTGTGCATGATAATCTCAACAAAAAGAATCAAGAGAAGTTTCGTCAGGGGTTGAGTAAGAACAAAGGCTCATTCCTCTTTTGGACTAACTGGGCAATGAAACAGACAAGTGGTTCGTTCAGAGCTGATCCAGGCCGTTTGAAGTAATCATGACCAAGGTGAACCAAGCTGATTTGAAAAGAGAGATCGAAGCTCAAGATCGTAAAGACTCTCGAAAGAAGTTTCACAATGTCAGTGCTTTGAGACTTATGCTCGACGCAGCAAAGAAAGTCAAAGACACTAAATCATTTGCAAATGCCTTTACTCCAACTAGTGGAAATAACTCTATAGCTCGAAAGCTGAAACTTGGTCTAAATGTTGTACGAGGACAATGGGTTCTTGAAGATGGTAAGCATAATCCAGGACTCAATCGAATGAAAGAATCAATCATGAGACAAGTAAACGAAGCCCTTGATGGCAAAGAACTAATTGAGTTGCTAATGCAGGCACTTGAAGAAGGTGACGCCGTTCGCGTTACCGAGTATGTAAATCAGATGCTTTCCAACAAGGTAACTTCTGCTCTCGGCGATCAGCGAAAGTTGATTGCAGAGAGTCTATTCGATGAGGGTATCGCTGCGCCTAGACAAACATCAAAACAGGTTGAAGCCGAGTTTAGAGATGTCGTACGCCAATTAGATAAACTGAAAGGCGTAAAATCTTCGGAAAAAAAGAAACTAGAAAACCGTCTTTTAGCTTTGGATAAAAAGAAAGCACTTGCACGACTTGGTTTGGGGGAGGATCTTGCTGACCTTGTAAAGACATCAAATCTCAATCGAAATGATGAAACTGATTCGCCCGAGCCAGAAGATGAACTATTACCGAATGCCGAGTTGGCCGACTTGGGTGCTGACGAAGATGAGACTTTCGAGGAGGGGTTATTTTTCAGACGTGGAGTGGATGAGGGGAGTGAGTCCGAAAGGCTTGATACCTTTCGATCTTGATGAGTTGGGTTCAGCAAATCGACCACGCGCCCTTGCTGGGGAAGTAGTCGTCCGGCAGAACAGGGTGGTCCGCAAACCCAAGACCAGAACCGGTTTCAAGATGCAAGCGGGACAGCCCGTGAGAATGAGCCCCGGTGAGCAGAGAGACAAAGAGAGAGCGGGAGTCAAGGGTGCCCGCGTTCGTAAGGGACATTCCGCTTCTATAGCACATAAAAGAGAGAGATCCCTAAATAAAAGAAAGACTATGGGAATCTAACCACATGAAACTACTTACAGAACAAATCAACGATGTTACTTACATTGTCGAAGATGCCAAAGGTGGCGGCAAGAACGTGTACATTGAGGGCACTTTCTTGCAAGCCGACATCAAGAACCGCAATGGCCGCATGTATCCGAGAGAAATCCTAGATGCAGAAGTCAACCGGTACGTCAAAGAGTTTGTAGACAGAAAACGAGCATTCGGTGAGTTGGGACATCCTGAGGGACCCATCATCAATCTCGAACGAGTTTCCCACCTGATTGAAAGCCTCAAGCGAGAAGGCACCAATTACATTGGTCGCGCCAAGATCATGGACACACCGTTCGGAAAGATCGTGAAGTCGCTCATCGCCGAGGGTGCCCAATTGGGAGTATCATCACGCGGCATGGGCAGCTTGCAACAGCAACGAAACGGTTTGAACGTCGTCCGTGACGATTTCCACCTAGCAACCGCTGCTGATATCGTTGCTGACCCGTCCGCACCCGATGCCTTCGTGAGAGGTATCATGGAAAACAAAGATTGGGTCTATGAGAATGGTGCATTCAAAGTCCGAGACTTAGAAGAATATAAACAGGAAGTACGCAGAGCGAGTAGGTCGCAGCTTGAGTCCAAGATCGAAGAATCGTTTGAACGATTCATGAGCGGGTTCTAAAACACTGAATCCATAAATAAATGATGATTCAACCTGTGATTTAATCCAGATTTTCCGGGAGAGTAAAAGTATGACACGCAAAGGTCTAAGAACACGTCTAGAGCAAGCCGAGAACACGGCACGCATCGCTGCCCAAGCGGCCGCTTCTGCGGTCCTAGAAGCTGCCAGTGACGAAGAGGAAGATGAGGATGAGATGGAAGAGTCTATCCAGCCTGGTGATGATGGACGTCCCAAGACCCTCAAGGGTCGGGCAGTTCCAGCAGCAGGTGGTCCTTCCAAAGATGTAAAGCTCGGTTCTGAAGGACCTGATGCTCTTGCAAAGAGTCGCGTTCAAGAGAATCTTCACAATGACGACGAAGAGGAAGACGATGACGAGATGGAAGAGTCTCGCAGCCGTAACCCGCTTGGTCGCCATCTCTACGAAGATGATGACTCGGACGAAGATACAGACGAAGATGAAGATGAAGATGACGATGATATGACCGAAGCCGCTGCTGACGATCAACTAACTCGCACAGACGATTCAACTCGCTCCGACGCACAGCGTAAGCGAACCAGCGGGGAATATTCGGGTGACATTGGTAACGAGATTACTATGAATTCTCACCCCAAGGTTCCTGTTGGTACAGCAGTTGTTGAAGCACAGATGGCTGGTGAGGGTGCAAAGAGTCAGACTCAAACTACCCCCGGTCGTCCCGAGGATCAACTAACCGATGCTGATAACGATACTGGCCAAGACGGTAAGCGTGCTGGTCAACGTGGTCCTAAGGGTACTGGTGGTAAGCCCTCCAGTGGCGCTCTTGATGCTGCTCAATCAGCGAAAGAACGACCAATCGACCCTTCCGCAGTTGGTATGGACAAGACTGTTGCTGAGGCAACAGCCGCTCTATTCAACGGTGAGGATCTTACTGAAGAATTCAAGAACAAGGCATCCACGATTTTCCAGGCTGCCTTGAGTGAAGTTATGCAGCGACATGCTGCCAACATGACCGAGACTTACAACGGTTATCTCGATGAGAAGGTCGCTGAGATTCAAGAGAGCTTCCAAGCTCAACACAATACGCTCGTTGAGCGTGTTGACGATTATCTTGGCTATGTTGTTGAGCAATGGGTCAACGAGAACAAGCTCGCTATTGAGCGTGGTCTGACTTCTGAGATTTCACAGTCATTCATGGCTGGTCTACACGGTCTATTCAAGGAGCACAACATTGATCTTCCTGAAGATCGTATTGATGCTTTCGAGGAATCGCAGACGCGAATCACTGATCTTGAATCACAACTTGGTGAGCAGATCAATTCGAACGTCGAGCTTCGCAAGGAGTTGGGCGCCAAGACGGTAACTGAAGTATTCGATGAAGTTGCAGACGGTCTAGCTGACACTGACCGCGAACGACTTCGCACTCTCGCAGAGGGTGTTGAGTTCGATACCGAAGATCAATTCCGGGAGAAGGTCGGGATTCTGAAAGAGTCCTACTTCCCTGGTCAGATTGTAGCAAACTTCGACGACGTTGATGGCGTTGACGAATCCAATGAACCGAGTGCGAATGAGGTTCAGTTGGACGAACAAATGTCCTCATTCGTCGCTGCGACGGGACGTATGGCTGGACACAAATCCGCAACGGGTCGGTTCCGCCAAAAGCAATTGAACGGCTAATCCAACGGGAGTCGAAAGCCTTAGATTTATAAGTATCTGTAGTAGCTTGCATTGGTAGGCGACTAGGACAACCACAAAGGGAGAAATCCATAATGGATCTTAATGGAAGAACACTAACAGAGGCGCTCCAGAACAAGTGGGCACCGATTGTTGAACACCCGGATCTGCCGAGAATCGACGATCCGTACCGCAAGGCTGTAACGACTATTCTTCTGGAAAACCAGCAAGAGTATCTCGCAGAAGCGGCCCCGACAAATCAATCCGACGGCGCTGGAGTACAAAATTGGGATCCCATCCTGATTAGCCTCGTTCGTCGTGCCATGCCTAACCTTATCGCTTTCGATATTGCTGGCGTGCAGCCAATGACAGGTCCAACTGGACTTATCTTTGCGATGCGTTCGCACTACACGACACAGACTGGTGATGAAGCTCTCGGTGTAAACGAAGCTGATTCGACGTTCTCTGGTGACTCAGCAGGCTCTCCTGATGCCGTTCCCACCGGTGGTCCTTTGAATCCTCCATTCTCCACCGATCCGTTTGCTGGTGCGTTCAACACTGGTATCGCTATGGATCTTGGTCAAGGTGAAGCTCTTGGTGATGGCGTTAGCGGTGACTTCCAAGAGATGGCATTCTCCATCGAAAAGACAACTGTTACTGCTCGCACTCGCGCCCTGAAGGCCGAGTACACGACAGAACTACAGCAAGACTTGAGAGCTGTCCACGGTCTAGACGCCGAGACAGAGCTTGCGAATATTCTCTCAAGTGAAATTCTCGCTGAGATCAACCGTGAAGTCGTTCGAACGATTTACATTATTGCTAAGCTCGGTGCTCAGAAGGACACTACCACTAAAGGTACGTTCGACCTGAACACTGACTCCAATGGTCGTTGGTCTGTTGAGAAGTTCAAGGGACTTCTGTTCCAAATTGAGCGTGAAGCTAACCAGATTGCGAAAGAAACTCGTCGAGGCAAGGGCAATTGGGTCCTCTGCTCAAGCGATGTTGCTTCTGCTCTCTCGATGGCTGGTATTCTTGACCATGCTCCTGCAATGTCAACTAACTTGAACGTCGATGACACGGGCAACACCTTCGCTGGTGTTCTGCAAGGTCGCACGCGAGTCTATATTGACCCGTACTTCCAAGCAACAAACTTCGACCGTGAGTTCTTCTGCGTTGGTTACAAGGGTGCAAGTCCCTATGATGCTGGTCTGTTCTACACCCCGTATGTGCCGCTACAGATGGTGCGTGCCGTTGGTGAGCAGACCTTCCAGCCGAAGATCGGTTTCAAGACTCGATACGGTCTTGTCAGCAACCCATTCGTGGGTACGGATCTCTCAACGGGTCCAGCTGGAACGCCGCGAATCAATCAATACTACCGTATTGTGGACGTTCGTAACCTACTATAATCCTAGTGACGAGTGTCCTAGCTCCGAAACTACTAAACCCCCTGCTTGCAGGGGGTTTTTTGTTGTCTAAATATAGAGAGGAGACTACGCATGGGTCAAGTACCAGGACAACCTACCAACACCAATCCCTTACAACCTACCGGGTTTCGCTTTGCCATTCAGCGATTGCCGAACATTACGTTCTTTGGTCAAGGTGCAAACCTTCCGGGGTTGACGTTTAGTTCCATCGCCTACGAAACGCCGATGTCAGCAACTATTCCTATTCCTGGTGACAGTGTTGAGTTCGAGGATCTGTCTCTCAAGTTCATCGTGGGTGAAAATATGGCAGATTGGATCGAAGTGTATAGCTGGATCCTGGCATTGTCTCGCGTCAAAGCATTGGATCTCGATACCGTGAGAGATCAAGCGGCAACCGTCTCCGATGCAACGCTGTTTATTCTGACTAGTAACCGCAATGTCAACATCAGAGTATTCTTTCGGGACTTATTCCCAACGAATCTGAGCGGGTTGGATTTTGACGCGACGGTGACAGACATTGAACCAATCCTAGGAGAGGCCACCTTCAAGTTCTGCTACTACGATGTTGAAGTCGTAGGAGAAGATGAGATGAATGTGCAGTTGTCGGAATTCTGTCCAACTCAGCTTCCACCACCATAATCTACTTGACTTTGCGTGTAGATGGTGTATACTTTAGTGTATGAAGTTAGAATATTACCAAACGATGTGGGGAGAAGATGCTCCCATCAATCAGTCCGATCTTGCAGTAGAGTCCTCAACGGTTCCTGTACTGCACAGCAAGTGGTTGAATCACTACACGGATGAGAAGCTGTTGCTGCGACGTGTTGCGGCCGATTACAAGCGGCTCTACAGATTGAAGTGGGAATATTACACGGGCAAACTCTCGCAGGAAGAGATGAAAGAGCATGATTGGGAACCAATCGACCACAAGATTCTCAAAGCTGATATACAAATATATTTGGATGCTGATGACCAGTTGACGGTGCAGGTACATAAGCTAGAATTTCAGAAAGCAAAAGTGGAATTTCTGGAGAAGGTGCTGAACGCGATCATCGGTCGTCAGTGGAACATTAAAGGTGCCATTGATTGGAGGAAATTTACTAATGGGGAATGAACCTACGCCAACGGGGGTGCTACGAGAGTTGCCTTTCACGTTGACAGATGATACGAAACGAACCTACTTGCGTCGGTGTTATACTTACGCAAAGAAGCACAGCCCTGACCCTTCGACTCAGAACGGTGCTTGTCTGGTTGCACCGAACCAGGGAATTGTTTGCTTCGGTGCGAACCATTTCCCCAAGGGAGTCGAGTATACACCCGAACGCATGGAACGACCATTGAAATATACGTTCGTTGCTCACGCTGAGACTAATGCAATTTTCGCAGCTTGTCGAATGGGTATACGAACCGAAGGCCTCATCATGGTTTGTCCGTGGTTTGCCTGTTGCGAGTGCGGCAAGGCGATCATCCAAGCTGGTATTACCAGAGTAATTGGTCACAAGAAAATCTTCGACAACACACCTGAACGATGGAAGACTTCGATTGACGCGGCCTTTCAGATGTTCAAGGAAGCTGGCGTCGAGACTGAGCTTCTGGAGGGCGATTTGGGAGGCGATTCCGTTCGCTTGAATGGGGAAACCTTTCAGCCGTAACCCATGGCTGATCTTATACTAGAGCCCATCGACTCGGTGTATTGCCGAGTTTGGTGTCCTGACCGTGGCGTGTCGCAGGAACTCTGCGACTACTTCACGTTTAAGGTTCCAGGCGCTCAGTTTATGCCTTCATACCGCAGCAAGATGTGGGATGGTAAGATCAGACTGTATAGTATTCATGACCACAAACTCTTTCGTGGTTTGCTTGACTACGTTTTCAGATTCGCTGAGGAGCGAGACTACACGATTGAGTTCAGAGATGGTAAAAAATCTTGGGTGAAAGATCAAGTGGTCAGCAATCAAGACGTGACCAACTTCTTCGACAAGGTTTTGAAACCGCACTCGCAAGGTAAACGATTGACTCCTAGGGAGCATCAGATTGAGGGTGTAGGTCATGCATTGAGAAAGAAGCGATGCCTACTTGTCTCCCCGACCGCATCGGGCAAGTCGTTAATTATCTACGCTCTGGTTCGTTACCATCTCGACACGTTGCCCAAGAATCGTAAGGTTCTAATCATCGTGCCGACGACATCGCTCGTCTCCCAGATGTGTTCTGACTTTGCTGACTATTCATCTGAGGATCCTAATTGGAACGCCGAAGATCATTGTCATATGGTCTTTGCTGGTCGGGATAAGATGTCTGAGAAGCGAGTCATCGTTTCAACCTGGCAGTCAATCTACAAGCAACCCCTGTCCTACTTCAAGCATTTCGGTGCGGTGTTCGGTGACGAATGCCACCTGTTCAAAGCTGCATCGCTCAAGTCAATTATGACCAAGTTGAAGAAGTGCGAGTACCGAGTGGGCCTCACTGGCACACTTGATGGAACACTGACTCACAAGCTGGTCATCGAAGGTCTGTTTGGTTCTGTAAAGAAAGTGGTCAGCACCAAAGAGTTGATGGACAAAGACCTGCTGGCGAAGCTGAGCATTGATTGTATTCTGCTCAAGTATCCAGAGGCAACTCGTAAGCTGTGCAAGGCACTGACGTATCATGAGGAGATCGACTTCCTCGTTTCTCACAAATGGCGAAACGAGTTCATTCGTGACCTGACACTTCGGCTCAAGGGTAACACTTTGGTTCTCTATCGACTAGTTGAGAAGCATGGTAAAAACTTGCACCGAATCATTGAGAAATCTGCTGCGACGGGCCGCAAGGTGTTCTTTGTACACGGTGGAACCGAAGTCACGCAGCGAGAAGAAATTCGACGCATCACAGAGAAGCAAGAGAACGCCATTATCGTTGCATCGTATGGTACATTTTCAACCGGTATCAATATCAAGCGATTACATAATATCATTTTTGCTTCTCCTTCGAAATCAAGAATCCGAATTCTCCAGAGTCTCGGTAGGGCGTTGCGAAAGGGTGATCGAAAAGACCTAGCGACTCTATACGATGTAGCAGACGACCTACACTGGAAGAAGCGAAAAAATTATACCCTCAAGCATTTCATCGACCGAATTTTGCTATACAATGGCGAAGAATTTAAATACCGAACGGTGAAGATCAACGTCCCCGGGCCCTAAATATAGGACATAACGAGGAGATCCATGGAAATACCAGAAAACTATCGGTTGTTCAAGTTCAAAAACGGCGAAGATGTCATTGCCGAGACTTTCAAGAGTCCCGATGATGATAAGCATTTTATACTGCGACGACCAATGCAAATTCAAATTATGCTGGGGCCTGATAGGAACGGCAATCCAATTCCAACAAAATTGATTATGACCGAATGGTTGGCGTTCAGTCAAAATGATGTAGCTGTGGTTCCGCGAGACAACATTTTGTGCGAAGGAACTCCTACAAAGATGATCGTCAAGGTCTATGATAGTGAGAAGAAACGCATCGACAAAATGCGTGAAAATATGGACATGGATGCAGCCCCGCTGAATGAATTAGAAAAGACAGACGAGAAGATCGCCTTGGAGAAGAAGGCCGCCCAGCGTAAGATCCAGAAGAAAATGAAGATGGTTTTTATGCAGATGAGCTTAGCTACTCTCTTGAAGTTGCTTGAGAGTTTGGGTTTAGACATCGAAGAAGAACCCTGGAAATCTGTGATTGACGCGGCTGAGTCTGAGGACGGAGACGAGGACGAAGAAGATTTTGAGTCCGAGCCCGAGAATTTAGATGGTCGTTTGGATATAATGCCTGATGTGGATGGTGACGGCCACGTTGATCCCTACGGCAACCGTTACCCCGATCCCGATTCCGACCCTTCCGACAACTAGAGTTATCAGAATTTGCTTGACTCCGAGCTGTTCTGGTTGTATACTTTAGGTAGTATAGTGAGATGGTGATTGTTCCATGGCTAAGAAAAAGACCGTGACCAAATCGGTTACGAAGAAGAAAACTCGACGCAAGAAGAAAAAGAACGCGGCCCATTACGTGGACAACGAGGAATTCCTTGTTGCTATGGTAGCTTGGAAAGTAACGGTGGCTGATGCGGAAGCATCAGGCGACCAGAAGCCAGGCGTGACCGAGTATATCGGTAAGTGTTTTCTTGATATCGCAACGCACCTGTCATACCGACCAAACTTCATCGGCTATTCATACCGCGAGGAGATGATCTCTGACGGTATCGAAAACTGTCTGATGTACTGCTCTAATTTCGATCATGAGAAATCGTCGAACCCGTTCTCTTACTTCACGCAGATCATTTACTATGCATTCTTGCGTCGAATCCAGAAAGAGAAGAAGCAACAGTACATTAAGTTTCGTTGCATCGAAGCTGCACATCACAGACAAGACTTTGTGAATTGGGCTAGAGATAACAACATGGTTGACCGCGATTCCACGGATGCTGTTCGGGATTACTGTCGGTTGACTTCGATAGACATTGCCAATTTCGATGCAAAGACCAAGCCCAAGACTCGAAAGAAGAAGGCGGTCACGAAAAAGAAGAAAACCAAACGGGGCACCCTTGACGGCGCGTTTGACGAGACAGATAAATGAAAATTGCTGTCATAACGGACACACATTTCGGCGCTCGAAATGATGCTGAAATCTTTTCTGAGTATTTCTACCGGTTCATCGACGGAGTTTTTCTGCCCTACCTGGAGACGCATGACATCAAGACGGTGCTGCATCTCGGTGACTTGGTTGATCGTCGAAAGTATATTAACTTCAAGACTCTGCAACGCCTGAGAACGCGGTTCATGAAAGCCCTGCAAGACAGAGGCATTGAGGTTCATTTTGTTCTGGGCAACCATGACGTGTTTTTCAAAAATACTTCTGAGTTGAATTCTGTAACTGAGCTATTCGCAGGACTAGACAACTTGACCATCTATTCTGAACCTACCATCATTGAGTTTGACGGACTCGAACTCGGATTGGTGCCTTGGATCAACAGAAGTAACTATGATGATGCGATCAAGTTTCTGGAGACAGCAACGTCCGAAATTATCATGGGGCATTTCGAGATTAAAGGCTTTGAGGTTATCAAAGGTATTCGGTTCGAGAGTGGGCTGACGGCAGATATGTTCAAGCGATTCGAAGCTGTGTACTCCGGTCACTTTCACCACAAGCAAGAGAAGGGCAACATCACCTATCTCGGCAGCCCGTTTCAGATCACATTTTCTGATTTGGGTTCGACCAAAGGATTCCACGTGTTCGATACAGAAACACGGGAGATGGAGTTCATTGAGAACCCCTGTTCGATGTTCCATAAATTTCTGTATGACGACTTGAAGAATGACTACGACACCACTAAGGATCGAAGTCAATATAAAAACACATACGTCAAGATCGTCGTGGTCAACAAGACCAAACCTTACATCTTCGAACGTTTCATAGACGCTTTCTATGATGCAGGTGTTGCTAATCTTTCCATCATCGAGGACTTCGGTGTAGACGATGGACTTGTTGAGGTTCTGGATCTTGAGTTGGATACTATGACGTTGATTTCAAATGAGATCGACAGCATGGAACATCTTGAGAAACCAGAGAAATTGAAAACTTTGATTCAATCGTTGTATGTGGAGGCTTTAGATTCGTAATGCCATATGTTGATAGTAACAAACGCAAAAAGTTTGATTCGTTTATCCTTGCCCTCGTTTCTGTATTGAAGAAAGAGAAGCATGATAACGGCGATTTGAATTATTGCATTAGTAAGCTGGTACATGAGTGGCTCATTCTGCACCCCGATGGGTTGCGTTATGATGCTGCATCCGACGCTCACAAAGCGATGGTCTGTGCCGCAGCCGAATTCTACCGTGTAGTGGTCGCACCCTATGAGGATTTAAAGAGCAAGCAGAATGGGCCAGTCTCCGTGTTAGACGATCCTAGTATTGCTATGGAAGCTAAGACTCCTAGATGATAATTTTCAAGAAGATCCGATGGCGGAATTTTCTTTCGACTGGAAACAACTTTACAGAAATAGACTTTCAGAGATCAAAGACAACATTGATCGCTGGAGAAAACGGTGCAGGTAAGTCCACGGTTCTGGACGCTCTCTGTTTCGGTTTGTTTGGTAAGACCTTTCGGCGGATCAATCTACCCCAACTGGTAAACTCTATTAACGAACAAGATATGGTCGTTGAAATTGAGTTTACTATCGGTCGGAAAGAATTCCTGATTCGTCGTGGACTGCTGCCTCGTCTGTTCGAAATCCACATTGACGGCCAGTTGCTCAACCAAGACTCTAAGTCCCGCGATTACCAGAAGTATCTTGAGGGTAGTATCCTCAAGCTGAATTACAAGTCGTTTACTCAAGTTGTTATCTTAGGTTCGTCCACGTTTGTTCCATTCATGCAGTTGACCGCTGCTGACCGACGTGCTATCATCGAGGATCTTCTAGACATTCAAATCTTCTCTACCATGAACGTGATATTGAAACAACGCATCTTCGAATTGAAAGACGACATGCAATCTGTAGAGTACAAGATCGAGCTGGCGAAAGAGAAGATTGGTATGCACCGAACATACATTAAGAAGATCAAGGAAAAGAGCAAAGAGAACATCGACAAAAAGAAAGCCGAAGTTATCGAGGCAAGCGATCAGGTAAAGGCCATTCAGGTTGATATCGACGAGTTGCAAGAGCAGATTGGATCCTTGCTTAGTGAGATCAAAGACAAAGAAACGGTTGAGGATAAGTTGGAGTATTGGGAGGATCTTGAGAAGAAGATCAACCGCAATAGTCATCGAACGAAAGAGGAAATCAAATTCTTCGAGGAGACGGACAATTGCCCGACCTGCAAACAGCCCATCGACGAGGCTTTCAAGAGTAATACTCTAGATACGAAGGCAGAAAAGGTCGCTGAATTTGAGAAGGCGTTGAGTGCCATCGCAGCCGAAGTGCAGATGACTGAGGAAAGGTTGTCTGATATCACTGCCGTATTGCATGATATTCGCAGCCAAGAAACTGACGTGTCAGAAAAGAACACGTCGATTTCTGCGATCACTCAATACGTTTCGAAGGTGCAAGACGAAATCACTGAGTTGCTTGGTGAGGAGAGTATCACGGAAGCTGAAAAGTTGAAGCTGCAAACTTTGCGTGAGGATCTGACGACGTTAAAGAAGCGACGACATGACTTGATCGACGACCGACATTATTATGAAGTCGCGTACAACCTGTTGCGGGACTCAGGAATCAAAGCGAAGATCGTCAAGCATTATCTGCCGGTGATGAACAAGCTAATCAACAAGCATCTTGCAGCAATGGACTTCTTCGTTCAGTTTGCTCTAGACGAAAACTTCAAAGAGCAGATCAAGTCCCGACACCGTGACGATTTCTCTTATGGTTCTTTCAGCGAAGGTGAGAAGTTGCGTATCGACCTGGCATTGTTGTTCACCTGGCGAGAGATCGCCCGAATGAAAAACAGTGCTAATACAAACCTTCTGATACTTGACGAAGTGTTTGATAGCAGCTTAGACTCTGCTGGTACGGAAGAATTCCTAAAGCTACTACACAGTTTGGTGGGTAAGACAAACGTATTCGTCATCACCCACAAAGCGGACATCTTGACTGACAAGTTTGACGCACAGATCCGATTCGAGAAAACAAAAAGTTTCTCTCGTATCGCTACATGATGAGGATATTATGGACTTTATGAACACCTATACTCATGGGGATGCGTTTCCTATGATGGCCCAGATCCCCGACAAGACTGTTGATCTTGTCTTTACAAGCCTACCAGACCTGAGCCAAACAGAATTTGACAAATCAGAAGCAGGCATTGCCGGCTACCGAACCTTGCAGAAGAAAGCAATGGTGGAGTTTGCCCGTGTCGTGAAAGACGACGGGTTCGTGGTTATCTGCCAGACCGACCGCAAGGTTAACGGTGGTGTGCTGTGCAACCACTTGTGGTACATCACTTGCTTGATGAACGAGCAAATGAAACTCAAAGACTATAAGATCGTGGCCCGCAATAGCATTGACCACCGGTCCATGTACTACTTCGGGTTTCAGCATTTCATCTGCATGACCCGCAAGGGTACGTTCACCCGCAAGGGCGAATACCTTCGTGACCTGATCGTTGATAAGCAAGAGAGAGTCCTCAATCAGTATGTCTGGTCGCAGGATTTCTGTAAGCTAGTGATAG
>Ga0209988_10001618_pt1 | contig 14697 bp, 15 predicted proteins | sample N075metaG_FD_183115 | JGI IMG/M metagenome (GOLD analysis project Ga0209988, IMG submission 183115) | Deep subsurface microbial communities from Kermadec Trench to uncover new lineages of life (NeLLi) - N075 metaG (SPAdes) (version 2) | ecosystem: Environmental > Aquatic > Marine > Ocean trench... | reverse complement strand
TCCTTCTTTTACTGACCCATACTTTTACTGGCAAAAAGCGATCAATTTGCCAGCCAGAGCCGAAGCATTCTGGAAAAGGCGCATTATAGCCTCGCCTCCCCAATATGGAAGAAAAGGCCTGAAATTAGTCGCTGCCCTGATCCACGGCGGCCCTTTCTGATACGGTTGACGATCAATTAACAAACCATACTACTTGCACGTCACTTGCATGGCACTTGAAAATCGCTCCACGGGTCAGGTAGTCTCAACGGTTTGGGCAAACAGGAAGGATCAGTAAGGTGGCCAATTGGGCAGGTGAGGCATTTAACCAGGTGCCGGATTCAGCAAATGAGATACACGGTGACATGATAGCGAAAGACCTTGGATTCACGGGTGGGCTTGTCCCCGGTGTGACAGTTTCTGCATACCTGATCCATCCTGCAATTGAATTCTGGGGACTGGATTGGCTGCAACGAGGGTCCGCCCACGTTAAAGTCAATTCACCGCTGTACGACGGCGAGAAGTTCAAGGTTGAGATCCTGAACTCGACAGAATCCACTTATGAAGCCCGACTGGTACGGCCAGACGGCACCATCAGCGCAACTGCGGAGATCGGCCTGCCAGAACTGGCGCTCGCTGCACCCCGGACGAGAGGAGATGAGATTGCTAACAGGGAAACACCGTCTGTACCTGCAACACCGGAGAATATGCAGAAGTTAAAGGAAACCGGTTGTTTTGCGACACGCTTCAGGTGGGATGGTGAGCATGCGATGAGCACTTACCTGACAGATGAAAATGCCATGCCAGCCATCTTGCGTATGGGTGCAGGCGGTTCAGGATATGCCAATATTTCAATGATCCTTGGCTGTTCCAACTGGATTCTTTCAAGAAACGCCAACATGAACCCCTGGTTGCATCTAGAGACCCGATCACAGAATTATGCGCCTATTCCCATGGGTACTGAGATACTGGCAGAAATGGAGATTACTGATTTGTTCAGCAAGAAGGGGCACGAGTTTGTCGATGCCAGAGTGACCCTCTTCGATCGTGGTGATGATAAATGTCTTTGTTCGATAGACCTGCGGGCGATATACAAGTTAAGAGGCATGTAAGCAGTTGGTATGTACCCTGTCAAACTACTCGATGAAATCAGCAAAAATCACATTCATGGTTCAACCGAACTGGCACTAGTCGCGCTTGAAGGAAACAGTCAGGTAGCTCGGGACAGTGATGTTGGCGATCTGGCGGATTTTCGGGAACAGATATTATCAATGATTGTTTCACTGCAATCATGCAGGCCAAGTATGGTCGCGCTGCACAATCTACTGGAACGGATTCGCTTGCCCATCTCGCAATTCAATACTCACCATCATGAGACCTATCGGAAACTGATTATTGATCACTGTGCGCAGGTGAGACAATTTGCTTTAGATGCGCAATCCCGGGTTGTTCGGGAAATGGTCAAGCTGGTTAAAATCGATGATGTGATTATGACCCACAGTATCAGCTCTACCGTTAAGAAAATCTTTGAGCAACTTTCAGAGACACAGATCGAGATTATCGTCACAGAATCCCGGCCAGGTGACGAAGGGAAAGTGTTGGCAGCCTATCTTGCTGAATTGGGTTTTAGACCTACCTATATCACTGAAGCGCAAATTAATTTGTGGATGCCTGAGGTTTCCAGGGTTATCGTCGGCGCTGACGCATTGCTTGGCGATGGTTCCTTCATCAACAAATGTGGCACTAGCCTTATGGCCATGTCTGCGCAATATCACAAGGTCCCGGTATATGTATGCGCGGAAGCTTTCAAGCAGACACACAATATTGAGTATGAATTGGAGCAGATGGACCCAGGCGAGCTCAGGCTCAACCTGGATGGTGTCGAGGTAAGCAATCGCTACTTTGAGCGTGTACCTGCAGACCTGGTAACGGCGTGGATTCACTAACAAATAACTGGTTGAATCGATTCTACTTCCTGGATCGGGATCTCATTGTTCGAAGAAATCAAGAATGAGCCTGCGCACTTCAGGTGAGCTGCCTGTCCTGTGCGAATTGTTAATTTTCAAATAGAAACAACAGTTTAACTGTTGCGTATCGGGCATGTGATAAAATAACGGGAATGCTTGAAATCATCGAACTGCTAACCCACTATTTCGTCACGCTAATCAAACTTCTGAAACCAGGCGGAGTGAAAGTGGTGATGATCGAATCGATCGCGATGAAGCATCAGCTTATTGTCATGAATCGTGCCAGGAAGAGATCACCTGCGTTGGTCACAAGAGATCGATTCCTTTTTGGCTTCTTAGCAATGTTAATCGGCGAACGCCGTCTGCAGAAGGTGGCTGTGATCATAAAGCCTGCAACGATTCTTGCCTTCCATAAAGCACTTGTGAAACGAAAATACAGCAAGCTTTATTCGAATCGGGCTAAGAAAATCCCAGGTAGAAAAACACGAGACCAGGTTTTGATTGATTTGGTGATTGAAATGAAAAGGCGTAATCCGTCTTTCGGCTATGGTCGTATTTCGATGCAAATATTTGAAGCTTTCGGGATTGCTATCAGTCGCTTTGCTGTTGCTAGATTACTGCGCAAAAACAGACGCAACCTGCCTTCTGGTGACGGTCCATCCTGGCTGACATTCATCGGTCATATCACCGACAGTTTATGGTCCCGGGGCGCCGTCCGGTCGACCTCTTTCGATGTGAATCAGCAACCTTGAAATCTCACTGGGTGATGGTTGCCATTGATCAGTTTACGCGAAGGATTATTGGTTTTGCCGTACAAGCCGGTGACTGTGATGGCATTGCCTATTGTCGAATGTTTAACCAGATCATTGCCGGTAAATCACTGCCGAAATATCTCAGCTCCGACAATGACCCGCTATTTCTCTTTCAACGTTGGAAAGCAAATTTACGGATCCTTGAAATTGACGAATTGAAATCTGTTCCAGGCATTCCGACATCACATCCATTCATTGAACGTGTTATCGGCACGACCAGAAGAGAATACTTGGACTATCTCATCTTTTTTAGCGGGCTTGATTTGCAGAGGAAACTCGATCGTTTTCAGAAATACTATAATGACTCTCGTGGTCATTCATCTCTAAATATGAAAACACCAAAAAGAATGGCAGAGGAACCATCCTGCGAGAAGACTATTGTTTCTCTTGATCAGTATCGATGGAAGTCACATTGCAATGGTCTGTATGAACTGCCGGTAGCAGCTTGAATTAGGATTTCGCACAGGACAGGTCATTTCCCCCCGTTTTTACATAGGGTATTATGCAGGAGATCATGATAATTAATTACCACAGCCCAATAGCTTCATAACTTACGACAATTGCTCGTTCAACAAACGTCGATGACTGTTTCCACGCGCCTGAGATTGAATCGATGATAGAGCCATGCGGCATGTTGAACCGTTGGAAACCGGTGGCATTTCTCCACAATAAGGACCCCGAAAATGCTCCAATACTTCACACTTACTACTGTCCTCACGGGGTAGACCGCCAGCTTTCAACATTCGGACGCGCGCCGAGGACAAAAGTTTTGCAAAATGCTCGTGGTGATCTGAACGAGGACAAAAAATTGACCATCCACGACGATTTGGAGGGATATAGTGGTTGAGGAAAACGTCAATCCAGATCTGGGCAACGCCCTTACACGCTGTGAGCTCTTTGCATCACTGACTCACGCCGAATGTGAACTGATCGCTGCCGGATGTGAACTGCGGACAATCACCAGTGGCTCACTACTCCTTGCAGAAGGCGACAGCGGCAATGAGATGTATGTACTGATCAATGGCGTGCTGGAGGTCTTCAAACAAACTTATGGCGAGGAGGTGGTTCTCCAACGACACGCGGAAACTGGCGCGTATATAGGGGAAGGGGCTCTGCTCGACTCAGGTGACGACCTTCGCCGCGCCAGTGTTCGCAGTCTGGAAGATAGTCAGGTACTCGTGGTTCCCAAAGCGCTCTTCCTGCAGGCAATGCAACTTAACCCTGCCATTGAGGAACACTTGAACATCGTCCACCATCGCCAAAACAAGCAGCTGTCATTGGTGGAACAATCAGTCATGTATCGGGCACTGGCGCTCTTTGACCAGGAGGACGGCTGGAGCCGCGAAGAACATTTTGAACCTGGCCAGGTCATTGTTGCAGACGGCGACCCGCCGTCAGCGGTTTTTGTGGTCCGTTCAGGGACAGTGAAACGCAGTCGCATGGAGGATGGCGAGGAAATCATCCTGTCCATGATCCACGAAGGTCAGACGTTCGGCGGACTGGCGATGCTTGAAGATCGACCTCATAGCGCTGCCGCCATCGCCACTTCTGCTGTCGAGCTAGTCATCTTTGATCGTGAACAATTCCTGCAGGCTACTGCCGCGCTACCAGAACTGCATGAGTACCTCGGTGCCGTGAACCGCGTTTACGCCATGAGCGGAGGTCTCGTCACTGTGTTTGATGGTGAATTCCGTGGCCAACCAGCGATCGTGACTGTGGTGCACATTGATGATAGCCACGAAGTCATCGTCAACCACGTTATCGACCGGGCGATTTACAGCGCCTCTATCGAAAGTCCTGTGGATGCGGAGTGCGAGGACTTCATCTACCGCGATAAGAAGCGCGAGATCCTGCGCATCCTGACGACGCACGACGGCGTGCTGCTGCGGGTCCATGTGGAAGGACCATGGCAAGAACTGAGCCAGGTGCATGCCCTGTTGCTGAACCGAACGCCGGTCGCGCGCGAGGCACTGCAACAATTTAAGGATAGCGGCCATCTATTGGAGCCTTCCCCCGCGCAATTGGCCAGGAGTCCCGAAGCTATACTCTGCCAGTGTCTCGGACTGACACGGCGGACAATCGAATCGGCCATGGTGCACGGTGCATTGACACTCGAGGACCTCAGTCGCGAAACTGGCGCCACGACAGTCTGCGGTGCCTGCACAGCCACCATCGCGTCCTTGCTCAGCAGCACCGGACAGGTGGTCAGAATCTGCGAAGAAATTGAAGTCACAACTGATGTGCGGTCTTTCCGCTTTACACCCAGCGCAGAATTAATTCAGGATGGCGCGATTGATCTCGAACCTCTGCGGCCCGCCCTTCCGGGACAACACGTGGTGATCTCGGCGGAAATTGACGGCGCCTGGGTACAACGACCCTATACCATCACGTCTCCCCCCCGATGCACCGAATGGCGGGAGATCACTGTAAAACGGGAAGACCACGGGTTCCTCTCCAACTGGTTGTTTAAGCAACCACAGGCACCCAATCTGAAACTGTCGCATCCTAAAGGCGATTTCTGGATCGACCCTGAACTACGGGAAACCGTTGTCTGTTTGGTCGCTGGAATCGGCATGACCCCGGCGCTGGCAATCGCCCGCGGCATTGATGAGGAACAAAGCGATCAAATATTGCACATTGATTATTCTGCGCGGACCCAGGGCGACTTCGCATATAGGCAGGAACTCGATGATCTGGCAGCAAGGAACAAGAACATCAGTGTCAACTATCGCTCTACCGGTGGTCGACAACACCTGGATCTGACTGCGGTGCAGGCGATCCACAGTCGATTGCCAGGTGCACGATATCTTCTCTGCGGACCCCAGGGATATATGCAAGCTGCGCAGGAGTTGCTGCTTGAGGTTGGGGTGAGGCCGAAACGGGTGCAGTTGGAGATCTTCACGCTGGTCGGTCATGAGCCACTGGAAACTCCGAAACGCAGCACAGCAAAGCACCTGCAACTGATCGTAACGTTAGGATTGTGTATTCTTTATCTGATTCAGAACGCACTCAACTGGGGTCTGCCCAGCGTGGCGGCCTTGCAGCAGCTCGACGGTTATCGGATTACCACCGGCGGTATACTGATAGCTTTCATCGGCTATCAGTGGTACCTGCCCTACCTGAGGTTGACCCGCAAACCGGCGCATGCTGCAACCCAACTGCATAGTTATACCGGTGTCCTTGCACCGGTTCTGCTGTACCTGCATTCCGTTTCTCTTGGCTTCGCCTACACCTTCGTTTTATCGTTCTTGTTCTTACTAAACACGATGGTTGGCGCCGTGGACAAAACCTTGATCTGGAACCTACAGCGGCGCCAGCGCTACCAGCGCATTTGGCTAATGGTTCATGTACCCGCTTCATGCTTGATTACTGTGCTGGCCCTCATCCATCTGGTGTACGCTCTGGCCTATAAGTAACAGAAAATGAAACTGAATATCTCTCTCCCTTTACAACGACTACAACGACCAACAACGGTGAGAAATGCTGGCTAACAAGTGGAAAAAACTGACTCCCGAGCAGCAAGCGGCTTATGGCCTGGGCCTAATCGTTGCCGCAATAGGCGTCGTGGTCCTTCTGCTTCCCGGGCGCGAGTCCTGGCACGCCGCCGGTCCGCAAAACGTAGGGCATACCAAAGTTGAGTGCAACGAATGTCATACCCCGGCCCCGGGCAGTTTTATTGGTCAGGCATTTAACAACATGATGTACGCGGTTGGAATATCAGAATCCGCAACGCCTTTTATTTACAAGCCAGCCGAAAACGAACAGTGTTTGGCATGTCACGAAAATCCCGACGATCGGCATCCGGTGGCGAAGTTTATGAAACCCGAATTCGCCAAAGCCAGGCAGGCAGTGGGAGTGCAATTCTGCGTTAGCTGTCACCAGGAGCATCTGGGCGTACGGGTTAGTGTCACGCTGCGCGTCTGTCAGAACTGCCACGAGAAAACCAGCCTAGACAATGATCCGGTTGATATCCCACATACCGTGCTGATCAGTGATGAACGCTGGGAAACTTGCCTGGGCTGCCATGATTTTCACGGTAACCATGAGAGAAAAGTGCCAACAATGGTGTCTCGAATGTTGACTGAAGAGCAGGTTCAACAGTACCTGGACGGCGGTAAATCGCCATACGGTTATCGTCGACTGACAGTTATACAGACAATGCGACGCCATAAAGGAGATTTGTGAAGAGCCGAAGGACTGGGTATACTCACCACCGATGGTTAAATATTGGTTGCAGGATTCACGCTCAAACCCTGGGATTCCTCACTGTGATGACTACACTCTCTAATCGATGGGGAATTTTTTTCCTTATCGCGATCGCACTTTTAGCCACGTCCGCGTGCCGCGAAAGCGGGCTGCAAAGTGTCAAATGCGATCAACTTGCCGTTCCCGAATCTTCCGAACTAATGTCACTCGAACATGAAGTCGACTACAAAGCCCTTAACAGTACTTCTCTAGACGCCGACGTCGCCAAACTATACGGAATCGACCAGGAGGAAACACTGGGCGTCGTCATGGTCAGCGTCTATCAAACAGATGAGAAAGGCATCGGTGTGGAAACCTGCGTTAGCGGATGGACGACAAATTTAATAGGGCAGAAGAAACGGCTGGAGTTTGAAGAAATTCGGGAAGGGGCTGCGATATACCATATCAGCACTTTTCCATTTAGTCACATGGATCATATGACTTTTGATGTGGATGTGCGAATAGTAGCCACCGGGGAAACGCACGAACTTAAGTGGAAGCAGCAATTCTGGCGGGGTTGACGCCCAATAACGCTTTACCCCTTGTGTTATAGGTAAAAGCTAGCTGTCGATCGCGACAGCTCTGTGCATTAGCATTGCGCCAGAAACTTTGTACCCGGCTGCACGTTAAGGCGAACTGGGGAAATCGATGATCAAAGTTGTTTTGGGTTTATCGGCGGCAGTGTTGGTTACTATCCTGGCAGCCAAACTGGTGTACAACGTAACCGCCTATAATGGAACCGAGCCTGCCAACCAACCATGGGCACTAAATAAAATGGAATTTGTGGCCTGGAACGGTGAAAAATGGACCGCCTGGATTCGTGATAATACATTCGAACAACGTCCGCAGAACGATGTACGGTGGAGTTCCCATGCCAATGCCAGCCTGGCGTTTATTGACTGGGAAGGCAAGCCCTGGCAGGTGAAAATCGACAGCGACACACTTGTGCTGGCGCTTCGAGGCGACTGGAAAGGATCCACCCAGCGTGTGACCGCCATCCGTTACCGTGATTGGAAAGGCGTAAATCAACTGCGAACGCTGACCCAATTAAAGCGCTAAAGGATCTCTGCAAATGATGTATATAAAAAATAACAACAGGCTAGAGGTGTGATATCCATGGCCAACAGGCTCAGGAACCGCTTGACGTTCGCCATCTTGTGCAGTTTCTCCTACACTACCTACGCCGCCGAATACGATTTACGCGAAGGTGTCACCGAAATGAGCCAGCGCATTCAGGCGCTGCACCACCTGAGTCTGGGGGTCTGTGTGGTTGTCGGCATCATTGTTTTCGGCGCTATGTTCTACTCCATCTTCGCCCATCGGCGCTCGAGGCATCCGCGGCCCGCTGACTTTCATGAGAGTACGCTGGTGGAAGTCGTCTGGACTGCAATTCCAATCTTGATCCTGGCTGCGTTGGCCATCCCGGCGACGACGACGTTGATAGATATTGAAGATAACAGCGATGCGGATCTCACCATCCTTATCACCGCCTCGCAGTGGAAATGGCACTATCAATATCTCGAAGCGGACATTGGCTTCTACAGTAATCTGACCACGCCAATGGCTCAGATCAATAACCTCGAACCCAAGGGTGAGAACTATCTACTGGAGGTGGACAATCCATTGGTGTTGCCCACCAACAAGAAGGTCCGTTTCCTGACCACCTCCAATGACGTCATCCACTCCTGGTGGGTACCGGACTTCGCCGTAAAGCAGGATGCCATTCCGGGATATATTAATGAGGCGTGGACGCGAGTCAGTGAGCCTGGGCTGTACCGGGGCCAATGCACGGAACTTTGCGGCAAGGGCCACGCCTACATGCCGGTGGTTGTGCACGTGAGGCCCGAGACTGAATTCGATAAGTGGATCGACGACCAGCGGCTCGCCAGGGAGCTCGCCTCAGGGCAAGCGGTGGCAGACCGCAACAAGGAATGGTCGATTGGGGAACTCATGCTGATCGGCGAACAGGTCTTTTTGTCGCATTGTTCGACCTGCCATGAAGCGGACGGCATGGGCCAGGGTTCAACCTACCCGGCATTGGCCGGTGGCAATATCCCCACAGGACCCCTGTCGGCGCATATCGATCGCGTGATGAATGGCAAGGCTGGGACTGAAATGCAATCCTGGGCACCGCAGCTTTCCGATCGCGAGTTGGCTGCCGTGATTACCTATGAACGTAATGCCTGGGGTAATGCTAGCGCCGACGTCATTCAACCAAAAACCATTTACGCAGCCAGATAGGGGGACTGAACCATGGTTGTACAGGCACAAGACATTCCACATCGCTCTTCACTGCTGGCATACATTGCCCGATGGCTGCTGACGACCAACCACAAGGAGATCGGCACTCTCTATCTGTGTCTCAGTTTTACGCTGTTTTTCATTGCCGGGGCGATGGCGATGGTTATCCGTTTGGAGCTGTTCCAGCCCGGAATCCAATTTGCGCAGCCGCTTTTCTACAATCAGATGGTAACAATGCATGGGTTGCTCATGGTGTTCGGTGTGGTGATGCCCGCCTTTGTTGGACTGGCTAACTGGCAGATCCCGCTGATGATCGGCGCGCCCGACATGGCCCTGCCGCGGCTGAATAATTTCAGTTTCTGGATCCTGCCTTTTGCTTTCACCTTGTTGATCTCTACGCTCTTTATGGAAGGTGGGGCACCCAATTTCGGCTGGACTTTTTACGCACCCCTATCCACCACCTACGGGCCACCGAGCACGGATTTCTTTATCCTCGCCATCCATATGATGGGGATATCATCGGTGCTAGGAGCCATCAACGTTATCGTCACTATCTTCAACCTGCGGACGCCGGGAATGACGTTGATGAAAATGCCCTTATTCGTGTGGACCTGGTTAATCACTGCCTTTCTGCTCATCATGGTGATGCCGGTGTTGGCAGGGGTAGTCACTATGATGCTTACCGATCGCCACTTCGGCACCAGTTTTTTTTCCGCGACTGGCGGTGGCGACCCGGTTATGTTCCAGCACATTTTCTGGTTCTTCGGACATCCGGAAGTCTACATCTTGATCCTGCCGGGCTTCGGTATTGCCTCACAGATCATCCCCACCTTTGCCCGTAAGAAACTATTCGGCTATCACTCGATGGTGTTTGCGACAATTGCGATCGCGATTTTATCCTTTGTAGTGTGGGGACATCACATGTTCACCACCGGTATGCCACTGGTGGGCGAACTATTCTTCATGTACGCGACAATGTTAATAGCCGTCCCTACTGGAGTGAAAGTATTCAACTGGGTCGCTACCATGTGGCGTGGTTCCATGACTTTTGAAACACCCATGTTGTTCGCCCTCGGCTTCGTCATATTGTTCACTATTGGTGGTTTTTCGGGTCTCATGCTGGCCCTCGTACCGGCTGATTTTCAATACCACGACACTTTTTTTGTCGTGGCGCACTTCCACTATGTTTTATATCCGGGCGCTATTTTCGGTACCATGGCGGCGGTGTACTACTGGCTGCCTAAATGGACTGGCCACATGTACGATGAACGTCTGGGTAAGATCCATTTTTGGACCGCGGTGATCGCGGTCAACCTTACTTTCTTCCCTATGCATTTTTCCGGTCTTGCCGGTATGCCCCGCCGGATTGTGGATTACTCGCTACAATTTGCCGATTTCAATATGGTTTCCAGCATCGGCGCCGGACTCCTCGGCTTGACACAGATATTGTTCCTTTACATCGTGATCAAGACCATACGCGGTGGTGAAAAGGCAAGCGCCCATGTTTGGGAGGGTGCTGAAGGTTTGGAGTGGACAGTCCCTTCTCCGGCACCACTTCACACGTTCGAAACTCCACCTCCATTTCCCGTGATTATGGACAACAGCGAGCGAACACAACTCGACGAATAGGAACGCCATTTAATGACCGAGACCCAGAACCATCAGCGCAAGCATCTAGTCCTGCTTTTCTCGCTGGCTGTGGGTATGTTTGGCTTTGCTTACGCACTGGTACCGCTTTACCAGGTCTTTTGCGAGGTGACCGGGTTGAACGGTAAAACCTCCGGGCGCCCAGCCGACCCTGTAACGATCTCGGACACCCTTGTGGTCGCTTCCGATCGCGAAGTGACGATTCAGTTTCTGGCCATCGTCGGTAATGGTATGCCGTGGGAATTTCGACCAGAGAAGCATCAACTGCGGGTTCGATTGGGGGAGATCAACACAATTGACTACTATGCCCGCAACCGCGCCAATCAGGCGGTAACCGGACAGGCCGTGCCCAGCGTAGCGCCGGGTGCCGCTGCTAAGTATCTGCATAAAATCGAATGTTTCTGCTTCAGTCAGCAGCACCTGGAAGCAGGTGAAGATCGGTACATGCCGCTCCGATTTTATATCGGCGTCGATCTGCCGGAGGAAATACACACCCTCAGCTTGTCGTATACCCTGTTCAAGGTACCCGAAGTTCAGGTCGCTGCACTTGTGGATAAGCAGTCATGAATGAAGCGCCCCGCTATTACGTCCCACACTCCAGTCCCTGGCCCATTATCGGCTCTGGTGCGCTGTTTGTAACCGCCTTCGGCGCAGCCAATTTCATCCACCAGAGCACCGAAAAGGTCGCGGCTGAGGGGAACTTCGGGCAACCGATCTTCTTCATCGGACTGGCCCTGATCGCGTTTATGATGTTCGGCTGGTTTGGCGTCGTCATCAGGGAATCGGTCAAAGGCATGAGCAGTAGTTTGCTCGACCGTTCGTATCGGATGGGCATGGCCTGGTTCATCCTTTCGGAAGTCATGTTCTTCGGCGCCTTCTTCGGCGCGCTTTTTTACGCCCGGATTATTTCTGTCCCCTGGCTGGCCGGAGCGGGTAATAATCTGGAAACACACATCTTGTTGTGGCCGGACTTCGCCGATACCTGGCCGTTGTTTATGACCCCTGGCGGGGATGCCACCGAGGCGATGGAAGCCTGGGGCCTGCCTTTCGCCAATACCGTCATTCTGGTCAGCAGCAGTGTTACCGTTACGTTCGCCCATTGGGCACTGCGAAAAAACCAGAGATTGCCGTTGCTAATCTGGCTGCTCATCACGGTGGCTCTGGGCGCGACCTTCCTGACACTTCAGGCCGTTGAGTATATACATGCCTATGACGAGTTGGGTTTGAACCTGGGAGCGGGAATTTACGGCTCGACCTTCTTTATGCTGACGGGGTTTCACGGTGCGCACGTGACCATGGGAACGATCATGCTGGCCGTCATGTGGCTACGTTGTTTTAGCGGACACTTCACACCGGAAAACCACTTCGCGTTCGAAGCGGTGAGCTGGTATTGGCACTTCGTGGACGTGATCTGGTTGTTTCTGTTTACATTTGTGTACTGGTTTTAAGATGAGTCTACGCACTAATTCCAATGCAGGTAGAACCGCGGAAATCAAACTGATCGTCGACCTGGATGGCGACGACATGCCGACTCGAATCGAATGGCAAGCCTCGGAGGGGCAAGAAAATGGCCCGGTCTTATGTCAATCGATGATGCTGTCAGTCTGGGATAGCGAGAACAAGACCACTGCCGCGATTGACCTATGGATTAAAGATATGACCGTCGACGAAATGAACCTCTACTTCTACCAGGTGATTCACCAGATGGCCGACACCTACTTACGGGCGACCAAAAATGTGGACATGGCCAACTCGATCCACGAGTTTGGCAACAACTTTGGTGAAACCCTGGGATTGATAAGACGGAGCGCGACATAGATGAATGTTTCCATTGTTCCGGCACTCAGAGCGCTCATGCCAGCGGCATCAATCGTCGCCGTCTTATTCTTCGGCCTGGTCGTGGGCTATTGGGCGAACGCGGCATTCTTTCCGGGTACCAGCCCGGAACAACCTATCGCTTTCAGCCACAAGATCCACGCCGGTGAAAACGAGATTCCCTGCATGTATTGCCACACCCAGGCACGCCGTTCCATATCCGCTGGCGTTCCCAGCGTCTCGAAATGCGTGGGCTGTCATCTGGAGGTGGCAACGGAACGGCCGCAGATACGCAAGCTGATGAATTACTGGCAAAACAAAGAGCCCATCCCCTGGATCAAAGTTCATGATCTGCCGGATTTCGTTCACTTCACGCATAAGCGCCACGTGAGCGCTTATGCGCGTGCCGCCGGTATTGAGTGCCAGACCTGTCACGGACCCGTTGAAACCATGGACAGAATTCATGTGACCAGCAGGGCGATCGATGGTTCTATTCAGTTGGATAGCCCTTGGGAAATGGGCTTGTGCCTGAACTGCCACAAACAATACGCGGTCGAGAACGGGACGGATTGTTGGACCTGTCATAAATAAGAGAAGAGCGCTATGCCAAATATAGAACGCAGAGACTTCCTCAAGCTGGTTGGTGCAGGCGGCGTTGGCGCCGGCGCCGGGTTCATGCTGAGAGAATCGATCAAGCACCCGATGGAGTATTTGATCCCCCATGTTGTGGCGCCCGAGGATTTCAGCACCGGAATCGCCACCTGGTACAACACGGTATGCTCTATGTGTTCGGCCGGATGCGGTATTTCCGTACGCACCCGCGAAGGTCGTGCCAAAAAGATCGAAGGCAATCCTGCGCATCCCGTCAGCCAGGGTCGACTTTGCGCACTAGGCCAGGCGGGACTGCAAGTTTTATACAACCCCGACCGGCTGACTGGTCCATTGATGCAAACCGGGCAGCGCGGATCCACGTCGTTCACGCAAATCACCTGGGATGAGGGTCTAGGCAAGGTCGCTGACCGCCTGAATTTGCTAAAGGTCGCGCATCGAGGCGACCGCGTTTGCATGCTGAGTCAGGGTATTCGGGGACACATGGCGCAACTGTTCGAACTCTTTATGGACCAACTGGGTTCTGATCGGCTACTGCACTACGATTTTGACCACCCGCACACTTTATACGAAGCAAACCTACGTTTCTTTGGCGAGGAGCGCCTGCCTTATTACGATTTAAAAAATACCCGGTACCTGTTGTCCTTCGGAGCAGATTATCTCGGAAATTGGATTTCTCCGGTACACCACAGTCTCGGCTTTGGACACAGTCGACAGGGTCAGTCTGATAGCAGGGGACGGTTTGTTCAAATCGAACCTAGAATGTCGCTAAGCGGCGCCGCTGCCGATGAATGGATTGCTGCCAAACCCGGTACAGAAGGTATTTTAGCGCTGGGCCTGGCGCACCATATTGTCTCCCAAGGCCACTACGAGGGAGCGGATCGCGACGACTGGGCAGCAGCACTTTTGGATTACACCACAAACCAGGTGGCCGAACAGACAGGTGTTCCCACAGACACCATCACCCGCCTAGCCGACACTTTTGTGCATACAGAACCCAGCCTTGCCATCGCTGGTGGCAGCGCGGGTAACCATATTAATGGCGTTGACACCCTGGTCGCGGTCAATGCGCTTAATTACCTTGTGGGTAACCTCGGCAAGGCCGGTGGGGTGGTGTTCAACCCGGAACCCGCCGGTCCGGTCTTGCATAAGCACCAGGCCAGTTATCGTACGATGCTCGAACTCGCCAAGGATGCGCAGCAAGGTAACATCGACATTTTGATCCTCAACGGCACCAACCCTGTGTTTACGCTGCCATCGGCCGGGTTCCGGGAGGCGCTGGCGGAGATACCTCTGATTGTAAGCCTATCGAGTTTCAGAGACGAAACCACAGCGCTGGCCGACATAATTCTGCCGAGTCATACCTACCTCGAAAGCTGGGG
>Ga0209988_10001617_pt1 | contig 14699 bp, 13 predicted proteins | sample N075metaG_FD_183115 | JGI IMG/M metagenome (GOLD analysis project Ga0209988, IMG submission 183115) | Deep subsurface microbial communities from Kermadec Trench to uncover new lineages of life (NeLLi) - N075 metaG (SPAdes) (version 2) | ecosystem: Environmental > Aquatic > Marine > Ocean trench... | reverse complement strand
GCCGTTGCCCCGTGGAGACGGTTCCCGTCTACGCAGATAACGGTGTGTCCGGAGCCAGACAACAGACCGGCACCAAGCAGATGCGGGTGTGTACAGGTCCGCCGACGGCGCGGGCCGGCAAGTCGAACCATGGTTGGGGTAGGGCCATCGATTTTCGGGACAGGTACGGGATCATTGACTGCTACGACGCCGAATTCCATTGGCTCAAGCGCAATGCACACCGTTTCGGTTGGGTTCACCCGGCCTGGGCCCACTGCGGTATGAAGACCGCTGAGGCCTGGCACTGGGAGTACGCAGGGGTTACCGACCCTTCCCTGGTCGACTACGTAACCATTGACCCCGCCCTCATCGCCACAGCCGAGTAGCCCCGCTTCTGCGAACCTCAGGTTGTAAGGCCCGTATCCGGGTCAAACAACATCATGCTCAAGGGCTTGAGCGATCACCCGGACGACCTTTTCCGGTTCTTGCATGATCTCATCCCAGGTGAATCTGAGTGTGCGCCATCCAGCTAGCTGTGCGGCATTGTCCCTCTTGCGATCTAGCTCGAACGAATTCAGAAGCGTGTGCCAACGGCGGCTATCGCCCTCGATCACGAGTTGGTGCCCTGGATACGCAAGGTCGACTCGGCCATTGGTCGGTGCCAGCCACGGTGGCTGGAACTGGAGAGTGGGCATCGGCAGTTGCGCTTTCCGGATCAGCTCAATGAGCCTTCTCTCTAGTTCGGACTCGGGCGCCTGATACCCGGTCGTTCTCTGGGAGAGAATTGTGCGCAGATGAGCCGTGCCCGGCTTTCCGCGTCTTCCGAGCTGAGTGAAGAGGGCAACGAGCAGGTCGAGGTCAAGCCGTCGAGCGGCCAGGCCATTGTCGATGATTCGTTCGAGGCGAGCCTTTCCCAGGACGGCGGCGAGGTCAATGACAGTCCGCTCGGGCGTCGTTATCGGCAGTCCATTTCGGACGACGATATGTGGATCTGTCAGGTCAGTTAGTTGATGAACTGTGACGCCCGGATAAACGTTCGAGCGGCGCCGGGGGACGCTAACTGTTGGTTTCACGTGCTGATAGCGATCCAGTGTGTGCATGGCGGCCGCCGTACTGATGGCTGACGACCGATCCGAGTTTTCGACATGCACCCTCAAGGATGACAAGGTTGGGTTCAGACGCGCCGGGGAGCGCGTAAACGCCTCTTGCCACTCTCACAAGGACGCCGTCCTGAACACGTCTAGCAAGTGTGGTTGGCGACAAGCCGAGAGCGAGAGCCTCAGACCGCGTGACGACCCCTCCATTTCGTCGGGCGTGCTCAATGACTGCCCTGGTGATTTCTCCCACAGTTCATAGGGTGGCCAACCGCGCTGATGTGTGGCTAGACCCTTGTCATCTCGAGGTTGTTTGACCCGGATACGGGCCGTACAACCTGAGGTTCGCCGTTCACGGCTTTGCTATCGACGCGGGCGATCTACTGGGTGAAACCGGCCCTGCTCGGCTCGACCTAGGTCTGGGGCAGCCACTATCCTCTGCTGCGGCGATCGGATCCCTGCTGGTCGACCTTTCAAGTAACACGGAGGAAAATCAAATGAAACGCTATGCGCGGTATCTCGCGCTTCTAGGAGTCCTGGTCCTCGTTATTGCAGCTTGTGGCGACGACGAAGGTAATGGCGCCACAACCACGGTCCCAACCGCTGCGGAGCCGACAACCACGGCCGAAGGCGACGAGACTGCGACCACAGCCGAGGCCGAAGCCACAACGACGGTTGCCCCCATGATTGGTGAGGGTCGTCTCGTCGGTATGGCATACGACATCGGTGGTCGTGGCGACCTTTCGTTCAATGACCTGGCCGCGCTTGCCTGGGATAACGGAAAGACCTTGTATGGCTACGAGGGTGAAGAGCTGGTTCCGGACGAGGGCGGCGAGAACCGTGAGGAGAACCTACGTCTTCTCGCCGAGACCGGTCACGAGTTGATTGTCGCCAACGGTTTCGCATTCGCCAACAACGTCTTCCGCGTTGCGACTGACCATCCGGACACGCTGTTCACGATTACCGACTCCTGCCCGGAGGACGACGATTTTGGCACTCCGGATATGGCGAATGTCCGTTGCATGCTCTTTGCTGAGCACGAGGGCTCGTTCCTTGTGGGAGCGGCAGCTGCAATGGTGTCCGAGACCGGAACGATTGGATTCATCGGTGGCGTCCAGATTGGTCTCATCGAGAAGTTCCAGGCCGGATACGACGCTGGTGCGCTCTTTGTGAACCCCGAGATCAACATTCTTCCGGCTGTCTATCTGACCCAACCACCAGATTTCAGCGGCTTCGGCGATCCGGTGAAAGGCAAAGAGGCGGCATTGGCTCTCTACGCACAGGGTGCAGACGTCGTCTTTCACGCTGCCGGTGGATCTGGCTTCGGTCTCTTTGAGGCTGCGGCGGAGGTCTCAACTGACGACGTGTTCTTGTGGGCCATCGGTGTCGACGCCGACCAGTACAACACCGTCAGTGACCCTGCTCTCCGCGAGCACATTCTCACCTCGATGTTGAAGCGGGTGGACGTTGCTATAGGCGAGACCATCCTCGACTTCCTAGAGGGGAATTTCACCTCGGGCCCGGTCATTTTCGACCTCGAGGCTGAAGGCGTCGGTTATTCCACGACAGGTGGCTTTGTCGATGCATTGGTTGCAGATCTCGATGAGATTGCTGCGATGATCATCTCAGGCGACATCGAGGTGCCGGAGGTACTAGAGGGCTGACGTAGGTCGACTCTGCTAATTTGCGCCGGGCCTAGGGTTTTCCTGGGCCCGGCGTCTTTTTTGGACTGAAATGGCCCAGGTACCCGTAGTACATCTGAGTGGTGTCACCAAGCGCTATCCCGGCGTTGTCGCCAATAGGGATGTCGAGCTGAAAGTCATGACGGGGGAGGTGCATGCCGTGGTCGGGGAGAACGGCGCCGGCAAATCCACTCTGATGAAGATCATCTACGGAATGGTCCGCCCGGATGAGGGGACGATCCGGATTCATGGTGAAGAGACCCACTTCAAATCGCCAAAGGATGCGATCGACGCTGGCATCGGCATGGTCCATCAGCACTTCATGTTGGCCGACAACTTCACCGTTTTGGAAAACGTCATACTCGGTTCGGAGCCACGCAGAGGTGCCCAGATCGACTTCCGGTCGGCGTCCGATCGAATCACGGAATTGGGGGAGATTTACGGGTTGAAGCTCGACCCTTCTGAAAAGGTTGAGACGCTCTCGGTTGGGGAGCGTCAGCGTGTCGAGATCATCAAAGTTCTCTACCGCGGGGCACGGATCCTCATCCTCGACGAGCCCACCGCGGTCTTGGTGCCCCAGGAAGTCGACGACCTCTTCGACTCGATACGAGACCTCACAGGTCGGGGTGAGACGGTCATATTCATCTCGCACAAGCTCGAGGAGGTTCTTTCCATCGCCGACACCATCACCGTGATGAGGGCCGGTGAGACCGTGGGCACGACTACACCAGATCAAGTGGATGCCGGTCAGTTGGCTGAGATGATGATCGGTTCGGAGCTTCCATCTCCCCAAACCAGGGAGTCGACAGTTCAAGAAGAGGTACTTCTCGAAGTCTCCGATCTGTCGCTCCGGAGTGGGTCTGGCCGTGATGTCCTCTCGGGTATCAGCTTTACGATCCGAGCTGGTGAGATAGTCGGGGTAGCGGGTATCGAGGGGAACGGGCAGGCGCAACTGGTCGACTCACTGATGGGGCTGGAACGCTCGGCAACCGGGCTTGTCGAGGTTCGGGGCAAGAAGATCTCCCAGCTTGAGACGCGAGAGCGTCGGGCCGAAGGTATCTGCTTCATCCCTGAGGATCGGCAAAAGCAGGGACTGCTACTGACCTCTCCGCTTTGGGAGAATGCCGCCTTGGGGCATCAATACGAAGAGCCCTATGCCAAGGGGCTATGGATCGACAAGCGAGGTGCGCGCAAACAAACGGAAGAAATAGTTCGTCGGTATGGGGTGATGACGCCGGGAGTAGATGTTCCGGCCACGGCACTGTCCGGCGGGAACCAACAGAAACTTGTCGTCGGTCGAGAGATCATGGCCAATCCAGTGGTGCTCATTGCAGCACAACCAACCAGGGGTATCGATATCGGTGCCCAGGCCGCGGTTTGGGAAGAGCTGAAAACGGCGCGAGCTGCCGGCATGGGGATTCTGTTGATCTCGGCCGACCTCGAGGAGTTGATCGGACTCTCTGACACGATCCATGTTCTGTTCGAGGGGAAATTCGTAGCCGAACTCGACCCCAACGACGTGAACCCTGAGACGCTGGGTTCGTATATGACCGGTGCCGGCCAGGAGGCAGCCTCATGAAGGGCGGCAAACTCCTGACAACGGTGGTGGCGCCGCTCATCGCGCTCGTAATCTCATTTGCCATCGCTTCGCTGGTGTTGCTTCTGGTCGACATCGATCCGTTTTTTGCGTACTCAGAGATGTGGAAGTTCGGGACGACCACCGAATCGCTGATATCGATGATCAATCGGGCTATTCCGCTTTTCGTTTCGGCGTTGGCGGTTGCGGTTGGATTCAAGATGGGTCTTTTCAACATCGGCGTCGAAGGTGCCTACCTGCTGGCGGCACTGGTCGCGGCATGGGTTGGTGCACTCTTCTCTGTGACTCCGGTTCTTCATGTGTCGATCATCCTCGTGGTCGCGATGATCGTTGGAGCCGCATGGAACGGGATCGCCGGCTGGCTCAAGGTGAAACGTGGGGTCCACGAGGTCATCTCCACCATCATGCTCAACTTCATCGGTTTCAGCTTGAGCGCCTATCTATTTCTGAACTTCTTCCAGGAGGACACCGGCAGTTTGATCACGGCGACCAACCTCATCCCGGAAACCGGGTGGATTCCATCCTTGAACCCGGTGCTGGGCTGGTTTGGGGTCGAACCTCGAGCTGGATCGGAGCTTCACGGGTTCCTGGTCGTTGCGGTGTTTCTGGGCATTTTCTATTACTACCTGGTCAGTCGGAGCCGGTTCGGGTATGACCTCCGCGCTTCGGGGGTCAACGCATCTGCCGCCCATGCCAGCGGAATCAATCCGAAACGAATGATCATGACCACAATGCTCATTTCAGGTGCTATCGCCGGTTTGGTGGGCATGTCTACCCTGCTCGGATTCACCCATCGCTACGTGCAGGACTTTCCGAGTGGCTTCGGATTCGCAGGGATTGCCGTCGCTCTCCTCGGACGCAACAACCCCGTCGGCATCGCCTTTGGAGCGTTGCTTTTTGGTTTCATGGAGCGATCGTCATTGATTCTGGACCTCAAGGATGTTCCCCGTGAGATCGTCACCATCTTCCAGGGTGTTGTCGTTCTTGCAGTTGTGATCGTCTACGAGATCGTCTCTCGGTATGCGCAGCGACGTGCTGTGGCGGCGGCGGCTCGGGCAACGGCAGAACAAGAAAATGACCGTGAGGTCGTCGCGATATGACGGCGCTCGTCGCGGGGGCGAAGAGCCTGGGCCGGGCAAGACTGTTTGTGCTCCTTGCGCTGGCCGGTGTCTTGATCCTCACGATCGCCCAGGTCATAACGGGTACCGAAGACCTCACGTCGCCGAGTACCGCTGGCGCGGCGCTGCGTCTGGCGATCCCTATTCTTCTAGCGGGTCTTGGTGGTCTCTACTCAGAGCGGGCCGGGGTGGTCAACATCGGTCTAGAGGGCATGATGATTGCCGGAACCTGGTTCGCCGCCTGGGGTAGCTGGCTCTACGGCCCTTGGTACGGAATCGCGTTCGGGATGTTGGGTGGGGCAGCGTTCGGCCTGCTCCATGCTCTGGCGACAGTGACCTTCAACGTCGACCACATCGTGTCGGGCGTAGCGATCAACATCCTTGCTTTCGGTGCGATGCGTTTTCTCTCCTCGATCAGCTATGGCTCCGAAACTGGTGGCAGCGTGGTGCAAAGCCCCACGGTCCAGGGTATTGACAATGTCGATCTTCCATTCCTGGCTGGAGGCAACATTTTGGGCCGTTCGACACCGGATTTCCTCGGCTGGCTGGAAACCCACGACTGGTTTTACGTCTCCGACCTGGCAGGAATAGCCAGAGGATTCATGGGCAGCGTGAATTGGATGACGATCATCGCCCTTGCGATTGTGCCGGCATCTGTGTGGCTTTTGTGGAGGACCGCCTGGGGTCTGCGTCTGCGCTCCTGCGGTGAAGATCCCTGGGCCGCAGAATCCTTGGGTGTGTCCGTTCTGCGAATGAAGTACGTTGCAGTCATGATCTCGGGAGCCCTAGCCGGCATGGGCGGTGCTTTCCTGGTTTTGGTTCAGGCCGGGATCTATCGAGAGGGGATGACTGCGGGGCGCGGATTCATTGGACTTGGAGCACTCATCTTTGGCAATTGGTTGCCATTTGGCGTCCTCAGCGGTGCATTCGTCTTTGGTTTTGGCGACTCTCTACGATTCCGGGGCCCCGATGTGGTTCGGTCTTTCATTCTGGCGGTAGCGATAGGTCTGGTCATCGCAGGCGTCTACGCGATCTCTCGAAACAACGTCAGGCGTACGGTGATCACCGGATCTGTCGGTGTGGGATTTCTGGTCTTCTACATGCTGGTTAGCGCGGTTCCGAATCAGCTCCTATCAGCCACTCCCTATCTGATCACACTGTTCGTCCTGGCCGCCTTCTCCCAACGCCTCCGAATGCCCGCGGCCGACGGTGCCAGATATGTCAAGGGAGAAGCGCATTAGAAATACCGGGACCCAGTGGTGTGTACCCGCAAGTGTTTGACGCATACGACCGCGGTTTCCTCGCTGATCCCTATCCCACCTATGCCCGAATCCGGGAGGAGTCACCGGTCTTCTTTGACGAGAGCTGGGGGCTGACATTCATCGCCCGTCACGAGGATGTCACGACCGTGCTCAAAGATCGGGATCGGTTCGGAAGGGACTTTCGTCATCGGATGGGTATAGATGAAGTCGATCAGGATATCTACAAGCGTATCTATCCACCCCAGTGGCCGACCTGGACCGAGTACATCAGGGAGTCGTTCATCGACCTGGAGCCGCCCCGTCACACCCGTTTGAGAAGACTCGTCTCCAAGGCGTTCACGCGGAGGTCGTCGGAAGTCTTTAGGCCTCGACTCGAGCAAGCGGCCGACGCCATTCTCGATGCCGTTGTCGAGACCGGATCGATGGAGGTCATCTCCGAATACGCCACCCCCATACCGTTAACGATGATTGCAGAGTTGATGGGCATTCCTTCCGAAGACCACTCGCTGTTGGTGGACTGGAGCAATGTCATCGTGCGGGTCTTTGATGAAGGCGTGACTCCCGCTGAGGGTGAGGCGGCTGAGCAGGCTACCAAGGACTTCGTGGAGTACCTCGAGGATGTTGTGGCTCAAAGGAGGGCCCGCCCCGGTGAAGATCTGGTTTCGGCGATGCTCGACGTGGATGAGGCTGGTGACACTCTGACCGACGCCGAGATTGTGGGAACTTCGATTCTTGCTCTCAACGCCGGACATGAAGCGACTGTCCACGCCATCGGCAATTCGCTTCTTGCCCTCGCCCGGGATCCTGAGGCTTACCACCAACTGGACTCAGGAGAGGCTGAGGTCTCCAACGCCGTTGACGAGTTGCTCCGATTCGACTCTCCACTTCAGATGTTCGAGAGATGGGTGCTGGAAGACACCAACATCGATGGGCATCCAATCGCAAGAGGCACCAAGGTTGGTCTTCTTCTTGGATCGGCCAATCACGACGAGTCGGTCTTCGAGGATTCGGAGCGTCTGAATCTGAAGAGGACGCCTAATCCACATGTGTCGTTTGGCGCCGGTGTCCACTATTGCGTCGGAGCCCCCTTGGCCAAGGTCGAGTTAGAGGTCGCTCTGGGCCGTTTCGTCAATCGCATCCAGGGAATCGAACTCAAGCAAACCGCAAATCGGATAGAGAGTCTCGTGTTCAGGGGCGTCGGGCGTCTGGAACTCGAGCTGACGGCTGCCTAGCCGTCGCTCGTCGGGTTGGCCGGGCGACCCCAGATGGTGATCTCGTCGATGGCCAATTCCCGGAACACGTTCCCGTCAACCACTTCGGCCTGATAGGCACTCTGGATGGTGATCTCAATCCAGTTTGCGTTGACTGCCGCGTAGTTGACAATCTGGATCCCGGGGGTGTCCTCCAGTGTGTGGGGAACCTGGGTAAGGGACCCCTGGGCATCGATGGTCAGCCCACGGGCCCGGTAGTTTCGACGGAAACGGGCAGGGTCGGTGATGTTCGTCCAGTCGATCCTGGTAACGATTATTGGCTGACGGAATATAAGTTTGATGGTGACGTTGCCCTCGTCGAGTTCGATCTCTTCCCAATTGACCTGATACTCCGCATTGGAGCCTGAGACCAAGTTGGAACAGGTGAAGGAGCCCAATCCTTCAGGCGAGCATTCCTGGTCGAGGATGCCGATGACCGCGGGCTCAGTGATTATCGGCTGGGTGGTAGTCGTGGAGCCAACTGTCGTGTCGGACGCGCTCCCGTCTCCGCTGAAGAAGTTGAAGATGAGTGCCACGACAATGACGACGAAGAGAAGACCACTGATGGCGAGCGCGGCGCGAACGCCTGCTGTGGCTTGAACTGCCGGCCTGGGGGCAGTCGGGAGTGGTCCTTGGCTGAGTCTTGCGCCGCACTCCTGGCAGTGACGGTTGCTCGTGGGGTTGATTGCGTTGCACGAAGGACAATGGACGGATTTGCCGCCACTTGGAGGTTGAGACGCCTCTTCAGTGTCGCTGTCGCCAGGGGGTTCGGTGTCGAGTGAGAACTCCTCATAGTTGCCATCCGAACTGACGCTGATGACCTTTCCGGACGTGGGCGCAGTGGCGGGCACCATCGGATCGATGAAAGACCCACATTTCGGGCAAAACTGTTCGTCGGCGGCGACGATCGCACCGCAGTGTTTACAAGTCTGGGAGACCACAGCCCTCCTTCGGCGGTATTGTGCCACGGGTATGCACGTGCTGGCCGTCAGAACCTATGAGACCTGGACGGTCACATCCCTTCTGGCTGGACTCATCCTGGCTGCTCTGTTCGTGGTTGTGTTGATTTTCGCACTTCAACGGCGTAATCGGTAACCCTAGGAGGTCATCACGGCCAGTTACAGGTGCGAATCTTGTGGTCACCAGTCCGGGAAATGGATGGGCTTCTGCCCCCAATGTGGAAATCCGGACCCGCTCATCGAGATGGGTGACCGGGTTTCGAAAAGGGCGAAGCCGGCGGAGTCCGTTCCCCTTTCAAGAGCCGTTTCGGATGAGGCGGATCGTATTACGACGGGATGGCGTGAGGTCGATCGGGTTCTTGGTGGAGGCACAGTGAGGGGCTCCGTTCTCTTGCTCGGCGGTGAACCGGGGGTGGGTAAGTCGACTCTGCTCCTTCAATTGGCCGGGGCTATGGCGCAGCAGGATTCGACCGTGCTCATAGCCAGCGCCGAAGAGTCGATCCAACAGGTAGCTCTCAGGGCTTCGAGGCTCGGCATAGACAGCGATTTGGTCGAGCTCACAGCGGACGATGACGTCGATGCCATCGTGGCAGTGGCCCAACGGGCCAGACCTGATCTTCTGGTGATCGACTCGATCCAATCAGTGGGTGTTCCCGAGATCCCTTCCGCACCGGGAGGGGTGGCTCAGGTGAGAGAGAGCGCCGCCCGTCTGATACGTCTCGCCAAGACCACAGGGATAATCGTCGTGCTTGTCGGCCACGTGACCAAGGATGGAGGCCTCGCCGGCCCGAAAATCCTCGAGCACATGGTCGACGTCGTGCTCTACCTGGAGGGCGACCCTGATCGAGGGTTCCGCGTGCTGAGAAGCATCAAGAACCGATTTGGCGCCACCCATATCTCTGGAATGTTTGACATGAGATCCGACGGGCTGGTCGAAGTCGACGACCCTTCCAAGGTTTTTCTTCAAGGATGGGAGTCGGATGTGCCGGGAACGGTGGTGTTTCCCGCCGTCGAGGGCCGCAGGTCGGTTCTGGTCGAGGTGCAGGCTCTGGTAACGCCAACGAACCAGCCACTGCCGCGACGGTCGATCAGGGGACTAGAGACAGCCAGGGTCAACCAGGTGATAGCAGTGCTGCAACGTCACGCAGATCTCCAGATCCAGGACAAAGAGGTGTACGTCAACGTTGTGGGCGGCTGGCGTCTAGATGAACCGGGATCCGATTTGCCCACAGCGTTGGCGATTGCATCCTCGGCCCTCGATGTCCCGCTGCGCAGACTGGCCGCCTGGGGGGAGATCGGCCTTGCTGGAGAGGTGAGATCGATCCCGTTCGAGGCCCGGCGACTGGAAGAACTGAATCGGATGGGGCTCGACAATCGGATCGCTCCCGGAGCCGGTGAGTCTTTGAGACTTGTCGATGCGTTAGGTCGTGCCGGTCTACGCCAGGACGACTGATCCAGGTGATAGCCTGACATTGTGGGCGGCCCATCGATATCTGAGACATTGGAGCGGCTCGCGCCGGGAACGCCGATGCGGCGGGCATTGGAGCGAGTTATCCAGCAGGGCAACGGCGGTCTTGTGGTTTTGGGGAACAGTTCGATGGTCGACGCGGCGAGCTCCGGGGGCTTCAATCTGAATCGATCTGGCTTCACGCCCGCCAAACTCGCCGAACTGTCCAAGATGGACGGAGGGATCGTCCTCGATGACAGTTGGAACACGATCCTCGAGGCCAACATCCACTTCATCCCGGACGGTGCGATTCCGACAGACGAAACCGGTGCCCGCCATCGCACAGCGGAGCGTTTGGCTGTTGAGACCGGCAAGCCGGTCGTGGCGGTGAGCGAGGGCCGAAGGGTCGCGACGCTTTTCTACGGTGAAGAGAAGATCGAACTCGCACAGCCGACCGAAGTTGCCGCTCACGTCAATCAGGAGCTGCAGAGCCTGGACAGGCTTCGCAGCCGTCTCGACGAGGCGGAGACCAAGTTGACTCGTCTCGAAGTTGCCGGTCTTTCCACATACCGGTCGGCCGTGACAGTCATCCAGAGAACGGCTCTCGTCGAGCGACTCGGTCGACTCATTGCCTCGAGAGCGCTCACCCTTGGAGACGAAGACCGGATCATGACCTTGCAGCTCAACGATCTCCTCTCGGGGGTCGACCAGACGATGAGGATGGTGCTTCAGGACTATCTCAAGCCTCTCCGATCGAACTCCGTCCAACGCGCCATCGATACCATCGACGGATTCACAGGTTCCGACATCGAGGATCCGGTGGGGGTCGGCAAACAGGTTGGGTTCCCTGATCTCGACGATCCAGCGGAGGCGAGAGGTCATCGTGTCCTTGCCCTGGTAGGGCGTCTCCCCGATTCGGTGCGAGAGGACATCGTGCGTTACTTTGGCTCGGTGTCAAAACTGTTGCGTGCAAGCGAGGGTCAACTCACCGCCGTCGAGGGCGTAGGGGAGACCCGGGCCCGCCAACTGCGCGCCTTTTTTGATCGTCTCCAATCCCAGTCCCACGAGTGGGAGCCCGTCCTCGATTGATCGAAGTCGGTTGTACACTCCGCCACCGCATATGGCTCAAGCTTCCAAGTATTCCGTGGGCGACAAGGTCGTTCACCCTCAGCACGGTGCGGCGACCATCAAGAAGAAGGTCAAACAAGAGTTCGATGGCAAGAAGCAGGATTACTTCATACTGGATGTTGCCACTGAACAGCTGACGGTAATGGTCCCGCTCGACAAGGTGGAGGATCTGATTCGTCCGGTGATCTCCAAGACCAGGTCCCGCGAGGTACTCCGCTCACTCAAGACTGAGCACGAGGAGGCAGGCTCCAACTGGAGCCGGTGGTACAAGGTCCTGAATGAGAAGATGGTTTCCGGTGACATATTCCAAGTCGCTGAGGTGGTGCGAGATCTCACCTACGCCCAGCAGACCAAGGGAATCAGCCCGGCACTCAAGCGCATGCTCTCCAAGGCACGGCTGACACTCAGCTCCGAGCTTGCGTTCAGTCTCGAGATCGACGATGAAGAGGCGGTCAAGAAGCTTGACCGGGCTCTTCCCAAGACCGAGCCCATCGAGGAATGAGCGGGGGAGGAGCCACCTCTGGCCCGAGGGTCGGCTGGGGTTTCGATGTCCACCCCTTGAATGACGAGCCACCTCTGGTGTTGGGTGGCGTTGTGGTGTCCGAGACCGAGGGGGTGTCGGCAACGTCTGACGGCGATGTCCTCGCCCATGCAGTGACCGATGCCGTTTTTGGTGCTTGTGTGCTCGGCGACATAGGTGAGCATTTCCCATCTGACGATCCGGCGGTCGAGGGCGCAGACTCGCTGGTCTTGCTTCGCCAGGCGGTCACGATGGCAATGGCTGTGGGCTGGCAACCCGCTCACGTTGATGTCACCGTGGTGGCCGAGGCGATCAGGGTGTCCCCTCACCGGGACGAGATTCGGTCCCGACTGGCCGAAGCCATGGCGATGTCTGTTGACAACGTGTCGGTCAAGGCGACGACCACCGATGGTCTTGGATTCGTCGGAAGGGGCGAAGGTCTAGCTGCAGTTGCCGTGGTCACCGTAGAAGCCCTGCCTTAACATCCGACGATGCTGGAGGTATACAGCACGCTTCATCGTGCTCTCGTTTCATTTGAGCCCCGTACCAAGGGCAAAGTGTCGATGTATGTGTGCGGTCCGACCGTCCAGTCGGAACCGCACGTCGGTCACGGCCGGTCGGCGGTCGCTTTCGACGTCATCTGGCGCTACCTGGTGTGGAGCGGATACGACGTCACCTTCGTCCGAAACATCACCGACATCGAAGACAAGATCATCGCGGCCGCCGAAGAGGCCGGCGAGAGTGTCGAGACCCTTGCCCGAGAGATGGCGAAAAGGTTCGAGGACGCCTTTGTCGGCCTCGGAGTCCTGTCTCCTGACTTCGAGCCCAAGGCGACAGAGCACATCGACGAGATCATCAACCTCACCGCTGTGCTGATAGACCGCGGACTTGCCTACGCCCGTGACGGCGACGTCTACTTTTCGGTCAGAGCCCTCGAGTCCTACGGGAAACTGTCCGGCCGTAACCCGGATGACCTGCGTTCGGGATATCGCATCGAGGTCGACGAGTCCAAGGAGGATCCACTGGACTTTGCCGTCTGGAAAAGCGCCAAACCAGGGGAACCATCGTGGGAGTCGCCGTGGGGCCCGGGCCGGCCCGGTTGGCACATCGAGTGCTCTGCGATGGCGGAGAAGTATCTGGGCCAGGACTTCGACATCCATGGTGGTGGCAGCGATCTGATTTTTCCTCATCATGAGAACGAGATTGCTCAGAGTGAAGGGGCGTCGGGCACGACGTTCGCTCGCTATTGGCTACACAACGGGATGGTCAACTTGGGTGGGGAGAAGATGGCCAAGTCGACCGGGTTGGTCGTTGACCTGGCCTCGATTATCGAATCCCACGGAGGCCGCGCCTTGCGCATGTTGTATCTCCGGGCCCACTACCGATCACCCATTGAATACTCAGAGGTGTTGTTGTCTGAGGCAGCGGAGGCACTTGACCGCCTCGACAGGTTTCGAAAGAGGGCCACTCCCGGAGTACCTGAGGAGATCGCCCTCGATCGATTTCGTGAGGCGATGGACGATGACTTCGGGACCCCCCAGGCGATATCCCTGCTCTTTGACCTGGTCAGGGATGGCAACAGACTTCTTGATGAGGGTGGAGAGGCATCAGCGGTCGCCGGCGCTGTCGAGACGATCGTCGCGGTCCTCGGCTTTGATGATGCTTCGGACCCGGCCGTCGGAGAGCACGCTCTCACGGACGCCGAGGTGGATGTCCTTGTAGGAGAGCGCAACCAAGCCCGAAGTGACCGGCGCTTCGATGATGCCGATGCGATTCGGGATGCGCTCGAGGATCAAGGTGTGAGTCTCGAGGACGGGCCCAATGGCACCCGCTGGCTTCGGAAATAGGGTCGAGGGCGTTCATGCCGTTGCCGCCGCCGTCGAGGCTGGCCGGGTAAACAGGCTTTACGTGGAGAGGAGGCGTCGGGAGAGGGCCGACATAGCCGCCCTGGTGGACAGGGTTGGCTCCGGCAAGGTCAGGCTGATCGATGACGTCCGAACTCTGGCCACGACCGATTCCCCACAAGGCGTCGTTGCAGACTGCCGCCCTATAAGTTCGGTGACGCTCGAGTCACTATCCGCACAAGACACCGCTCTACTCGTCCTCGACCACCTCGAGGATCCCCAGAATGTGGGTGCGGTTGCCCGGAGTGCCAGTGCGGCGGGGATCATGGGCTTGGTGGTGTCGTCAAAGCGGGCAGCTCCACTGTCGGCGGCGGCCTTCAAGGCATCGGCGGGGGCTCTGGAGACACTCCCGGTGGTGATAGTTGGCTCGATTCCAGAGGCGCTGAATCGCCTCAAGGAGTTCGGGATCTGGATCGTTGGTCTCGATGCTTCGGGGGAGCAGTCCCTGTTTGGTCTCGACCTGCTGACGGAGCCTGTTGCAGTCGTGATCGGGGCGGAGGGAACAGGTCTTTCACAGTTGGCGGCGAAACGATGTGATGTCGTGGTTTCGATACCCATGGTCAAGGAAGCGGAGAGCCTCAACGCATCGGTTTCCGGTGCGCTTGCTGCGTTTGAGATAATGAGGGTTCGCAACAGGCCGGGTTAGCTCAGTGGTAGAGCAGCTGATTTGTAATCAGCAGGTCGTCGGTTCGACTCCGGCACCCGGCTCCTAAAAGAAGGAAAAACCTAGTTAACACCAGGTGTTTTCGTGCATTACTT
>Ga0209988_10001616_pt1 | contig 14712 bp, 11 predicted proteins | sample N075metaG_FD_183115 | JGI IMG/M metagenome (GOLD analysis project Ga0209988, IMG submission 183115) | Deep subsurface microbial communities from Kermadec Trench to uncover new lineages of life (NeLLi) - N075 metaG (SPAdes) (version 2) | ecosystem: Environmental > Aquatic > Marine > Ocean trench... | reverse complement strand
AGTATTTAGTAATCTGAGGTAAGTTGAAGTAAGTTAGATGATATACCTAGCAGTATCCCTATCTTTATTTAATAATGCTAAGCTATTGAATATTAATAATAATTTATCACTGGTTCGAATCCCCTTGGGGACGCCATTATGCATAAAGAAGGAGGCTGAAGGCCTCTTTTTTTAGGCGTAATAGTTTTTCTAAGGCCAGGATTTGAACCCGGCGTAGCCAGTTCGACTAATTTGTTAGGAACAAATTTGAACGTCCGAAGGACGGCCCGTAGGGCGTAGTACAAGGACGTACGAAGTAATCCCCTTGGGGACGCCATATTCATAAAATAGCCCGCCTTGAGCGGGCTTTTTTTGGATATTGTGTTTGCAAGGACCGGACGAGAACCCGGGCGTAGCCGGTTCGACAAAATCATCTGGAATGATTTTGAACGTCCGCACGACTGCATGGATGCAGGAGGTAGAGCAATGCAGGAGCAATTGCCGAGGACGGCCCGAAGGGCGTAGTACAAGGATGTACGAAGTAATCCCCTTGATACACGCATCTAAGAAATCGAGGAGTCTGGCCCCTTGATACTAACCGTGACCAGCCTTAGGAATGGATAGTATTAATAGGGGCAAGATAACACGGGCCCAATGGTATTTATGTTTTCATACCCGATTGGTAATGAACTTCCAGATTCAAAGCTATTGTTCAAAATGCTAACCGTTGCGTTTGATTGGGTATCCGGATTAAATTCCAGCCGGATGTCCTCGCTTACGCTTGGCAGGATACAGTTGTTGGTGATGGATAGGGTAGGCGTTCCGATCATACTTGGGCGACGTGACGTGAGCGCGTGGTAGCGACTATTTTCAAACGTATTATTATCTACTGTGGTATTTCCAGGTCTTTGTAGGAATATCGCAGAAGTATGGGCGTGAATACCTGGAATAAGTGATCCGACATCGAGAAATGAATTATTTCTAATTTTCCAATCGTCAAAGTTTGCACTGAATTCCAAATATCCATTCTTCCACGTCGTTACAATTGCGGAGTAAGCCGTACTTAAGAATTGATTGTTCTCGATTGTAATCGAGTGATAGTAGGGAATGACTTCAATAAAGTCTCCGACAGCAAGCTCCGTCATTGAGCCATCGTGTTGTATGTTGGCCGTATTGCCTGCTGCTGGGTCCAGGCTCCAGGCCGTGAGTTGACTAACACTGACACCGGCACAGGATTCACCAGCACTGCAGTCGTTGTTTTCTCGACATATCTGTGTGGTTGGGATTTGAATGATGTCTTCACACCTGCCCCAGCGAAAGATCGATGCACCCGAATACTCGCCATAGAAGTTATGACTGGCAACCGCGTCTGCAACAGGTCCGAAATTATTTGAGAAGGTCGCGCTATTTGCGTTTGTATCGACCGCGCTTACATATCCTTGCGAGATTTCCTGTCCTGTTTCAATTCGGCTTTTAATCGGCGTTTCACAGTCCACAAATGTATTTCCACTGACAAGTCCGTTTCGACCGTTGAGCTCAATTCCCGTGGCACAAGCAATGGTGGCTGAACTTTCAAAGGTGTTATTTAGGAAGTCAGTGGCATCGAACCAACTATCGATTGAGATATAGACCCCACGAAAGATGTTATCTGAGACTAGTCCTCGTCTCGCACCGAGGGGTGAATTCATAACGTAGCCATAGAATAATCCTTTTCCGCCAATTTCTTCAAACGTGTTGTTCTTAATCCAGTTTCCGTAGCTCTGAAGTACCCCTGTGAGGGGATAGAAATCAACAAGCGATCCAGCAATGGCAAGACCGTTTCCTGTGTTCGAGATCGTATTGGATTCAAACGTACTATTGGTCATAGCCTGGGCGTATACAGCCCAGCTAGCAACACCGGTGAAGGTATTACTCATGAGCCTGATCTCGTTCATTGGGCTGACTCCGTCTCCGAGGGAGATCAGGGGCTTGAATCCTGTTCCTATAAAGTTAAGATTTTGGATATGGACATTGGAGTTCGCTGGGAGGTTTAGAACCTCGATGCTCCCATCACCTATAATGTCCACCTGGGCACCGTCCTTGGCTTCAATTGAGATAGGCTGCAATGTACTTTTACCAGATGCAGTCAGGGTTAGGCCTTGTTCGGCATAAGACCCTGCCCAGATTCTTATTTTTGCATTAATCGGAGTGGTGTGATTATTTACACATTGAATGGCGCGGGATATGCTGCAAAAGGGCTTCGTTTCATTGTTTGCATCGCATGAGTAGGCATCAGAGCAGGCTCCATTAGTGCTATTTATATCGACGTTATAGCAGCCAAGTTCGAAATTATTACAATTGGATGCAGTACCGGCATCTTCAGTACCGACCTCGCAACCGGAGATAAATAAGGCGCCAAGGCCCAGGCAAAAGATGATAGTTATCGGGAACTTACTAAGAGTTATGTTGGGATGTGGGATTTCCTTTTCTTTCATCTTCAAATGGGAGCCTAAATTTTTAAAGAAGCTAGAATTAATAAGATCATCCCGGATTAATATATTGCGCCAATATAGCATTCAATAAAAGTTATTGACCGAAGCCAGTTCACAGAAAATCAGCCAATTTTCGGAACTAATCCACGAGCCTGAAAAATTTTAAAAATATATAGAGAGCTTTCCATAGCGTGATTCTCAGTCTTTCTCAGCTCCCCCCATCCCTGTGAATAGGTACAGGGATGGGGGGAGTAATCCCCTTAGGACGCTATTAGTATTGATAATAAGACCCTGATGCCTCTATGTTTACCTTCTGTTAGGCCTTAGTTTTCCTGCTATTCTTAAGGAACTAGCAAAACTTTGCTTTTAATTACTTCAACAATCGTATCTTCACTGTAGTGTTACCGTGCCCATTATCTACAGTAGTAACCTCAAAATAAACTCCTCGTTTTGCTCTGATAATACCCTGTCATTGATATAGGAATCGTAAAGCAAGGCCCAGATTTTGGCCCGCCGATCACGATTCTTAGCCTTCATTTCTCTTTCCAAATGCTTGTCTATAAACTCCAACACCCATTTAACAGCGTCTTGATCCAGCGATGTGGGGTAATAGGGGGTATATGGGTTAACCTGTTTAGGCTGGCTTACCTGATCAGGCTCGGTAATTTCTCCCTCGCCTGATTGCAACCACATCGGGTTTATATCCAGTGCCGCGGATATCGCGATTATGTACCTGGATTTACTAGTTTCGCCGGAAAGAATCTTCCCAATAGCCACCGCTGAAATTCCCACGGCCTCTGCTAAATCCGACTGGGAAATGTTTTTACGTAGCATCGCCTCCTTTAATCTATCTTTCAAACTCACTCCATCCCTTTTTTAGTTAACCCTTTAATTGCACTTAATTTTATTAATGTCAAATAATAATTGTTATTTTAGTAAATATAGATTAATATTATGTTAATGATGTCACAAACTTATATTAAACTTATTCACTTTAATGTTAACGAGGGTAACCGAAACATGGCTACAACCGGTGTAGATAGAAAGTTTGAAAGTGTCAGACCCAAACTCAGGCATATAATTAAATTCGAAAGGGCAACGCTCAGGCACACGATCAAACTAGAACTGGTAGTGGATAATACCTGAGTAATCTAACACCGACTTAGATCGATACTGAACTCCTCCGCCAGTGGATAATACTCTCTCCAATGGCTTGTGCGGCCCCACCAAAGGGCCGCGCTTTTTTTTACCCCCTCTAGTAACTTGTTAATTAAATACAATCCGGGCCGGATACTCTGGAGGGTTTAGAGACAGGGTTGGTCGATATAAGCGCGGATCATCTGAAATAAACCGGACTATCTCCCTGTGACCCTATCTGAGATTGCTAATTAGTGGCACAGTGATCAAAAATCTTGGGAACCTTATGCCAATTGCCGAATCTACTATTAAATTGTGAACTAGTTCACTTTTTTATTTAGACCCGGTGGCATTATAACTAGATGAAAGGATTCCTCGCCATTTCTGCTCTGCTACTCCTGCTGTATGGTAACCCCGCGGTTGCTCACTATGGGACGGGCGTGGATGCTTACAATAAGGGGGACTATGCGACCGCGTTCAAACAGTGGGAGCCACTCGCTAAAAAGGGTGTAGCTGACGCCCAGTACAATATTGGCTGGATGTATGATTATGGAATGGGGGTCAAAAAATATTACAAGGATGCGGTCAAATGGTACCAGCTAGCCGCTGATCAGGGACATCCCGGCTCCCAGTATAAGCTGGCACTGATGTACCAGAAAGGAAAGGGTGTCCCCAGGGATTATAAGGTTGCGTTCGAGCTGTATGAAAAGGCTGTTAAGCAAGGCCATGTTGAAGCCCACTACAAGTTGGGAAATATGTATATCGATGGCAAGGGTGTTGCCAGGGACTACAAGGTTGCGATGAAGTGGTTCCGACTAGCTGCCGAACAGGGGAATTCCTACGCCCTGTCTAACCTGGGTCATATGTATCAGCAAGGATATGGCGTCATCCAGGATTATAGACGTGCCCATATGTGGTTAAATATATCTGCTTCCCAGGGGAATAAGAAAGCAGTGGTAGAACGCAACATGCTTGAATTGATAATGGTTCCCGCCGACATATCAAAAGCTCATGAACTTGCACGCGAATGTGTCGAGAAGGGCTACAGGAGTTGCTGAAATACAGATAGTTCCAGTAACTTGTCAGGAAAGCATTGTTCATTCGCTTATCCGCCGTATTCTCCGCCTGTAATTACTCTGCCCCTGGATCGACTTCCAATTTTATCGACTGTTTGGCATCATGGCTGGATGAAAGGATTCTTTGCACTCGCCGTTATATTTATTATGCTGTTGGGCGCTCCTGCGTTAGCTGATTTTGCGGAGGGCCTGGCCGCAGCTGAACGCGGTGACTTTGCAACCGCGTTGAAGGAGTGGAGGCCGCTTGCCGAACAGGGTAATACCGATGCCCAGTACAAGCTGGGAGTCATGTACAGGCGGGGAGAAGGTGTCACCCAGGACTACGAAGTTGCCATCGAGTGGTTCAGGCAGGCTGCCGAGCAGGGAAACGCCTCTGCGCAGTCTAACCTGGGTGCCATGTACGACCAGGGGCAAGGAGTTACTCAGGACCCTAATGCTGCTTTCAAATGGTTTAAGTTAGCTGCTGAGCAGGGGAATAATTATTCACTGTTCATTCTAGGTGAGATGTACGCGCATGGACGAGGTGTTACTCTGGACCATATCCGCGCCCATATGTGGTGGAATATTGCAGCTTCAGAAGAACTGGCTGCGGGTCTGGGACTAGCCAGGCAAGAATTCGTCAAGATTCAAAAAGGCATGACTCCCGACGAGGTATCGAAGGCGCAGCAACTAGCCCGCGAGTGTGTCGCTAGAAGCTACAAGGATTGCTGAAAGTTTCTATGCAGAATCTGACCGAACCACTGGGATACCTCCAGTCGTGTGCTGAAGCCGTTACCTGGTGATTTATCTGATAACATAAATGAGCAGGATAAAATAATTGATGTTTATCAATCATTTTAGTACAGCTAATTTCTCCCCGTTCAGTGATCGAGCCTGCAAGAAAATAATATATTAAGATTGAAGACCCTTAAAATAGACATGGGCAACCCATCCTGGAGACTTATGGAGCAACCATGAAAATAGAAATTTCAGTCATTATAGGCGCCTGTGCATTACTCTTTTCACATTTTACTCAAGCCAGTGCAGGATGGACTGATTTTGTAACTGTAGATGAATTGATTCCGACCACGCGCCACTACTACGAGGTTAGGCTTCTGGTTAAGGACAATCCAAGCGGGTGTAAAAATAAAACCTGGTTTTATCAAAATTATGGTTCACGCGGGTCAGACAAAATGTTTGAAACCTTGCTTGAGGGAATTAAATCAGGATTTCGATTGCGTGTTTATGTTACCGGCATTTGCAATATTCATGATTATTCAGAGTTTTCAGCTGTAAGCGTCATTCGGTAAAGAATGCATGCCCGACATCTGCCTGGAAAAAGTCGTTCTATATTCGTATTTCCAGATTCTTGCAAACGCTTAGAGCAGATGCTCGTGAATCTCCGTGTTGGGGGTGAATTCGTTTGCAAAGACAAAGCATGTTAAAATTTTCTGTTGTCGAGAAATTTCTCTGACGAAGAGTATTTCCACTAAACACTAAAATGGGGAGACGACGATGACTATTTTTATTACGCAAGGCAACTACTCTCAACAGGCAATAAAGGGAATGGTTGACAATCCGGAAGATCGGCAGGGCCCGGTAGCCGCCCTGATGGAATCAGTTGGAGCGAAGCTCCTGCAGTACTATGTTACGACCGGTGAATATGACTTCCTGGTCGTTACAGAAAGCGACAGCCTGACAGATTTAGTGGCTGGATTGATGATCGCAGGATCGACAGGAGGTGTCACCAACCTGAAAACCATCCAGGCATTAACAACCCAGGAATCCAAAGCTGCAATGGAAAAGGCTAATTCGGCACGTGCCGGGTTCCGGGCGGCTGGTGCTGGTAGCTAAGCATTAACACCGTATCGGCGGTTGGCAATTAAAGAGGCCTCAGGCCTCTTTTTTTATAGCCGAGTGGTTTTCACTTTATCCACGTGCAACCATCAGCGTTGAAGCCGACCAGAATACTGGACTGGAGCGCTGGTTACGGGTCAGGATTGCATGCTGGACAGGAAATCCAGCACATGGTTGTTGAATACTCCGGGTTGGTCCAGCGGTGTGCCGTGCCGACTATTCTCCACTACAACCATGCGTGCGTTGGGAAATTGATCCACGTACCGCTGTTTGTCCTGCACCGAGGTGTAGTCGTGATCGGCGGTGATGAACAGAGTCGGCATGTGCAGGTCGCCTAGCCGGGATACCACCGACCAGACCGCCAGGGCATCCAGCGTCGCCAGGTAGGCGTGCGCATCGTTTTGGCTGTAGCGATCGATCAGCAAGTCTCGTAGCTCTTGCTGACCGGGATCCGGGAACAGGCGTTTTGCGATGATGGGAGCCAGGCGGCGTACACCCAATGCGCTCACCACCGTTTTACGCATACGGTACTCCACCTTCTGTCGCCACCCGGTGGGAATGAAGCTGGGCTGGCTATTGACCACGATCAGCTTGTCCACGTGGCTGGCATGATCCAGGGCAAATTGCAGAGCCACTGCGCCGCCCATGGAGTAACCCAGTAGATGAAAGCCCGGAATTTCTAGATAATTGACCAGGGCGAAAACGTCCTCGGACATTTGCTGGATGGAGTAGGGGCCCGGTGGATGATCGGTTTGCCCGTAACCGCGCAGATCGAGGGTGACCACCCGGTAAGCCTGCGCGAAATCATCGAGTTGATACTGCCAATCGCGGGTGGACGAGCCCAAACCGTGTAAAAGAAGCAGGGGTTCACCTTCTCCGTAAACCTCGTAGTAAACGTTCAAATCACCAAGTAGAACCCTGGGCATGCTAAGTCCTTTATTATGAAGAGTTAAAATCCTTATTTCCTACGATATCCGCTCGATCGCGGGCATCTAGATCCACCGATAGCCGGTAAATTACACATGCTACGACCAATGGACCGAAGTACGACAATGTGAACCTGTGCGCGATTCTTTATCTGGAATTTGTACTACAATTATTATGGGCTTTTATATTAAATTAAAAATCCCACGAGGCCATGAATAGACAAAATTAAATAAGGGAGTCGAACAGGGTGTTTTTCACGAAACAAGTTGATAAAAATAACATTGCCATGAAGGATAACATAGCTGCCGATCCTTCTATAATCAGTCAATGCTACAAGTTAGAATTCTATCACCGGCGCACAGCCTGGATCAGACAGCGTAGCAATTCATGATCAAATCAAACCGATATCTCATCATCGCAGGCACCATCGGAATTATTTCGATTGTCTGCTTGATGTTGCTATTTCGGCAGTTTGCCCTGTCAACCCTGATAGAACACGAAACCCGGTCCAATGTGGCGATTACCGAGATATTGTCGAATTTAGTCGAGTCGAGGTACAGGGATTTGATTAACACAGATCCGATCAAAATTAGTGAAATGAGGGGAAAGCATCCAGCAATTTTGCAATTAGATGCCGAGGTAAAAAGGCTAATGCGAGGAACGAAGCTGATAAAAGTAAAGATTTATGATCTCAACGGGCTAACCATCTTTTCAACCGACCCATCACAAATTAACCAGGACAAAAGCGATAACGCGGGTTTTCTCAGTGCCAGGGGCGGCAAAACCGTGAGTAACATCACCTTTCGTGACCAGTTTGACACCTTCGAGGGTAAGCGAAGCAATATCAATGTCGTTTCATCTTACATTCCCATCGGGGGTCATTCGCTGGATGAGCCCGAGGCAGTATTTGAGGTTTATTCTGATGTGACCGATTTGATCGATAATATGCAGAGCTTGCAGTGGAAAATAATTATTTTGGTTCTGGGTAGTGTGGCAGTTTTTTACCTGTTGCTAATTACCAATTCGCGACGCATGGATCGAATTGAATCTGAACGTGTTGAAGAAGCGTCTCGCAGCGACGCCCAGTTTCGCTACCAGGCCAGTCACGATGCCCTGACTGGCCTGATCAATCGTCATGAGTTTGAGCGCAGGGTCAAGCGATTGATTTCAACTACGCATAAGGACAAAAGGGAGAATGCCCTGTGTTTCATGGACCTTGACCAGTTCAAGGTCGTCAACGATACCTGTGGTCATATCGCGGGCGATGAATTGTTACGCCAGCTTGGCGAAGTACTACAAAATGCGGTAAGACATAGTGACACTTTGGCACGGCTCGGCGGTGATGAGTTTGGTATCTTGATGGAGCATTGTACCCTGGCCCAGGCCCAAAGAGCGGTTAGTGCAATCCAGAAGACCATACAGGATTTTCAGTTTACCTGGGAAGGACAGTCGTTCCATATAGGCGTCAGTATTGGCCTGGTCGCCATTTCTGAAGCCACACCGAGTATAACCGAGTTACTAAAGCAAGCCGACGCTGCCTGTTATATGGCAAAAGATCTGGGGCGAAATCGAATCCATGTGTATAACCCGGACGATACCATGATGGTACTACGCCAGGGTGAGATGCAATGGGTGACCCGTATCAACCAGGCAATCGAAGAAAACCGCTTTACTCTGTATGTCCAGAGTATTGTACCGCTACATAAGAGCACCGATATGCATTATGAGTTTCTGCTCAGAATGATCGACGAACGAGGAGAAATCATACCACCCGTTACCTTTTTGCCTGCGGCTGAGCGTTATGACCTGATGCACAAACTGGACGTCTGGGTGGTTGAGCATGCATTTAATTTATTGGCTTCCAATCCTGATTTAGTCGAACAGACTCATTTCTTCTCGATTAATCTCTCAGGCCAGTCAATCTCTAATGCTCAGTTTCTGAACTCGATAATAGCGCAAATAAAAGATTTAAATATCAATCCCAGTAAGATATGTTTCGAAGTCACCGAGACTGCGGCCATATCGAATCTGAGGGCGGCAACGCATTTCATCGCCAGCCTGAGGGAGTTGGGCTGTCAATTTGCACTGGACGATTTTGGTAGTGGTTTGTCATCATTTGCCTACTTAAAGAACCTGAAGGTCGATTATCTGAAAATCGATGGTATTTTTGTGAAAGACATAGCCGATGATCCGATCGATCATGCAATGGTAAAATCAATTAATGATATTGGCCACGTAATGGGTATGAAGACCATAGCCGAATTTGTTGAAAGCAATAAAATCAAGAGCATGTTGAAAAAGATAGGGGTCGACTATGCCCAGGGATACGAAATCGGTCGGCCTCAGCCATTTGAGAATATCCTGGTTGGTAAGAATGAGTTAAAAGCGTCATAAGACCTGTCCCTGATACAGGTCGGAACCTACTTGATCGTCCCGCTGGCCTGGCCGCAGCCAATGACAGCAGGCTGCGAGCAGCAGACCTGGTGGCATAACCTAAAATTTTTCCCGGTTTAGTCGTATTACCACGATCAATAAAATTATATTTTCCGGTTTCGTGCGCGTATGACCCCAATCATCCCCAGGGCGAGCAACCAATATATGGAGATGCTACCGATACGACCCCGTCCATCCGGGTCGTCATCGTCGTCCTCGCCACCCGTTTCATCGTCGCCGTCAACATCTTCTTCATCGTCGTCACCTTCGGGCGGTAGCGGTACGACGCCGGTGGCAAGTAGTTCGGAAGGGACACACAAAAGCTCAGCCTCTTCCAACTTCAGCCACTGATTATCAGGCAGCTGGTTGATCACGCTCACACCCTGATCGGCATCATCAGCCTCGATCTCATAGCAGGTCAGATGAGCCGTGTCATCAAGAATCCCTCCACCATTTTTGTCGACCGGATTGCAAAACAACTCGGGCTCCTCCACCGCGACCAGTTCTAAACCAAACTGATCAAGAAGGCTGACAGGGGAGATGCCAGGGTCATTCCCATCCTCAACCTCGTAACACTTGAAATAGTCGAGATCAAGGGCGGAGGCCACGCCATCCTTCTCCGAGGGAACCAGTAAAAGCTTGGGCTCTTCTATCACCAGGGTTTGATTGTCACCAAACTGGTTGCTGATGGTGATCGTCCGAGACTCGAACCCATCATCATCGTCGTCGTCATCGTCGAGTTCATACCCTGTCAAATGGGCAGTGTCATCAAAAATACCCTCACCATTCTTGTCAACCGGATTACAGAATAATTCCGGCTCCTCCACTTCGCTCCGTACTGGCCCGTGATCGAATTGATCTTCAAGGTCGATACTGATATCGAGGTGATCGTCACCCTCAGCCTCATAACATTTGAAGTGATCGAGCCCCCCGGCATTGGTTTCTGGAGCACTGGCTGCGGCCAGGCTTCTTCTCGCTGCCTCGTTAAAACTCATCGTAAGGGTGTTGAAGGCGTCCGCAATACCTCCGCGAAATGCATCGGCTTCCAATCCCGACCACACCAGGAATTCATCGCCTGTTACAACGTCGAAGCTGAGCGTGTCGATCACCGATACTGGGCCCTGCATACCCGAATCTATATTTGCAAACATCGAGGTTTGGGCTTTGACCGAACCTGCTGGTGCGGCTTCGAACACCAGTGTGCCGAAATCTGTAAGGAAATCGAGATCGTTGGCGAAAATAACCGCTACCCTTGCAGTAGCATTAGCCCTCGGAGAACCAACAGCGGTTTCATCGAGGATAACTTCCAAAACCAGATCCAGGGTAATTGTTTCACCCGGGCCGGAGTAGGTATACCCCTGCGCCCCGACGGTAGACACGAATGCACGGGTACCGGGTATCGCACCGGCACTGGGCTGCGAAGAAGCAAAAGCCTTCAAAATTGGCGTGAAACTAGTCCCTGAGAGCGTCGCTTCAGCATTCGAGACCCCGGAGGAATCCGACAGGCTAGATGCAGCACTGGTTGCAAATTCCCCGCCGTCACTGTTCCTGAATATCACACCTGGGGGGACAGAGCAAAAACTGGGGCAGGAGCTATGTGTGGAATTGTCGGTTTGAGCGCCCCAACCGACGACCTCGGCGCTGGCCGAGCTACTGAATATAAAAAACACACCAATCACAAAAGCAATAAGCGACCTTGACTGGATCATAGTCTTGTCCTCTTTGTTATATGTGTGGGTTCGGTATTTATTAGTGTGAATTGAGTATATACAAGTATATATCAGTCACTTTATACCAGTAGAAACCCTGGGGCCATTCCTACAACAAGGCCTGCTAACTATAGATTGCCACTGGTTCGTCGTGAACCTATCGGCCATAATGGCATTGCATGAATCTGAGTTATTTTTCCTGTCATTTATTCAAAGCAGATACTCCTGAATCTAATTCCGGATGAGAACTGCGAACCAGATTAAGGAGGTCCGAGCATGAAAGCAGCCGTGTGCCGAGAGCACGGTAAGCCACTGGTCATCGAAACACTCGAAATCGATGCGCCCCAGGCGGGCGAGGTCAAGGTCAAGATCGCCGCCTGTGCCATTTGCCATAGCGATATTATTTTCATGGACGGTGGCTGGGGTGGTGAGGTCCCGGCGGTATATGGACACGAGGCAGCTGGAGTGGTCGATAAAATTGGCCCGGGGGTGATATCGGTGAAACCGGGCGATCATGTCGTGGTTACTCTGATCCGATCTTGCGGTCACTGTTTCTTTTGCGCTCAGGGCGATCAGCATATCTGCGAAACCCGGTTTCCACTCGACGCCAACAGCCCACTGCATGGCGAAGATGGCCAGAAAATTACGCATGGATTGCGCACTGGCGCCTTCGCCGAGTATGCAGTGGTAGATGCTTCACAGGTCGTGGTAATTCCAGATTCGATTCCGCTCGATAGCGCCTCGTTGCTTGCCTGCGGTGTAATCACCGGACTCGGTGCTGTGGTCAATACCGCTAAGGTGGCACCGGGTAGCAGTGTAGTTGTCATCGGTACCGGTGGTGTCGGACTCAACAGCGTTCAGGGTGCAGTGCTGGCGGGGGCCCGTACCATCGTGGCTATCGATCTATCCAACAGCAAACTCGAGGCGGCAATAGCTTTCGGTGCAACCCACACGATCAACCCCGACGCAGAAAATGCACGCTCGGTGGTCCGGGCGCTAACCCAGGGGCGGGGTGCGGATTATGTATTCGTCACGGTTGGCAGTACCAGGGCGATCGAACAGTCGGTTGGCTATACGCGCAATGGTGGAACGGTCTGCATCGTCGGTATGCCGCCCTCGGGCGCCAAGGCCGCCTTCGAGGGTGTCAGTATCGCCGACAATGCGATGAAAATAATCGGCAGCAAGATGGGGTCGACGCGCTTACAGATCGATATGCCCAAACTAGTGGATCTCTATCAACAGGGGCGATTGAAACTTGACGAGCTTATTTCCAATCGCTACCCGTTGGAGCAGATCAATGAAGCGATAGCCTCGGCTAGACAGGGCGAGGCCCTGCGAAATGTGATCGTGTTTTAATCATTCGTACTCTGGTCCTATGAATTGGATCCTTTAAGAACTCATGCGCACGAAATGAAGATCAATACCAAGTTTCCTGATTTTGTTTCGAAGCTGTTAACGCGGACAGAAGACGCGGGGTATGGAGATGAAGATATTGCCGCAATTGTTAAATTACTTCGAAGTTGAAAAACTGTTTAAATCTTCATAAATAAAGCAGGTTGGAAACCTGGCGTCTGTTTTACCAGTACGCCGCTGCCGAAAACCAACACCCGCCTTTTTTGCCGAAATTACCAGCGTTAATAATGCCGCCTGGGTCGATAGCTGTATCTAGCCTCGATAAAAATATACCGTCCATTTTAGATTTTTACCCTAACCTAACTTTACCTTAACTTAATCCGAGTTAGATAACTTCCATAAGTTACTAATTTTAAAGGTTTTTACATAAAATATAAAATATTTACACTCTAAACTATATTTAATATTGAAATGACCTGATTACAGCCTGTTAAAGCCAATGACACAGGTCTGCGCAGATAAAGGCTACCCCGATTCGAAAGACCGGGGACGCAAAGTCACCGGTCTAAGGGTTTAATTCTATGACTGTGGGACCACCAACAAAGATTTGAGTCGTTGTTGCCCGTCCAAGATTGCCCTCCTGTTAGTGCTAATTGTATTTACTGGCGTGAGCACCAGAGTGAAAATCTCCCACTGTCTATTATTCTTATGGTTTAGCTGCGCCGCGGCAAACGCTGACGAATTGCACCTGATCGTGAGTGGCAAATCGATTCATTTCGGCACGGACACCTCCTTTAATGAACAGAACTGGGGCCTGGGGTTCGAATATGATTTTGAACAGAAGAATAGCTGGATACCCCTGATCACAGGCGCATCCTTTAAGGACAGCCTCGAAAATACATCTGACTACCTTGGAGGAGGCACCAAGCGTCGATTTTTACTCGGCGATGATCCGGAGGGGATGCATTTAGATGCAGGTGTAATCGGATTTGTCATGACCCGTCAGGACTATAAAAACAACGATCCGTTTCTTGGAGCGCTGCCTTTTATTTCGGTGGGTAACAGCCGTGTTGCGGTTAACATTATTTATGTCCCAGAAATAGTCCCTAAAATGGTCGCCTTTGTTTATTTCCAGGCAACATTCAAATTAGCCGAGTTTTAGCGCTTCACTATTAACTGAGATATATAAGTCAATCTCAGAGGATACAGGTCTGCTCGGCAGGCTCTTCCCTGGATCGATAATTTATTTTAGATATACAGATAAAATTTAGCTTATCTATGTATAAAAAAAACAGGGTTGAATTGTAACTGGAATTTCCCCAGACTTGGCCAGTTAATTTTAGCTACCTGCGGGATTCAATATAATGTTTAGCAACAATCCCTTCGCCGAGCTTTCGACGACCATAGCTCCCGGCGTAATCCAGACCTATATCGCTGTGATGATATTCCTGGTCGTGGCTGGCACAATATTCGATGTTATTCACAAGAAAAGCGCTAAGTATTTCTTCGACAATTGGCGCAATTCGAAGGACAAGGGGACTAAACAGGTCAGCGGCGCGGAAATTGCGTCCCTGGCGGTAAAAACCCTGATGGCGGAGGTGTTGACATCCGCAGAATTCTGTAACGCGCGGCGCAGGATCGCCCATTTGCTAACCATGTACGGGTTCCTGGCATTCGCTATCGCCACTGTCGTCATGGTGTTCAACTACCCGACGCCGAATACACCAGTACCCGACATCTGGCCACTAATGTGGCATATCGGGGCGTTGATGGTTTGTGTCGGCGGTTACT
>Ga0209988_10001613_pt1 | contig 14716 bp, 19 predicted proteins | sample N075metaG_FD_183115 | JGI IMG/M metagenome (GOLD analysis project Ga0209988, IMG submission 183115) | Deep subsurface microbial communities from Kermadec Trench to uncover new lineages of life (NeLLi) - N075 metaG (SPAdes) (version 2) | ecosystem: Environmental > Aquatic > Marine > Ocean trench... | reverse complement strand
TTCGGCCGCCGGGACTTGCAAGGTAGACGATGCCGTGGGGGGTGCTCTGGATCCGCAGGAATTCCCAGGCGACGGTCCTGCCCCGGACGATCGTCCGGTTGAGCCCGAGCATCGTGCCGCCGGCGGGGCGGGTCCAGTGCTCCTCGGAGCTGCCGTCGCCGTCCACCATGACCCACGAGCCGGTCAGCCAGACAAACCCGGCAAGGTCGCCATGCGGCCCGGTTCCCACGACGGCATCCGCGGTGGACCGGCAGCCGCCAAGCCCGAAGGCCGCCAGCACGATCCAGCACATGATCCGACGCGCCACCATTGATCGCCGGCCATGTTATCCCGCAAACGACTCCCATGTGCCTACGAGCCTCCGTGCCTTGCGATACCATGTCCACCCTTTCCCGGCACCACCCCAGGAGCATGAAACCCATGCGACGTGCGAAGATCGCGATCATCGGCGGCGGCAACGTGGGCGCGAGCTGCGCGTTGTGGGCCGCGAGCAAGCAACTCGGTGACATTGTCGTCCTCGACATTCCGGAAGTGGCGGACAAGGTCAAGGGCCGGATGCTCGACCTCGCCCAGTGCGGCCCGGTCGAGCGGTTCGACGCCGACATCACCGGCACCGCCGACTATGCCGACATCGCCGGCTCCGACGTGGTCGTCGTGACCGCCGGGCTGCCTCGCAAGCCGGGCATGAGCCGCGACGACCTCATCCAGAAAAACGTGACGATCGTCCGGTCGGTCGCCCGGCAGGTGGCGGCGCACGCACCGGACGCCGTGATGATCGTCGTCTCCAACCCGCTCGACGCCATGGTGTACACGGCGTGGAAGTCTTCGGGTTTTCCGACCAACCGAATCGTCGGCCAGGCCGGTTGTCTCGACGTCGCGCGGTTCCGAACGTTTATCGCCTGGGAGCTTGGCGTGTCGGTCGAGGACATCCAGGCGCTGCTGCTCGGCGGCCACGGCGACGACATGGTACCGCTGCCGCGGTACACGTCGGTGCACGGCATCCCCGTCTCCAACCTGCTGCCCGCCGAGACGATCGCGAAGTGCGTCGATCGGGCCAAGGCCGGCGGCGGCGAGATCGTGAAGCTCATGGGCACGAGTGCGTACTACGCACCGGCCTCCGGAACGATCATGATGGTCGAGTCGATCGTGCGCGACAAGAAACGGATCCTGCCCTGCGCCGGCTATTGCGACAGCGAGTACGGCGTCGGCGGCTACTTCGTCGGCGTCCCCTGCGTGCTCGGCGCCGGCGGTGTCGAGAAGATCATCGAGGTCGAACTCGACGACAGCGAGACAAAGCTCATGAACGAGTCGGTCAGCCACGTCAAGGACCTGGTGAAGATCGTCCAGGAGACGTTCCCCGAACTGGCTTGAGCAACTCCGTCGGGCCGCCGCATTCGGGTGGCACGGTTGACGTCGCGAAGCGACGCCAGCCGTGGAGCGACGTCCAACCACGGCCGAGCTCGCTTCGCGATCTCAACCGTGCCACCCAGCGCGGCGGTGCGCGGACGGACGCGTCCTACGCGTCCTTGTCCGCCATCAGCTTGATCATGTCGATACAGCGGGTCGCATAGCCCATCTCGTTGTCGTACCACGCCAGGACCTTGAAGAAGCGATCGTTGAGCTCGATACCCGCGCTCGCATCGAAGATGCTGCTGTGGGTGTCGCCGATGAAGTCGCTGCTGACGACGGCCTGCTCCGTGTAGGCCAGCACGCCCTTCATCGGTCCCTCCGAGCTCGCCTTCATCGCCGCGTTGATGTCGGCGAGGCAGGTCTTCTTCCCGGTCCGGAAGGTCAGGTCCACGCACGACACGTCGACCACCGGCACCCGCAGCGCCATGCCGGTCAACTTTCCCTTGAGCTCGGGGATGCACAACCCGACCGCCTTGGCCGCCCCGGTGCTTGCGGGGATGATGTTGGCGTATGCGTTGCGTCCGCCGCGCCAATCCTTGCGTGAAGGACCGTCCTGCGTCGGCTGCGCCGCGGTGACCGCGTGGACGGTCGTCATGAGTCCCTCTTCGAGGCCGAACTGGTCGTTGATCACCTTGGCGACCGGGGCCAGGCAGTTGGTCGTACACGAGGCGTTGGAGATGATCGTGTGCGTGTTCGGGTCGTACTGCTCGTGGTTGACCTTGTACGCCAGCGTGGGAACCTGGTCGGGGGACTTCGTCGGCGCGGAGATGAGTACTCGCTTGGCACCGGCCGTGAGATGCTTGCCCGCGCCCTCGATGTCCGTGAAGAGCCCCGTGGACTCGATCACGTAGTCGACGCCGAGATCGCCCCACGGCAACTGGGCCGGATCGCGCACGCTCAGGCACGCGGTCTTCATGCCGCCGCACTTGAAGTGATCGGCCTCGGCCTTTATTTCCTTCTCGAAGCGCCCGTGCGTGCTGTCGTACTGAAGCAGGTACGCCAGGCCGTCCGCCGGCACCAGGTCGTTCACCGCCACGAAGTCGATCCCGCCCCGCCGGACACCGGCCCGGTAGACAAGCCGCCCGATTCGACCGAAGCCGTTTATGCCTACCCGAATCGCCATGTGCTCGTTCTCCTGGACGTCTGAGGGGTCGCCATTCTAGAGCAGGTCAACCCCAAGTGTAGCGTTCTGAGTGCGATGCTCTTCGTCGTGGCGGCGCCGGCGGATCGATGGCATATTGCTCATATTCCGAGATTCGGCGACGTCGCTACGGCGGAGATGATCGTGCTCAGAACGCTACGCTTAGGGTTGACCTGCTCCAATGCGAGTCGGCGCCGTCAGCTATCCGCTATCCAGCGGATATCCGGGACCTCCAGATCCGCGTTGGCGCGTCGCGCCATCGCGAACAGGAGATCGCTGAGCCGATTCACGTACCGCACCGCCTCCGGGTTGATCTGCGACATCCGGGTCAGGACGACGATCCGCCGCTCCGCGCGGCGGCACACGGTCCGGGCGACGTGCAGCCGGGCCGCCAGATCGGTCCCGCCCGGCAGCACGAAGTTCTTCATGGGCTCGTTGCCGCCGTCGACCTCGTCGATCCAGCCCTCGACCTCGGTGACATGGGCGGCGGTCACCGGGGCGACCTTCGCGCGGTGCTTTGACTCGGCAGGGGTGGCCAGGTCGGCGCCGAGATCGAAAAGCCGCGACTGAAGCTCCCCGAGGATGGCGGCGAACCGGCTTTGCAGCGGCCGCGCGACGTCACACGCGGTCACGGCCAGGCCGAGCCACGCGTTGAGCTCATCGACGGTCCCGAACGCCTCGACACGCGGATGGTCCTTGCCCGTGCGCTCGCCCCCGAACAAATCGGTCGAGCCGTCGTCACCGCGGCGGGTGTAGAGATCCATGCTGGTTCGGGTCAGTCGAGCGCCGCCGCTCCACTGATGATCTCCATCAGCTCGGTGGTGATCTGCGCCTGGCGTGCACGGTTGTACCGGCGGGTCAGGTTGCGGGCCAGGTCACCGGCGTTCTCGGTCGCCGACTTCATTGCCACCATCCGCATGATCTGCTCGCTCACGGAGGACTCGAGGAACGCCTGGAAGAGAAGGGTCTTGACCGCCAGGGGCATGAGTTCGTCGAGGATGTCGCGGACCGAGGGGCTGAAGTCATACAGCGGCTTCGCACCCGCGGCGGCTTCGTCCGAGGGCACCGACGGCTGCAGCGGCAGCAGCTGAACGATCCGCGGAATCTGCCTGGAAGTGCTCACGAATTGCATGCACGCCACGTACACGGCGTCGTGCCGCCCGGCGATGAAGTCGTCGATGTACGAGCGCGCCATGTGGTCGATCTCGTCGTATCGCGGCTCGTCGCCGACCGGGTGGCTGATGGAAACGGGGATCTCCTTGAACTTGAAGTATCCAACCGCTTTCTTGCCGGCGGTCTCCAGCTCCAGTTCGCGCCCGCGATCGCGCAGTTCCCGGATGTGACGCGACGACACTCGAAGCACATTGCCGTTGTAGGCGCCGCACATCCCGCGGTTGGAGGTAATCACCAGCAGGCGTTCGCGCGACGGCGACTCGACCGGCCCGCCGATCAGCGGGTGCTCGAAGTCGCTGCCGGCGGCGGTCAGCGCCTCGCCGACCAGGCGCCCGATCCGCTCCGAGTAGGGCTTTGCAGCGTTCACCCGCTGCACGGCAGTGGTGAACTTGGCGGTCGCGATCATCTGCATCGTCTTGGTGATGCGCTGGACCGTCTTGACGCCACCGATGCGTTTCTTGATCTCTCGGAGCTGGGCCATGGGGCGGGTAGTGTAGGGAAAAAGGACCGCCGGGGGAGGAAAGACACCTGGTGTCTCTTCTCCCCCGGCGGTCCTCTATTCCCCCCTACCTCAGCACCAGGCCGTCGTAGGACAGTGCCATGCCCTGGGGCAAGGTCTCGTCGAGGGTCGCGTGATCGATGTCGTGGGTCATGTGGGTGAACCAGGTCCGGGTGGCGCCGATCCGGCCGGCGGCGTCGATCGCCTCATCGACCGAGAAGTGGGTGGGATGGCGGCGCGGCCGGAGCATGTCCAGGATCAACGTGTCCAGACCCCGCAACAGGGGCCACGTTTCCGGGGGGATCGCCGAGACGTCCGTGCAGTAGGCCAGCGGCAGCGGTCCGGGCTGGTCCGCGGCGATCCGGCCGGTTTGGTCCAAGGCCTCCAGCCGGTAGCCGAGCACCGGCAGCCGGCCGTGCAGGAACCGCAGCGGTGTCAGGCGCAGACCGTACAGGTCCAGCGGCGTGTCCTGATCGATCTCGTGCGGAATCAGCGTTGCCACGAACGAGTCATTGATGTTCTTTTCGCGAGCGAAGATGTGCCGGTAGATCCGGTTGAGGTGCTGGAGCGTGTGCGGCTCCGCGTAGAGGTCAATCGGCGCCTGCATGACGACATTGAACCGGCGCACGTCGTCGAGGCCAAACGTGTGATCGACATGGTTGTGCGTATAGACGATCGCGTCGCATCGCTGCAGGCCGTGCCGCAACGCCTGGGCACGCAGATCCGGCGCGGTGTCGATCAGGATGACGCGAGGGTTCCCCGACGAATCCAGGAACCGGACGCACGCGGCGGGCCGAGTGCGATTGTTGCGGGGATCGTCCGACGTGCACACCGCGCAATCGCAACCGATGACGGGAACCCCGGCGGAGGTGCCCGATCCCAGGATAAGCAGTTCGACGTCGACGATTGACATGACGCCATCAGGCTAGCGTAGTTTACAATTGCGGGCCCGATCAGACCCGCAGCGCGCTGGTGGCACGGTTGTGCGAGCGCAGCTCGCTCGGCCGTGTCTTCGAACGTCGCACCACGTCCGAAGACACGGCCGAGCTCGCTTCGCGAGCACAACCGTGCCACCCAATGAATCGGCGGGTCGTACGAAAGCGAGTGTCGGCCCGGAGGGCCGTACGGAGCGCTCTAAACGCAGCATAACAGCGCATCACGCAACGCCCCGGCGACGCGGTCCGGGTGTTCGGCGGCGCAGATGGCTCGCGACACGGCGACGCCCTGCGCCCCGGCTTCGACGAGTTGCCCGATGTTCCGGGGCGTGATCCCGCCGATCGCCAAGTGGGGCATCCGGGGATACGCCCGGACGAAGTCGTCCAGGACGCCCCGTCCGGTCGTGGCCGTCCGGGGCTTGGTCGCGGTTTCGAACATGGTGCCGACGCCGCAGTAGTCGGCGCCGGCCGCCACGGCGGCGCTGGCCTCGTCGAGACCGTGCGTGCTCGCCCCGAGCAGCAGCGTGCGCCCGGCCAGGCGGCGGGCGTCGGGGAGCGAGAGATCCCCGGTGCCCAGGTGGACCCCGTCGGCGGCCGCGGCGAGCGCGACGTCGATTCGATCGTTGACGATCACGCTGACGCCGGCGGGGCGCGCGATCGCGATGACCTGGTCCACACGGCGGCGCAGCTCACCGCCTTGCATCTGCTTCTCGCGGACCTGCACACAATCGACACCGCCTTCGATGGCCAGGCTCAACACGTCGCCCCACGGCCGCGTGCAGAGACGCTCCGTGAGCAGCAGGCAGACGCGCCATTGCCGGGCACGGCCGCCGGCCAGCTTCGCGAGCAGCGCACGCTCGGCGTCGTAGGCCCGGTAGCGGAGCGCCTCGATCCGGACGGACAGCGCCGAATCAAAGGTCTTCGCGGTCTCCTCGATCACGCGTAACGCCTCGCCGAGCCGTTTGCCCGCCGCCGTGGCAACCGCGATCAGGCCCGCCCGCTCGTGTTCGCCGTCAGCGGTGACCCCGGTCCCCACGTCGCCGGCAGCATCGCGATTGACTTCCAGCCACCCCTGGGCCAGGCACGCCAGGGCGTTTGCAAGTTCGTGCCGAAGCCCCTTGAGCTCCGCGACAAGCACGGCGTCCTCCACGGCGAACCGCGCGACGTCCTCCATGACCCGCAGCGCTTCGCGGGCGCGGTTTGCGTTGGCGTCGAGGATTCGCGCGACCGGCTGCACGATTCAGGCCTCGACGGCCTCGACCGGGTTCTCTCCCCGCTCGATGGCCGCGATCTTGTTCACGCGACGGGCGTGACGACCGCCTTCGAACGCCGTCGACAACCACGCGTTGACGATGCGGAGGATCTCCGCGTCTTCGGTCAGTGCGTCACCCGCCAGGCACAGGACGTTGGCGTCATTGTGCTGCCGGCTGAGACGTGCCGCCGCCTCGTTGTGGACCAGCGCCGCTCGCACGCCGGCGACCTTGTTCGCGGCGATCGACGCGCCGATCCCGGTGCCGCAGATAATGATGCCGCGGTCCGTCTCGCCGGCGGCGACGGCTTTCGCGACGGACCACGTCACATCCGGGTAATCGCATGGCTCGCCGTCGCAGGATCCCAGCACTACAACGTCGTGGCCGTCGTCGGGCAGACGCTCGGCGAGCACCCGCGCCACCTCGACGCCCCGATGATCCATCCCGAGTGCGATCTTCATCCGTTCATGAATTCCTTGAGGCGGCGCGGGATAATCTCCAGGAAGGTCTGCGCCAGCGCATCATAGGCGGATCGGTCCAGGCCGATGGGGTCGTCGATGTCGGCGTCCGGATCGAGCCGCACCACGCGATCGGCGGCCTTGTCGCCCGCCGCGGCCCTGGCCGCCCGCACGTGTCCCTCGGTCATCCCGAACACGATGTCGGCGTTGCGTACCATCTCACCGGTAAGCGGCGTGGACGTCCCGGTATGGTCGATGCCCAGTGCCGCGAGCGCCTGCACCGCTTCGGGCGTCGGCCGGGAACCGCCACCGGTCGCCACGCCCGCCGAGGCCACGAAGAACCCGGACCCGTCGCCGAGGAGGCCTTTGTCCAGGAGTGATCGGGTGATCGCTTCGGCCATCGGGCTGCGGCAGGTGTTACCGGTGCACACAAAGAGGATTGTCTGCATGGTGGCTCCTGCCCCCGGTCCCCAGCGGGCGACCGCATCGGTGATCCTACCGTAGGGCCCCGGCGGCCTGTCGGCCCCCCGAGGATCGCAATGACTTACGTTTGACGGTACATTACGGGCGAGGTCGTCATCAGCCTCGAATTGGATCGGGAGCATCCTGTGGAATTCGTCGATCGCGACGAGACAATCAAGGCACTGAAGGAACAGGGGCTGCGCGAGGTTCCCGACGGCGAGGACATCATCGGCCTGGCCCTTGAAGACAGTGGCAATGTCGTGCACCTTCACCTGTCGTTCGGCCAGAGCGCCTGCGTTCCGCGCGAAGGTGCGGAAGTCGTCCAGGTCGAGATGGACCAGTTGCCCGATGCGGTGGAGCACTTGCTGCACAAGCTCCACCTGTCGCAGGTGCTGCTCATCCCGGTCGGCAAGTGGCGGAAAGTCTTCGACGCCGTGGCGTTCAGCCTCGCCGACAATGAGGATTGGCAGGCCGTCGACACGGCGGCGACGGTCGTGCTCAACACGCGCGACCCGCTTCTGGCCGAGCCCCTCGACTTCCACACCATCAACGCATTGATCGGGGCGTTGCTGCACGACGCGGAAAACCCCGACCAGGGGCTCATGATCACCACGACCACGGCACCCCTGATGGTCGAGATTGTCCCGGACGCCGCCATCCGCGTTTCGATCGGCGATCCGGTGCTCGCCGACGAAGTCCTGGAGACCTTCGGATCCCTCCGGTGAGCGGCGGCCCGTCCGTCGCATCGGCGGTCGGATTTGCCCTCCAGCCGGCACGCCGATCGACCGATAAACCTGCGAGTTGAGTCCCGTTCCAATGCCGAGGGCCAGAACGTCATGCAGATCCTCATCGACGATCTCCCCTGCGATATGGACGCCAACACCGTCGGCGAGGCGATCGAGGGCGCCGCGGATCTCGCCCGCGACCGCGGTCGCCTCATCGTCGACGTGACCGTTGACGGCGACCGGTGGACCGAAGCCGACCTGGCATCGACCGGGCGGCAGGCCCAGACGGCCCAGGTGATCCGGTTCGCCAGCGCCGAGCCCGTCGAGCTGGTGCGCCAGACGCTCGAGGACGCCGGCAACGCGCTCACAAACGCCGATGCCCTCCAGCGCGAGGCGGCGGAACTGCTGCAATCCGACGACGCCGCCGTTGCGATGGATAAGCTCGGCGAAGCCATATCCATATGGCTCGGCGTGCAGAAGGCGATCGTGAGCGGCGCCCAGCTCGTCGAGCTGGACCTCGACACCATGACCGTCGGCGGCAAGCCGCTGCCGGAGGCCATCGCCCGCCTTGCCGACCGCCTCGGTGCCGTTCGAAACGGCCTGAAGCAAAGGAATGCGATCGATCTGGCGGACACGCTCCTGTACGAGTTCCCACCGATCGTCGAGGAATGGCGTCGTCTGCTCTCCGAACTGCAGGAGCGGATCGCGCCGCCCGAAGCGACGCAAACAGGCGGAGAGTCGAGCGAATGACCATTGCTTCCCAAACCCGGATGATCGACGAGCTGACCGAGGAAGCGGCGACCGCACTGGCGGGGAAGCATCACTTCAAGGCCGAGGCCCTCGCACACAAGGCCATGCTCCTGTCGCACGAAGACGGTGACTTCGAGCGCATGACACTGACCATACCGACGCTGCGGGAGGCCCGGCTCTGCCGCCTGGACGCGGCGATGAAAGTCGGCACCCTCCAGGTCGTCGACGTGCCGTTCGAGGACGACGTCACGATCGAACCGGGTTGCTACCTGCTTCAACCGCCGCTCGTCGGCGCCCACGCTCGGCGTCTGCGACTTCTGGCCGTGAGCCGCGAGATCGATGCGGTCGTGCTGTGCCGCGAACCCGTCATCCGGCTGGGGCTCGTCCCGTTTGTTGCGCTGGGAACCGGCGCCACCGTGCGGACAAAGATGAAACTCCCCGCAGACATTGAGAACCCCGATCTCGACTGGTTCATGACCGCCCTGGAAGCCCTGGGCGAGGCGGCGGCCGAACTCGACCCGGCCATGAACGTCCAGAAGCGCGTCAACGCACTGCTGCCGCGCGTGGACGCGATTCCCGAACACGCGGGCCTGCATCAGTTCCTCGAGGACTCATGCCGCGAGGCCGCCGAGGCCCTCGCCGACAACGGGAAACCGTGAGCCTGCGAGAGGCGTCGCTGCGGCCACGACGACGACGTTGGATCATCGCCATCGTGCTGCTGTCCGCGACGGCGGTCGCCGATCACTGCGGGTGGCTGCTGGCGCGCGGCCAGGACGACATGACGGCGTACCACGGCATCCGGGCGCGCGTGAACCGGGTCATCGACGGCGTCACGTTGGAAGTCGACATACCCGACAGCCTGTACGACCGGCGGATGACTCGCGTGCGTCTGTGGGGGGTCGACAGCCCCCGGCCCGCCGGTCCCGAGCGGTATGCCGAGCCGCTGGCGGGTGATGCGGAGCAACTCGCGACGAAGCTGACCCACGGCCGCATGGTCGTCCTGAGCCTGGAAACCCAGCGCACCCGCGGCCCGATGGGGGCCGTGCTCGCGCACGTGCGTCTGCCCGGCGGCGCGAGCCTCAACGAACGAATCCTGGCCGAAGGCCTTGCACGAGCCGACGAGCGGTGGCCGCACGCGCAGCTCACCCGGTACGCCGAAATCGAGCGGTCCGCGAGACGGATAAGAAGGGGGCAGTGGTCAGATATCGGTGATCGGTGATCGGTGATCGGTCCGAAACCGACAACTTCCTAATGTCCATACCCATGTCTATGTCCACGCCCATACCCATGTCCATACGGGTATCCGACTTCCTCGTGGTCGCTGCCGATCAGGTAGCCGACACCGGCCCCGACGCCCGCACCGATCAAGGCGCCGGTGTAGGCACGATTGTTGCAGCCGCCGAGCATCGTGACGGCTGCGAGCAGGGCGGCGAGGGAAGCCGCCAGTGTTCCGCGATGGCGACGTGAAAGATCGGTTCGTGTTGTGCCTGTCATGCCTGTCATGGCGAATCTCCTCATCGATTGCGTCCGTTGTCCTCGACACGGTGAGGAGGTCGGCCATTCCCGGCCCGTGGCCCTTCGGGCTCAGTAGTCGTAGCGGCCGGTCGTGCAGGCCGGGCACTCGCAGGGCCGGTACCACTCGCGTGGCTCGCGGCGACCGTAGTCGCGGTCGATCTCCTGGCCGATGACGGCCCCGAGGAATGCCCCGGTCAGCACGGCCTCGGTGGTCCCGCCGGCCACGGCCCCGAACCACCCGCCCAACAGGGCCCCGTTGACGGCGTTGCATCCGCTGAGCATCAGGGTGATGCAGATACAGGCCGCTGCGACGGCCGCACGGTGTCCGGAAAATCGAGCTGTCCTGTGTTTCCGGTTCATCGGGTGTGGGCCCTCACGATGTGCAGGGCACGGCAAGTTGGCAATTAAGACGCCCCCTCGTCCAAGCGATTCCGAACGATCCGCGGTTTTTGCCGTACCGGGAGAGGACCGGGAGGGTTTCGGAAGCTGCCCCGGCGGCGATGGCCACGGCAGCCTCGTCCGATAGATACGATCTCACGCTCACTGGCGAGGAGGAACCATGGCCATCGAAGTACGCGTCTCGCGTGGGTATGCCTGGCGGATGATCATCATCGCGGTGGTCAGCCTGATTTTCGGACTGTGGGGCGTGTACGACTACGTCCACGCCATCCCCCACGCCCAGCAGCAAGCAGATCGCCTGGACCTGCTCCGTATGAGCAAGGACGCGTTGGAGACCCCGCAGGCCGGCGGCCAACTGAACCCGGAAGCGAAACTTGCCCATGACGCGGTCGTCGCGGAACTCGCCGAGGTCCTGCAGCAGGAGCTCGCCGCATCCGGGAGCCAGGATGTCCCGGTCACCGACCCCGAACTATTCCGGGAGGCTGCCGCAGCCTTCGGCGAACAACTGGTGTCCAGCGACGATCTGCTGTGGGTCGGCCGGCTGGCGACCATCCGTGACGGGCTGGTGGCGGAGCGTGGACAGGTTCTGACCGAAGCCGACTACCCCAGGGCATACGCGGCGTACACCCAGTCACAGGCGGCGATCAAGGAACTCGGCGACATCACCGCGCCCGGCAAGTACGACCGGGCCGTACAGTGGGCGTTCATCTCATGCCTGCCGTGCGTGCCGTACTTCGCGTGGATGTTCCTCGCCACCAGGCGTCGCGTGTACCGGCTCGACGACGACGGCACCCTGCACATGCCGGAAGGCACGTGGGTCCGGGGTGACATCGCCGACATCGATATGAGCCGCTGGATGGCGAAGTCGATCGCACGGGTCGTGCACAGCGACGGCACCCGGATCAAGCTCGACGACTACAAGTTCCGCGACCTGCACCTGATCATCGGGGCCATCGCCTCCAGGCTGCGACCCGACAAGTGGACCGCCGAGGCGAAGCCCATCGACGCGAAGACCGATGCGGCGACCGGGGCGGACGAGGCCGCGGCGACCGCCTCGACGGACGCGGGCTGAAATCGCGGCCGGCGGCCTCCGAACAAGGTTTCCGAGGAGGCCCGCCATGAGCTTCGTGATGAGCGCCCAAGGTCCATACGCCGAGCCCGCTGCCAACCCGATCAGCGATATCGATCGCCACTTCGGCGTCGGCATCCACCTTTCGCCGCTGGCCGCGTTCGTCGTCGGACCGCTGATCCTGGCCCCCCTCGTGCTGTGGCTCATTCGCAAGGACAAGTCGCTGTTCGTGGACGACCACGGCCGCGAGACGATCAACGCGCTGATCTCCTTCGTCATCTACAACGTCGTGGCGGTCGTCACGGTCGTCGGGATCATCGCCCTGCCGGTGCTGTACATCGTCGGCGTGGTCAGCCTCATCCGCGGCGCCGTCGCGGCGGGCCGCGGTGATTACTTCCGGTACCCGATGACGATGCGGTTCCTTTCTTGAGCGCTCCGTACGGCCCTCCGGGCCGACACTCGCTCTCGTACGACCCGCCGGATTCATGGGTGGCACGGTTGACGCCGCGCAGCGGCGTCGGCCGTGTCTTCGGACGTCGAACCACGGCCGAGCTCGCTGACGCGAGCTCAACCGTGCCACCCATCGCATCAGGTCTGGCCGGACGTGCAAGGACAAACGCGCGACGGACGCTCGGCGGATCTGAACTTGCACGATTACTGCTCGCTCCGTAGCTATACTGGGCGCCGTGTCGCTGCTCGTCGCCCGTGATCTCGTCAAGTCGTACGATGGCCGCACGGTCGTCGACAAGGTGAGTCTGTCGGTCGACCCCGGCGAGATCGTCGGCCTGCTCGGCCGCAACGGCGCGGGCAAGACAACGTCATTCCGGATGATGATCGGCATGATCACGCCCGAGGACGGCGAGATCGTCTTCGACGGCACCGACGTGACCATGCAGCCGATGTACCGGCACGCACAGGCCGGAATGGGTTACCTCAGCCAGGAACCCAGCGTCTTCCAGCGGCTGACCGTCGAGGACAACCTGCTGACCATCCTTGAGACGCTCAAGCTCAAGAAGGCCGCGCGGCGGGAACGGGCGAAACAGCTTCTCGATCAGTTCGGGCTCCAGCACAAGGCGTCGGACCTCGCCCGCACCTGCTCAGGCGGCGAGCGCCGGAGGCTGGAGATCGCGCGGGCGCTCGTCACGCGACCGAAGCTCCTGCTGCTGGACGAGCCGTTTGCCGGCGTCGATCCGCACAGCGTGGAAGCGCTCCAGAAGGAAGTCCGGCGGCTCGCGGATGACGGGATCGCGATGCTCATCACCGACCACAACGTGCAGCAGACGCTCCGGATCTGCGACCGCGCGTACATCATCCACGAGGGCAAGAACCTCAGCGAGGGAACACCACGCGCGATCATCAACGATCCGGTGGTCCGCGACGCCTACCTCGCGTCAACGTTCCGCGGCGACGAGTTCGACGACCATCCCGCCGAGAAGCCCAGGCGGTAGCGAGATCGCAGCCTTGTTGACGGTCGATTACAATCCGCCCATGCCCCGGATGTTCTTCATCGGCATGGCCCTCGCCGCACTGGCCGCCGTGAGCGGTTGCGTCCGTCGAACGATCACGATCACCACCGACCCACCGGGGACGCTTGTCTGGCTCAACGACCGCGAGGTGGGCCGGACGCCGGTGGAGGTCGATTTCAGGCATTACGGCACGTACGACGTGCGGCTCGAACAGCCGGGATACGAGCCCATGATGACCTCCGGCCGGGCCGACCCCCCGTGGTGGGACCACGTCGTCCTGGACCTCATCGCCGAGTTGGCCCCGGCCGACCTCGAGAGCCGCATCGAGTGGCACTACGTCATGGAGCCCCTCGACGACGACCGCGAGGCCCTTGTGAACCGGGCGAGGCAGTTGCGGGCGAAATAAAGGACCCTGGGTCCTTTATTTCGCCCGATCGTACCCCGCGCTCCGTCCCGGAGATCAAGGCGCCGTTGGTGCGCCGCGCCCGTACAGGAGGCTCGATCCATGACGCTGCGAATCGTGACCGCATTGCTGGCCGGCCTGGTGGCCTCGACATCTCTCGCCCAGCACGAGCCTCTTCCCGACGCCGAGGCCCCTCCGGCCGCACCGCTCGGCCCGATCGAGATGCTCCTGCAGGAGATCGAAGACCTGCAGGTGACGGTCGACGCCGTCCGCGCCGCCCTGGCCGAATCGAAGCTGGAGTCAGCGGGCTGGCGGCGCGAGCTCGACGAACTCCGGCAGTTCATCCAGGACCGCCACGAGTTCGGGCGCGACTTCGAGCAGTACAAGGCGATCAAGGCGACCGCACAACGCGACGCGCAAAGCCGCCGGCTGCAGGAGGCACGCCGGCAGCGCGACGCCCGCCACGCCGAACGCGCGACGCGGCAGCGCGAGTTCATGACACGCCGTGCCGAGCGCGACGCCGAGCTGCAGCGTGTACAGAACTTCCGGGACGCCGGCTTCTCACCGTTGGGATTCGACGTGTTCCTGAGCAACACGGCGTTCAACTACAAGACCGACAACGGCATCAACGCCCGCTTCGACTGGAATCAGTTGACCGGACGCTTTCTCCGGGTCTACCCCTTCTCCAACCGGATCGACTTCTCGTCGATGACCGTCTCCGGCAGCGTCATGAACACCGCCGACGAGATCCGCGACATCGGCATCGCCGTCACGTTCTTCGACGAGGCCGGCAGCCAGGTCGGCGGCGAGATCATCCAGGTCAACAACGCCCGACCACAGGTGCCATATCCGTTCACGGCCACGATCGTGATGGCGCTCGATCGGCCCTTCACCTCGGCGAGCACGTACGTTCTCTACGCCGATCCGAGCTAGTTCGAGCGCTCCGTAGCGGCAATCTGGGTGGCACGGTTGACGTCGCGAAGCGACGTCGGCCGTGGTTCGACGTCGCTCCACGGCCCAGCTCGGACGAGCTCTACCGTGCCACCCGAGCGCCGCCTGAC